>Ga0182014_10000314_pt1 | contig 61633 bp, 51 predicted proteins | sample 612S2DmetaG_FD_120489 | JGI IMG/M metagenome (GOLD analysis project Ga0182014, IMG submission 120489) | Permafrost microbial communities from Stordalen Mire, Sweden - 612S2D metaG | ecosystem: Environmental > Terrestrial > Soil > Wetlands > Permafrost | place: Sweden: Stordalen | collected... | reverse complement strand
CTACACAGCCTTTGCCGACGTCTCCTTCTTCCTGACCGGTCCAGTGGCCGGCGCGGTCATTGGCCTCTACGGCTATGCGAGTGTGTTTCTCTTCGCATTGATCTCGGTCCTGGCTGCGCTGGGAATCGTGATTACCCTCTGCCAGATCCAGGGCGGCACGGCCGAGAGCGCGTGAGACAGAGATCAGGGGTCAGAGATCAGAGATCAGAGATCGGGGCAAGCCCCCAAAAAGCGAGAGGGTGGATCTTCCTTACTTCGCCAGTAAGGAAGATCCACCTTGTGTTCTTTGAGCCTCTCCGTAAGATGCCGAGATTGAGGCATGCCGTCTACTGCGGCGTCACCAGTGTATGGGCAATGGCAAAGAGCGCGAGTTCCAGACGTGTGGAGACGCCGGTTTTGTCGAAGATGTTCGAGAGATGGCGCTTGACAGTCTCTTCGCTGAGGTTGAACTGCTTGGCGATGTCGCGGTTGCTGCATCCCTCGATGATGCAGCCCACTACTTCGAGTTCGCGCGGGGTCAGGCCGTAGGTCTTGTGCTGGGGTACGGCGGCCTGCTCCATCAGGTCGTGGAGGGCTGAGACCAGGTTGACGACGCGTTTGCCGCCGATCCAATAGTCGCCGCTGGCGACGGTGCGGATGGCGGTTTGCAGGTGGCTGGCCAGGGCGTCCTTGAGCACGATGCCACGCGCCCCGATGTGCAGCGCCTCAATGATCTGCTGGGTGGTGATGGTCGAGGTGAGGAGCAGGATCTTGACCGTAGCCGTGCCGTTCATGATGGCGCGCATGGCCTCCAGACCCGGCAGGCGCGGCATTGACACGTCGAGAAGCAGGATATCGGGCTGGAGATCGAGAGTCTGTGTAATGGCCTCGTCGCCGTCGGTGGCTTCGCCAACCACCTCAAAGCCGTCCTTCTCGACGAGCATGTTGCGCACGCCGATGCGAACTACAGGGTGGTCGTCTGCCAGCACGATTCGAATCGGACGTTCCATTTCAGCAGCAAGCCTCCTAATGACGGTTCTCGATCAAGCCGGGAATTCTGCCTCCAGCATACGCTCCAGGTTGCGGGAAGCGGCGCGCAAATCGGCAAGCAATGCCATGCTGTTATCCAGGTGGTTACTCTCGGAATCTGCCGGGAGCTCCTCAAGCAAGGCTCCCAGGCGGGCAGCCTGGATGGCGCCGGCCATGCCGCAACCGCCTTTGATGGCGTGGCCGATGCGGCGAACCTCCCCATCGTCCCCCTTCGCGATGGCGGCCTCAAGCGCTTGCGCGCGCTTGCTCAGGTCGGCGATGACGGCAGTATAAATCTCGCGCACGGCAGCCTCGGACATCATGCCTTTGAACTGGGCCAGGGTTTCAGGACTGATGACCGGGTCCTTTGGATCGAGGCGAGAGCGCCTGGTTGGAGCGGCCGTCGATGGGTGGCCATCGAGCAGCTTCTCCAGCGCCTGAGCGTCAAACGGCTTGAGCAGGAATCCGTCGCCGGACGCAGCCACATCTTCCGGAGCATGGCTGCCGCTGATGACATAGATTTGCGCCTTGGTATGGGTTCGCAGCTCCGCGACCAGCCGGGGTCCGCTCAGCCCCGGCATTTGGGCGTCCATCAGAACCACATCCGGCGCGCAATCCCCGCCCGCCAGCATCTCTAACGCTTTGGCTCCATCCTCCGCCGTGTGAACGGCATACCCGCTCATTGTGAGCACCGTCGCGGTCACTTCGCGGCTGACCATGTCGTCGTCGATCAGCAGCAGAGTGGGAAGCTTGCGCCGGGTTTCGAAACTGACCATGAATCTAGTGTGCATCCCGGCGCCGGAAAGCAAGCAAAATTGTTGCGCCTAGGTATCCATCTTGATTATGCCGTAGAGCTGCGGCATCCTACCCGCAATCTTCGAGTGCCCCACCCTCGCCACGTTTTGGCTTTTGTGGCCAGGTGGTTGCGCGAAGATAGTCTTTTGGACCTATAGTGTGCGGCGTGGCCTTGCCGGCCTGGAGCCTAATGGCCTGGGACGGCAGAAAGACCGAGGGCTGCGGGTGCGGGCAGATCCTTGCCGTTCTGCCAGTCGCGGGTTCCCCCCTCGAACATTTCGCCGCGCTGCTGCCACTTTTCGATCTGAAGGTCGTAGCGGACGGTGACGTTGTTGAGCCAATAGGGCCTGTTTTCACCAAGCCAGACCTGCGCATACTCCGCTTTCAAGGCAGAGTAGGCGTCGCGCAGATCCTGGCAACGGCCGTTGTTTCCGCTGATCTCACTGAGGCTGTTAGCGATGGTCTCCCTTTGCGCCTTGTCGTGCTGGTTTGCGAGGGCTTTGGCATAGGATTCGGCAATCTCCCGGGCCAGTTCGAACTTCATGCCGATCAGGTCGAGACGGCGCGCCCCGAGGTCCATCGCGGCGAGGGCGTCTCGCTCCCTCAGGTCAGGGTTAGCCGAGCGCGCCTCGGCAAGCAGCACGATGGCGCGTTCGGCGTGCAGGCGCAACTCCTGCGCCACCGGCAGCAACTTTGCCGACACATCCTGCCCCTGGGCGCTCCAGGGATCTAGCCAGAAGAGTCCGTCGCTGTTGAAGCCGGTTTTGGCGCTCCCGAGGGTCTCCTGCGCGGCCATTAGTTCCTTCTCCGCCTCGTTGATCTTTCCGGTCGAGTCGCCGTGAAACACCAGCCCATAGGCCTCCTGATAGTCCGGAATGGGACTCTCGCCCGCCTGCCAAGAGGCCACCGGACCAAACAGCACTCCATACCAGTCCTGGTTGAAGAGGCCCTCGCCGTCGTCGTTCCACACCGTATTGATTGCGCCGGTGGACCCCAGGCGCTGGCCGTCGCGGATGAATCCCTGAATGTTCCAGAGCGCGGTTTTCGCCACCGGGAAGACTTCGTTCCAGTTGGCGTCGCCGGGGGCTACCCAGGTCTCGATGCCGGCCTTGGCGAAGGGCTCAATCATCTTGTCGAAGCCATTGCTGTCCCAGTAGTTCCAGGGCATGGCAATCATATCCTTGGGCAGGCCGGCAACAGCGGCCGGGTCGGCGCCGCCGATGTCGCCCCAGAACAGCAGCCGCTTATGCAGGGGTTCCAGCTCATCGTGAATCTGCTTGAGGAACGCAACGTAGACCGGGCCGTAACCCTGTGTTTCAACCTGCTGCTGGGTGCGGCCTCTGCCCAGGTCCCAGGTCTCATCGGCGCCGATGTGCATGAATGGCGACGGAAACTCGGCGGCCATCTGCGTGAACCAGTCCTTGATGAGCGGCAGAGTGGCGGGCTGGCCGGGGGCAAGCACGTGGCCGTGGGGCGTCTCGGCGGCGTCCTGATAGAGCTCGTACTTGAGCACGTGATGCAGATGGCCGAAGGCCTCCTGCTCGGGCAGGATGGTGACGTGATACTGGCGGGCATATGCCACGAGCTCCTCGGCTTCGGCGGGAGTGAGCATGCCGCCGGGGGGAGCGGCGATGGGCTCGTTGGGATAAAGCAGCGTGTGCTCGAAGTAAGGCGAGTAGATGTTGGCCTTGAAGGCGGCAAAGACGCGAATCTGATGCTTCTGAAACTCGAGCGTGGGAACCGGGCCGCGGGAGAGATCGTCTTGGACGCCTCGGTAGCGCATCGCCGGCCAGTCACGCACCGTGCCTGTAGGCAATTCGCGCGCTGCGCCGGGCAACGGAAGCAACTGCTTGAGGGTCTGCACGCCATAGAAGATGCCGCCGCTTGAGGCCGCCACGATGGAAGCCTGGTGAGGCTCGATGACGAGCACGTAGCCTTCCGACTCCATGGCCGGATCGAAGGCGAGGCCGGCCTGGGTCAGCAATGCCTTGGCAGCGGCCGAGTCGGTTCTCAGCAGCGTCACCCGATAAGGCACGGCATCGTGCGCAACCGGCCCATCCTGGCTGGCCTTGCTTTGCTTGACAGCCTCTTCAAGGTCGCTGGCCGCAAACTCGTCGGATGAGTCGTGACCTGGAACACTGACCGCGATCTTTGCAGGCAGAGGCGTCGCCGCGCCGAAGTGGGCCTCGCGGGGCGCGGGTAAAAGGTGGACTTGCGTCTGGGCAGTGGCCTGCGCGGCAAATGCAATTGGAAAGACAAGAATTAAGAACCAGGCACGGCACACGAAGCGAAGCATAGGAATCTGGAGGTGGATTTGCATCACAGGGACCCTCAGCTCGAGGAAGTGAGCGTTTGAATTCAATACGATTATTGTAGATGAGATGCGGAAGCTGCTAACTTGCCTGAAAACGAAACGAGCGTATGAGACCCGTCCGAAATCAGCTCCGCTTCAAGGCGGTTTGACCGCCCCTGGAGGCGCATCTTCTGGGTCTCGATGCCCGCGGGCGCGGTTAGTTCCTGCTGCGCATTTTGGCGAGCAGGCGCAGGATCTCGAGGTAGAGCCAGACCAGCGTGACCATGATGCCGAAGGCGCCGTACCACTCCATGTATTTGGGAGCGCCATATTGCACGCCCTGCTCGATGAAATCGAAATCGAGCACCAGATTGAGGGCGGCAATACCGACAACGATCAGGCTGAAACCGATCCCGATGAGCCCGCTGCCGTTGATGCTGGCGAACTGAATTCCGAAGAAACCCAGTACCATCTCAATCAGGTAAAAGAACATGATGCCGCCGGTGGCCGCGAAAACGCCGAGGCGGAATTTCTGGGTTACCTTGATCACTCCCGTGCGATAAAGAAACAACAACACGAAGAGTGTGCCGAAGGTGAGGCTCACCGCCTGGATGGCGATGCCGGGATAACGGAGCTCCAGCGTAGCCGACAATCCACCCAGCACCAGGCCCTCAAGCAATGCATAGACCGGCGCCGTTACCGCGGACCACTGCTTCTTGAATATGGTGACGAATGCGCAAATGAGTCCGCCGAAGAGACCGAGCATCATCAGCGGTCCAACTGCCGCCATGTCGTGCTCGGGGAGAAACAGATGCCAGGTCCAGGCCGCGGTGGCGATGGCGCAGACGAGTAGGACGCCGGTCTTGTTCACGGTGCCGTTCAGCGTCATCCGGTCGGAGGCGTCGACCAATATTCCAGATGGGCCCCCGTACTGGGCATCGGAAATATTGCTGAACGTGTTGGCGCCCAGTGCCGGATTGGAAGTCTTCATCAGTGCCATCGTGTCTTCTCCCTCATGAGAAAGCGAACTCAAGTTGTGCCGGGGCAGATCGCATGAATTCCACCCCTGCACTCATTCTAGACGCACGAGGGACTCCATTCGACGCAGGACGCCGGCGGTTGATTTGGCAGGGAATCCACAATTCCCGATGGAATAGACTTCGGGAGTGCCGCAAAAATCGACGGTGGTCACCGACAACGCCATGGCGCTGCGGTCTCGGAAATCCCTGACCTAGATCCGGCCGCTATGGTTCGTCCGTAACCCTGCGCCATGCGCCGCCAGACTGAGTAGAACTTTGCTCGGCGAAGTTGATCTTGGTTCGGGGAAGGACGATGAGATCGACGCGGCGGTTCTTGGCGCGGCCTTCGGCGGTGTCGTTGCCGGCAACGGGATGGAACTCCGCGTATCCAGCGGCCGAAATCCGGTCGGCGGGCATGGCATTCTGGTCGAGGAGGATGCGCGCGATGTTGGTTGCGCGGGCCGTGGACAGTTCCCAGTTGGAGTCGAACTCGTCGTTGTGAATGGGAATGTTGTCGGTGTGGCCCTCGATGCGGAGATCGTAGGACGAGCGGCTGAGTGAGGCGGCAATCTGCCGTAGCGTGTCGAGCGTTTGCGGCTGGGGTGTTGCGGAACCGGATGCGAAGAAGCCAGCCTCGCGCAGGCTGATGACCAGTCCGTCGCGGCCCATTTGTATGGAGACGGTGTGCATCGTCACCTGGTTGGAGAGGGTCTGCTGGAGTTCGCGGCCGAGGTGTTCCAGATCGCTTCTGACCCTTGCCGGCGCCAGCACATCTTCTCCCATGACAATGTTCATGGGGATCGCCGCCGCCTCCGTGCCGGCAGCGGTTGCGCCGGCGCCCTTCTGGCGGCGCACGGCGTCGGGGAAGATGCCCAGTGACCGGAATGCGATGTCGATCGACTGGGTCACCTGAGCCTGTTTCTTCTGGTCGGCCCGGGCGAGGGCGTAAAGGACGACGAAGAAGCCGAAGAGCAGGGTGATGAAATCGGCATAGGAGACCAGCCAGCGATCATGGCTGACTCGGGCTCGGGGCACGCGCGCTCTCATGCGGCTCGCTCTTTCTTCTGTTGTATTGAGTCATCGACGAAGCCGGCCAGCTTGACCTGCAGCATGCGTGGGTTCATCCCTTCGAGGATGGAGATGACGCCTTCGAGCATCATCTCGCGGCGGCGATGTCCGTCGCGGATGCGAATGCGCATCTTGCCGGCGAAGGGCAGAAAGAAGAGATTGGCTATGCCCACGCCATAGATGGTCGCGACGAAGGCGACGGCGATGCCGCGGCCAACCTCCTGAATGTTGTCGAGATTCTTCATTACCTGAATGAGCCCGAGCACGGCGCCCAAAATTCCGATGGTGGGCGAGAATCCGCCGGCGGACTCGAAGACCGCGGGCAGGCTCTCTTCGTCTTCGGTCGTCGAGTCGAGGATGACGCCCATGATTTTGCGCAATTCGGTGGGCTCGGTGCCATCGATGGCCAGCATCAGGGTCTGTTTGAGAAACGGATCTTTGATGCCCGGCAAGTCGGCGTCCAGAGAGACGACGCCGTTGCGGCGGGCCCTGTTGGCGAAACCGACCAGCAGGCCGATCAGTTCGCTGTCTTGCTTGGGCGGCGCGGTAAAGATGTGGGCCATGCCCCGAAAGGCCGCGACTACAGTAGTGAGAGGGAACTGCAGCAATACCGCGCCCATGGTGCCACCGAAGACGATGAGCGCGGCAGTGGGCTGCAGGATCTGGCCCAGGTTGCCGCCCTCGATCAGCAAGCCGGCAACAATGCCGACGATGGCCAGCACGACTCCACCGATGCTCGCTTTATCCATGAATTGCTCCTCTAGAAATAGGGCGGAAATACACCGGTGCTAATCTTCAATATTCGGGTCGCGATTTGGTTTCGCCGGCGGCGGGTCAGGCTGGCTCGAAACATCGAGGCTCGCCAGTGCGGCGATTCGTTGAACGTCGCCAAAGCTGGGCAGCCGCCGGGCCACGTTGGCCAGCAGGCGCGCCCGGTAGGCGAGCACACGCTCGACTACTTCCTGTGTGTCCTCGCGCACGATGATCTTTTCTCCATTGATCAGGGTCAGCATGGTGTCGGGAGATGCCTCGGCGGTCTTGATCAAATCGCTGTTCAGCACTATGGGGTTTCCGTTGAGCCGCGTGAGCTCGATCATGGCTGTGAGAACTCCTTCGCAGTGGTTATCGGCGCACGATTGGAAAAGTTAAATAATTAGAACCAATGTGCGGGAACTGTCCCCCCTCCGGACACAAAGCACGCCTGCATAAAGTCCAAAAATCCCACGCCGAAGAAGGGGCCAGATGCGACGGTTCCTGCATCGGAGACAGCCACCCAGGGTTAAACAAAGATGGGGACGCCTTCGAGAATGGGCCGCAAATCCACGCATCGACAAGGAGTACCCCATGTCCCTGGGTGTCTTGAATAATCTCAACGCGATGTACGCGGAAAATAACCTGAACAACACTAGCAACAGTCTGAATACTGTGCTGCAGCAGTTGTCTTCGGGTTCAAAGATCAACTCCGGCGCGGACGACGCGGCCGGCCTTTCCCTCGTTGACGGTCTGCAGGCAAATTCGCAAGCACTGGCCCAGTCGCAAACCAACGCCAGTGAAGGTGTAGGCCTGTTGAAAGTCGCCGATGGCGCTCTCTCGCAAGTGACGAACCTGCTCAACCGGGCCGTGACACTGGCTACCGAAGCCTCGAACGGCACCCTCAACAGCTCGCAGGATGCGGCCGCGAACTCCGAGTATCAATCGATTCTTTCCGAAATCAATAACATTGGCGCAACGACCACCTACAACAACCAGACCGTGTTTGGCGGGGGCTCCCCGGTAAGCATCTACACCGGCGACTCTTCGACGGCGGGCGCTTCGGTCGATGCCCTGAACATCGGGTCTCTGTCCTCGGCCAACGTGGGCGACACCGGCGGCGTGATGGCCTATAGCAACGGCTCCGACAATGTGTTCCTGAATCTGTCGTCGTCAACGGCCAACGCCAAGGTGACCGATAACCTGAGCGGCACCACCAGCACGATGACTGTCAACTACCTGGTGCAGGGCGGCAACGGCGCCTCCACCACGGCAACGACCAACATCGTCGTGGGTCAGGGCACCAGCTATGCCAACAACGCGCAGGGCCTGATCAATGCCATTAACAATTCGGGCCTCGGCCTGAGTGCCTCTTTCACCACGCAGGCCAATGCCGGCGTCCAGGGCGGCGGAACACAGACCGGTATTCAAATCACCGGTGGGCTGGTCTCCGCGGGCATCGATCCAGGTTCCTCGAGCACCAGCGGCACCCTCAACATGAGCGGTCTGGCGGCCAATGCCACTCTGGCCCAGGGAGCGACGGTCAGCATCGCGGTTGGCTCCGGCGCAGCCACCACCTTTACCATCGGCGCCTCCAACAACACGTTGGCCACTCTGGCTCATGCAATTCAGATTGCGGGCATTGGCGTGAATGCGAATGTGATCACCAATGGCGACGGCACGCAGAGCTTGAACCTGGCGGACAGCACCACCGGCGGCGGAGCTCTGACGGTGACTACGGGGGCGGGCACTACCCAGGCGCCGACCTTCAGTACCGGCGTTGCGGGCACCACGCAGAACATCCAGACCCAGGGAACCGATACCTTGGGCACCAAGGCCGTGACTGCCGTGAATTCCACGGTCACCGTCGGCACCGGCAACGGCGGCGAGCTATATTCGGATCAGCTCACTGCGGGCAGCAGCATCACCATCACGAACACCAACCCCGCCGCTGCCTCCCAGATTCTGACGTTTACGGTGGGCAAAGGCACCGATAACACAGCCCCCAACCTCAATACCTACTACACGGGCAACCAGGATAGCGGGACAGGCGGCGACACGCTGGGCAACCTGGCGGACACCATCAACGCCAAGTCTTCGACGCTGGGCGTATATGCCACCGTCACCTCCAGCGGGCTGCAGTTGAACACCGGCACCTGGACCGGCGGCAACTATGTGAGCAGCGGCGCCAGCACCACCATCGCCGCAACCCAAACCGATCTGACCGGCGAAAATGTTACGGCGACCAGCACGTTGAGTTCCGCAACATCGGGTACGAAGCTCAACCTGTATAGCCCCTCAGTGGGCGGCGTAGCGGGCGGCGGCCAACCGGAGATCATGGCGTTTTCAGCAACAAACGCGGGGGCCGCGGTAGCTGCCGTGGCGGGAAACACGCTGACCGGTACATTCCAGATAACCGGGTCGCAGGGAAGCTACTCCTTTACAGCGGGTCCCACCGATACCTACACCACGCTGGTTGCCAACATCAACAATGCAAACATCGGCGTATCCGCCAGTTTTAACACCAGTCTTGACGGCAGCGGAAATGGCGGACTTGAATTGACTTCGACCGATTCCACCAACGTCATGTCGGTCACAAACGGACTTACCGATTCAACCGCCGGACACGCCCTGACTCAGAACACCGTTAGCGTCGTAGATTTTGGGACTGGTGTCGCAAACGCGACGACGGACAGTCTAGTCGGCGGCGCCGCAGGCCATTTCGCCATTGTTGGATCGGGCGGCACTTTTACGAGTACAGGAGCGGATTCCACCATCGGGAACCTGGCCACGGACATCAGCGCTTCCGCGGGTAAGAACCTCACGGCGACGTTTAATCAGAGTTTGAATGGTGGAAACGGTGGTTTGCTGATAATCGATTCCGGGGTGGGCGCCGCCGATAACTTGAGCGTCGCTACAATGACAGACACACAAGCGGGTGCGGGGACGCCAACCAGCAACGCAGCAAGCGGCAACGGTACGCAGCAAGTCGAGGGACTCTCTTTAGCCGCTGGCGGTGGTGCGGAAGGCGATTTCCTCAGCGGCTCGGTTCAGGTTGTGGGTCCCCATGGGGCCTACACCTTTACGGGGAACGGCACATCCACGTCCTATGACACGCTGGTCACCGACATTAACAACGCTAACATCGGTGTGACGGCTGCCTACAGCGCCAGCGTCGGCGGTTCCGGAGATAAAGGCATCGTTCTAACCGGTTCGGACACCAGCAATGTGATTGCTTTCAATAACAACTCCCTGGTGGATAGCACCGACGCAAGCGCCGCCGTTGCGACGTTGCACACCATCGCCACAGGTAACAACAAAACGAATGTAGCCACGGCGAGCACGGCGGTCCTTCAGCTTACCGGCCAGAACATCAGTGATTCGGGGTCGACTTTGAACGGTGCTATCCAGATCGCGTACCACGGCACCTCTCAGATCTTCGTCATGGGGACCGATCCGGGGTCGACCAGCGCCGAGCACGTCACGAACGCGATTTACACGGGCGGCAACACGGTGCAGAGCCTGGTCAATGCCATCAACTCGACGCAGACGGATGGACAGACCAATAACCTCAATAGCGCGGGCGTCACCTTCCAGGCTTCGGCTCCGGGTGGTGGCACGGGCGGTATCTACCTCCAGGGCATGGCGGGAAACACGAGCGCCATTACGCTGACGGCCATCGACCCGACCGCCAGTAACGGTATTTCGACTCCGCTGTCGGTTACCAACGCGATGACGGCGGGCACGGCGACGAACGGCTTGACCGGCGTTACCGGCATCGATGCCGCCGACAACATCACCACGGGCGGCACAACCATTGCCACCAGCGATACAGTGGCCGGCAGCATCACGGTGACCAACGGAGGCAATAACATTGGCATCGACTCCGGTACGAATGGCGCAGTAGGTCTCCCGACTGTCAACAACGTCTATGCGGCCGGCTCGACCTCGGAGCAAGATCAGCTGACGTCCGGAACCACCTTCAGCTTCACCACCCATGCGGGGAACACCTTCAATTACACGGCGGCGGCTGGCGATACCTGGCAGACTCTGGTGAGTGCCATCAACAGCTCCGCTACCGTGGGCTCGGGCGTGTCGACGGGCGTCACCGCGAGTTGGTCGGCGAGTGCGGGCGGAGCCAGTAACGGCGGTATCGTCCTCACCAACAACTACAACGGTTCCACCAACATCACGATCAACGCAGGCACCCTCACGGATCAGTCCCTGAACAATATCACTGCCCTCAGCACATCACACACCCTTGGCGAGTCGGTGCAGGCGGGTGCCGGCGGCGCTCCAACAATTAATGGATTCAGAGGGGGAACGACCGATCTGGAGACCGATACTCTGACGGCGGACTCCTCGGCGACGTTTGCGGTGGATGGCGAGTCCTATACCTATACGGCTGCACACGCCGGCACCGATACCTGGCAGACGCTGATCACAGATATAAACCAATCGAGCATCGGCACGGCCAACCCGTACGGCGTGACCGCATCGTGGTCCGCCACCGGGGGCGGAGCGGGTGACCCGGGCATGGTGCTGACCAACAATTGGAATGGCGCCAATACGGTGACCTACACGCAGGGTGGCATCAACCTGAAAGATTTCACAGCCAATACAACGGTAGGGGACACCGTGACGCAGGCCGGCGGAGGCACGCCGACAGTTTCCGCGCTCGATTCTGGCGCCGCGGCTGTCTCGACCGATTCCCTGACCGGATCGATGACCATGACCGTCGGCGCTCATGCCTACACTTATACGGCGGCGGCGGGCGACAACTGGCAGAATCTGGTCAGCGACATCAACAGCTCGGCCATCGGCACGGCCGACAACAGCGGCGTAACCGCCTCTTGGAACGCCAACGCGGGCGGCACAGGCATTGGCGGCATCGTGCTCACCGGCAACGAGACGGGCGCCAACCCGGTCGCGATCACCGGCAACTCCCTGGTGGATCAGGCCAGCGCGGTGACCGACACCTTCACAGTGGGCGTGGGCCACAACACATCCAACCAGTTCTACACCCAGGCAGACAACGGCACGAACCACGCGAACAACCTGTCTGGTCTTGCTGACCTGGTCTCCGCTCAGTCCAGCACTCTGCACGTGTCGGCACAGGCCAATTCATCCGGTCTGACTCTCACACAGACAGCTGCCAACGGCGGCTCCATCGCCACCAGCGCAAACTCGCTGACCGATGTGACTGCCGGAACCTACAACAAGGCCACTTCAACGGAACTGGCCAGCGAAAACGATAACCTGAGCGGTTCGCTGGTCTTCACTGTGGCCGGCAACTCGAAATCGGTCAACATGAGCGATCTGACCGATAAATCCGTCTCCGGACTGATCTCCTACATCACCCAGAACAGCTCGACGTTGGGAGTCAGTGCGGCCTGGGTGCCGAGCGCGGGTCCCAACGCCAACTTCGGCTCGATCCAGTTGACCTCTGGGACCCAAGGGTCAACCGGAACGGTAACCGTCAATGCTTCGCTGACCTCGCTGACAGATACCACCACAGGCTCGGCGCTTAGCTACACCTCGGGTGCGGCCTACAACACCGGCATCTCTGCCTCGGTGGTCGATTCGACCACCAGTCAGGCGAGCGCCGCGCAGTTGACTTCGCAAAGCCTCAATGGCAGCGGCATCGCAACCATCAGCTACACGCATGGCGCAGGCCAGTCCCTCAGCGCAACCACGCTGACCAACTCGACAGAAGCCAAGGCTTCACTCACCGCGCTGAATGCGGCCATCACCGATGTCGCCTCGCAGGACGGCTACATCGGCGCGCAGATCAACACGCTGAACTCGGTCAGCTCCGTGCTCGCAACGCAACAGCAGAACGTGGTTGCGGCGCAAAACGCGGTTCAGGCCACCGACTATGCGTCAGCCGCCTCTAACATGTCCAAATACGAGATTCTGAGCCAGACCGGCATCTCGGCACTGGCCCAGGCCAACAGCATGCAGCAGGAGGTGACCAAGCTGCTCCAGTAAGAGGGGCGCAGGATCCACTAACTAGAGGGGGGCGTCCGCAAGGGCGCCCTTTTCTCTGTTCCACGCCTCGAATGCGAGCAGCTTGAATTGCGACCCAGCCCTAATGCCGCGCCTTTCAAGGCCGATGAATGGCTGGTACGAGGAGCTTCTCACCGCCCGGCTGCGGAATCGGGGAGTTGTTGGCAGAGCAAAAGGTATGGACTTTCAGGCCATGAGAATTCTCCAATCGGGCGAGTGGTCCCTTGGGTGCTCGGCTGCTTGGTTTCAACGAGGAGAGAAAAATGGGCACTGTGGGTATCAACTTCGGATCGCCGACCAGCGGGGCAGGTTTCGACGTAAGCTCGACAGTGGCCTCGATCGTCAGCAACCTGCAGAATGTTGAGACGCCGTGGAAGACGCAGTTGACCGCGCTGCACAGCCAGGACACCGCCATCTCCAGCCTTGGAACTCTGTTCTCGAAGCTGTCAAACGACCTCAGCTCGCTCACCGATCCAACCGGCATCATGGGGCTGAAGACAGGATCGAGTTCCGACACCAACGTATTGGAGGTGACGGCTGCTTCTCCCTCGACAATCGCGGGAACCCATACGATAACCGTGACGAACCTGGCCACCACTTCCACCGGCTACCTGGCGCCTGTCGCCAATGCATCGGACACCCTGTCGGGATCGATCTCGATCCAAGTTGGCGCCGGAAAGGCCGTTAGCATTAATGTTCCCGGTTCGGATAAAACCTTGAATGGGTTGGCCACTGCGATCAACTCTTCGGGAGTGGGCGTAACCGCGAGCGTGCTGAACGATTCGTCGGGGTCCCGGCTTAGCCTGGTTTCGGGAACTTCGGGCGCTAACGGAACCATTACGATCGACCCGGCGTTGAATACGATCGTCGATACCAGCAACAAGAATGCCGCCCTGGGCTATACCGCTTCTTCAGTTGTGCCCGTGGACGCGCATCTGAACGTGGACGGCGTGGACATGACCAGTTCCACTAACACTGTAACCAATCTCATCCCGGGGCTGACCTTTCAACTGCTGGCGCCCAGCGCCACAGAGTCCGACAATACCCTGCAGCCGGTGCAAGTGGTGATCGGAAACGACAATACGGATGTGGAAAGCACCATTAACACATTCGTCAGCGATTACAACTCGCTGATCAGCGCCGCCAACGCCCAGGAGGGGAACGACAGCTCGGGCAACCCGGAGCCGCTGTTTGGTTCTCCCACGCTGTCGTTGCTGCAGCAGCAGCTTCTGATCGGCCTGAACAATCAGAACCCGAACGGGACCATGGATTCGATCGCCAGCAACACCGACACAACACTTGCCGGGTCGATCTCGATGACCGTGGGCAACGGCGCCACGGACACGTTTATTGTGGGCGCGGGCACGAATACCGCAAACAAGTTTTACACCGGCAGCGGCGTGAACACGCTGGAGGGCCTGGCCAACACCATCAACGCCGCGAACAGCGGCACGACGCTGAATTACACCCAAGGAGAGGATGCGACCACCGGCTCCCTGGACGCGCTCGATACCGGAACAACAATTTCAGGCTCGATCTCTCTTACCGCCGGCAGCGGAGCGACGGAAAACATCGTGGTCGGCGCCGAACCGGTCGATGGCCCGGCCCCGAACACGATCTACACCGCGGACTATACAACAGACGGAAGCAGCAACGACACGCTCGACGCATTGGCCGCGGCCATCAACGGCGACACCAGCCTTGGAGCCACGGCCAATGTGACGACCGACTCGAACGGCCTGCAGACGCTGACGCTCTCGTCGGGGAGCGGCGGTTCATTGACCGTGTCGTCGAGCGTGCTTGCCGCTGGCCCTGGCGTATCGGCCAACGTCATGACCGCGAACTCGCAGTCGACGCTGTCGCTGCTTTCGCACACTGCCGGATCGAGCGGAGCATTGACTGTGACTTCGGCCATCTCGGCAACCAGCGATCAGCTGCTGAGTTACGCCGGTTCGGCAGGCTTGGACGCTACTTCGACAAGCGCTGCGACGACCTCAAGCGGCGTCCTGACCGGGATTCCGGATCCAAACAACGATATCCTGTCCAACTCCCTGACTATCCAGGCCGGCGACGGTGCGCCAACAACCATCAATCTAGGTTCGGGAACCACGCTGCCCGATGGGACGCCGGTTAACACGCTGTCGGCTCTGGAGACATACATCAACGACAACACCACCAGCCTTGGAGTTACGGCAAAGATCGTCCAGAACAATTCAGATAACTCCTACAACCTGATGCTAACTTCGAATACCTCCGGGACCTCCGGAACGCTGGCGGTGACCTCGACCGTGCTCGACACGACAAACACCAGCACCGCGACATTGAACTACAACAATTCATCCGACGTTTCGACGCTGGCCAACCTGGGCATCACCGTAAGTTCGAATTACGATGGCTCGCTGAGTTTTGACGCCAACACGCTGGATTCGGCGTTGAACTCCGATTACAGCGGTGCGTTGGGCTTTTTTCAGGGCATGGACAGTTGGGGCGCGACATTCTCCACCATGCTGGAGGACGCCGGCACCAGTTCCGCAACCGGGATGCTGTCTCTCGCCACAACGGCCAACAGCACGACGGAGTCGATGCTGAACGCGAACATTTCCAAGGAAGAGAGCACGATCTCGTCCGAGCAGAAGAGCCTGACCGCCGAATTGAACAGCGCCAACGAGATCATGCAGGAACTGCCCTCGCAATTGCAGAGCATCAACGAGCTTTACTCGGCAATCACCGGATATAACAGCAACACCAACGGTTAAGGAGTCGCACCGCAATGGGAAGTTATCGGGAACATGCGCTGGACGGCGCTTCGGCAGTCGATCTTGTGGTGGCGCTTTACGACGGAATGATCCGCTTTCTCTATGCGGCGATTGCGGCCGTCGAGCGTGGCGATCAGGAGGGTCGCCGCGCTTCTGTAAAGCGCGTGCTGGATATCATCATCCACCTGCAGGCGCGGCTGCGTATGGATGTCGGCGGCCGGCCCGCAAAGGCACTCAGCGAGTTCTACTCGACGATCTTCGCGCAGATTCTTCAGGCCTCGCAGTCGGCCTCGAAGGACAAGTTCGAACATGCGGTGGAGTGCGTAAGAAACGTGCGCGATGCCTGGCGCCAAGTGGCAATCGACCCTGAGGTCAATCCGGCTCCACTGCAGGTGGCCGGACTCTCCTCGGAACGCCGATCCGCGCAGTTTGAAGATTCCGACTATGGAGTGGAGTCCGCAGTTGGCTCCAGATGGAATGCGTAAAGACAGGGAACAGGGAATAGGGAATAGAAAGGAGGAGCAACCTGCGAGGGATCGAATGCTGACAACTCAGCGCTCTTGAATCAGAGGTCGCAGCGGAATCAGGGTAAGCGTACCTTGATGCCGCAAGCTTTCCCGTGCGGAACGCATTTGCCATTCCCTGTTCCCTGTTCCCTGCTCCCTATTCCCTGTCTTTATCAACCGGCGACGGTGAGTTCTTCCTCGAGTTGCTGCTTCTGGTAGAGGCTTGCATAATACCCGTCCAGGGCGAGCAACTCTTCGTGCCGGCCCAACTCCACAATCCTGCCGTGATCGAGCACGGCGATCTGGTCGGCATTGCGCACCGTCGAGACGCGGTGGGAGATGAGGATAGTGGTGGAGGTTGCGGTATACGTGCGCAAGCCGCCCAGGATTCGCTCTTCGGTATACGTGTCTACGCTGGCCAGCGCATCGTCGAGTATGAGAATCGCGGGCCGGCGTGCCAGAGCGCGCGCAATGGCCGAGCGCTGCTTCTGTCCGCCGGAGAGTGTAACCCCGCGCTCGCCAACCATGGTTTCAAAACCATTCGGAAACTCCTCGAACTCCTGACGTATGTGGGCTGCCTCGGCGGCCTTCATCAGTTCGTCGGTGCTAGCGTTGGGCACGCCGAAGGCAAGGTTTTCGCGAATGGTCTCGCTGAACAGAAAAGTCTCCTGGCTCACCATGCCGATGTTCCGCCGCAGCACCGCCAGCGGATAGTCGCGCACCGGCCTGCCGTCGACAAGGAGAGTTCCCTCGGGAGCTTCGTACAAACGCGAGATCAGGTGAACCAGCGTCGACTTGCCGGAGCCGGTGGGTCCCACGATGGCCAGACTCGACCCGGCGGGGATGAGCAACGAAATGTCGTGAAGAACCGGAGTGTCGCCGTAGTTGAAGTTGAGATTGCGGAATTCGATCTCGCCCCTGAGCACCGTCTCCGGTCCAAGAGATAAATCGGCGGAGCTGTCGTCGATGGCCGGCTCAGCCTGGAGCAGTTCGTCGACGCGCTTCACCGAGGCGGTTCCGCGCTGGAAGATGTTGATGACCCAGCCCACGGCGATGATGGGCCAGATGAGCATGATCATGTAAGTGCTGAAGGCGACGAACTGGCCGACATCGATGCGATGGGAGATCACCAGGTGGCCGCCGACCAGCAGGGTGATGATCATCGAGATACCGAGCACGAATTCGAGCGTTGGCCAGAGCATGCCCATCAGTTGGACAAGCCTGAGGGCGCGGCCAATGTACTCGCGATTGAGCCGCTCGAAGAGGTTGATCTCGGACTCTTCGCGGGCAAAGGCGCGCACCAGCCGCGCGCCGGAGTAGTTTTCCTGGGCCTGCGCGGAGATATCGCTGAAGCTGGCCTGGATGCGCTCGAAGCGGGTATGAATGCGGCTGCCGAAGTACTGCACCAGGATGCTGGCCACCGGCATGGGGGCCAGCGCCACCAGGGTGAGATAAGGGCTGATCCGCAGCATGAAAAACAGCGCGAACACCGAAAGAAAAATGGTATTGATGCTGTACATCAGACCTGGACCGAGCAACATGCGCACGGCATTGAGGTCGTTGGTCATGCGGGCCATGATGTCGCCGGTGCGGTAGCGCTGGTAGAAGCCCGAGTCCTGCTTTTCGAGCTTCTTGAACAGGTCATTGCGCAGGTCGAACTCGATGTCGCGCGAGATGCCGATCAGTATCCAGCGCTGGGCATAAAGGAAGACGCCCTTAACGAGCGAAATGGCGACCAGCAGTCCGGCGAAGATAAGAACCTGGCGTTGTGTAGTTCCCTGTTCGATGGAATTGATAGCCTTGCCCAGGACGCCGGGAAACTGGACCCAGATGGCGTTTGTGCAAACGCAGGAGAGCGTGCCCCAAACGTAGCCCCAGCGGTAGCGGCGCATATACCCGAATAGGGGGCCGAGGTCACGAAACATGACTTTATTGTACCGGGGAGGCCGGAGGACAGGGGTCAGAGTTCAGAGATCAGGGGTCAGGTCGTCAGCTTTCGGCCGAGTCTTCCGCAGGTTCGAAGTCCTTGCAGGTGTCTCGAAGGTCGCAGGTGGAGCAAGTGTCGGAGGATTCGCAGACGCGGAGCTCGGGGGCGAGTTCATCGTCGTCGCGCGTGTGCGTGACGGATTCGACCGCTTTGTAAGGGAGGATGTCGTGCTTGCGTTCAACATTTTGCGAGGCGATCTGGAGGCCATAGAGGAAGAGGCCGGCGGTGTGGCGGTCAATTTTCGAGGATGCGAGGCCGTCGAGAATCTGGGAGAGCGCGACCTGGATGGCGGTGCGGTCCTCGAGGACGGGGAGCTTGAAGGGTTCGGTTGCATTGGGTAAGGGGACGGGGGGCGAGGCGGGGCCGGTGGCAGGGGTGGGGCGGGATGGGTTGGCGAGGCGGTGGAGGCGGGTGTGGTAATAGCAATAGTGCATTCCGCGGAGGGCGGGCGAGTGGCAACGGGCTCCGTTGGGCATGATGTGGCGACATTCGAAGTACATATCCAGTCTCTCCTTTGCCGCAGGTCACCCCCTCCCCCGCCCCGTGCTGGGACTCTGCAAGCAAGCTATTTAGTTTCATGGGTTTACTGAGCACGAGTCGCTCCAAAGCCGTGAGGGCAAAGGAGTTTTCCGCAGAGTCGTCTCAATGCAGGGGTTAGCGGGGTTATAGAGCTTTCAGCTTTCAGCTCTCAGCTTTCAGCTTTGCTCTCCTCGATCGAGGTCAATTCCGCCTCGGCTGAGCGGCTAGCGAAGGACGGTTATGAAGCGATTGTGCGCCGATTGCCGGTAATCATCTGCAAATGGGAGGTGGGCGGCGGTGGGATTTGGGAAAAGGCCGGGATCGATCCTGGCTACGTCGGCGTTCTCCGGGAGTAATCCGTAACCGGGGGTCGTGCGTGCGCTCCCTATGAACAAGAAGGCTGAAGGAAGAGATTTTTGAACAAAATCAGCAAGTTAGCTTCCGCTTCGCGGAAATCGCGAGTTGGCGAGTTGGCGGGAGTTCATCTCCGCCGTAACTCGTCGAGGCGAGTCGGGCTGCTCCAGATGAACGGGCCGGGCGAGTGCAGTGGCATCCCACCCATTCGCCAGAAAAAAGGCGAATGGATGGGGCACTGGAGCGTTTTGGGGGAGCCGGCGCGAAGATGGAGCACCCTGCCGAGTCTGAACAAAGAAACGGAAGAGTATCCTTCGGGGGCTTTCTTCTTCAAAGTGGTGCACCCGGCTTGCACTCGTCCGTGTTGTTTACTCTGGTTTGGTTGGTGGTTCATCTTCTTGCAGGAAGTCTTGCTCCGGGTCTCCTTGCCAGGGAGAATCGAGTTCCAATTGCTGAGCAAAGGTGAGGCCGTGCCGTTTCTTTTTGGCTGGCTCGGTTGGCCTGGCGCTGTTCGCCATTTTGAACAGCAGTTTGGCGCTGGCGAGATCGCCTGCCAGAGCTTTTTGCGAAAGCATGACGGCGATCTCCTTTGGGTTTGCCCGCGCCGCCCGCCGTGTCTGCAATGCGTGGTCCGTGCCCACCGCTTTCGCTTGTTGCTGCGTCCGGCTGTTCTTTCCCTTGCCGGTCTTTCTGCCTGCTTCGATTTCCTTTAACTGTTGCTGTGTTGCGGCCATCTATCCGACCTTTCCGGCCAACGCTCCTCGTACGCACGCGCCGCAGGAAAAAGAGCTTGAGGCAAATCCACTGCTGAATCGCCCCAAATACGAATTGTCAGAATCAATTCGTAGAACAATCCTCAAAAAATGCCGGTAGCTTTCGTCTCCCCCTGCGCACGCACGCCGCGGAGATGGCCTGACTGCGATTCAGGAAGGTGCTCACGACCTTCCGCTCTAGCCGATTTCGATTTGTCTGCTACAAGCGTAGCGGAAAAGGAAGTAATTCTCCGCAAAAGGGGAGGGACGCGTTGGCGCGCGGGGTGAGGCTCGGAAAGTGGGGGTGATTTTACGTGGGTGTGCGCAGCAGCAGATACCCGCCCACCAGCGCGAAAAGAATGTCGGAAGACCAGGCGGCCAGTGCGGCGGGCAGATAATTCACATTGCCCATGGACTCAAACGTGCCGTTCACAACATAGTAGGCCAGAGCTACGGCGATGGCCACGGCTATGGCGGTGAGCGAACCACGGCGGCCCATGGAAAGTGCAAAAGGTATGGCCAGTATCGCCATGACGACGGCGATCAGCGGGTAGGCGAGTTTGTGCCAGAGCGCGACGCGCAGGCGCATGGTGTCAAACCCGCTCTGGCGCAGATCGCGGATGTACTCATTGAGCTGGCCGAAGTTCATCTCCTGGGATTGTTTGTTCTCCTTGGTGAAGTAGCCGGGGTCCTCGTGAATCTCGGAGAATGTGGTCTGGCGGAACTCGCGAAACGCGAGGGTCTCGGCTCCGTTCATGTCCCGCACCCAGCCGTCCTGAAAGCGCCAGGCGCTGTTATCCGTATCAAGGAAGACGCGGGAGGCGAAGATGCGCCGGGTGAGCGAGAACGTGGACGGGTCGAACTCGAAGACCGAGAGATTGGCGAACTCCTTGCGGTCGGGATCGAAGAACTGATAGTAGAAGATACGGCCTGGCTCGCCGGGATGGGGCTGCCCGAATATCCAATTGTGCTCGGGGCGCGTGACTGTCTGCGCCGGCCTGCCCTTGATGGTATTGCGCAACGCTTCCTGACGGCGATTGGCCTGGGGCAGATAATACTGATCGAACAAGAACAGGCTTAAGGCAAGTATGGCGGAGATGGAGACGATAGGAATCACCAGCCGGTAGAGACTGATGCCGGTGGCCTTCATGGCAATGATCTCGCTGTTGCGGTTGAGCACGCCGAAGGTGACAAGTGTGGCGATCAGCACGGCCAGCGGAGCAATCTGGTAAAGCATGTCGGGCGTGAGGTTGACCAGATAAGCGCCGACCGTGGGGAGTGGAATGCGGTTGCGCAGGATGTCGCCCACCAGGTCAAAAAAGGTGAACACCAGCATGAGCAGTACAAAGCCGGACAGCACCAGGAGGAATGTGCCCAAAAACTCGCGAACCACGTATTCGTCGAGGATGCGCGGAAAGGTATTGCGGGATTTGGCGCGCTGCGGACGCTGCTGAAATCTGTCCAGCAGGCCGGTAAGCGAGAATATCTTGCGGCGGACTGCGCCGTTCGCTTCGTGTTTTGGACCGCGCGAAAACCATGCGGTGATGGCGCCCAGAACTCGCCCGCCACTGGCCATCTGCCAGAGCAGGAAGACTCCCACAACGGCAAAAAGCATGTTCGCCGACCACACGGCAAGGAAGGCGGGGAGCTTATTCTGGCGGCCCAGGGCGGTGGTGGTGAAAGAGAGAAAGTAATAGAAACAAACCAGCAGAATGGTGTAGACGAAGCCGGAGCTCTTGCCACCGCGCCGCGAGACCACACCCAGCGGAACGCCCACCAGCATCAGTACAAGGCACGCGGCGGGAAAAGCGAAGCGGTTGTGCAACTCGATGAGGAATCGTCTCGAGTCGGGGCCGCGAACGCGCTGAAGCAATGCCCCCATGGGTAAGGCGTAAATGGCCGTGTCCATTCGCCCCAGGTGCACGTCGCTTTGCGCGCTCAGTTCCAGCGGCCGATCGGTCGATGTGAACACGGAGATGTTGTACTGGTCGGGCTGATCGTCAACCGTGTCGTGCTGGGCTCCGTTGCGCAGGCGCATCAGCAGCACCTGTGTAGAATCGCTGGCCACCGTGGCCGAGGCGGCGGTGGTGATGCGCGGCGCCATGGGCTCGCTCACGTCGGCCATGAAGACCTGGTCCCAGTTGGACGCGCCGGTGCCGGAGCGCACGTTCTGCACATAGAGGACGAAGTTTTTGAAGTCTTCGTAAAAAACGCGCGGTTGAATCTCGTAGGATGCCTGCGAGGTCTCCAGCGACTGCTCCATGTCCAGGATGGCCTGGTTGGCGCGCGGCGCCAGGTAGAGCGAGTTGGCCAGGCCGAGCAGAGTGCCGCCAACAGCAACGATGGAGGAGACGCGCACAAAGTAGCCGATGCCCAGCCCTGAGGCGCGCATGGCGATGATTTCGCTATCGGCCGCCAGGCGGCTCAATCCCAGCAGCACGCCTACCAGCACCGACATGGGAATCGTGACGCGGAAGAGATTGGGCAGCGTGAAGAGAAAGATCTCCGCCGCGTTCGAGAAGGTAGAGCTGTTGCGGACCACCATCTCCAGAACGTGGGACAGGTAGGGCATGAACAGAATGAAGGTGAAGAGCGCGCAGCCAATGAGCGCGTGGGAGAGGATTTCACCGAGAATGTAGCGGGTCAGGATACGCACAAGCGGGCTCTGGGATCAGTTTAACGTGCCGGCCCGCTCGATGATCGGGTGCTCCAACCTTGCCCGCATTTTTGCGCAAGGTTGGGATGCCACGAAGCTCAGCGCGTCTCCATCGCCCAGCGACGCAACCGCAGACTATTTCCCAGCACGCAGACCGAGCTCAGCGCCATAGCGGCCGCGGCCAGCCATGGCGTGAGCAGAATGTGAAATGCCGGGTAAAGCAGACCTGCCGCTAGCGGAATGCCGAGCAGGTTGTAGCCCACGGCCCACCAAAGGTTCTGGCGCATGATATGCAATGTTTGCCGGGCCAGACCGAGCGCCGCCGGAATGGCGGAAGGCTGCGTGCGCAGCAATAGTACGTCGCCGGCCTCCTGGGCAAGATCGGCGCCCGAACCCATGGCGATGCCCGCGTCGGCCTGGGCCAGCGCCGCGGCGTCGTTGATGCCGTCGCCCACCATGGCTACGCGCAGGCCGCTCTGTTGCAGCGCACGAATGCGGGCCAGCTTGCCGGCAGGATCGAGCCCCGCTTCGACTTCGGCAATTCCAGCCTGCTTGGCAATGGGCACGGCGGCAACCTGTGAGTCGCCGGTAAGCATGAGCACGCGCAGGCCTGCCTGCCGCAGAGCGGCGATGGCCTCCGCCGCATCCGGACGCAGTGCGTCGCGTGCGTCGAAGTATCCGGCCGGCGCATTGTCCAACGCCATCCAGAGGCGCGTGACCCCGGCATCGGGCGGAGCGATTCCTTGAGGAAGCGGAATGAAAAACTCCTGGAAGAGCGCCTCATTGCCGAGCAGGCAATCGAGTCCCTCGACTTTGGCGGTGAGGCCGCGGCCGGGCAGAATCTGCACGTCCTCGGCGGGCTTCCATGCCAGGCCCAGCCCGCGCGCAAAATCGATAATCGCGTGAGCCAGCGGATGGTTCGAACGTTCCTCGGCCGCCGCGGCCATGCGAAGAAGTTCGTTTTGCTCGTGGCCGGCAAGCGGATGAACCGCGGCGAGAACAGGCCTGCCGACGGTCAGCGTGCCGGTCTTGTCGAGAACGATCACGTCAAGATGCGCCAGCCTCTCGAGTGCTTCCCCGCCCTTGTAGAGCACGCCAAGCTGCGCGCCGCGGCCCACGGCAACCGTCAGCGCCGCGGGCACGGCCAACCCCATGGCGCAGGGGCAGGCGATCACCAGCACGGCAACCGTGTTCGCCAGCGCCAGCGGAAGCGAGTGCGCGGCAACAAGCCAGGCCGCGAAGGTCACCAGCGCCAGCCCAAGCACGACAGGAACAAAGATGGCGCTGGCGCGATCGGCCAGCCGCTCCATAGGCGCGCGCGAGCCCTGCGCCTGCTCCACCATGCGCGTAATCTGCGCCAGCACCGTGGCTTCGCCCAGCGACTCGGCCCGGCAAACCACAGCCCCGTCGTAGTTGAGCGAGCCAGCCAGCACGCGTCCACCAACCTCGCGGGCGAGCGGCGTAGACTCGCCGGTAAGCATCGATTCGTCCACCGTGGTGCGGCCTTCCGCGATGGTGGCATCGACTGGGAAGCGCTCTCCCGGCAGAACCAGAACATTGTCGCCAGGTTGAATCTCTTCAAGCGGCACAACGGCTTGCACGCCATCCACAATGCGGCGGGCGGTCACAGGCCGAAGCCGCGAGAGCGAATCCAGCGCGGCCAGGGCGCGGCGTTTTGCGCGGCCTTCCAGGCTTTTACCCAACAAGAGAAATCCGATGATCAACAGGACCGCGTCGAAGTAAACTTCGCGGCCGCTTGCGGGCCAAACAGTGGCATAGGCCGAATAAGCGAAAGCCACGCTCGTCCCCAGCCCGACAAGCGTATTCATGTTGCTGGCGCCGTGGCGCAGGGCGCGGATGGCGCTCAAGTAAATGCCGCGGCCGGCCCAGCCGACGACAACTGCCGTGAGAATTAGCAGAAACCAGCGCAGCGGCGTGGGCGGCAGAGCATAGAGCCAGGGCACGATCCGCATCAGCGCGTGATCGAGTTCGCCCATTTGAGAGCCGAGCGGCATGGCCAACAACATCGTCACTGCGCCGGTGGCCAGCGTGACCCAGGCCTTGCGCGCGGACTCACCCTCGCGCTCCCGATCTCCTTGGCCTGCGGCCGCATCGCCGGCGCGCGGAAGAACCGCATCGTATCCCGCGCCGCGAATGGCCTCGACCAGTTGCTCGGGCGCGGCCACCGCCGGATCGAAGACCACGCTGGCGCGGTGCGCCATCAGATCCACGTGCGCCGACTCCACTCCGGCAGTCGAACGCAGCGCCTCTTCCACGTGATGCTGGCAGGAGGCGCACGTCATCCCGAGCACGGGAAGGGTGAGCGATTCTGTCGTCGAGAGCGTCACCTATTGGTCCCGATGCGCCGTGTAGCCGGCCTTGGCGAGCGCCGCGATGGCCGCGTCCACTGGGATTGGCTTTGCTGCGGAAGACAGCCGCGCGGCTCCCACGCGAACCTCGTTGACGACCAGCCCATCGACAGACGCAAGCGCCCGGCTGGCGCGGCGAACGCACGATCCGCAATGCATTCCATCGATCTGCAACGTGAATTCCGACATTTCCCTCTCCTGTCCTGTCTTTCCTAGTTTGATGATAGCCGCGCCCGAGAGATTCGCGCCGTCTTGAATTGCGGGCCTACCCGGTCGAGGCACTATCGTAGAGATGATAGGAAAAGACATGCAGAGAGAGTTTCCTGTGGCGCCGCTGGTTGGCGTGGGCGCGGTGGTTGTGGACCAGGGCCGGGTTCTGCTGGTGCGCCGCGGCGCCGAGCCGCTCAAGGGCCATTGGTCGCTGCCGGGGGGCCTGCTGGAGTTGGGCGAATCGCTCGCCGCCGCAGTGGTGCGCGAGATACGCGAAGAGACCGGGCTCGACGTCGAACCAGTTGAACTGGTCGAACTCCTGGACCGCATTCACCGCGAGGGAGAAAGAGTCCGCTACCACTACGTGATTGCCGATTATCTATGCCGCGTCACGGGCGGCACTTTGCAGGCAGCCTCCGACGCCGATGCCGTGCGCTGGGTAGAGCGCGCGGAGTGGAATGGCCATACTGCGCTTAGATTGGACCCGATTACGGTGCGCGTCATCGAGATGGGCTGGCAGAGATCGCAGGCGCTTGCAGTCAAGAGGAGTAAGGCCGAAAGAAGTGAGACCGAAAGAGGTGATAGTCGATGAAGCAGACAAGAACGCCGCTCGTGCTCGGTTGCGCGCTATTGGCCGTGGCCGCGGCCGCGGGCCTGGGATTCTGGTTGCGCCCAGTCAGTTACTTCAATGGCTTCATGTATCTGAGGGAGGCTGTTACCGGTGTTGAGAGCCGCTCGGTCACCGTCGCGGGACATCGCATGCACTACGTGGCGGAAGGGCCCGCGAATGGACCGGTCGTGGTGCTGGTCCATGGACTTGGCGGCCGCGCCGAAGACTGGCTTAATCTCGCGCCTTATCTCACCAGGGCGGGATTTCGCGTCTACATGCCCGATCTGTTTGGCTACGGACGCAGCGAAAAGCCGGCGGACTTCTCTTACTCGGTGCGCGACCAGGCGGTCGAAGTGGTGGGCTTGATGGACGCGCTGGGGTTGAGGCAGGTGGATCTGGGCGGATGGTCAATGGGCGGCTGGATCGTGCAAATCGTCGCCGATACCCATCCGGAACGCATCAACCGGCTGATTCTGATTGACTCGGCGGGCATTTACTGGAGACCGGATTGGGATACGAATCTCTTCACCCCCACAACGCCGGGTGAACTGGACCAGCTTGAAGCATTGCTGACGCCGCATCCGGCCATAATTCCGGGGTTTGTTGCGCGCAATATCATCCTTGTCTCCGACCGGCGGGCATGGGTCGTTCACCGCTCGCTCGACACCATGATGACCGGCCAGGACACGACCAACAAGCTGCTGCCGGATCTGAAGATGCCGGTGCTGATTCTCTGGGGCAAGGAGGACCACATCACGCCGCTCTTGCTGGGGCAAAGGATGCACGAGCTGGTTCCGCAGTCGGAACTCGATGTGTTCGACGGCTGCGGTCATCTGGCTCCGACGCAGTGCAGCAAAGTGATGGGTCCGGAGTTGGCCGAGTTCGTGAAAAAGTAAGTGCCCGGGAGACGCGTGTGTCCCCCGGGCAGGTCTTGGCTTGGGAGGGCTACGGGTTAGTGAGCGACCAAAACGGTGAGGTTCAGGTCCACGGGGATGGGAGTATGGTCGATCGATCCGGGACGGAAGTGGGCCTTCTGGACTGCTTCTACAACACGCGCATCCCAGTAGGGGTTGGAGGGCTTGACCACCTTGACGTCCTGAGGCTGGCCGTTGCTGTCGACGGTGAGCGAGAGTCCGACCTCGGCATCCATGGGAAGCAAGGACCTCGAGAGGGCATCCGGAACATCGATGACGATGGACCTGGCGAGCTTGGGTGCGATCACTCCGGTGCTAACGCGGAGGCTAGGGGTTGGTGCAGTGGCGTCGTCCGTGGAAGAGCTTGCATTTGCCACTACGGGGAAGAACATTGACGAAAGCAGGATCGTGCTAGCGAGTATATGACGCATGTCGTACCTCCTTGGGGATGATTGTTACCGACTCCATAATACCTCGCTTCTTATACGATAGTCAATACTTTTTTATTATGATTGTTTTTAAAAGACTTACATTTATGGTTGCCTAGACTTTTGAATATTCTTGTGAATATAAGGCCACTTTTCCACAGAGGACATCCCAGGCCAAAAACCACGCGCCTTTGAATGCCCAATGGCCCGCTCTCGCGCAGGAATCCTGGCCCGCGCGCCGTTGAAATAGAGCACGGATTTCAGGAGACTTCTGACAGTGAGCAGGCTATCGGGCGGCGGTCAGGTCCCCTGGGGAGACGAGGGCTTCGACATCGGCGGGTATTAACGCCACGGCATCTGCCAGCGCACATTCCTGCGGCGTGCCATAACCCCATCCGGCGGCAAGGCACCGAAGCCCGTTTGCGTGGGCTGCGTCAATGTCGAAGCTGCGATCGCCGATCATCCATGCCGAATCCGGGCCGAGCGAACATTCCCTCAGCAGGCTGGCCAGCAAATCCACTTTGCTGTGGCTTGAGTACTCGGTCTTGTCGCCGTAGATGGCCATGAAAAGCCCCGACAGCTCAAACAGGTCGAGGATGCGGACGGCGAAGTGCTGCTGCTTCGAGGTGCAGACGTAGAGTGGAAATCCCTGCCGGTGCAGATCGGCCAGCATCTCACGCACGCCGGGAAAGACGGAGTTGTTTCGCCAGCCCACGCGGTCGTAGCAGGCGCGGTAATCGCGGGCCAGGGCTAGGCGCTCGTCGTGGCTTCCGTCAGGCAGCAGCTCGGTGACCCACTCTTCGACCGGAGGTCCGATGAAGCGATCCAGCGAACCCTGGTCGCCCATGTTACGCGCGTCGAGAACCTTGCGCAGACAGCCCAGAATGCCGGGTTTGGAGTCGGTGAGCGTTCCGTCAAGATCGAAGATGAGGGCGGGTAGGAAAAGAGGCATGGATCAAGTTTCGCAGAGAGGAGTACGTGAGGAGAATTGGTCTTGAATGGAATCGGACTCTCTGACGATTGAACGGGCGACGTTGTAGGAATGGCGCCCGTTCAATCCGTCCAGAATTCATCGAGAGCTAGACCTTGACCGCCGGATGGGCCGCGTAGTGAAGCAGCACAGCGACCGCGCAACTGGTAAGCCGCGTCTCGGCCGAGTCCGCGCGGCTGGTCAGAATGGTCGGCACGCGCGCGCCGAGGACGATTCCTGCCAGTTGCGCTCCGCCCAGGTACTCCAGTTGCTTGGCGAGCATGTTGCCGCTCTCGAGGTCGGGCACCACCAGGATGTCGGCCTGGCCCGCAACGGGCGAGACCAGCTTTTTGATGTCTGCCGCCTTTGCGCTGACGGCCGTGTCGAATGCCAGCGGCCCGTCGAGAATGCCGCCGGTAATCTGGCCGCGGTCTGCCATCTTGCACAAGGCGGCGGCATCGAGCGTGGACTTGATCTTGGGGTTCACCGTCTCGATCGCCGACAGCAGCGCAACCTTGGGCTCGGGAATGCCGAGAGCATGGGCGAGGTCGATCGCGTTCTGAACGATATCCACCTTGTCTTCGAGCTCGGGAGTAATGTTGATGGCCGCATCGGTGATGAGCAGGGTGCGCGCGTAGGCCGGCGTATCCATGATGAAGACGTGGCTGATGCGGCGCGCGGTGCGCAGGCCTGTATCGCGCGCCATGGCCGGCTTGAGCAACTCGTCGGTGTGCAGGCTGCCCTTCATCAACGCCTGGAAGTTGCCGGAGCGGCACATGACCACAGCTGCCTCAGCGGCCTTCGCCTCGGTCTCCGCCTCGACGACTGGATAGGCGCCGATGTCGAGGCCCAACTTTGAGGCCAATGCGTTCATGGCTGCCGCGGGGCCGATCAGCGTTGGCACGATAAGGCCTGCAACGGCGGCTTCCACTGTGCCCTTCAGGGCAACTTCGGAAAGCGGCCAAACGACGGCCGTTGTGACAGCGGCCAAGTTCTTGCAGCGTTCGATGAACTTATGGAAAACGTGGAAGTCGGGTGGATGACCAACCAAGGGGTCTACAGCAACAGCTTCGGCCAGAGGAGCCAGATCGCTCATATGAAAGTTCTCCTGTGCGCGCAGTCGAGGGCTGGCAGCCCTATGCAGCCATTGTCCCCCGGCGTTCAACGAGTGCAAGTGCCTTGGGTCACAGGCGGACCGGTGTCTTCTATTACGCTATCTTAGCTCAGCCGGCAACCGTTCCAGGAAGGCCGCCTGTTTGGTCTAGCGCAAACCGATTGAGCCGCCCCGCCTGTTATCCTTTCGGTCTCCCCGAGGCCATGGGGGAGTCTAGCCCGCACGCCAATCCCGCACGAGAGGAATGTCTATGTCAAAGAACATCGCGATCTGCTGCGACGGCACGGGAAATGATTTCGACGAGCCGCAGCGCGACTCAAACGTCGTCAAGCTCTACAACACGCTGATCATCGGCGATGCCCAGATTGCCTATTACCATCCGGGCGTCGGCACCATGGGCTCTCCCAACGCCCAGGGACCGTTTGCCAAGCGATGGTCGCAACTGAAGGGCCTCGCTTTCGGGGCCGGGTTGCTGGACAACGTGGGCGACGCCTACCGCTACCTGATGAACACCTACCAGGAGGGCGACCGGATCTTCCTGTTTGGTTTCAGCCGCGGCTCCTATACCGCGCGCGCCGTCGGCAGCCTGCTGCATGTATATGGATTGCTGGAGCCCGGCAACGAGCAACTGATTCCCTACATCCTGCGCCTCTACGCGGACATGACGAAAGGGCCACAGGGACAGGACGCGACCTTCGCGGCCGAAGAGGCATTCAAGTATGCGTTCTCGCGCGAGGTGGAGGTGCACTTCTGCGGCGTTTGGGATACGGTGAGTTCCTACGGGTGGATCAATGACCCGATTGAGCTGCGCTTCAACGGGCAGAATCCGATCATCCGCACCGGACGTCACGCGGTCTCGATCCACGAGCGGCGCTGCTGCTACCAGGACAACTTGTGGGGCCCATCGTTGCCTGCCGCCGAGGGCTATGTGGGACAGGACATTCGCCAGGTTTGGTTCTGCGGAGTGCACTCCGATATCGGCGGCAGCTATCCGGAACAGGATGCCGGGCTTTCGAAGATCTCGTTCGAGTGGCTTCTTGCCGAAGCGGTGAAACAAGGATTGCTGGTGGATGATAAGCGCGTCAGGATCGTGCTGGGGCAACAGGCGCCGCCTGCTTTTCTTCCGCCCTACGTGCCGCCCGACCCGCATGGAGTGCTTCACGACGCGCTCCAGGGCTTTTGGTGGGTGCTCGAATACTTTCCGCGCAAGAAGAAAGGCCGCTGGGGTCTGCCGCGCGGCAAATGGGTTAGAGAGATTCCGGAGAACTCGTTGATCCACGAGACCGTCAAGCTGAGCGGCCAAAAGGTAACACTTCCGCAAAATTACGTCGAAGAGAAGTGGGTCCCGTATTTTTCCGGAGTTGGGGAGCCTGCCCCGGTGCATCTGGCTGCGGCTGCCGAGGAGCAGACGCACATGGTGCACAGCCTAGCTCGGCGATAAAGAAAGAAGGCCTTGCAACGATCAAGGAAGAACAGGAGTCCATGGGTTGAATCTGCTCTCGCGCGCGGAGTCGGCCCGATGAGCTCAGAACAATCTGCGATCCCGGATTGCGGCGCTTAGGTGTGCCACTCTCGGCGGGAGTTCCGTCGCTGAGGCAACCTTCCGTCTCCGGTTGACGTCTTTACGTGCAGATACCGCGAGAAAGGAAGGTGGTGTCGATGTTTAATATCAGATATCTATTTCGCGCAACGCCCATTTCTGCATTCTTCCTGTTGACAATCTGGACCGGTTTGAAGGGAGCCACTGCACTTGCCCGACCGCAAGAAGTGGCGGCGGATGCAACGCCGCCAACTACGATTCCAGCGGGCGCCAGGATCGAGGTCGCGCTGATTCGGCCGATACTGACCAGGACAGCCAGCCTGGGCGAAACGCTCTATGGACAGACCACATTCCCGGTAACGGTTGGCAGCCATATTGCTGTCCCGTCCGGCACATTCGTGGAAGGAAGGCTCGAGAAGCTGACGCGTCCGACGCGGCGGTCGAACCGCGCCGAGCTACAGATTCTCTTCACGCGCCTCATCTTCGCGAATGGATACGTGGCCGCGCTCCCAGGCTCCACGATTGGGGCAGCCGCTCCGGATGCCGGCTCCACGGCAGGCAGCTCGCAGGGCAGCGCCATGCAGGCGCTGATCGCGGTGACCGTGCAGGTGAGCGCAAACAACGACCTGCTTCTGGACAACGGCGCCCAGGTTGAAATGACGCTGGGAGCGCCGCTTGTGCTGGACACGACAGCGGTAGAGGCAGCAGTTTCACTTTCGCACGCGCCCGTGCCGGGACAGTTCAAATCCGCATCCACCTGCCGGCCGATTCCCGGTTCTCCGGGAACCGCAGGAACGCCGGATACGGTGATTCCAGGCTCCCCCGGCACCCCCGACACAGTGATCCCTGGAGGCCCGGGAATGCCGGATACAGTGATTCCGGGAACGCCTGCGACACCGAGTACCGTAATTCCCGGCACACCCGGCACGCCAGGTTCGCCTGAGATTCCCTGCCCCGGCCCACCGATTGTGATCTCCAGTGCGCCCGTTCTCAGTCCGCCGGTTAACGCGCAGAGCAGGTAAAGCGACGGCCGGTTTTCGGCCGCGACTCGTTGATCCTTAGCGCACCTCTCGACAGTCAATAAGAAAGGAATAACTCCAATGAGATACCGTTTTGTTGCCTTGTTCTCCATTGCTTCCCTTGTAAGCGCGCAAACACCACACGCCTTCTTGCAGAGCGCGGTACCCACCGCAGCCGCGGGACAGGTTGCGGCCCCGGTCAGCGTGCAAACCCTCACGGTTCCGGCAGGGACTGCGATTCCACTCACGCTCATCAATCCCCTCAAGAAGAAGTCGACAAAACCGGGGGATGCCGTGCGCGCGACGGTGGCCTTTCCAATCATGGCTGGAATGCAGGTAGCCATCCCCGCGGGCAGCTATGTGGAAGGCGTGGTGCTGCAGTTGACGGATCGGGCCCCCGACATCCACCAGCCGGAGGTGGCTATCCACTTCACCCGCCTGGTCTTCACCAGCGGATACTCCGTAAACCTGGATGCGATGAGCGCGCAGGCAGAAGATTTTGCACCAACCCTGGGGACGCCGGTCACCGAGATTGCCGCAATCGCACCACCGGCGGCCGGCATGGGCAGAGGGAGCATGGCGCTGGTGGGGCAAACTTCTCCAACCTTGCCGCCACTGCCGCAGGTGGGACCGTCTCCGGGGCTGGTCATTGGCGCATCGCTCGGCGGAACCGCCGCGTTATTGGCGATACTCTTCGCTGTCGGGCATCACTCGCAGTCCAAAATCGACTATGTGCTTTTCGACGCTGGATGGCAGTTCCAGATGGTGTTGCAGAGCCCTCTGGTTGTGGATGCCGCCCAGGTTGCCGCATCGGCAGCCGCTCCGTCCGCAAATTGATTTAAATTGCATATCGGCCGGCCGATCGCGCGCCTCTTTTCTCCCAGCCGCATAAGCTGTTATGCTCTCTGCGCCGGAGAAAAGCGATTTATATAAGGAGGAATACGGACTATGTGGTTCCTGGGCATGGATGTGGGAACGGGCGGCACGCGGGCGGTTGTGGTCAATTCGGTTGGTAAATTGATGGGCACGGCCTCGAGCGCGCATGCGCCTTTCCGCGCCGAGCATCCGGGATGGGCGGAGCAGGACCCCGAAGACTGGTGGCGTGCGGCCCAGGAGGCGATTCGCGGCGCGCTGGCCGCAACCCCCGAGCCAAAAGAACCGATCGCCGCCATCGCCCTCACTGGTCAGATGCACGGGGCGGTCATGCTGGACGAGAACGGCGCGGTGCTGCGGCCTTCGCTCATCTGGTGCGACACGCGCACGCAGCCCGAGTGCGACTGGCTTACCGAGCGCATCGGCTATGAGCGCCTCATCGAGCTCACTTGCAACCCGGCGCTGCCCAACTTCACGCTCACCAAGCTGCTGTGGGTCAAGAAGCATCAGCCGGAGATCTTCGCCAGGATCGCGCACATCATGTGCCCCAAGGACTACGTGCGTTACCGGCTGACGGGCGAGTTCGCCATCGACGTGCAGGAGGCGTCCGGAACGCTTCTGCTCGACGTGACGCATCGCCGCTGGTCGAAGGAAGTCGCCGAAGCGGCGGGCATCCCGGAAAGCTGGCTGCCTCGCGTCTTCGAGTCGCCGGAGATTTGCGCGCGCATCAGCGCCGATGCGGCTGGGTTGACCGGGCTGCCCGCAGGAACGCCGGTTGCGGCGGGCGCTGGCGACCAGGGCGCGGGCGCGGTCGGGATGGGCATCCTGCAACCTGGCTCGGTCTCGGCCACCATCGGAACCTCGGGCGTGGTGTTTGCCGCAACCGCCAAGCCGACGAAAGACCCTAAGGGACGGCTGCACACCTTCTGCCACGCGGTGCCGGGACTGTGGCACGTGATGGGCGTGACGCAAAGTGCCGGCCTCAGCCTGAGCTGGCTGAAGGAGACATTCTTCGCCGGCCAGAACTACGACGCCATGACCGCGGGCGCGGCGAAGGTTCCCGCCGGAAGCGAGGGCCTGGAATGGGCGCCTTACCTGCTCGGCGAACGCACGCCGCATCTGGACCCAGAAGTGCGCGCGGCCTTCGCCTGCGTCGGCGTCAACCACACTTCAGCTCACTTTGTCCGCGCGGTGCTGGAGGGCGTTGCCTATTCGCTTCAAGACACGTTCACGCTCTTTGCCGAGCTGGGCATTCCGGTCAGCGGCATCCGCCTGGGCGGCGGCGGCGCGCGCGGCGCCTTGTGGCGGCGCATTCAGGCAGGTATTTACGGCCACGCTGTCGAGGTGCTCACCGCCGAAGAGGGCGGAGCCTTCGGTTGCGCGCTCATGGCCGGCGTAGGCGCAGGCCATTGGGCCAATCTGGACGAGGCCTGCGCACAGGCCATCGAGGTGGCGCAGCGCATCGAGCCCGATCCGGCAGATGTGGCCGCATACAAACCGGGATACGCTGAGTGGCGCAAGCTCTATCCGGCACTGCGCAGCCTGCGGTAGCGGGCGGAGCCAATCAAGACGCAGCAGGTATAGGGTCCAGGTATTGTCTCTCGCGCTGCTCGATAAGCGAGGACACGTTTCATTGCACGATCACGCCTTGCGGACAGAGCGGCGACTGGAATCCATCGCGTGGCGCAGCAGCGTGTTTGCTTTTGTCTGATAGCCCCGGCCGTAGCTTTTGAGCCAGTCAATCACATCGTTGTCCAGCCTGATGGTTACAGGCCGTTTCGCCGGCTTGAAAAACCGGCCGATCTCCGCGCCGCTCCAGTCGAGGACCTCTGGCATATCGGTGAAATCAATTGTAGCGTCGGTCTTGGCGGCGATAGAGGCGATCTCCCGCTTCTGCGCGGCTCCGAGCTTCTTCATAGGACCTCTTTTCGTGAGCGGACGCGGTTCGCGCTGAAATGATCCGAATGATTTCAGCTCCATCCCGATCACGCCAAGTAAAGACGACGAACAGGATTGCGCCAAGTGCGATTTCCCCGAGTGCGTTGTACCGCTCTTCCGGGTCGTCGTGGGAAAAGTCCTTGCGCGAGAGAATCCAAGGATCGTCGAAGATGAGCGATGCGGTCTCAAAGCGGACGCCGTGCCTTCGAAGGTTTTCGCGGTTCTTCGCTGGATCCCAGTCGAAACGGTCAATCGTTTCTTTCATTCTTAGTCTACTCAATGTACGTACAAATGTCAATATATGAAATCGGGACTATCTTCATGCGAGCCAAGTATCCGCTTCAGTGGCGAGGGTTCGAGGCCTCAGTCGATGACACGCAATATCTCTAGTTCAGCGTCAGATCCGCATGCAGCGGCGTGTTTTCACTCGAATCCCCAACCAGGATCACGAACTTGCCGGGATCGACGGTCCATTTATGGGCGACTTCATCCCAGTAGCTGAAGGCGCGCGCGTCCAGGTTGAGGGTTACGTGTTTCGTCTCTCCGGGAGCGAGCCGAACTTTCTCAAACCCTTTGAGTTCGCGCTCCGGACGAGCCGCCTTCGCTGACGGATCGGAGAGATAGAGCTGCGCCACTTCGGCTCCGGCGACGCTGCCCGTATTTGTCACGTCGAAGCTGACCGGAACCGTCGAGCCGGAAGCAGCCGTCGCCGGCGCCTGCAGGTTGGCAAAGCTGAAGGAGGTATAGCTGAGCCCGAAGCCGAATGGGAACAGCGGATGCTTGCCGGTGGTGGTCCAATACCGGTAGCCCACCATCAGCTTGTCACCATACTGGATGTGCTCGATCATGTAGTCCAGTGGCTTGCCATTTTCGCCTATCGTGTGCAGCGTCGTATCTCCGCCGGGCACGCCGTAGTAATAAGGCTGCGATGGGTTCTCTTCCCAGGCCCGATCGAAGCTCACGGGCAGCTTGCCCTCGGGATTGTGCTTGCCGAAAAGCACCTCTGCGACGGCAGTCCCGCCTTCCTGTCCCGGATACCAGGTGTGCAACAACGCGGGAACCTTATCGAGCCAGCGCCGCGTGTCCAAGGCGCCCCCGCCGGTCAGCGTAACGATAGTGCGGGGATTGGCCGCGGCGATGGCTTCGACGAGCGCGTCTTGGCCCCAGGGCAGCGTGAAGGTGCGATCGTGGCCCTCGCCTTCCGTCGGCCCATTGAAGCCGATGGCCAGAACAACCACATCGGCAAGCGACGCGTATTGCTTCGCCTCTGCCGAGACCAGATCGGGCTCATACACGAGGCCGAATCCGAATCGGGAGCCGGCGGCGTAGGGCAGATAGTCGGCCTGCAGGTTGACCGTCTGTCCGGCGGCCAGATCGATCGTCGCGTACTTGGGCACCTGTCCCTCGGCGTGCACCTGGTCGAGCACCTGCTTGCCATCGGCCAGAACCTTGAACGTATCGTCGCCCGATGCAGCCACAATCAGCAGATACTGGCCAGCCTGCCCCGCTTTGAAGGCGGCAGTGTAACGGATACTGCGCGGCGTGGGGTCGGCGGGCTCCCATCCGTCAGGCTTCCAGTCGGCGACACTGCGCCGATTGCCGGTCGCCGGCGTGCCTGTAAAGTCACGGCTCGGAAAGATCTCCTCTTTCACTCCGCCTACCCATCGGGTCCTGCGGAGGACATCGATCATCTCGGGCAAGCCGCGGATGTAGAGAACATGTGCATCGGGCCCGAGGAAGTTGGCGATGCCGGTGACGGTCGAGACGGACTCGAAGGGTGTGGCTTCCGAAGAGCCTCCGCCGCCGGGAACCGCCGGCCAGGCGTCCGGGCCGATGATGGCGATGGTCTTGATCTTTGCCGGGTCGAGCGGCAGCAGATGGCCTTCGTTCTTGAGAAGCGTAATGCTCTCCAGTGCGCCCTGCAACGCGATGGTACGGCCGGCAACCGAGTATGTCGAATCAGCCGGGTCGAATTGCGGGCGCGTCGTGAAGCCGTAGCGAAGCTCGGTGCGGATCAGGCGCAGGACCTTGTCGTCGATGGTGGACTCCTTGACCTGGCCGCCCTGAACCGCGGGCAACAAATTCTTCGCGTTCATGAACTTCGGGCTAGGCATCTCCAGGTCGAGGCCGTTGTTGGCCGCGGCCACGCCGTCATAGGTGGCGTCCCAATCGGACATCAACACGCCTTGGAAGCCCCATTCGCCCTTGAGCACCTTCAGGTTCAGAAACTCGTTTTCTGTTGCGTGAACACCGTTCACCTGGTTGTAGGAGTTCATGACCGCGTCGACGTGGCCTTTGACAACTGCGGCCTCGAACGCGGGCAGATAGATTTCGCGCATGGTGCGCTCGTCCACATCGGCGCTGGCGTTGTGCCGGTTGAACTCCTGGTCATTGAGCGCGTAGTGCTTGACGGTCGCGATCACTCCCTGCGATTGCACGCCCTCGATGAACGGAACCACAATCGTCCCGTTCAGGAAGGGATCCTCGGACAAGTATTCAAAGTTGCGGCCACCGATGGGCGATCGCGCAATATTCACGCCAGGGCCGAGCAGGAAGTTGACATTGCGCGCGCGGGCGTCCTTGCCCAGTCCCTCGCCCAGCTTGCGGGCGAAGTCCGTATCCCAGGTGGCGGCCAGGGCCACGCCGCCGGCATAGGCGGTAGTGGGTCCCCAGGTGCGCACACCCACCGAGGCGTCGGACATCTTGAAACGCGGCAAGTCGATGGCGGGCATGGGGCGCGTGTACATGCCGTCGACGCCGCCCAGCAGCTCGATCTTCTGTTCCAGGGTAAGCTTCGCCACCATTGCCTGGGCTTTGGCCTCAATGGCCGGAGAGCCGGGCGCGGGAGCCTGGGCTTGTGCATGACCGGTGAAGAATAGCGACAAGCACGCGAGGATGACGGCAAGAATCGGTTCATTCGATGCATTTGTGAGGTTTTTCATGACCGCAAAAGAGTAGCGCATCGAGCGGCTTCATGTACACATGTTCATAAGGTGCTCTACTCGTAGCGTAGCGCTTCGATGGGATCCAGATTGGCGGCGCGAATGGCCGGGATCATCCCGCTCACCAGACCGGTGAGGACAAGAATCACCGTGGCCACAATCACCGAGGTGGGCGAAATCAGCAGGCGGATATCGGCATTCTCGGCGTTCTTTGCCACGGCGCTGTAAAACGTGATGCGCCCAACCAGGGCAGAGACCAGATAGGCCAGCGCGATGCCGCATACGCCGCCCACCCCGGTAATGGCCAGCGCCTCGGCGAGAAACTGGACGAGAATGTGGTGTCTGCGCGCGCCCAGCGCCTTTTCGATGCCGATCTCGCGGGTGCGCTGCTGCACGGCCACCAGCATGATGTTCATCAGGCCGATGCCCGCGATGCCGAGGGTGAGCGCGCCGACCAGAGAGAGCAGGACCTGGAGAGCGATCGTGACGATGCTGAACTGATGGAGCTGGCTCTGCAGGTTGGCGACGAAGATGGCGCGATTGTCGGAGGGGCGAAAGTGATGGGCTGCGGCGAGCGTGTCGCGGAGATCCTTCTCGACGACCTCGTTGTCGCCGCGGAAGTTGAACCAGATGCCATCCAGGTAAGTGGTGTCCCTGAGATCGCCCATGGTTGAGAAAGGGATCCAAATGGAGGTGTTGATGTTGTTCTCGCCTTCGACCATCTTGGGACGCAGGACGCCGACGATGGTGAACATGACCCCGTTCACGCGGATGGATTCTCCGATCGCGTAGCCGCCGGAGAAGAGCTTGGTCTTGGCATCGCTGCCGATCACGCAGACGTGGGCGCGCTGCTGCTCTTCCAGTCCATTGAACAGCCGGCCTTCGACCGGGTCGAGGACAAGGATATCGAGGCCTTCTGGGCGCACTCCGTTGATCGACCAGGTATAGGTATGCAGGTCGTTCTGAACAGTGGCGTCCTGGAACATGGCGGGCGTGATCGAGGTGATGCCGGGGACCGAATTCCAGATGCGATCCACGTCGTCCTCCGTAAGGCGCACGCGGACGCCGGCCTTGTCCGCACCGGCCTGCTCGGAAGTGCGGCCGCCGTAGACCTCGATGTGGTTGACGCCCCACTGGGCAAAGATGTTCTGGATGGCTCGGGAGAAGCCCGCGCCGTAAGCCAGCAGCAACACCACCGTCGCAATGCCCCAGGCCATGCCGATCATGGTGATGGCGGTGCGGCGGCGGTTGTAGACCATCGCTTCCCAGGCCTGACCGAGAATGTCCTTCAACATGAAGCGGCTCCTTGCTTTTAGCTAATAGCTCTTAGCCTTTAGCTATTAGCTCGTGAATCTGTCAACGAGGTTCGTTGCGAAACTAATACTCCCTTGAGAGTTACACGGGCTGCGGAAAAAAGGCTTCTCGGCGGGTGAGGATTTTGCAAGGGCTAAAGCCCGACGTTGTTTTTGTGGCTCTTGCGGCCCGGCTGAAGCCGTGCCCTTGTTACAAAGCCTTTGTTCTCTGTTCCCTGTTCCCTCTTCCCTGTTCCCTGCCTTTCTCACTCCCTGCGCAGCGCTTCAATGGGGTCTAGCGCGGCGGCCTTGCTGGCCGGGTAAAGGCCGGCGGCGATGCCGCAAAGGGTCAGCGAAACGATGGCCAGGGCGGCAGACCAGGGAACGAGCCGCGGGGGATCGAAGCCCGGAACCTTGCCGGTAAAAAAGTGATCGAGCAGGGACATGAACGCGCCGGAAAGTACAATTCCAACGATGCCGCTGATCCCGGTAAGAAAAATGCCCTCCCAAAAGAACTGGGCGAGGATGGCGCTCCGGGTTGCGCCAATGGCTTTGAGGACGCCGATCTCGCGGGTGCGTTCGGTCACCGAGACCAACATGATGTTGATGATGCCTACGGCGCCCAGTCCCAGTGTGACAATGCCGACTCCTCCGAGAAAGACATCCATAGCGTTGAAGATGGCGCCGATCATGTGTTCTTCCTCGATCGTGTCCCACTCTTGAAATGCGTCCTTGAGGGAAGAGTCGAAGCCGTGGTTACGGGCAATGACGCGATGCACAGCGGGCACGGCCTCGGTGGTGTCTCCCTTGAGTGTGGGCTGATACTGAATGGAGGAGACCGCGTCGCGGGCGATGTTTTCGCCCTTCATCGCGAACAGCTCCTGCATGGTGGTGAGCGGAACGTAGAACCTCTGGTTGTCGGAGTCGTTGTTGCCGCGGGAGATGGAGCCGACCTTCCCAATGACGCGGAAGGAGATGTCGTTTATGGTGATGGTTTCGCCCAGGATCGGGCGGCCCGGAAAGAGCAATTGGGCGGATTTAAGTCCGAGAACGACGACGCGGCGGTGATCGAGAACATCGTTGGCGTCGATGAAGCGGCCTTCCTCCATCGGGACAAAGCGAACAACGGTGAAGTTGGGCTCGACGCCCCAGACCTGGCCGGAGGCATTGGAGAAGGCGCTGACGGCGTAGAGGTCGCTGCGGTTAAGCGTGGCGGTGACGGCGCGGAGCTGGGGGAGGCTCCACAGGTCGGCCTCGTCGCGAAGGGTGAGCTGATAGGGGCGCATGCCGGTGTGTTGATTGGCGATGGCGGGGATGGTGCCATTCCACATCATGACGATATCGTTGCCGAAGGTGGCAAGATTGCGATGCTGCCCGGAGCGGAATCCCTCGCCCAGACCTACAAGCACAAGCAGAGAGCCGACTCCCCAGGCAATGCCGAACATGGTCAGGAAGGTCCGCAACTTGTTGGCCATCATGGCGCGGAAGACCTGACCGAGCGTGTCTGAGAAATTCTGCATAGGGTTTAGACACCGACGAGGTGCGATGGTGAGTGATACGCTGTCGCAGACACTCCAGTTCCCAAGAACCCGGATTGGAACCTTCCACAGCCCAGTTGCGTAGAAGGCAAAGGGTGACAGTATCGCGCTGCCGCCGTCCTACTCATTATCCCTTATTGCACGAATAACCCGGCGCCGGGAGCGCACTACAATTTTCTTACGGAGGCTTTGTGGCCGCTTCGCGAAAAAGCAAGCGATTCTGGATCTGGCTGAGCATTGGGGGTGTGGTAGTCCTGTTGATTGCAGCCGCCGGGCTGGCAATGATGGTGAAGGGCACAACCATCGATTCCAACAAGCTGGCCAAGGTGACCAAGGGCGACGTGGCGCGGTCGGTAGTGGCCACCGGAAAGATTCAGCCCATCACCAAGGTCGAGGTCAAAAGCAAGGCTTCGGGAATCGTTGAAAAGCTCTACGTTGACATCAATTACGTGGTCAAGAAGGGCGAGCAACTCGCCCAACTCGACCAGGAGGAGATTCAGGCGCAGGTCGCTGCCCAGCGGGCCCAACTGGCCTCGGCGGAGGCCAATGTCTCCACGCTGGAGGCCAATATCGAGCAGGACAAAGTGAACGCGGCCGCGCCAGATCTGCCTATGTACAAGGCCACACTCGATCGCAACCTGGAGATGCAGAAGGAAGGCATTGTCAGCCGGCAGGCGCTGGACGACACCAACAAGGACTACCTGGCTGCCCTCACCCGGCGCGACAGCGCCAAAGCACAGATTGGCGTGGATACTGCCAAACTGAAGCAGGCGCGCGCCCAGGTGTTGCAGAGCCAGGCCAGCCTGAAACAACTTGAAGAGCAGCTTGGATATACCACGATCGCTGCGCCGATGGACGGCGTGATCCTGTCACGCGACGTCGAGATCGGCGACGCGGTCAGTTCCATCCTGGTGCTGGGTTCCACGGCCACCCTGGTGATGACCGAAGGCGACACGACCGAGGTTTACGTGCAGGGCAAGGTAGACGAGGCCGACATTGCCCACGTCTACATGGGCCAGCCGGCGCGCATCAAGGTGGAGAGCTTTCGCGATCGCCTTTTCTACGGCAAGGTGACCAAGATCGCGCCCATGGGCGTGGAGAAGGACAACGTGACCACATTTGAAGTGCGGGTCTCCATCAACAACCCCGGCGGCGAGCTAAAGGCCAACATGACGGCCAACGCCGAGATCCTGCTCGACGAGCACAAGGGCGTGCTCACGGTGCCTGAAAACGCCGTCACCTACGACGGCCAGAAGAATGCGTCCGTCCAGGTTCCCGATAAATCGCAGAAAGACGGCTGGCGCAAGGTCCCGGTCAAGGTGGGCCTGTCCAACGGCGCGGCTACCGAAATCGTCAGCGGCCTCAAGGAAGGCGACCAGGTGGTCCTGCAGCAGTAAGAATGTGCTCAGAAACTTGGCGGGATCGAGGCTTATTCGGACGTTTCGCCACGAAGAAGACCCACGTTTTCAATAGGTTTTGCACAGGAACGATCTTCGGATTGAATTAGGCTTTTGGGACCTAAATGGGCTGGTTTTGCCAAAAAAACGAAGCAAAAATGGGCATGTGTATTTGCAGGAAGGTAACTATGTAGAATTTGCAAGTTATTGACTGTTAATCGCTTACCATCCTGCTTGGACTCCATTTTGTGCCATTCTGGAGCGGGGGTAGGGAGGGTAGATGTTTTTGTGGGCAGAAGACGGCGTTCCGGGGAGAGAACCTGGCTGAAATTGCCGTTTTGAGGTTGGAGGAGGTTCATACCTTCATTCTGCTCCGGCGCGCGGTAATTATCTGCAAGGCGGGGAAGGGCTGCGGCTAAGGCTCCTGGCCGGGGATCACACCCGGAACTGTCAGACATTGACCGTCGGCCCCCGGAGCCGGTCTTTCCTTTTGTAATGAATCACTTAAATCCCATAATTGCCACGGGTGCAGCCTCGACGACAACAGTTAGTTACCAGAGTAATCTAGAATTGTTCCAATGGAGCGCCGAAGTACCTGGAAAGGGTTATTGCCGCTTCTGCGCCGAAAGCGTTTCCTGTCTTAGAGGAAATGAATAGCCGGTTGCCAATCGGCCAGGGCATCCCTAGGTAATTTTAATGAATCGGAAATCACGGCAGCACGTGGCGCTCAACAGGCTGGCTGCCATTTTAATGACGTTCGTTGGGTTGGCTGCCGGTTATCTCCTGGGCTGCGCATTCTCGCTCCAGGCGACGATCGGCTGGCTGGATCGCTACGCCCAACTGATGACCGCACAGGACGATGCGTCCTATACGGAAGCGTATAGCACTCTCAGCGTACTGAAAGACTCCCCATATTCCGAATGCTCCGACTCCGAAATCGCCTATTTCCGGGGGCTCGTCCTCCGCTCCGCGCACCTGAAGGATGCCGGCCGCGTCCGCGGCGGAAAGATCGAGTGTTCCGCCACCGGAGGCCGTGCGGCCAAGTCCTTAGGGCAACTTAATCCGAATTCGCAACAGCAGGACGGCGCGATTTACTATAGCGACTTCCCCGCGATGCTGGATCCTGGCCAGAAGAGATCGGCCCTCCAACTGGGTAATGCCTATGTTGCGTTTGCCTCGGAATTGCCCGCCAGCCCCGGGCCCATTCCGATGCATCTCTCCGCCACCCTGAAAGACGCGGATGCGAGCCAACTGGGCCCGGCCGGGAGCGGGTCGCTTCTGGAAAAGGTGTTGAATTGGACCGTCAAGGGCACCGTCCGCCTGGGAGACAAACTGTACGCGACGCGGTGTTCGACACTTCAGTCCAATTGCGTCACCGCCTTTACCTCTGTCTCCGAAGCATCGCACCGTGAAACCCGCGTGGTGGCCGGAAGCACCGCCGCGGGAGGCGTGTTTGGCGTCCTGCTCGGAATTGCGATTTCGTTCCTGCTCCGCCGCAACCAGGATCTCAGCCAGCAACTTCGCCGGGCCATCCGGCGCGGCCAATTGCAATTGGTTTATCAACCCATTGTCGTCCTGTCCACCCGCCAGATCGTGGGTGCGGAGGTGCTCGCGCGGTGGACCGACAGAGATGGCAATGCGGTCGATCCGGAGGTCTTTGTCAAGCTGGCCGAGGATGAAGGATTCGTAGGCGAGCTTACCGCATTGGTCATTCGACGGGCTTTGCGCGACTTCGCAGATATCCTCCAAAGCCGTCCAGGATTTCGTCTCAGCGTAAATGTTGCCGGGGCCGACCTTGTTGACCCTGCATTTCTCCCCATGCTGGATCAGTCTCTCAAAGAGGCCGAGGTCAAGCCGGAGAGCGTGGTCATTGAGATCTCGGAGAAATCTACCTCCAAAAGCGAAGTCGCCATGGAGACCATCCGGATTCTGCGCCGGATGGGCCACTGCATCCATATCGACGACTTCGGCACCGGCTACTCAAACCTGGACAAGCTCCTCTATCTGTTTGCCGATACCATCAAGATCGACAAAGCCTTCACCGGTGTCATTGGCACTGAGTCGGTCGCCGTGGCCATCCTTCCGCAGATTCTGGCCATGGCCAAGTCTCTCAACCTCGAAGTGATCGTGGAAGGTGTGGAAACGGACCACCAGGCCGACTACTTTTCCTCGGAACCACCGCAGATTTATGGCCAGGGCTGGCTGTATGGGCGCCCTGTTTCCTTTGAGAAGTTCGAAAGTCTTCTGGTCGGCAACCTGGCGACAGTTCTCGCTGCCCAGGCTCACGCCGCCAAGCCTCCGGCCAGTCAGGAACCCAACGGAGAGTGGTCCACCAAGCCGGGGGCGTTGCGTATTGCCCCCGTCCGCGCCGCCTGACCTTGCCTAGTAGATTCCAGGAATCAGCCTGCTGGTGCGTGCACAGTAGGCGTCGTACTCGCTGCCAAAGTGCGCCCGCAGCAGTTTCTCCTCGGCGTTCATCCGTGCGATCAATGGAGCAATCATCGACGCCGCGAGGACCACGCCCACCCCAGAACGAAAAACCAGGGCCCACCCCAACGTGCCGGCAATCAGGCCCAGATAGCTCGGGTTGCGGATCTGGCTATAGATGCCGGTTGTCACCAGCGTATGTTCAGGCTGAATAGCCACCAGCCCGCTGAACCGGTCGCCGAGCACAAAGACGGGCCACAGCCGCAGCGAGCCGCCCAAAAAGTAAAGCACAATGCCGAACCAGCGCGTCGAATCCCCGTCGATGACGAGAATGCCCTTGCGATCGGTAAAAGCCGGCAGGTAGGCTATCAGGATGGCAATCACGCCAAACGCGGCCAGAACCCAGCGGTTTCCCCGGTCCTCCTGCTGGCCTGAGCTGAGGTTGCCCGCGCTGAACATCGCCACGAAGACAAGCACGGCGGTCGCAATCGCCAGGGCCCAAAAGGCCGGATGGGAGAAGAAGCCGGCAAATCCACCCCAGCCGAGCACGGCGAGCCCGAATTGGAGTGACACCGACAGCAATGAGACAAACATCAATTTGACCTTCATCTTCACGGATTCGCCCCCTCTCAAGACGACCCCATCTTAATACGTGATAATTGTTGGCCTGGCCGGGACGCAGTAGGCAATCAATGGGTTTGGCTGCCGCCCCGGCCCAATTTAAGTCCTTCCGCGTGCCCCGTCCGGAAATGGAACTGCGCGGTAAGCTGTTCAGATTTGACCACTTTCACGCCAAGTCCTGTGACACGAGTCACAAGGGGGGGTGAATGGGGTCACTGCCTGCACCCGCTTGCGGGGCGCAGACTCGGAATCCAATGGGTAAGAATGACGACGCACTCGATTGCGTCAGGAGGCATCAATGAGTTTCGCAACCGGCTTGAAGACCATCGTGGTGGCCACGGATCTGCACGGCCAGTCGGAAGCGGCTCTGGAGTATGCGCGCAAGCTGGCAACCAACTACGGGGCGCGGATCGTTCTGGCCCACGGGCTGGACCCGCTGGAATACGCCGCCGTCGATGCCGTTCCCGGCCGAGTGCGGAAGGATCTGACGGAAGGGGCTCGCGAAGTCCTGGACAAGCTCGCCGCCGACCTGGTGCGCGAAGGGATTCACAGCCATTCGGAGATCCGGCAGGGCACGGTTGCCCAGATGCTGGTCGAGGTTGCCCGCCAGTACCAGGCTGGGCTGATCGTTATAGGAACCAAGGGAATGGAAGGCGCCGGGCCTGTGGTTGTGGGCGTGATCGCCGAGCAGTTGGTGCGGCTGGCGCCGTGTCCGGTGATGGCCGTTGCCGCGGACTGGAATGCGGGTGAGTTTCGGCCTACTCCAGGCGGGCCGGTGATGCTGGCCATGGAGCGGAACGAGGCCACAGCGGCGGCGGTGGCTGCGGCTTATTCGCTGGCCAAGACCTTCAAGCGTCCGCTGCTGGTGGTTCACGCGCGCACAGCGGCTCAAGCTTCGGCGTTTTTGAGTCCCTGTGCGGCAACGCTTGAGGATTTTGGCATTCAATCGAGCGAGGACGTTCCAGTGCATTGCTTGGTAAAAGATGGCAGCCCCGAGGAGGCAATGGCGGAAGCGATTGCACAACACCACCCCTGCATTCTTGTAGCCGGGGTAAAGCGGGCCAGCGAGACGCCGGGACCGCATGGAACTGCTTTCGCCTTGCTGGCCCGTTCCCGTGTTCCTGTACTGTGCGTTCCGCCGGAAGCAGCATCCGCGGTGCCGGAGCCGGAGACTTCAACTCCCGCAGAGGCCCATTAACTGGAGGGACGCGCAAGCCCCGCAGCCTGGCATTGGACAGGCAACGGCAGGCTGGAAATTAGAGCACGCCGCTTAACCTCTTTCAGCTCATCCGCTTTTCTGGATTGACTGCACTTCGCATCAGGAAAGATTGGCCGGAAATGAAACATGGCTCATCGCACGTCCGCAGCGCCAAACGCGCTCAACCAGGCGAAAGCCCTCAACAGGGCGAAAGCCTTGATCATGGCGAAAGCCCTCAGCATGGAAAGGTCCGCACCCGAAGAGCAGGTACCGCCCGCCTCAGGACCGCGCGGCGTCGGGGAGAGAAAATGGAAGATGGCACGATGCAGACCGATGCACGATCCGGGCGACTGGAAGCCGTTGCGGCACATCCACTGGCGGAGTTGCTGGAGTGTCCGCCGGAAACTGGAAATCTGTTGAACGGCGCGGCGCAGTGCATCGACTTCGAAGCCGGGGAGACGGTGTTTTGTCAGCACGGCATCTGCAAGGGACTCTACGTGGTGGTTTCCGGCCTGTTCCTTCGGAAGGCGGAGAGGCTGAGTACCCGTCTGACACTGGGTCCGGCCCGAGCCGGCGATCTGGTGGAACTGGCCGCGGCGCTGGGCGACGGGCGCCACACCTACACACTTTGCGCGCAGACCCAGGGCTCGCTCCTCCAGCTTCCCATCGAGTCCCTGCATCGGGTTTTTGAGAGCTACCCGCCGCTGCGGATGCGGCTGCTGGAGGAGCTGGCACGCGAGGTTTCCCGCGCCTATCTCTCCTGCTGCCTGAACCGCACGCTTCGATTGGGGCGCCGGGGAAGCGGAGCCGAGTCAGACTAAGGCCGAGGTGGATATCCGAGCGAATCTCCGTCCAGCGGGGTGGCGATACCAGGACCAGGGGGGCGGCGCGCAAAAGCGGTAACGGCGCTTGAACTTTGACGAATGTTGCCCTCTAACGGGTGTTGACAGAGAATCCCTGCCTGGGCCTTGGGAAATCTGCGCTATACTTCATTCAGACCTTGTGGTCCATCTATGGCCTCACTCCATTCTCATCACCCCCCGGAAGATTGTCTGAATTGCGAGCATCGCCATCTGCGGATGTTCTGCAATCTCACACCCGAGGCGCTGGCGGACTATGACGGGATCGGCATCATGATGAGCCACGCCCGCGGGGCCAAGTTGTTCACCGAGGGCGACGCCGCACGGAATGTCTTCGTCATCTGTTTCGGCCAGGTAAAGATCTCCTCGACCTCTCGCGACGGCAAGACAATGATCCTGAAGATTGCGGGTCCCGGCGACGTGATGGGTCTCAGTGCGGTGCTGGCCAACGTCCCGCACGAGGTCACCGCCGAAGCCATCGAGCCCTGCCAGGTAAAGACAGTCCGCAAACAGGAATTCGTCGATTTCCTGGGCCGCCACGGCATCGCCAGCATGCACGCCGCGCAGTCGCTCTCCGGCGAGTATCTCACCGTATTTCACGACGCCAAACGGCTGGCGCTCTCCGGCTCGGCCGCGGGCCGCCTGGCCCGGCTGCTGCTGGACTGGGGGCGCTCGTCGGCCAACGGCAAACCCGAGATTCGTTTCACCATGGCGCTCACACACGAGGAAATCGCCAACATGGCCGGTACTTCCCGTGAAACCGTTACCCGCCTGCTGAATCAGTTTCGCCGCGACAACTGGATCTCGATCAAAGGCACCAGCCTGACGATCATTAAACCCGACCAGCTCGAACGGCTCACCGCGTAGTCAGCTTCCTTCCTTTGCTTCCACTCTGAAGAACACCCTCTTTCAATCATTTTTCAGCCGGAGGGGGCTTATTTCCTTGATCGCTCTGCTATGCCCTTGACGGCATATCACTTGAGAGGTATATTGTATCCATGACTTGGGAAGTCGAAGTCAGTGACGAGTTTATCAAGTGGTATCGCACCTTGGATGAACCGGAGAGCGTGAGCGTGGACAGCGCAATCGACAAGCTCGCCGACTACGGTCCCACACTCGGAAGACCTTACGTCGACACGCTCAGAGGCTCCAGGCATCCGAATCTCAAGGAACTGCGGGTTCAACATTTCGGGCGTCCCTATCGCATTCTTTTCGCATTCGACCCGCGCCGCAATGCCTATCTGATTCTGGGAGGGGATAAGAGCGGAGATGCGAATTGGTACGCCGACGCAATACGCCGGGCGGACGCAATCTACGCCCAGCACCTAAGAGAGATTGGAGAGTGAACACAATGGCCACAAAATGGAGAGATATTCGCAGAACGCATTCTCCTGAAGTCGAAGCCAGGATTCGGCAGGAGGTAGAGAACGCCGCTGCGGTGATGACCCTCTATCAGCTCCGGGAGGCAAGGAGTCTCACGCAAGTCAGCCTGGCAAAGGTACTCGAGGTCAACCAGGGCGCCGTCTCGAGGATGGAGAAGCGGACAGATATGTACGTCTCGACGCTGCGAAACTTCATTCAGGCCATGGGCGGCCGGCTCCAGGTGAAGGCCATCTTCCCGGAGGGCGAGGTTGAGATCGACCAATTTGAAAAACTCGCAGAGCCCCGCGAGGACGCTCAAGGTGTCACGAACGGCTGACCGGAGCGATCGGGCTCGACGCAAACCTTATCCGTGAAATGCCTCCATGTCTTCGACCTTGGCCTCTGCACGCATGTCCTCCGGCTCCCGTATGGTCAGCACCGGGCAGCGCGCGTGGGCCAGCACCTGGTAGACGGTGCGGTCGCGTGTGAGGTTTTCAAATGCCCGGCGGTGCGTGGCGCCGAGAACGATCAAAGTGGCTTTGCGCTCCGAGGCCTGGGCGAGAATCTCGATGGATGGGTTGCCGTGAACCACCACCGGCTCCATGTCGAGGCAGCAACCGGTGCTGGTTTCCGCGGCCAGAATCCGCAACTCGCGCATGGCGACCGAGTCCAGACCCGTGGCCTGGCCGCTACGCTCCATTTCATCCATCGGAGGCAGGACATGAAGCAGAACCAGCTTTGCGTTTTCGCTGGCTGCCATTTGGCAGGCAAGCGCCGCGCTCGGGCGAGAGGTCTCTCTGAGAGTGGTGGCATGCAGCACGACGCGTTCTTTGCGCCCGCTTTGTGCTTCGGTTTCCACCGCGAGATGAGCCTCGGGTCCCACGGTGATGACCGGGAGGTTGACCGAGCGCAGCACTTGTTCCGCCACGGAGCCGAGCAGCATCTTGCCTAGCCTGCCCCGGCTCCGGGTTCCGAGAAGGATTCGATCCGCATTGAATTGCCGGGCCGCCGCGGCGATCTGATGCGTCGCATGGCCCTCGCGTACCAGGCCGTCGCAGGCGATGTCCTGGCCAAAGGCCGCCTCGCACCACGGCCTGAGAACCTTTTCCGCGGATTCGAGCGCGGCCGAGGGATCGTAGTACGGCATGCCTACCGCATCCACCGACATGGCCGCCGCCGTGGCAATTGCATGCAGCAGAATCAGCCGCGCCCCGGTTCGAGCCGCCTGCTCCAGGGCAATCGGCATCAGCCGGTTCAGGTCGTTCAAGTCTGTGGCCACGAGGATGACGGCCGGATGCGTCCACCGATTGGCGCCGGAGTCGGTCATGGCGTACACCTCGTACCGGAAAGATTCCCACCACGATGAACGCCGGGATGTATCGGGCAGCACAGGTCGATGTGATCTAAATTACCTTTCAAAACCAGGCTCAACGGCCTGAATCAGGCTTCTCTAATGACCTTAGAGGTCGCACCTTCCATCCCTCTAACGCCACATTCCATTAACGCATTCTGAGAATTGCACGATGAACTGTGAAGAAGCTAAGCAATCTGTCAACACTCCAGGATGGAGGAGCAACTTATGCAGGCCCAGCTCGATGAACAATCCGTGATCAACGCAAACACCCAGTTCTGGGAGCAGATGCTGGCCATGAAGGTGGAGCCGGTCCCCATGGCCGAGGTGTTCTGCGTTGGAAAACGGCACTTGCTTGGCAGCGTTGAACTCTCCGGAGTCTGGAGTGGCCGCATCGAGGTACGCATCGAAGAAAAGCTTGCCTACCTTGCCACGTCAGCCATGCTGATGCAGCCCCTGGACACGGTGCTCGAAGCGGATACGCTGGACGCGACCCGCGAGATCGCCAACATGATCGCCGGAGTCCTAAAGTCTTCCCTGCCCCGCCCCTGCGCCATGACGGTTCCCGAGTCGGCGGTGGAGGCCGCGCGCATCTGCGAGTTGCAGCGGTGTGAGAACTCGCTGGCGGTCGGCTTCCGGCACGAGGACGGCGACCTGATGGTCCGCGTGTCGGAACACGAGTGAGACGTTCGACGGAGGCAGGCACGGAGCGCCTGGTCCAGGTCAGTCAAGCCACCGCAGCTCGATCGGCTTATGCGGAGGCAGCGGAAGCACGATGAATCCCTCGCGCCAATGCCCCTCTTCGCGGCGCGGAGGCTTGCCGACGATGCGCACGGCGGCGGTGTTTCGTTCCTCGAGCGCCAACCCCGGCAGTCCACCGACGATGGCCTGTAACTGGTCGTGGTTCGGTGGCTGGTCGGTGGTGAAAGGAACCAGCGCGCGCAACTCTCCGTAAGCCCTGGCCAGGTCGCTGACCCTTGCGCGGCGTTTCGAGGGCAGCGGCGTGAGACCCAGCGATTTCCAGGCCGCATAGGGATAGCTCTCGACCAACATGCGGCCCTGCGTCGCGGCGGAGCGTTCGCTGCTATCCATGCGCCGCCAGCCGCGGCGGCAAAGCGCGTCGTACACATCCAGACAGAACTCCGCGAAAGGCCGGTAAGTAACTGGCTTCACCATGCCGGGCAGGCCGGTCTTGGCGGCTGTGTTCAGTTGCTGCTCGCCCATCCGCGCGTGCTCGCAGCCATTTGTCCGCGACTTCCACGCCTGTGGCCCGTCCAGCATCATCACGCGAATACCGCGCGCAGCACACAGATGGTTCAACCGGCCGGCCAGCACATTTGCGTCAATCGGTCCCGTCGGCTCGCCCTCCGCGCTGGAAGGAAGTATCTGGCAGGCGATGGGAGACGCAGCTGACCCGTAGCCGAAGGACGCTGGCTTCGCCCGGTCGAGCACAACAATGCCCAGATCGGACCAGCGGCGGCATGCGAGATCGACGGAGAGGACGGCCACTTTTCAACACTACGGCTGGGACAAGCATGAGGACAAATGCGAAGTGCGAAGACGCTGCGGCAAATGGACGGAATTGAAACCTTGGACCAAAAAGGAACAGAAACGAGTCCATTTCCGCGCGATTCCTTTGTGCTAAACTCCCAGTCGCCATGAGAAACCAACTTCGCACGTTGCCAATTCTGCTCTTGTTCCTTGGTCTCGAAACCGCCATGCTTTCCGCGCAGACCAACGCCGCGCCCCATCTGGAAAAGCGCGGCGCCGCCACCCAGTTGATCGTCGACGGCAAGCCCTTCCTGATGCTTTCAGGCGAACTGCACAACTCCTCCTCGTCGAATCTGGAGTACATGAAACCGATCTGGCCCAAACTCAAAGCCATGGGCCTCAACTCCGTCGTCACGCCGCTGAGTTGGGAGCTGATCGAGCCTAAGGAGGGCAGCTTCGACTTCTCGCTCGTCGACGGCCTCATCGATCAGGCGCGCCGCGAAAACCAGAAGATCGTCTTCTTGTGGCTGGCCTCGTGGAAGAACGGAATGTCGAGCTACGAGCCGGTCTGGGTCAAGCAGGATGCGCGCCGCTTTCCGCGGGTCGTCGAGCATGGCAGCCCCGTCGAGATTCTGAGCCCGCTGGGCGCGGCAACTCAGGAAGCGGATGCCCGCGCCTTCGCGGCGCTCATGAAGCACATCAAACAGATCGACTCGCGCGACCACACCGTTCTGATGATGCAGGTCGAAAACGAAGTCGGCGTTCTCGGCGACTCGCGCGACCACTCCGACGCCGCCAACGAGGCCTTCGCCGGATCGGTTCCCGCGCAGTTGATCCAGTATCTGCAGACGCACCGCGACTCACTCTATCCCGATATGAAGGATCTTTGGAACGCCAACGGGAACAAGACCTCGGGCGCCTGGACGGAGGTTTTTGGCGACAGCGAACGGGCCGACGAAATCTTCATGGCGTGGAATTACGCGCGCTACGTTCATGCGGTCGCGGCCGCCGGCAAGGTTGAGTACAACATTCCCATGTACGTGAACACCTGGCTCTCAGGCGAAACCACGCCACCGGGAGAATACCCCAGCGGAGGACCCGAGCCGCGCGTGCTGGATGTGTGGAAGGCTGCCGGCCCTGGGTTGGATTTCTACGCGCCCGATCTGTACGATGCGCGCTTTGAAGAGTGGTGCCGCCGCTATCACCGCGACGGCAATCCGCTCTACATGCCGGAGACCAGGGGTCAGGCCGCGGGTGCGGCCAACGTGTTTTACGCGCTCGGCGAGGAGGCCGGGTTTGGATTCTCGCCATTCGCCATCGAATCGGAAGCCAGCGACACGAACCCACTGGCCGAGAGCTACGGCGTGATCGCCAGTCTCGCACCGCTGCTCGTCGAGCATCAGAGCGCGGGCGACGTGCATGGCTTCGTTCTCAACCGCGACCACAGCTCTGTCGATTTCACCATGAACGGTTACACGCTGCACGTGACATTGGATGAAATTTTCGGCGGACAGGCAGAGAGCGGCTTTGGCCTCATCATGGCGGATGGGAAGGACGCGTTTCTTGGCGCCGGCAAGGGATTCAAGGTGACGTTCAAGCCGCGTCCCGAAACCGGCCGGCATCTGGGCCTGGCTGCGGTGGACGAAGGCACGTTCGAAGACGGCAAGTGGGTTCCCGGCCGCCGCCTCAACGGCGACGAAAACGCCCAGGGAGTCAGTTGGCGCTTTGACTCCCGGCAGGTAAGGACGGAGAAGGCCGTGCTCTACCAGTTTGAGTAGGAGCAGGGCTGATGAGATAAATGGACTAGCGACGACGATTGCGGGATAATGAAGATCGAGGGCAGAAAGAAATGACCGCGTCAACCATTCAAATCCGTACGCCGAAGAACGGCACCGCCGTGGTGACGGACAGCATGCCAATCTTTGGCAGGGATGGAAGATTCAAGCCGTCTGTTCCTCCGAATGCGGTGCGCCCAAAGCCTGTCCATGTTCCACCAAAGGCAAAATAGTCAAGGCACGCAATGCCCGAAAAAATGGAAGCTCTCGGAGTACTGCTTGTGCTGCTTCCCGGCTTTGCCTGCGCGTATATCGTGCAGTTTCTTGCGGTTCGACGCAAACAGACTGAACTGGACAAAGTTGTGGAGGCCCTGCTCTTCAGTCTGATTTTGTATGTCGTCACCCTACCGTTCTTCGGTAATACACTTCCTATTGGCTGGCAACCCTTAGACCCACATCGAACCGATATCTATCGAGTTCTCGTCGATTGGAAGCATTTGGCGTCCCTGGCGGGTTTAGCGATTGTTTTTGCTGTCCTTTACGCCGCAAATATCAACCGAGACTGGATGATGGCCGTTTTCAGATGGATGCGGGTTACAGAGAGAACTGCAAGAAGCACCGTTTGGAATGATGTCTTTCAGGAGACTGGCGGCTTTGTCCAGGTGGGAATATCGGACGGACGCAGTGTCCTGGGCTGGCTGCGCTATTACTCGGATGAAGCGTCAGACCCATCGCTGTTTCTTGAAGATGCGGCATGGGTGGTGAAGGGAGAGGACGGATCCGAGGCGGAAATTGCAATTGAAGGCCCAGGAATCTTTCTAACAAAGGAGACGGCAATTGAGTATGTCATCTTCCTGGGCTGGCAGAAACGGGAATCGGATGACAGCGAAACTGTCCTGGATACGAACGGCTAGCCAGATTGAAGTCTGATCCGATTCCTCGTCCCCGCGCTAAAATTCAAATATGCCCGCCGCTGCTGGTTTGTCCCCTGAAATCCTGGCCAAGTACGAGCCCGTCATCGGACTCGAAGTCCATGTGCAACTGCTCACCGCAACCAAGGCCTTCTGCGGGTGCGCCAATCATTTCGGCTCAGCGCCCAACACCAACATCTGCCCGGTCTGTCTCGGCCTGCCCGGCGCGCTGCCGGTGCTCAATGCCCAGGCTGTCGAGTTCGCTACCCTGGCCTCGCTCGCCATCAGCTGCCAGGTCCGCGAGCGCTCCATCTTCGCGCGCAAGAACTACTTCTATCCCGATCTCCCCAAGGGCTATCAGATCTCGCAATTCGACAGGCCCATCGCCGAGCACGGCTGGATCGACGTGCCCACGGCCGAGGGCGGCACGAAGCGCATCGGCATCACCCGCCTGCACATGGAAGAGGACGCCGGCAAAAGCATCCACGACGGCTTCCCCGACTCCGCCACGCGCACCTATCTCGACCTGAACCGCTGCGGCACGCCGCTGGCCGAGATCGTCAGCGAGCCCGACATCCGCACCCCCGACGAGGCCTTCGAATACCTCACGCGCTTGAAAGAGATCCTGCTCTACACCGGCGTCTCCGACTGCAACATGGAAGAGGGTTCGCTGCGCTGCGATGCCAATGTCAGCGTCCGTCCCCTTGGACAGGAGAAATTCGGCGCCAAGGTCGAAGTCAAAAATGTGAACAGCTTCCGCTTTGTCCGCGCGGCTCTCGAATATGAGATCGAGCGCCAGATCGAAGTCATCGAGTCCGGCGGCCACATCCGTCAGGAAACGCGCCTCTGGGACGCCAATGAAGGCCGCACCTACTCCATGCGCTCCAAGGAGCAGGCGCACGACTACCGCTACTTCCCCGAACCCGACCTGCCGCCGCTGGTCGTGTCTGCGGATTTCCTCGACCAAGCAAAGAAGAAACTCCCCGAGCTGCCTGAAGCGCGCCGTGTCCGCATGATCGCCGAGTACGACCTGAGCCCCAAGGACGCCCACACACTCACCGCCTCGCGCGAGTTCGCCGACCGCTTTGAGGCCGCCGCCAAGAGTGCAAAGAATCCCCGCCGCGTCGCCAACCTGTTACTCAGCGAAGTGGGCGGCCGCCTCAACGCTCTCGGCATCGAGCAGGATCAATCGCCCGTCTCCATGGCCGGCATTGTGCAGGCCGCCGATCTGCTCGACGAGGGAACCATCAGCTCCAGGCAACTGAAGCAGCTCTTCGATATCGCTTTTGAAAAGGGTGAGGACTTCGGCGCGGTCTACGAGCGCGAGAAGCCCGAGCAGATTACCGACACCTCCGCAATCGACAGGCTCATCGACGAGGTCATCGCCGCCAATCCAAAACAGGTGGAGCAATACCGCGCCGGCAAGAAGACCCTCGCGGGCTTTTTCGTCGGCCAGGTGATGCGCACCTCAAAGGGGCAGGCCAACCCGGCGCTGCTGAATGAACTGGTGGTCAAGAAGCTCGATGGCTGAGGCGGGTGGCCGGGCTTCGCGCCGGTGCTTCATTCCGGCGCGACATGCCCGCATAATGGAACTCTCGGGCCGGACATTGCGTACAGGATATGAACTCCTCCCCCGAATCGGCGAAAGGACACTTGAAGAATGACTACGCTCAAACCCAGCACGTTACTCCCGCTTTTCCTTGCCGGCGTCATCTCCGTTGGCCTTTCCAGTTGCAGAGATTCCGGCACGCCATTCACCGAAAGATCGGAGATCGCCACTTCCGATTCCGGCGCAATCAACATGTCCAAGATGGGCGGCGATATCGACGTCGATAACGCCCCGCATGGAGCCACGCTCTCCACCATGGGCGGCAACATCCATGTCGGAAATGTCGGTGCCTTCGCTCACCTCAAGACCATGGGCGGCAACATCGAGATCGATCAGGCCAAGGCCTCCATCGACGCCGTCTCGATGGGCGGCAATGTCACGCTCCATCTGGTGGCGGGCTCTGAAGGTTCTTCCTCAGCGCCGCACGATGTGGAACTCACTTCTACCGGCGGCGGCGTTGAGCTGACCGTGCCGAAGGACTTCCCCATGGATGTGCAGGTGACGCTCGCCTACACAAAGACGGCGAGCAAGACCTATCGCATCGACAGCAACATTGGACTGACGCAGAATACAAGCGGTGAATGGGATTTCTCCCAGGGCACTCCGCGCAAGTACATTCGCGCCCAGGGCCGCGTCGGGAGCGGATCGAATCATGTGGTAATCAAGACCGTCAACGGTGATGTAGTCATCAGGCAGGAGTAACTTCCTCCTTCCTACTTCAACTTCAGATCGCTGACAAACGCTTTGCGCGAGTCCCAGGAGCTCACCGTCTTGGTTGCGCTCTTCATGCCGCCCTTCTCCGCCCAGAGTTCGAAGTCCTCGGCCATATTGACCTGAGCAAAGTAGTAATGACCGTTGGCGGTCGAGGTATAGCTGCGAATGGCCTTGGTCTTCTCGTCCTTAAGAAACACGGTCGCGCCTACCACGGGTTGGGAATCATCCGCCAGTACGGCGCCAGACACCACGCGCTGTCCCAGGTTCTGGGCATGCGCAATGGGCGGTGCAATCAGCGAATTCCGCGGCCCCAGGGAAACCACTCCGGCCGCCAGCGCGGCAAACACCACCGCTGCCGGCAAGATCGTGCGGCTAATCTTCACTCTTCCTCCTCTTCCTCTTCGTAGGGCTCGTCGTCATCATCGAGCCCCTCGCCTACGCGGGCCAACTCGAGCGGCTCAACGCCGACCACCTCGTACTCGGTTCCACATTCGTCGCAGGCGACCACATCGCCTTCTTCCACTTCGTCCATCTCAATGTCTAATTCATTCTCGCATTCCGGGCAGGCGGGCATGGCAGCCTCCTCACTTTCTTGGGCGTTCCGTATTGTAGGATCAAGGCAACTTGCTGTACATCAACGCTAGTTTTAGGGACAACCCGGTCTCAGGTCAAGAGCCTGCAACCGAACCCTCTCGGCGGAGAATACACCATTCCGTTCCGTCGCGCGATGCCGATTGGCCCACAGTGCCATTAAGCCCACGCGTAGAAGAGACGCAGCGACCCCAGGGAAGGTTTGGCCGCCACATCCCGCCGCTCAGCCGGAAACGGATCTGCCTTTCCATGACACCGGCCCGCCCAACCGTTTACCCTGAGAATTACGATGCGCAGGATTGGCTCCAGCCCGTTTTCCTTCCCCGAATTTAAAGGCGCCACGCGCACACTGGTTTTCGTCAACCTGGGCGCCTACTTTGCGTTAGCATTGGCTCAGTTGGCGTCCGCGGGTCTGGTCGCTAACATCTCCGGCCTTCTCGCTTTCGATCCCGGCTCTTTCCTTCATGGTTTCATTTGGCAGCCATTCACCTACAGTTTGATTCATCCTACGGCCAATGTTCTCGGAACCCTCTTCGAGTTACTTTCGTTATGGTTTCTGGCCGGGTTTCTCGAGCAGACGCATACTTCAGCCTGGGTAAACGGCCTGTATGCCGTATCCGTTGTGGGAACCGTGCTGGCTGCTACGGCAATCTACTTGTGCAGCGGCACTCTCGGCTACACCCTGCCGCTGGCCCCACTCTACGGTTGCTTCGGCGGCATCTTTGGCCTGCTTGTGGCCATCGGCACTCTCTACGGCGATACCGAGTTCCTGCTCTTCTTCACCATCGGCATCAAGGCTCGCTACATGGCGGCCGTCTACGCGCTTATCTCCATCGCCATGCTGTTTAGCGAGCAGCGAGGATACGCCTTTGCGCAACTGGGCGGAGCGCTGGCCGGCTGGCTCTACATTCGCATGGCGCCCCGGCGCGGGGTTTCGTTCCTGCTGAGCGAGCGCTGGTACGGCTTGCGCAACGGCTACTACCGCTGGAAGCGCCGCCGCGCCGCCCGCAAGTTCGAGGTCTACATGAGGAAGCAGGGCCGCACGGTTCGCTTCGACGGCAGCGGCCGCCAGATCGACGACGATCCAGACGACAAGAAGCGATGGAACTGATCTGCCAGTGCGGGTTGAAGCTCTCGATCTACTTCCTGTTTGCCAGTTCGATAGCGCTTGGTTCGGTCAGCAGACGGCGGAGAGCAGGATTGAATTCCGTAGGCTTATCGAGTGCCGCGAGAAACGCTTGCCACTGAGCGGGAGGAAGCGCAAACTCCCTCTGTTCCGCCAATTCAATCTCCGCGACTGCACAGGCGCTTTGCACAACGAACTCCGTCACGGTCTGTCCCTTGCGAAGTGCACCCTTGCGCAAGAGTGCCTCTTCGGCGTCGGACAGCCGTGCGTTGATCCGCCGTGATTTCAAAGGACGTGGTGAAGTTGCCAAGGAACACGCTCCGTACGTACAATGTATGACGGACTCAGAATCTTATTCTCCGCTTCTCGCAGCCAACTGTCAACTGTGATCAGGCTCCAGCATCATTCGAGGAGGTAGAAAAGTGGTTTCCCCGCGCGAAATATCGCTGGTCGAAAAGCTGGGGGCTGACCATCAAGTTCGCGACTTCAAGTGCGGCAAGAACCCGTTGGACCTCTTCATCCGCAAATATGCCCTTGTGAACCAGCGCGCCGATTCATCGCAGAGCTATGTCGTGCATCTGAACAATGTGGTGATGGGCTATTACTCGCTGGTCTTTAGCTCGGTCAAACAGGAGGATGCGCCCCTCTCGATCCAAATTGGGATGCCCGCAAACTATCCGGTTCCAGTGATGCTCTTCGCCCGTTTCGCCGTGGACAAGAATTTGCAGGGCCAAGGAATAGGAACTTCGCTGCTCAAGGACGCTTTTCTCCGTACGGTGGAAGCGTCGGAGATCGGCGGTCTGGCAGCGATCCTGGTCGATGCCATCGACGAGAAGATGGTGACCTTCTATAAGAACTACGGCTTCAGCGATTGCCCTGGCGCAGAGCGGAAACTGATGATCTCGATCAAGGATGTGCGCGCTCATCTAGAGGGCACCGTGATACAGAAATGACCGCCAAGTTCAAGGCGCAGGTGAAGAGAATAATCGCGGCCAAGGCCTCTGTGCCCCAACGCGATAAAATCTATATGAAATGGCACCCAAAATTGCGTTTCTGTTTCCGGGCCAGGGATCGCAGGCGGTTGGCATGGGCCGCGAGCTGGCCGAGCGTTTTCCCGTTGCCGCACAAACCTTTGCCGAGGCCGACGAAGCCCTCGGATTTCCGCTTTCAACGCTCTGTTTCGAGGGGCCCGAAGAGAACCTGCGACTCACTGAAAACACACAGCCAGCGATTCTCGCCGTCAGCGTCGCCGTGGCCCGGGTACTGGCCGGGCACGGAGTGGAACCGGCGCTGGCCGCCGGACATTCGCTGGGCGAGTGGTCCGCGCACGTTGTCGCCGGAACCTTCACCTTTGCCGATGCCGTCCGCGCCGTGAAGGCACGCGGACGCGCCATGCAGATCGCCGTCCCCGCAGGCGAGGGAGCCATGGCCGCAGTGCTCTCGCTCGATCCCGCCCTGGTAGCTGAGGCCTGCGCCGAGGCCGCCGCGGAGACTGGCCTTGTTGTGCAGGCGGCCAACCTCAACTCGCCCGGCCAGACCGTGATTTCAGGCGCGCTGGCCGCCGTCGAAAAGGCCTCTGCGCTGACCAAGGCCAAGGGCGGCCGCCGCGCCATTATGCTCCCGGTGAGCGCCCCTTTCCATTGCGCCTTGATGCAGCCCGCGCAGGAAGAGGTGGCCCGCGTGCTGGCTGCTCTTCCGCTGGCCGATCCACGCATCCCCGTCGCCGCCAACGTCACCGGAGGCATGGTAACCACTGCCGATGCCGTGCGCGATGCGCTCACTCGCCAGGTCACCGGCGCCGTGCGCTGGGTCGATTGCATGACTTCGTTGAAAGCCGCGGGCGCCGACCTGTTCATCGAAACCGGCCCCGGCAAAGTGCTCTGCGGCCTGCTCAAGCAGATCGATCCGAGCCTGAAGTCACTGAACGTCGAAGACTCCGCCAGCCTTGAGAAGACGTTGGCGGAGTTGGCAGGCAGTCAGCCTCACGCTGGATAAAGATGCTCGGACGCCAGCATTGAGGCCCGTTCCCGCTTACGCTTTCGTGGATTTTTCCGCTTCTTCGGCCAGTTGCTCTGAAAGCCTGTGGGCGTTCTGCGAGTCTTCGAGGGCTTTCTTGCTGAGCTCGTGAGCGGTCAGGTGATCGGCCTTCGCGTGTGCGGCGGCAGCGGAGGCGTGAGCGTGTTCCGCGAGGCTGTGCAGTTCCGCGGCTCGATCGTGCGTACTTTGGGACATGGGTATTCTCCTGCTTTCTTCGATGCGCTCCAAAGTGAGATGGGGTTATCTGAACGGATTTTCAGGCCACAGAAAAGGCTGCCCACGCATTCAGCGACGGGCATGCTCTTTTTCTCACAATGCGCCTAACAGAAAACGGTCTACCGTATTCCGCCCGGCCCTTCCAGGAATCGTACGTCTTCAGGCGAGAAATTCAAGGTGTGGTCCCTGGGATCGTAGTCCAGGTTGATGGCGTTGGTTTTTCGATCGTTTATGAAGATACCCACCAGCAGCACATTGCCGTTCATGCGCGTCGCCGCGATGCGGTGGCTGTGAATGGCGCCGTAGTCGTTTTCGGAGCTGGAGGGGCTCCAATCCTTCTGAAATCGGTCGAAAGGATAGGTACCATGCGCAGCAGGATGCTGCTGCCAGTCCTTGTCGTGCAGCCAGATTCCGTAGGCTGTCTGCAAGTCGTTCTTCTCGACAGCCTCGAAAAAACGGTTTATTGTGATTCGGCCGAAGAGGCTTGCATTCCAGTTCCAGGGAAGATCCAATGGCCGTCCCGCAACAAGCCACCACAACACAATCAGAATGAACACAGAACCCACAGACCCGTATAGGATCATCCGGTTGCGGCGGTCGCGTACTTCGTCGAACTTTGGAGCATCGAGCAACGTCATCGGACTGGTTCCTCTTGGGTTAGGATACGGCACGACAGAGATCAGGGGTCAGAGATCAGAGATCAATCTTGCCCAGTCTTCGCCTTCTCTCTTAGACACCACTGACAGGCGGACAGTTCCCTGGCTGAATTTTTCGCCCCCACGCATCCAGCTCACGATGAGAGTTCTTGATCCCTGATCCCTGTTTTCAGTCTCTGCTGTACGTCGTGCGGCTTTTCTCCTCATGCCGCTCCAGCGCCAGTTCAATCAGCCGTGTGATCAGGTGCTTGTAGCTGAGCCCCGTCGCTTCCCACAGCTTCGGATACATGCTGATTCGCGTGAACCCCGGCAATGTGTTCACTTCGTTCAGGAAGATTCGCTTCTTGCCGTCCGGCTCCATAAGGAAATCCACGCGCGCCAGGCCCGACAGATCGCACGCCCTGAACGCTGCCACCGCCATCTCGCGAACCTGCTTGGTCTCCGCCCGCGTCAGCCTTGCGGGGATCACCGGCACCGACCCCTCCGACAGATACTTGGCCTCGTAGTCGTAGAATTCCTTTCCAGGAACGATCTCGCCCACCACGCTTGCCTCGGGCGCGTCGTTGCCGATCACAGCAACCTCCAACTCGCGCGCACGGCTTTTCTTGCCGCCCACCCCCGCTTCCACCACCAGCTTGCGGTCGTAACGGGCAGCGAGGGTGAGGGCCGGGCCGAGTTCCTTGCGGGCGTGCGCCTTGCTGATGCCCACCGAAGAACCCAGATTCGCCGGCTTCACAAACACCGGATACTTCAGCGACTTCTCCACCAGCGCGATGGCCTTGCGCGGCGACTTCTCCCACTCGGCGCGCAGCAGCGTAACGTGCTTCACAATCGGCAGCCGCGCCTGCTGAAACAGCCGCTTCATCACGTCCTTGTCCATACCCGCCGCGGACCCCAGCACCCCCGAGCCCACGTAGGCGATGCCGGCAAGTTCAAACAGCCCTTGAATCGTCCCGTCCTCGCCGAAGGTCCCATGCAACACCGGAAAAACAACATCAATCGCCTTCCCCTCCGGGCCTTGCGGGCCGGGCACGGGCGCCATCAGCGTCGGGATGCCCTCTT
>Ga0182014_10000313_pt1 | contig 61662 bp, 63 predicted proteins | sample 612S2DmetaG_FD_120489 | JGI IMG/M metagenome (GOLD analysis project Ga0182014, IMG submission 120489) | Permafrost microbial communities from Stordalen Mire, Sweden - 612S2D metaG | ecosystem: Environmental > Terrestrial > Soil > Wetlands > Permafrost | place: Sweden: Stordalen | collected... | reverse complement strand
GCCGGTCGGCACGGTGGAGATCTCGCCGGCGGCGGCGTGCTCGCCCATGCGCATGATGCTGCCCTTGCCGAACTGGCGCTCGATCTGGGTGACGGCGGCTTCGAGGGCTTTGTCCCTATCCACTGTGGCGCACTCCTCTCTTAGGCTGATGTGGGAAACGTCGCAAGGGGAGTGTGGACGGCCCCGCCCCTCTCCAGGAGGCTAGCATACAGGATGACCGAGGGCAGTCCAAATCCTGAGATGGTGACGTTTTGCAGCGAAAAGGGGTGACCAGGACGACGGAAGCGGGCGACCGTCAAGTGGGCCAGCCACGGTCGCTGCCCGGGGGCGTAGAGACGTCGCCGCGTGAGGCACGCCGAAACGACTCGCTGGGTCGCCGCCAGCGCCCCCGTGGGGTCGTCGAGGGGCAGCGCGACGACCCGCTTGGCGCCGCCTTGCGGCAGAAAGAGCGGCTCGCCGAGCGCCGTCGGCAGGGCCGGCAGCTCGAGCGTCCCGAGGGCCGCGGCGATGTCGTCGATCAGGCCCTCGCCGACGTCGCCGAGAAAGCACAGCGTCACATGAAGGCTGCGGGCGAGGCGCAGCTCGTCGTGGGGGCCAAGCTCGGCGCTCTGCCAGCGGCCGACAGCGGACGCGACCTCGGGGGGCAGGTCGCAGGCCACGAAGAGTCGGCGGGCGGGCTCCAGCCGGGCCCCGGCGCCGACATTCACGCCGCGGCGGTCCGGCGCAGCAGGTGCAGCGCGGCGACGACGCTCCAGGCTCTGACCGTGGGCCGGTCGCCGGGGAACTCGTAGCGCCGCACGACCGTCTTCCCCGGTCCGGCGCAGCCGATGAACACAAGGCCGACCGGCTTGCCGGGGGTGGCTCCGCCGGGTCCGGCCACGCCGGTCACGCTGAGGCCGTAAGTGGCAGCGAGCCGCGTGCGCGCGCCCTCCGCCATGGCGCCGGCCACGGGCTCGGACACCGCCCCGTGCGCCTGCAGCAGGGCGGCGGGCACGCCGAGCAGGTCGCGCTTGACGGCGTCGGCATAGACCAGAGCGCCACCGAGGAAGTAGTCGGAGCTGCCCGGGAGCTCCGTCAGGCGTGCGCCGAGCAGACCGCCGGTGCACGATTCGGCGACCGCGACGGTGGCTCCGCCGGCGCGCAGGATGTCGGCGACGATCTCCTCTATGCGGCGGTCGTCGGTCGCAAAGACGGGACCGGCGGCGCGCAGCGCCGCCGCGAGAGCGTCGGCCTGGGCAGCCGCCTCGCGGTCTCCCGCGTCGTAGCCGGCGACGACGGTGACCTCGCCGCTGGCGGCGGTGATGGCCAGGCGCAGACGGTCGGTCGCGGCGCTGCCCAGCAGCGCCGCGACCTTGACCTCGCCCCAGCCGTACAGGCGGACGGTCAGGGCGCAGGGCGGCGCCACGCCGGCCTCGACGGCCAGCGCGGCCAGCACCTCGGGCCACATCGCTTCCAGCTCCCAGGGCACGCCCGGCAAGGCCACGATGGCGGTCGTGCCGTGGTGCAGCACAAAGCCGGGCGCCACTCCCGCGGGAGCGATCGCCCGGCCGCCGCGCGGCAGCCGCGCCTGGCGGGCCATCTGGGGCAGCAGCTCGTCGAGCGCCAGGCCGCGCCGCTGCGCCACGCGCCTGGTGGTCTCGGTTACCATGCGCAGCGCCTCGGGATCGGCGGCCAGCGGATGGCTGGTGGTGTCGGCGACCATGGCCGCGGTCAGATCGTCGTGGGTCGTGCCCAGGCCGCCGGATACCACCAGGAGCGCGGGCCGCCCGTCCAGCAGGAAGGCGAGGTCGCGGCGCAGGACTTCGGGGTCGTCCGGACAGAGTACGACGTGGGTGACGCGAAAGCCGCGCCGCGACAGCGAAGCGCCCAGATAGTAGCCGTTGCGGTCGCGGGTGCGCCCATCGAGCAGCTCGCTGCCGGTGAGCAGCACGGCCGCCGCCGGCCGGCTCATCGGTTGCCGCCGGGCAGGTGCAGGTTGTCGCGCGCTCTGATGAAGTACTGCACGCCGGAGATCAGCGTGAGCGCGACCATCACCACGACGGCCGGCACCTCGACCCAGGATGCCCACGACAGGTGGCCGTGCGGCCACATGAGGATGATGATGCAGACGATCTGGCTGGTGGTCTTGGCCTTGCCGAGGGGGCTTGCCGGAATGGACACGCCCTGGTCGATGCCGACCACCCGCAAGGCGCTCACGGCAAACTCGCGGGCGATGATCACCATAGCCACCCAGGCCGGCAGCTTGCCGAGGCCGACGAGGGCGATCAGGGCCGCCGAGATGAGCAGCTTGTCGGCGAGGGGATCGAGAAACTGGCCCAGGGTGGTGACCTGATCGCGCGAGCGCGCGATGTAGCCGTCGAGCTTGTCGGTGAAAGCCGCGATGCCAAAGACGGCGATCGCCAGAAAGGCTCCGTAGGGGATGTCGGAGACCAGCAGCACCACGAACACCGGGATGAGCATGATGCGGGCGATCGTGATCGTGTTGGCGGCGTTCAGCGGCGAGCGGCTGGTGGGGGGTCGCTTATCGGTGTCGACGCTCATGTCACGGCCTGTGCGACGAGATCGTACCCTGCGACGTCGTCGATCACCGCCCGGACGATCTGGCCGCGACGCGCCCTGGTCTGGGCTACGTAGGCGAGGCCGTCGACGTCGGGGGCCTGCTGGGCGATTCTACCAGTCACCTCGGGCGCGACGCCACGGGAGCCGCGTTCGACCAGGACTTCGACCGTGCGGCCGATGAACGATCCCCAGTAGGCGTGAGCGCGGCGCTCGAGCGCCGCGCCGACGCGCGCCGCCCGTTCCTCGCGCAGCGCCGCCGGCACTTGGTCGGCAAGCCCGGCCGCCGCAGTGCCGTCCTGGGGGTCGAAGGCAAAGACGCCGCCGACCGAAAGACCGGCGGCGTCGATGAAGTCGATCAGCTCGTCGACATCGGCCTCGGTCTCACCGGGAAAACCGGTCACGAAAGTCGACCGCACGGCGACCTCGGGCAGGCGGGCGCGCACGTGATCGAGAAGCGTCAGGTACGCGTCGCCGTCGCCGGCCCGGCCCATGGCCCGCAGGACCGCTCGCGAGGCGTGCTGCAAGGGGAGGTCGACGTAGGGCACGGCGTAGGCCGCCAGGGCCTCGAGAAGGGCCTCAGAGAGGCCGTCGGGCTGCAGGTAGAGCAGACGCAGCCAGACCGCTCCCAAGCCCCGCAGATCGCCCAGGAGGCGGCTCAGATCTCCGTAGCCCGGCGCTTGCCAGCGAGTCGTGTCCTGACCGACCAGGACCAGCTCGCGAGCTCCCCGCCGCAGCGCGGCGTCGGCGGCCGCCAGGATCGCCGCCGGGGCGACCGTCTCATAGCTCCCCTTGATCAGAGGGATCGCACAGAACGCGCAACGCCGGTCGCAGCCGTCGGAGATCTTCAGATAGGCGTGCAGCGGGCGGCGGCGGGGGCGCGCAGCGCCCCCGCCGCCGCCCGCTGCGATGCGCGCGAGCAGGTCGAGCACGGGCGCAACGTCGAACGGCGAGAACAGGTCTATCTCGGGGATTGCGGCGCGCAGCTCGGCTTCGTGGCGGGCGATCAGGCAGCCGTAGGCAGCCACCCGGGCGCCGCGCGCGTGGGCCGTCTCGCAGGCGTCGAGCAGGACATCGATCGACTCCTGCTTGGCGGCGTCGATGAAACCGCAGGTGTTGACCAGCACAAGGTCGGCCGCGCTCAGGGCGGCAAGCATGTAGCCCGCCCCCCTGAGCTGTGCCTCGAGCAGGTCGGAGTCGGCCTCGTTCTTGGGGCAGCCCATGGTGACGATCGCGAAGGTCGCGGCGGGTGGCACGCTCATGTCACGCTCGCGAGCCGCGCCCGGTCAGCGATAGTTCGTAAACTGCAGGGGGATGCCGAAGTCTTCGTCGCGCAGCGCCTGCATGGCCGCCTGGAGCTCGTCCTTCTTGGCCGAAAAGACGCGCACGGTGTCGCCCTGGATCTGGACCTTGACCTTCTTGAAGCGCTGGCGCAGGAGCTTGCCGACGGCCTTGGCCTTCTCGTCGGCGATGCCGTGTGTGACCGCCACCCGCTGCCGGACCGTGCCGCCGAGGGCCGCTTCGACCTTGCCGTACTGCAGCGCCTTGAGGGGCACCTTGCGACGGACAAGCTTCTCCTCGAGGAGATCGATGACCGAGTGTAGCTTGCCCTCGTTGTCGGACAGAAGCACGAGGTCGTCGCCGTCGAGGTCGACCTTGCTCACCGACTTCTTGAAGTCGTAGCGGGTGGCGATCTCCTTCTGGGCCAGATTCACGGCGTTGCGCAGTTCGTTGCGGTCCACCTCGGAAACCACGTCGAACGAGAATTCCTGAGCCATCTAGAGCTTCACCACGCCTTTCCTGGTCACCTCATAGTTGTTCGACACCCTCTCGGCCGGCCGGAAGGCGGCCTTGCCGGCGACCGCGATCGACACGTAGGCCGGCACGCCGAGGCGCAGGTAGATCGCGCCGCGGGTCCTGAAGGTATGCGACTGGCCCTGGGCCATGGTCGCCTCGTAGAGGACCTGCCCGGCGATGCCGGTCCTGCGTACCTGGATCCAGCACGAGCCGCCGTCGGCCACGACGCGCACCGCGAACAGACCCGACGGGGTCGCGGTGTGGCGCACGGTCGGACTCGGCTGCGGCGTGTGGCTGACGACGGTCACCGGCGGCGGCGTCACCGGCTTGTTGGGTGAGTTCTTGAGGCCGAGCATGTAGAGCAGGCCGAGGATCAGCAGAGAGAGCACCGCGATGAAAGCCAGCGTATTGCGGCGACGATGGGCGTGCGGCCGGCCGAGCGCGGAGTTGCCGCCGAAGGGTTCGTGCTCTTCGTTGGGCTCAAAGCGCGAGCGGTACTCGTCGAGCATGACGTCGGCGTCGAGACCGAGGTAGTCCGTATAGGTGCGCAGAAAACCCTTGACGTAGGCCGGCGAGGGCATGAGATCGAAGTCGTCGTTCTCCATGGCCTGGATGTACTTGACACGGATCTTCGTGTCGTCTTCGGCTTGCTGGAGAGTGGTCTTGCGCCGGACCCGGGTCTCGCGCAAGGTGCTTCCGATCTCGAACACGCGACTCTCTTCTTGTCGTTGGTCGACGCCAGGGCGTTGGCGTGACGACCGCGCCACCCACGGCGACGCTGCGACCATTCAGTCTACGTTCGGCTCGACGAGAACACAATTTGGCTGACGTCGCGGCGCGGGGCGGCGGCGCCGCCCAGGGTCATTCGAGGAGCTGCTCGGGCTCGGGTGAGACGCCCGCGGACGGCCCGCCGAGCACCAGCTCGTCGTGCGGCGCAGCGCCGCCGCCGCCCAGAACGCGCACCAGGTCGTCTTCGTCGATCAGGACCTTGCGCGCCTTGCTGCCGTCGAAGCCCGAGACGATGCCGCGCTCCTCCATCATATCGATCAGCCGCCCGGCGCGCGCGTAGCCGACCCGCAGGCGGCGCTGCAGCAGCGCCACCGAGGCGGCGCCGGTGCGGACGACGGTCGTGATCGCCTCGGACATGAGCGCATCGCCGCCGTCGTCGCCCATCGCACCCTCGCCGGTGTCGCCGGTGGCAACCTCGAGAAGGTCCTCACGGTACTCGGGGGCGGCCTGGTCGCGCCAGTGCCCGGTGATCAGGTTCATCTCCTCGGACGAGATGAACGCGCCCTGGACGCGCAACATCTTCGCGCTCGAGTAGGGGTGGAACAGCATGTCGCCGTCGCCCAGCAGGCTTTCGGCGCCGCCCGTGTCGAGGATCACCCGCGAATCGGTCTGGGAGGACACCTTGAAGGCGATGCGCGACGGGATGTTGGTCTTGATCAAGCCGGTCACCACATCGACCGACGGCCGCTGCGTGGCGACCACCATATGCATGCCGACGGCGCGGGCGAGCTGGCCGAGGCGGATGACCGCATGCTCGACCTCGGCCGGAGCGACCATCATGAGGTCGGCGAGCTCGTCCATGACGATCACGATGTAGGGCAACGGCTTTTCGCCGCCGCGCACGAGCTGCCTGTTCAACTCGCGCAGGTCGCGGGCGTTGCCGGTGCGCATCATCAGATCGTAGCGGCGCTCCATCTCGTGGATGATGGTGGCCAGCACGCCGCCGGCGTTGCGCACGTTGGTGACGACCGGCGCCAGCAGATGCGGCACCCCATCGAAGTGCGAGAGCTCGACCTTCTTGGGGTCGATCATGATGAAGCGCACCTGGTCGGGCGTCGCGCGCAGCAGAATCGAGCTCACGATGCTGTTGAGGCAGGCGCTCTTGCCCGAGCCGGTGGTGCCGGCGATCAGTACGTGGATAAGGCGGGTGAGGTCGGCCAGCACCGGCTTGCCGGTGATGTCCTTACCGATCCACATGGCCAGCGGTGAGGCGTTCACCGGCAGGTCGCCGTAGATGTCGCCCAGGCTGACCCAGTTGGGTTCGCGGTTGGGCACCTCGACCCCGACGGCCGACTTGCCCGGTATCGGCGCCTGTACGCGGATTTCGGTAGCCGCCAGGGAATAGGCGATGTCGTCGCGCAGCGCGGCCACCCTGCTGACCTTCGTGCCCGGGGCGAGCTGCAGCTCGTACTGGGTGACCCGCGGGCCGGAGATGGTGTTGATGACACGCGCCTCGACGCCGAAGTGGCCGAGCGTCTCAGTGAGCTGGGCGGCCACCGACTCTATCACGGCGCGGGTCTCGCCCTCGCCGGCCTTGGTGCGCAACAGCAGCGCCGGGTCGGGCAGCCGCCACGATCGTTCGGCGGGCTGCTCGAAGGCCACCGCCCCGGCCTCGTCGCCGGCCTCCTGAGCCTCACCCGACAGCGAGAGCTGCTCGCCGGGTTCGTCGGCGGCGAGCGGCTCGTCGGGCCGTCCGGCGAGCGGCATTCCGGGCAGAGCTCCCGGTGCAAAAACTGCCGGCCCGGCGGTATCGAAGACGTCGGGCAGGTCGCGGGCACCGTCGACGACGCCGCCGGGCCGCTGCACGGGCGCATGGCTCGACGTGCGCGTCGCGGCGGCGCGCCGCTCGGCGTCGGCGCGAAAATCGTGGGCCGCCGCGCGCCGCATGCCGAGCGACTGGGCGGAGCGCTGCGCCGAACGTCGCGCCGCGCCGCGGGCCGCGTCGACGCCGCGCTTCGAGCGACTCGCCCACAGGCCGAGCGACGACCCGCTGACCAGCAGCAGCCCGGTGACCGTGGCGCCGACCACCAGCACCGTCACGCCGATGGCGCCGATCACGGGGTGAAGCCCGGACCACAGGCTCTCCCCTACCAGACCGCCGTGCCCCTTCATGTACGGCTCGAGGAAGGTCTGGGCCGGTCGCGAGCCGCCGAACAGCCGGAACGTGTCGGCCGCGGCCGCCAGAGCGAAGGCCAGGCAGAGCGTGATCACCCCCGCGGTGATCTCGCCCGACGGCCGGCGGTCGCGCCGGACGGCCAGCAGAACCGCCGCGTAGATCAGGACTGCCGGCGCCAGAAAGGCCAGCAGACCGACCAGCAGGCGCAGCCCCTCGACCAGCCAGCGTCCGAGAAACCCGCCGTGCCAGCCCAGGTAGAGCACGAAGACCAGAAAGACCGCGACGGCGACGCAGGCCAGGGCGCCGATCTCGCGGCGGCGGCCGGCGTTGTCGCGCCGCCGGCGCCGGGAGGAGACCGCCGAGGGTCGCGCGGCGCGTCGGGACGGGGCGCGCCGCGACCCTGCGGACGATGACGAACCGCCCGCACGGCGCCGGCCGGCGGCGGATGAGGTGCTGCGCGATGTGGCCATGGCTGGCCTATTCGACAGACGCGCCCCGAACCCTGGGCGGATCAGACGTCTGTCGGCGAATCCGAAAGGGCCGCAGGCGACGGGTCAGAGCTCGATCACGACCGCCATGATCAGCGGCTCGCGCTTGGTGCGCTTGTAAATGAACTGGGCGAGCGTGTCGTGGATGTCCTCGCGCAGCAGGCGCTGCCCCGTGACGTGCTCGTTTGTGAGCTCGCGCAAGCGCGCGACCAGATCGTCGCGGGCCGCGGCCAGGAGATCGTGCTCGTGCTCCTCGTCATACAGAAAACCGCGCGCCACGAGCTCGGGGGGCGCGACGGTCTCGCCGGTCTGGACACTCACGGTCACCACGGCGATGAGGATGCCGTCGCCCGAGAGCTGCTGGCGCTCGCGCAGCACCACGTGCTCTGCCCCGCCGATCTGCAGTCCGTCGACGAACATCATCCCGGCCGGCACCTTGCCGGTGACGGCGGCCGAGTCCGCGGTGAGCTCGAGCACGTCGCCGTTGTCGAGCAGGAAGATGTTCTCGTCGGGTATGCCCGCTTCGCGGGCCAGCTCAGCGTGCAGGTACTGGTGGCGGTATTCGCCGTGGGCCGGCACGAAGAAGTGCGGGTTCAGGAGGTTGAGCAGCATGCGCTGGTCCTCGCGGGCAGCGTGGCCGGACACGTGCACGCCGCTGGCGGCGCCGTAGATCACCCTGGCCCCGGAGCGCAGCAGGCGGTTGACCGTGTCCATCACGCTGACCTCGTTGCCGGGCACCGGCCGGGCCGCGATGACCACCGTGTCGCCGGGCCGCAGCTCGATCTGAGGATGGTCGTCCCAGGCCATGCGCGACAGTGCCGACAGTGGTTCGCCCTGGCTGCCCGTGGTGAGGATGAGCACCTGGTCGGGGCGGTAGTTGTCGATCTCGGTCAGCTTGATCTGCGCATCCTCGGGCACCTGCAGGTAGCCGAGGTTACGGGCGATATTGACGTTCTTCACCATGGAGCGCCCCGAGACGGCGAACTTGCGGCCGTGCAGGTGGGCGATCTGCACCGCTTGCTGGATGCGGTGGATGTGCGAGGCAAACGAGGCCACCAGCACGCGCCCGTCGGATTCGGCGAAGATCCGGTGGAAGGCCTGGCCGACCTGGCTTTCGGAGCCCGTGCTGCCCTCGGTCTCGACGTTGGTCGAGTCGGCGAGCAGAGCCAGCACGCCCTCCTGACCGAGCTGCGCCAGCTTGTTGACGTCGGTCGTGCGGCCGTCGATCGGCGTGGGGTCGAACTTGTAGTCGCCAGAGTGCACGACGCGGCCCTCGGGTGTCTCGATGATGATCGCCAGGGCGTCGGGCACGCTGTGGCTCATGGCGCAGAAGCGCACCGTGAACGGAGCGAGATCGAGGACCGAGTCCTCGGTCACCTCGTTCAACTCGACCATCTTGAGCAGGCCGTGCTCGTCGAGCTTCGACTTGGCGAACGCCAGCGTGAGGCGGCTGCCGTAGACCGGCACGTTGATGTCGCGCAGCACGTAGGCGAGGGCGCCGAAATGGTCCTCGTGGCCGTGGGTGATGAGGAACGCCAGGACGTCGTCGCGGCGCTCGCGCAGGTAGGTGATGTCGGGCAGCACGAGGTCGATGCCGAGCATCTCGTCGCGCGGAAACGCAAGCCCGCAGTCGACGACCACGATCTTGCCGCGGTACTCGACGACCGTCATGTTCTTGCCGATCTCGCCCATCCCGCCGAGCGGGATGATCTTCAGGGTGTCTTTGCTCATTTTCTTTCGCTTGTCCTTGTGTTGTCACGTGAGGCCGCGCGCGCCGGCGCTGAGCCGGTCACCCGCGACCATCCAATCCTTACAGTAGTCCGAGCCGCTGCAGCTCGACCTCGACCCCGCGCCGTTCGTCGTGGCTGGCCTCGACCAGCGGCAGCCGCAAGCCGCCGACCTCGTGGCCGAGCATGTTGAGCGCCGCTTTGAGCGGTATGGGGTTGCTCGTGACAAACAGCGCCGCCAACAGCGGTGCGAGCTCGCGGTCGATGGCGGCGGCGCGCGCCGTATCGCCGCCGCGCGCGGCGGCGACCAGCTCCTTGAGGCGCGGACCGACCAGGTGGCTGGCCACGGAGATGCAGCCCCAGCCGCCCAGCGCCGCGACGTCGAGCGTCATGTCGTCGTTGCCGGCGTACAGGCCGAGGTCGCACAGGCCAAGGAGCCGACGCGACTGCTCGAGGTCGGGGTTGGCCTGCTTGACGGCGACGATGTTGTCGATGCCGGCAAGCTCGGCCAGCAGCTCCGGTTCGAGGTTGATGACGCAGCGCGAAGGGATGTTGTAGATGATCACCGGCAGGGTGGTGGCCGCCGCCACGGCGGCGAAGTGGGCCCGCAGGCCGCGTTCGGGCGGCTTGTTGTAGTAGGGCGTGACGACCAGTACGGCGTCGACCCCGGCGTCTTCGGCGCGCCGCGTGAGCGCCACCGAATGCTCGGTGTCGTTCGAACCGGTGCCCGCGATCACCGGGCCGCGGCCGCCGGCGACCTCGACGGCGTGGCGAAACAGGGCGACCTTTTCGTCGTCGGTCAGCGTCGGCGATTCGCCCGTGGTGCCCGCCACCACGAGGCCGTCCGAGCCGTTCTCGAGAAGATGGTCGGCCAGGCGTGCGAAGGCCAGGTGATCGACCTGCAGGTCGAGAGTGAACGGCGTGACCATCGCGGTCAGGATGTCTCCGAACGATTCCACAGCCTCTACTCCTCCAGCCTTTCGGCGGCGGCGGTGGCCGGCAGCAGGTTCTCCAACCCCACGGTCGTGCCCTCGAGAGAGGGGGCGCTGCGGATGGCCAGCAGAACACCGGTCATGAACGACTCACGCGACAGCGAGTCGTGGCGGATCGAGAGCGTCTCCCCCACGCCGCCGAAGACGACCTCCTGGTGGGCGACCAGGCCCGGCAGGCGCACGCTGTGAATGCGCACGCCGCCGCTGGCCAGGCCGCGCGAAGGGCGCGTCTCGTCGGCGCCGTGAGGGTGAGCCGCGCCGCCCTCGGTCATGAGCCGAGCCGTGCGCAGCGAGGTCCCCGATGGTGCGTCGACCTTGTCGATCTCGTGCGCCTCGATGATCTCGGCCGCCGGAAAGTAGCGGGCGGCCTGCGCCGCAAAGCGCATGAGCAGCACGGCGCCCAGAGCGAAGTTCGGCACGATGAGAAGGGCCGCGCGGCGCTCGGCCGCCAGAGCCGACAAACGATCGACCTGATCGTCGCTGAGCCCCGTCGTACCGACCACCGTGGGCAGACCCGCGGTGAGCGCGGCGGCGACGCTGCCGAAGACCGCCCCCGGCACGGTGAAGTCGACCGCCACATCGGGCCGCACGACCGCGAGAGCATCGTCGAGCGTGGCAAAGAGCGGCGCGCCCGCGCCACGCGCGTCGTCGGCCGGTCCGTCGGGGCCGGCGCCCTCGCCGGCGGGGTCGACGCGCGCCACGAGTGTCAGGTCATCCTGGCGGGCGACGGTGTCGCAGAGCAGCGAACCCATGCGGCCCAGGGCGCCGAGCACGACGACGCCGATCACTCGGGGTCCCACCACTTGTAGCCGCCCACGGTCGCCTGGAACGGCTCTGCCGTGGGGCCGATGCATACCGCCGACCACATCTCGACGTCGTAGAACTCTTGCGCCAGGGCGACCATGGCCTCGCGGTCGACGGCGTCGACCTGGGCGAGCATGCCGTCGAGCGTGCGGATCTCGAGGTCCATCAGTATGCCGCGACCGAGCCGGTTCATGCGGGCCGACGGGCTTTCCATGCTGAGCACGATCTGTCCCTTGATCTGCTCCTTGGTGCGTTCGACCTCTTCGTCGGTGAGTGTCTCCGCGAGACGCCGGAGCTCGGTCGTGCACAGCTCCATGACCTCGGCAAGGCCCTCTGGCCGCGAGCCGAAGGAGATCGCCACGAGCCCAGTGTCGGCGTAGAGCGAGGTGTAGGAGTAGACCGAGTACACAAGGCCGCGCTTCTCGCGTATCTCCTGGAACAGGCGCGAGCTCGACGAGCCGCCGAGCGCCGTGTCGAGCACGGACAGGGCAAAGCGCCGGGGGTCGTCGCGGGACATGGCCGGGGCGCCCAGGCAGACGTGGAACTGCTCGGTGTCTTTGCGCATGAAGTAGGCGTCGTGACGCGCCCTGGGCCGGCGCAGAGGCGGTTCGGGGGCCGTCGCCGCGGCGCCGTTCTGCCCGAAGTGTCGCTGGGCGAGCTCGACGATGCGTTCGTGGCGCAGGTTACCGGCCGCCGCGACCACGATCGCCGGGCTTACGTAGTGCTGCCGGTGATAGGCCGACAGGGCGGGCTCGTCCAACCCCTTGAGACTGGCGGCCGTCCCGATGATCTGGCGGCCCAGGGGGTGCTCCCAGAAGACGGTCTCGGCGAGGTAGTCGTGGATGAGCTCGGACGGCGAGTCCTCGTAGAGCGCGACCTCTTCGAGGACGACCTCACGCTCGGCGTCGAGGTCGGCCATGAGCGGACGCACGACCATGTCGGCGATCACCGCGAAGGCCTCGTCCAGGTGGGCGTCGAGGAACCGCGCGTGGACCAGCGTGTACTCCTTGGCGGTGGCGGCGTTCAGCTCGCCGCCCATCTGGTCGAAGATGCGCGCGATGTCCCAGGCGGAGTAGTGGGCGGTGCCCTTGAAGATGAGGTGCTCGATGAAGTGGGAGATGCCGGCGCGGGTCGGGTCCTCGTTGCGGGACCCGACCCCTATCCATACGCCGAGCGCGATCGACCGTACACCGTCGATGGGCTCGCTGACGACCCGCAGCCCATTGTCGAGCGTGGCGATCTGGAAGCCCTGGATGGCTTGCCTCCGAGCCCTAATGGTCCGCCGGCGCTTCGAGCGGCCGGAGGCCGATGCGATTGCGGGCCCTGTCGATCTCGACGACTTCGACGGTGATCGTGTCGCCGCGGGTGACGACGTCTTCGACCTTGTCGACCCGCTTGCCGCCGCCGAGCTTGGAGATATGGATGAGCCCGTCGACGCCCTTCTTGAGCTCGACGAAGGCGCCGAAGTCGGTCGTCTTGACCACTTTGCCGGTGATGATGTCGCCGACTTCGATGTCCTTGGTCATCGAGGTGATCCGCTCGGTGACCGCCTCGCCGGCCTCCATGTCGGGAGCGGCGATGTAGATCGTGCCGTCGTCTTCGATGTCGATCTGAACGCCGAACTCCTCGCAGAGGCCCTTGATCGTCTCGCCGCCCTTGCCGATGATCATGCCGATCTGATCGGGGTTGATCTGGATCGTGAAGATGCGCGGCGCGTACTGCGACAGCTCGGCCCGCGGCGCAGGCAGCGTGGCCAGCATCTTGTCGAGGATGAACAGGCGGCCGCGGCGGGCCTGCTCGAGGGCGCTGGCCAGGATCTCGAAGCTCACGCCCGAGATCTTGATGTCCATCTGCAGGGCGGTGATGCCGTTGCGCGAGCCCGCCACCTTGAAGTCCATGTCGCCGAGGTGGTCTTCGACGCCGGCGATGTCGGACAGCACGACGTAGTCGTCGCCCTCCTTGATCAGACCCATGGCGATGCCGGCCACGGGCTCCCTGATCTGCACGCCCGCGTCCATGAGCGACAGCGTCGAGCCGCAGACACTGGCCATCGACGAGGAGCCGTTGCTCTCGAGGATCTCGGACACCAGGCGGATGGTGTAGGGGAAGCCCTTGTCGTCGGGCAGCATCGGCAGCAGCGCGCGCTCGGCGAGAGCGCCGTGGCCGATGTCGCGCCGCTTGGGGCCGCGCATGAAGCCCGTCTCCCCCACCGAGTACGGCGGGAAGTTGTAGTGGTGGAGGTACTTCTTGGTCGTCTCGGGATTGATGGTGTCCATGCGCTGGGCATCGCCGGTGGCGCCGAGGGTGAGCAGCGTAAGGGCCTGCGTCTGGCCGCGCGTGAAGAGGGCCGAACCGTGCGTACGCGGCATGAGGCCCACTTCGCAGGTGATCGGCCTGATCTCGTCGGCGCCGCGGCCGTCGGGGCGCCGTTTCTCGACGGCGATGCGCCGCCGGATGATGTCTCGCTCGAGCTGGGCGAAGGCCCGCTTGACCTGCGTCACGCGCTCGCGCACGGCGACCTCGTCGAGTCCCTCCGTGAGGCGCTCGACGATCTGCCGGCGCAGCTCGGCGGTGGCGTCGTGGCAGGCTTTCTTGTCGGCGATCGCCGTGACCCGGTCGACCTCGGCGCCGTAGGAGCGCACGATCTCGTCGTAGAGACCACGATCGACTTCGTAGGCCGGCACTTCCCACTTGGGCTTGCCGGCGAGCTCGGCCAGCCGCAGCTGGGCATCGATGAGCTTCTGGATCTCGCGATGGGCGATGCGCAGCCCCTCGAGCACCTGCTCCTCGGTGGCCTCATTGGCGCCCGCTTCGACCATGACGATGGCGTCGCGACTGCCGGAGACTACGAGATCGAGGGTGGCCTCGTCTAACTGCGAAAGCAGCGGGTTCACCACGTACTCGCCGTCGATCAGACCGACGCGCACAGCTCCCAGCGGTCCGAGAAACGGGATCTCGGAGATGGTGAGCGCCGCCGAAGCGCCGGTCATGGTGAGCACGTCGTAAGCATTCTCCTGGTCGTAGGAGAGCACGGTGCCGATGATTTGCACCTCGTTCATGAATCCCTGCGGAAACGACGGCCTGATCGGCCGGTCGATCTGGCGGGCGGTGAGGGTGGCCTTGTCGCTGGGACGCGATTCGCGCTTGATGAACCCGCCGGGGATCTTGCCCGCGGCGTACATGCGCTCTTCGACGTCGACCGTCAGCGGAAAGAAGTCCTGGTTTTCTCGCATCTCCTCACGAGCCACCGCGGTGACCAGCACCACGGTATCTTCGCAGCGCAAGAGCACGGCGCCGTTGGCCTGCTTGGCGAGCTTGCCGGTCTCGAGGGTGATGGTGCGCCCTCCGACCTCTACTTCAACGGTGTGGACGGTAGTCATTGAATACCTTCGAATCCTTCCGGCCGCCCCACACTCGTCGGGGCAGGCCCAGTCATGGCTGCGAAAGGACCGCCTGCGCTATTTGCGCAAGTCGAGCTCTTTCACCAGGGAACGGTAGCGCTCCATGTCTTTCGCCTGCAGATAGTCGAGCAGGCGACGACGATGGCCGACCATCATCAGCAGCCCTCTGCGGGAGTGGTGGTCCTTCTTGTGGACCTTGAGGTGCTCGGTGAGGTCGTCGATGCGTTTGGTCAGCAGCGCTACCTGCACTTCGGGCGACCCTGTGTCGCCTTCGTGCTTTGAGAACCGCGAGATGATCGCTTGCTTGTCTTCGCTTGTGATTGCCAGGGGAATCACCTCCCTTGCGGGATGATCCGGAAACCCAGTAGCGGGTCGGCGGCCCGCAACCGAGTGACGGTCGTTCGGTAGGGTACCACAACGAGGGGTAGTGACAAACTAGGAGGCTGCTGCGCCGCTCTCGCCCGGCGGGCGACAGAGCAGCGTCGGGCCGCCCTCAAAGGCCGAGCTCGAGCAGTGCCGGGTCGCTGAGGGCGGCCGTGCGCGCGATGTCGTCGTGCATGCGCACGACGAGCGCCTCGGCGCTGGGGAACTTCTCTTCGTCGCGCAGCTTGGCCAGGAAGTCGACGGTCAGGATGGCCCCGTAGGCATCGCCGGAGAAGCTCAGCAGGTGAGCCTCGATGCGCACGAAGGCTTCCTCGTCGCCCTTGCGCAGGAAGGTCGGGTTGTGACCGACGTTGACGGCCGCCCGGTACCAGATGCCCCGCAGCCTGACCCGGGCGGCATAGACACCCCGGCCGGGGAAGATCATGCCGGTGTGGGCCTCGATGTTGGCCGTCGGAAAGCCGAGAGTGCGGCCGCGCTCCTGGCCGTGCACCACGACCCCCACGAGGCGCGGTGGGCGGCCGAGGATGGCGCGTACTTCGGGCAGCCGACCGTCGTGGAGCAGCCGCCGGATGCGCGACGAGCTGATCGGGCGACCGTGCGACTGCAGCAGGGGCACGACGATCGTCTCGAAACCGAGATGCCGGCCGCCCTCGACCAGCGCCGCGGCGGTGCCGGCGCCGCCGGCGCCGAAGGTAAAGTTCTCGCCGACGGCCACGACCGCGGCCTGAAGGCTTTCGGCGAGAACTGTCCGGCAGAACCGGTCGGGCGTGATGGCGGCGAGGGCGGCGTCGAAGTGCAGCACGACCAGCTCGTCGACGCCGAGCGCCGCGATGAGCTCCTGCTTGACCGCCGGCGGGGTGAGAAGACGCGGCTGGTGCGCCGGGTCGACGATCGCCAGCGGGTGGTGGTCGAAGGTGACCACCGTGGCCGTGAGACCGCGCTCGCGGGCCGCCTCGAGGGCGACGCCGATGACGAGCTGGTGGCCGGCGTGCACGCCGTCGAAGGTACCCAGAGCGACGCTGCGCGGCCGCCGCGGCGCGGCCGCGAGGTCGCCGACGAGGTCCATCAGAGCATGACGAGCGGCCGCAGTCCCGGCCCGTCTTCGACCGGGCCGTAGACCGCCAGGAGCTCGCCGCGAAACAGAAGGCGGACGGGGTGCGGTGGCCCGCCGGGCAGCCGGGCGCCGTTGCGCACAGCCGCCACCTGAGCCGCCGTGACGGTCAGCGCGGGCATGAACTGCAGGGCCTCGGCGGGCGACACGAGGCCGGGGATGCGCTCGTCGTCGGTCTCGCGCGCGCCGACTGATTCCTCGCACTCCGACAGCGTTTGCGCGTCTTCGAGTCGGAACGGCCCGATGGCGGCGCGCGCGAGGCTGGCGACGTAGGCGCCGGCGCCTAAGGCCTGGCCGATGTCGATGGCGAGCTGGCGCACGTAGGTCCCTTTCGAGCACAGCACGCGGCAGGTCGACGAGAGCGCCGCGGGGTCGAAATCGAGCACGTCGATGGCGCTGATCTCGATCTCCTTGATCGGCGTCTCGACGACCTCTCCGCGATGCGCCTTGCGGTACAGGCGCTCGCCGTCGACCTTGACCGCCGACGTCATGGGCACGCGCTGCGAGATCCGCCCCAGGAACCGCGGCAGCGCCGCCGAGAGCTCGTCGAGGCTCGTCGCGCGGCCGCTGGCCACGAGGTCGCCGGTGCGATCGCCGGTGTCGGAGGTCCAGCCGAACTGCAGGGTGCACACGTACTCCTTGGGCAGATCGACGAAGAAGCGGGCGAGCTTGGTGGTGCGCCCGACGAGCACGATCAGCAGGCCGGTGGCGAACGGATCGAGCGTCCCCGCGTGTCCGACTTTCGTGACGACCGGTCGCAGCGCTCGCCGCACCCGGGCCACCACGTCGTGCGACGTGCAGCCGGCCGGCTTGTCGATCAGCAGGACGCCGTCGAGAGGCGCTCGTCGAGTACGGTACTGAGCCACTGCGTCACCTCCTCGACGGTGCCGCCGGTGGTGAACCCGGCCGCCTGGCGGTGCCCGCCGCCGCCCTTGAGGCCGGCAACGGCGCTCACGTCGAAGCCCTCGGAGCGCAGGCTCACCTTGACCTGGCCGTCGCCGTGCGACCGCGAAAGCGCGGCGACCTCGACTCCGGGGACGCTGCGCAGCGCGTCGACAATACCCTCGGTCTCTTCGTCGGCGGCTCCCGTCGCGGCGAAGTCCTCAGCCGTGAGCAGCGCCAGCAGGGCGCGACCGCACGCGGCGGGGCGCGCCCCGCCGATCGCCCGCGCCCACAGGCGCAGCGAGGCCAGCGAGCGCGTCCCGTAGAGGAGCCGGTAGACGCGGTTCGGGTCGGCGCCGTCGGCGACGAGGCGCGCGCAGCAGTCGAAGGTGGCCGCGGACGTGCTGGCGTGCTGAAAGTGGCCGGTATCGAACGAGATGCCGGCGTAGAGCGCCGCCGCCGCGCTGGGCGAAAACCGCAGATCGAGCCCGACGCCGATCTCACAGACCAGTTCGGAGGTGCTGCTGGCGGCGCCGTCGACCAGATTGAGGTCGCCGAAGCGCGTGTTGTCGTGGTGATGGTCGATGTTGACGGTGCGCCGGCGCTGGTCGCCCAGCTTCACCGCCAGCCGCGCGGCGGAGCCGCAGTCGAGCGCATAGACGGTCGCCGCCGCCGGTGGCGGCCCGGCGACGACAAAGGCAGGCGGCAAGAACTCGGCGGCCAGCGGCAGAACGACGCCGGGCTCGACGAACAGGTGCGCCTCGACGCCCAGCTTGGCGAAGAGATCGAGCATGCCGGCGGCCGCCCCGACGGCGTCGCCGTCGGGGCCCTCGTGGATCGCCAGGGCGACCAGCGACTCGGCGCGCATGGCTTGGCACACCGCCGCGAGCTCCTGGCTGCGGGCCGTCATGCCTGGTCCGGTCTTGCGCGATCGGCGGCGTCCGGCAAAGGCTCGCCGTCGGCGGGTTCGGGCGGCAGCTCGCCGTCGGCGGGTTCGGGTCCGAGCTCGCCTTCGTAGCGTTTCAGGAGCGTCTCGATGCGTATGCCCTGGTCGATCGACTCGTCGTAGAGGAACTGCAACTGGGGCGTGCGCTTGGTACGCACGTCGGCGCCAATGCGCTCCTGAAGGTGACCGTGGGCGGCGCGCAGGCCCGCCAGCGTTCGCTCGCGGGCCGGCGCGCCGCCCAGCACGCTGACGAAGACCTTGGCGTGTCGCAAGTCGGCCGACGTCTGCACGCCGGTCACGGTGACAAAGCCGATGCGCGGGTCCTTGAGAGCGGCGATCTCGCGGGAGAGGACCTCGCGCAGCGCCTCGTTGACCTTCAGGAGCCTGAGTCCCACAGAGCCTCGACCGGGTCGACCGATTTCAGGAACACGCGTGACACCTCGAAGTCGCGACCGTGGAGATACCGGTCGATCTCGTCGATGCGCTCCTGGGCCTGACGGCCCGACGACGCGCCGAGAACGACGAGCACCTCGGCCAGCTGCCAGCTGTCCTGCCGTCCGACTTCGGCAAACGATGCCCGATAGCGCCGCTGCAGAGTATCGCGCAGCGAAGTGAGCGGTTGCCGTTTGGCCTTGAGCGAGCGGTTCGCCGGAAAGTGCAGCTCGGCGAGCAGCACGCCGACGTAGGCGTCACCCGTCACGGGCGACTTCTTTGGTCTCGTACGCCTCCAGCACGTCCCCCTCTTTGAGGTCGTTGAAGCCGTCGAGCAAAATACCGCATTCGAACCCCTCAAGCGCCTCGCGCGTGTCTTCGTTGAAGCGCTTCAGTGAGGCGATCCTGCCGTCGTGGGCGACGACGCCGTCGCGCAGCACACGGATGCTGGCCGCGCGCGTGATCTTGCCGCTGGTCACATAACAGCCGGCGATCGTGCCCAGGCGCGAAACCTTGAAGAGCTGGCGCACCTCGGCCTGGCCGAGGACTTCCTCGACGACCTCGGGCTTGAGCAGTCCGACCAGAGCGGCCTGCACGTCTTCGGTCACCTTGTAGATCACCCGGTACGTACGGATATCGACGCCTTCGGCCTCGGCAAGCGCAGCCGCCGGCGCGTTGGGCCGCACGTTGAAGCCGATGATGATCGCCTTCGAAGCCGTCGCCAGCATGACGTCCGATTCGTTGATGCCACCCACGCCGGAGTGGATGATGCGCACCTTGACTTCGTCGTGGCTGATCTGCCCCAACGCGTCGGCGAGCGCCTCGATGCTGCCCTGAACGTCGGCCTTGAGGACCAGGTTGAGCTCGCCCACCTCACCCTGGGCGATGCGGGCGTAGAGATCGTCGAGAGTCAGGGCGTGCTGCTTGGCAAGCTCCTCGGCGCGCAGCCGGTTGGTGCGCCGGTTGGCGAGCACGCGGGCGGCCTTTTCGTCTTTGACGACGCGACAGAACTCGCCGGCCTCGGGCACCGAATCGAAGCCGATGATCTCGACCGGGACCGAGGGGCCTGCCTCGGTCACGGGCTCGCCACGGAAGTCGTGCATCGCCCGCACACGGCCGCTTGCCTCGCCGGCCACGATGGCGTCGCCGACACGGATGGTGCCGCGTTCGACCAGCATGGTGACCACCACGCCGCGGCCGACATCGACCTTGGCCTCGATGATGGCGCCGCTGGCCGGCACGTCGGGGTTGGCCTTGAGATCGGCGACGTCGGCGACCAGCTGCAGCATGTCGAGAAAGTTGTCGAGGCCGATGTGTTTCTTGGCGCTCGCCTCGACGAACACCGTGTCGCCGCCCCACTCCTCGGGCACGATGCCGAACTCGGTGAGCTGCTGCTTGATCTTCTCGATGTTGGCGTCGGGCTTGTCGATCTTGTTGATGACGATGACCATGGGCACCTCGGCCGCCTTGGCGTGGTCGATGGCCTCGACCGTCTGCGGCATGACGCCGTCGTCGGCGGCCACTACGATGGCCGCGATGTCGGTGACCTTGGCGCCGCGGGCCCGCATGGCCGTGAAGGCTTCGTGGCCCGGCGTGTCTAAGAACGTGATCGTCTTGCCGTCGTGCTTTACCTGGTAGGCGCCGATGTGCTGGGTGATGCCGCCGGCCTCGCCGGCGGCCACCTCGGTCTCGCGGATGGCGTCGAGGAGGCTCGTCTTGCCGTGGTCGACGTGACCCATCACGGTGATCACCGGTGGCCGGCGCTTCAGGTCTTCGGGGCGGTCTTCGGGAGTCTCCTCGAGCTCCGCCTCGTCGTCGGCAGCGTGGGTGATCTCGACGGTGCGCTTGAAATCGTCGGCGAGGATGGTGATCGCCTCGTCGGACAGCGGCTGGGTGATGGTCGCCATCTCGCCGTAGCCCATCATCGTCTTGATGAGCTCGGCGGTGGAGACGCCGAGCAGTTGCGAGACGTCTTTGACGCTGGCCCCCGACGGTACCTTGACCTTCTGGCCTTCGACGGGCGCCGCCGGGCTCGCGTCGGCGCGTTCGCCCTGCTGATGGCGGTCGCGTCGGCCACGGCGGTCGGGCGCCGGTCCGGGGCCCCGGCGCGACGCCTGAGCGTCGATCACGACGCGGCGCCGACGGCTGCCGGCGCCGCCGGGGCGGGCCCGGCGCGGGCCGCCCGGAGACTGGGCGTAGGCCTTGTCGACGACGTCTTCGTCGACTTCGAGCTGACCCTCGGCGAGCGCCACACCGGCGCGCCTGAGGTGGGCGAGCACGTCGGCGACGGTCGTGCCGCGCTGCTTCGCGATATCAGCGACAGGTCTCATGCGAGCCACTTACCTCACCGCCTTTCGCTGATCGCAGACGTGGGTGAAGCGTCTGCGCAGATCTTCGTCGATGGTCACGCGCGCCCGCAGGGCGCGGTCGAGAGCCCGCCGGCGCGTCGCCTGCTCGAGACAGTCCGGCTGTGGGCAGAGCCAGGCTCCGCGGCCGGTCGGGTGAGGTTCGGCGATCACGACGCCCTCGCCCTGCAGGGTCAGTCGCACGAGCGCGTCGACCGGGGCGACTCGCCGGCAGCCGACGCAGGTGCGTTGCGGCGCGCTGGTCTGACAGGTCGCCGTCACTCCGCCGTCACCTGCCCCGCGGTCTCGGCCTCGGCGAGCTTCTGGTGAGCCGGAATGCCGCAGTAGCGGCTGCCTTCGAGGGCCATGTTCGGGCAGCGCTTGCCGTTGGACATGACCGCCACGCAGTGACCGCTGGCATCGTCGCCGTCCTCGGCGTAGACGAGCTCCGCCTCGTTGTCGGCCATCTCACTCTGGCTTTTGATGTCGATGCGCCAGCCGGTGAGCTTGCTTGCCAGGCGGGCATTCTGGCCCTCTTTGCCGATGGCCAGCGAGAGCTGGTCGTCGGGCACGATGATCGTTGCCGAGCGGCCCTCGTCGTCGACTAACACCTCGCGCACGCGGGCCGGCGACAGCGCCTTGGCGACGAAGCGCGCCGGTTCGTCGTTGTAGGGCACGATGTCGATGCGCTCACCGCGGAGCTCGCTCACGACCATGCGCACGCGCGAGCCGCGCGGCCCCACGCAAGCACCGACGGGGTCGACTCCGTCGGTGTGCGAGATCACCGCGATCTTGCAGCGAAAGCCGGGCTCGCGAGCGACGTTCTTGATCTCGACCAGACCGTCGGAGATCTCGGGTACCTCGAGCTCGAACAGGCGGCGCACCAGGTCGTCGGAACGTCGCGAAAGGATGACCTGAGGCCCCTTGGTCGAGTTCTGCACCTTGATGATGATCGCCTTGACGCGGGCGCCGTGTTCGTAGCGCTCGCTGTCGATCTGCTCGCTCTTGGGCAGGAGGGCTTCGACGCGACCCAGATCGACGAGCGTGTAGCGCTGGTCGCTCTGCTGCACGATACCGGTGACGATCTCGCCGACACGATCGACGTACTCGTCGTACATGAGGTCGCGCTCGGCCTCGCGGATGCGCTGCAGGATGACCTGCTTGGCCGTCTGGGCGGCGATGCGGCCGAAGTTGTCGGGCGTCACTTCGTGGCGTTCGATCTGCGACTCGTCGACCGACGACAGATCGATGCCGATCTCCTCACCCTCTTCGTTGCGTACCTTGAGGGCCTCGACGTCGACATGCTCGGGAAAGATCAGTTGAAAGACGCGGATATCGCCGGTCTCGGGGTCGATCTCGACCTTGGCGGTCTCGACGGCATCGGGGGTCTTGCGGTAGGCGGAGTGCAAGGCGTCTTCGAGCGCGCTCAGAAGCGTCTCGGCGCTGATGCCCTTCTCCTTCTCTATCTGGCGTAGAGCTTCGATGATCTCTCTGCTCACTGGTGCCCTCCGTTGTCGTCGAACTCGAAGATCACGTGGGCCTTCGCTATCGTGTGGAACGGGATGTCGACCGCCGCGCCTTCGTCGAGGCTCAGCGTGACGACATCGGCGCCGGACCCGGTGAGCCGGCCCCTGAAGACCGCTCGCCCGGCGAGGCGCGTGCCGGTCTTGATGTACACCCTTGCGCCCACTGCCCGGGCAAACTGCGCGGCTGTGCGCAGCGGCCGGTCGAGACCGGGCGAAGAGACCTCGAGCGCGTACCGGTCGCGCAGATCGTCGAGCGCCCGGGTCACCGCCTCGCACAACGCGAGGTCGACGCCCCCCGGCCGGTCGATGTAGACGGTCAGGCGCCCGCTGCGGCCGCCGTGCACGTCGACGTCGACGACTTCAAGCTCGGGAAACTGCCCCGCGAGGGTCGCCTCGATCGTTGCCACGAGCTGCCGATGCTGGTCGCTCTCATCCATCTCCACAAAACAAAAGTGGGCGACTGCGCACCCACTTCTCGAAAGCCTTCGCCTCCTGGTTGTCCGTGTTTGTCGTGGTGAGTATATACCACCGGTCCGAAAGACCAATCAAGCACGCCCACGCGTGCCGTTGTGCTCATCGAGCGGGCTGATGGTGCCGATACCGGGGAAACATCCATGATGTTCCGATCATCGACGGCGGGAAGGACTGCGGGCATGGGAGAGTACACGACCTTCGTCTGTCGGGAGTGCGGCTACTCAGCGGACAATATCCGCTGGGGAGTCAGCGTGAACGACACGCGCAAGCGCTTCATGCCGGCCGTCTGCGTAGAGTGCAAGGCGATCACCGAGGTCGACCTGACGGGCGCCGACATTCTCGTCGACGATTTCCACTGCCTCACTTGCGGCAGTCAGCTCTTCTTTCTGGAGAAGGCCTACTCGTACACCTGCCCCAAGTGCAAGGCCAAAGACATGAAGCTGGTTCAGGGGCAATACTGGTAAGTTCCGGCTGGGCTGCGGATCGCACGCGGGCCACGAGCAGCGACGGGGCCGGAGACGCCGACAGGCATCTCCGGCCCCGTCGCGTCGCTGCCGGCCAGACGGCTACTTGACGATCACGACCGGGCTGCCGGCCGGCACCCAGGCGTTGACCCTGAGCACGTCGGCATTGTGCATGCGCACGCAGCCGTGACTGACGGCCCCGCCGATCAGCGAGTCCTGGTTGGTGCCGTGGATGGCCACCGGGCCACCCTGAGGCCAGTTCGGCAGCCTCGACTGGAAGGCGCTGATGCCCAGAGCCAGAACGCCGTAGGGGCCGCCGAGGGTCGGCGGCCGGAGTTTCTGGTTGATGTAGTAGATGCCCGTCGGAGTGGGCAGCGCCGGCACCCCGACCGCCACCCGGAAGGTACCCATGAGCACCCCCCGCCGGTACACGCTCAAGCGGCGCTTCGCGAGATTGATCACGATCTTGGCGACGGTGCTGTAGATGGCCACGCCGCCCTCTCTGATCCAGCCGTGGCTCTCGTTGGGGCGGATCGGCAGCCACACGTCGTACCACGTGGCGGCGCCGACCTGGCGGACCGAACGCACGAGGAATATCGAGGGGAAGCCGTTGACATTGACCGCGCTGAAGCGCTGCCGGACCGCGGCGGAGGTCGAGGGCGCCGTATAGGCGACGACCGGACCGACAGCCTTGGCGACCTGCCAGCGCGGCACCGCAGCCGGGGTCGGCGACGGCGCGCTGGCGCCGGTCGGACTGGGCGAAGGGCTGGCTGCCGGCAAGCCGGTGCCGCTGCCGCCGGAGCGGGCCCGCACGACACCGTAGCCGACCCCGACCAGGACGATGAGCGCGATCACCACGATCGCCACCCTGACCGGCGTGCGCGTCAAGGCAGCCCGGCCGAAAGCTTGCCGTCATCGTTCATATGTCGCAGCATAGCATCTCCGCGCGGCGGGCAACCTTTGCTGTGGTCGAGACCGGCGGCGCCGGCGCCTCGCCCGGTCGCGTTTAGTTCGCGATTCACCATCTCGTCGTAAAATGACGATAGTGGCGAGGTCGTAAACAAACGAAAGGGAGCAGACGCTGTGATTGCACTCATCATCGTGATCGTCATCGTGCTCGTGGTGGCCCTGGGGTTATGGTCGACCTACAACGGGCTGGTACGTCGCCGCAATCAGGTCGACAACGCCTGGAGTCAGATCGACGTACAGCTCAAGCGCCGGCACGACCTCATCCCCAACCTGGTCCAGTCGGTCAAGGGCTACATGCAGTTCGAGCAGGACACCCTGACGAAGGTGACCAATGCGCGGGCCGCGGCCGTCGCCGCCGGCGCTCAGGGCCCCGCGGCCCAGGCCGACGCCGAGAACACGCTGACCCAGTCGTTGCGCTCGCTGTTTGCCGTCGTCGAGAACTACCCCGACCTCAAGGCCAACCAGAACGTCATCTCGCTCCAGGAGGAGCTGACCACGACCGAGAACAAGATCTCCTTCGCGCGCCAGTTCTATAACGACAGCGTCATGACCTACAACACGAAGATCCAGCAGTTCCCCAGCAACATCATCGCCGGCATGTTCAACTTCGCGGCCCGCCAGTTCTTCGAGGGCGAGGCGGCCGATCGCGAGGTCCCCACGGTCGACCTCGGCATGCAAGCGCCCCAGGTGCAGATGCAGCCGCCCGCCCCGCCCGTGCAACCGCCCGCCCCGGCACAGCAGCCGCCGGCGCCGCCGACACAGCCGCCGAGCCCGCCCCAGCAGCCGGCGCAGTAGAGCAGCAGCCACACCATGTACGAACAGATCGCCCGCAACAAACGCGACTCGATCTTTCTGGTCGCGATCATCGTCGTCGTACTGCTCACGCTCGGCTTCGCCGTCGGTGTGGCCTACTTTCGCACCTACACAGGCGGCATCGGGCTGCTCGGCGTCTTTGGCATCGTAGCCATCGTCTGGAGCCTGATCGGCTACTACGGTGGCTCGGGCATCGTCCTGGCCGCGAGCCGGGCGCAGCGTATCACGCGCGACCAGGCTCCGATCCTCTGGGATGTCGTCGAGGAGATGTCGATCGCGGCGGGCATCCCCATGCCGGCCGTCTATGTCATCAACGACCCCGCTCCGAACGCCTTCGCGACAGGTCGCGACCCCCAGCATGCCGCGGTGGCCGTGACGGCCGGGCTGCTGCAGATGATGAGCCGCGACGAGTTGCAGGGCGTGATCGCCCACGAGATGTCGCACGTGCGCAACTTCGACATTCGCTTCGCGATGCTCGTCGGCGTGCTGGTCGGCATGGTGGCGCTGGTCTCCGATTTCTTTTTGCGCTCGACCTTTCTGGGCTTCGGCCGCCGCGACAGCAACAACAGCGGCGGCGCGGGGGCGATCTTCTTTCTGGTCGCCATCGTCTTGGCCATCCTGGCGCCGTTCTTCGCCCTGATGGTGCAGATGGCGGTCTCGCGCCACCGCGAGTATCTGGCCGACGCATCGGGGGTCGAGCTCACCCGCAACCCCCTCGGCCTGGCCCACGCTCTCCAGAAGATCGCCGGCGATCCGCGCTCGCTGCGGGTGGCCACAAGGGCCACGGCGCACCTGTACATCGCCAATCCGCTGAAAGGCAAGAAAGACAAGGACTCGGCGGGGCTGTTCGACACGCATCCGCCCATCCAGAAGCGCATCGAGATCCTGCTGGCCATGGCCCATGCCGGGCCCGACGCCCTCGCGGCGGCGCCGACCGCCGCGGCCCAGGGTACGTCGCCGCAGCAGCCCGCGGCGGGCGCGCCGAGCCCGGGCAGCTAGCCCGCCGCCAGGCAGTCGTCGAGCGCCCGCCGGTAGTCGGCGTTGTCCGGCGCCATGGCAACGGCCAGCCGGGCGGCGCGCAGGGCGCCGGCCACATCGTCGAGCGCCAGCAGGCAGCGGGCGAGGGCGAAGTGGGCGTAGTCGTTCGTCGGAGCGCGGCGCAGGAGTTCTGCGAACTCCTGCGCCGCGCTTTCGTACATGCCGAGGGCGTAGTACGAACGCCCCAACGCCTCGCGGATGGAGTTCTTGTCGGGGGCGAGGCGCAGCGCCCGTTCGAGATACATGGCCGCCTGTCCGGGGTGCCGCTCCGCCAGGAAGCGGCGCCCGGCCTGAAAGAATTCGTAGGCGCCCTCGCCTTCCGCGGTCTGGTCGGCCCACTCGCCGTTGGTCGGCCTGCCGGGCGCGGCACCCTCTGGCGGTCCCGCGCTGGTCACTCCCCGGCCAACCCCAGGTCGGCGGCCACGTCCTGCATGGCCGTAAGGGCGATCGCCAGGAACTCGTCGAGGCCGAGTCCGAGCTCCTGGCAACGCAGGATCGACGGGCGATCGACGCCGCGGGCAAAGGCGCCCTCGCGCAGGCGCTTGCGCACCGAAGAGAGCTTGACCTGGAGAAGCGACCGGTCGGGGCGGATCAGGGTGGCGGCGGTGATGAGGCCGGTGGTCTGGTCGGCGGCGATCAGCGCGACGTCGAGCGGCCGTTCGACCACGGCCCCGGTCGCGGGGTTGTGGGCCGCGACCGCATGGGCGAGTTCGGACGGCAGGCCCAGCTCGGTGAGCCGCTGCGCCGCTCGCGCGCCGTGCCGCGAAAGATCGCCCGCGGTCTCCTCGGCGTCGAGGTCGTGGGCGAGACCGGCGAGGCCCCACACCTCGGGATCGTGGCCGAGCCGCAGCGCCAGAGCGCGCATGACCGCCTCGGTGGCCACCATGTGGCGCCGCAGGTTGGCGTTGGCGATCGCACCGTCGATCAGGCTGACGATCTCGTCGCGGGATGGCTGGGAGATGCTCATGACCGGGGCCTCCTTGTCGGTCGGGTCGGAGGGCCGTCGGCATACCGTAGCGGCGGGGCACAAGCCGGCGACCGGCCAGGGCGCCGTGGCGGTGAGGCTCAGCGGCCGCTGATGACGGTCTCGACCTCGTCGAGGATGGCGCGCGCGCAAGCCGCCTTGCTCGTGCGCGGCACGTGCACTTCTCGCGCTGAGGTGAGGATAGTGATCTCGTTCTCGTCGGAGCCGATGCCGATGCCGGCCGCCAGGATGTCGTTGAAGACCAGGATCTCAACGCCTTTGGCCGCCTTCTTGGCGCGCGCCCTGTCGATCCGCGGGCCGGCCTCGGCGGCAAAGCCGACGCGCAGCAGGCCGCTGCGCCTGGTCTGCGCGAGAATGTCGATCGTCGGCACGAGCCGCAAGGTGAGCTCGGGCGAGTCGCTGCGCGACAGCTTCCCGTCGCTCACTGACGCCGGCCGGTAGTCGGCGACCGCCGCCGTCATGACCAGCACGCTCGCCTCGGCGGATTCGCGGGCCACCGCGTCGGCCATCTCGGCCGCGCTCTCGACTACGACGCACCGGTAGGCGGTCTCGTCGTCGGGGCGCGTCGTGACCAGGACGACGTCGGCGCCCCGCAGGTAGGCCTCGTCGGCCACGGCGCGGCCCATCTTGCCGCTCGAGCGGTTGCCGATATAGCGCACCGCATCGATGGCCTCACGGGTGCCGCCGGCCGTGACCACGATCTTGCGGGCGGCGAGGGTGCCTGCGGCCAGACCGGCGAAGGCGCGGCGCACCGCCGCCATGATCACCTCGGGCGAGGCCATGCGGCCGGCACCCTCCTCGCCGCAGGCGAGATCGCCCTCGCCCGCCGGCAGCACCTCGACGCCGCGCTGGGCTAAGATCTCGAGGTTATGCCGGGTCGCGTCGTGTTCGTACATCGCCCAGTTGGCCGTGGGAGCCACGATCACCGGGCCGCGAAAGGCGAGGTAGATGGCCGAGAGCAGGTTGTCGGCGAGTCCGGTGGCCAGCTTGGCCACGGTGTTGACCGTGGCCGGCGCGACGACCATGACGTCGGCCCGCCGGGCGGCTTCGATGTGCTCAAACCAGCCGCTCGACGACTGCCACGAGCTGTCGTCGTCGAGCACGCCGGCGCGGGCCACTGCGGCAAAGGTCAGCGGCATGATGAAGCGCTTGCCGGCTGCGGTCGTGACCACCGTCGGCGAGAAGCCCTCCTTGGCAAGCAGACGGACGAGCTCGACGGCTTTGTAGATGGCGATGCCGCCGCTCACGCCGACCAGCACGTGGCGTTGCGGCAGATGAGCCTCGACCTCGGTCATGCCCGCCGCGCCTTGCGCCTCAGCCCTTGCTCGTAAAGTGGATCTTGCCCTCGGCGATCTCTTCGAAGGCGATCGTCAGAAGGTTCTTGCTGCGCGAGTTCACCAGCGGCGGCGGAAACTCGTCGAACATGCCCTCGCCCAGCGAGTTGTAGTAGTTGTTGATCTGTCGCGCGCGCTTGGCGGCGATGATGGTGAGCGAATACCGCGAGTTGCCGGCCTGAGCCAGGAGCTCGTCGATGCGGGGACGGTCCACTACTCTCCTTTGTCTCGTGTCTCGTTGCTGCGTCGCTGCGTGATGATGGCGACCACCGCGGCCGCCGCCTGCTGCGCCTCGTCGTTGACGACGACCGCGTCGAACTCGTGCTCGGCGGCGATCTCGTCCTTGGCGATCTCGAGCCGCCGGGCGATCGCCGCGTCGGAGTCGGTCGCTCGCCCGTGCAGCCTCCGGGCAAGCTCACCCGGCGACGGCGGCGCCACGAAGATCAGTGTCGCCGCCGGTATCGCCCGTCTGATGGCGCGGGCGCCCTCGAGCTCGATCTCGAGTATGACATCATAGCCCGCGGCGAGCTTGGCATCTACGTCGCGGCGCAGCGTACCGTAGAGGTTTCCCCCGTAGTCTACCCACTCCAGGAAGTTCCCCGCCGCGACGGCGCGCCGGAACTCGTCGTCGGAGAGGAAGTGGTAGTGACGGCCGTCGACCTCGCCGGGCCGCGGGGCCCGCGTGGTCGCCGACACCGACGTGACGATGCTGGACAGCGCCTGACAGACCAGGCCGATGACGGTCCCCTTCCCGGCGCCCGACGGCCCCGAGACGACAAAGACCGACGGGATGGTCAGCTCCCGAAGAAGCCCAGCAGCTCGGTGCGCTGACGGTCGGACAGACCGCCGACCGTCTTGCTGGGGCTGACGCGGCACTGCTCCATGATGCGGGCCGACTTGACGCGGCCGCACTTGGGAGCCGCCATGAGCAGGTCGATGACCTTGGCGGTGAGCAGGAACTCGGGCGGCTGACGGAGCACCGAGGAGATGGTGACGGCGCCGCGCTTGAGGTCGACCTTGAGCCGGGCGCGCTCGCTGCGCACGTTGTTGGCGCGCTTGAGCGCGTCCATGCGCTGATCGAGCGAGCGTTCGGGGGCGACGTTGAGCTGTTTGGCGGTCGTCTGCATCGAGTCGCAAGTATAGGGAACGGCGGCGAGCCGTTCAAGCGCCGTCCGCTGCCCAAAATGGCGACGCTAGCTGCGGAATCGTAACGTCCACCAACATGGTCGGCGGGCGCCGGCCGGCGGATCAGGTGCGGCTCAGCGCGCGACCGCGTACCGCGGCGAGATCGGTCAGGCCGCGGCGCCGCATCTCGGCGGCGAGCTCGGCGACGATCCGCAGCGGCGCCTCGGGCCCGGTGAAGTTCGCCGCGCCGATCGCTACCGCGGTGGCTCCGCAGGCGACGAACTCGAGAGCGTCGCGTCCGCTCACGATGCCGCCCATGCCGATGATCGGCACGTCGAGCGCGCTGGCGATCTCCCAGACCATGCGCAGGGCGACCGGCTTGATGGCCGGTCCACAGAGACCTCCGGTGCGATTGCCCAGACACGGCGTGAGACTCTGCGGGTCCAGGACGAGTGCCCGCAACGTGTTGACGAGCGACACCGCGTCGGCGCCGGCGTCGGCGGCGGCCCGCGCGACGGCCACGATGTCGGTGACGTTCGGGGTGAGCTTGACGATGATCAGGCGCCGGGTAAGGGCGCGCGCGGCGGCCGTGAGCCGGGCGGTCTCGGCGGGCTGCGTGCCGATCGCCAGACCTCCCCCGCCCACGTTCGGACACGACACGTTCAGCTCGTAGCCGATGACCCGCGGCAGGTCGGTGTCGTGGACTTCGAGACGGGCCTCGACGCGGCGCAGGACCTCGAGATAGTCGGCGCGCCGGCTGCCGCCGATATTGACCACCACGGGCACGGGAACGCCGGCGAGCAGCGGCAGCTCGTCGAGCCAAGCGGCGATGCCCGGGTTCTGCAGGCCGACGGCGTTGATCATGCCCGACGCGGTCTCGGTGACACGCGGCGGAGGGTTGCCGGCGCGCGCTTCCAGCGTCACCGTCTTGGGCACGTAAGCGGCGAACGGAAACGGCTCCAGGGCGCCGGCGCCGAAGCGGCGGGCGGTCTCGAGGGCGTCGAAGGTCCCAGAGGCATTCAGGACGGGATGCTCGAGAGACACGCCGGCGAGCGTGACGGCCAGGTCGGGGCGCCCGGTCTCGAGCGGCGGCGTCAACGCCCTGCCTCCACCCCGCCCCCGGGCGGTTCGCCGGTCGCCGCCGGCAGATCGAGCGGGAACACCGGGCCGTCCACGCAGACGCGCAGGTAGCCCTCGCGCGTCGCCACGACGCAGCCGTGGCAGGCGCCGGTCCCGCAGGCCATGTGGGCCTCGAGCGAGGCGTAGCCGGTGAGGCCGACCGCGGCGGCCCAGGAACCCACCTGGGCGATCATGGGGGCGGGCCCGCAGGCGAGCACGCTCGCCTGCGGGCCCGCCCCCACCGCGCTCGCCAGCTCGACGGCCGTGCCGCGGCGGCCCACGGTGCCGTCGTCGGTGGCGACCCACAGGTCGTCGACCTCGAACGCTGCCGCGAGGCGCGCCTGGCCTTCGTCGCGAAAGCCGAAGGCGGCGGTCACCGGCACCCCGCGCTCGCGCAGCACGTCGGCCACGAACTGCAGCGGCGCTGCGCCGATGCCGCCGCCGACCAGCAGGGCGGCGCGCACGTCCCCGAGGGGAAAGCCGCTGCCCAGCGGACCGGTGAGGGCCAGGGTGTCGGCGACGCCGGTGTCGGCGAGCGCCCGGGTGCCCTCGCCGCGCGGCTCTACAAGCAGACGCAGGCGCGGCCCTTCGACAGAGTGCAGCGACAGGGGGCGTCGCAGATGAAACTGGGGGCCCGGGACAGCGGCCATCACGAACTGGCCGGGCCGGGCGACGGCCGCGACATCGGGAGCATGCACGGTGAGCAGGGCGTACGGCCCAAACGACCGGCGCTCGACCACGCGATAGCTCCCACTCGCGGCGGCGGCGCAGGCCTGTTCGCCGCGCAAGGCTGCCGCGGCGCTTCTCGGCGGCGCTTCAGCCATCCCCGCCGTCGTGCAGACCCTGCCGGTAGTCGGCGCCGCGGAAACGATTGCACGGCATGAGCGTTTCTTTGACGCTCGGGTGACGCAGCGCCCGGCCAGGCGGGTGACCGTGCGCGAGAGCCGCTCGCCGGTCATCACGAACCCGTCATCGCTCTCAGACATAAAAAAACACCGCCTCGAGATGGGCGGCGCGGCTGCTCTGACATTGCATCATGGCACCCCTTTCCGGTCTCACGGGACCTGGACTTAAAGGACTACCGCACTGTAGATCGCCGGCCTGGGACGGTCAAGGGTCAGAGGGGTCGGGCAGATCCGCCGCCCTCGAGGCTCGTCAGAAAACCGGCGAGATCGACCGGCAGCGGCGCCTCGAACGAGAGCGGTTCGCCGGTCAGCGGGTGGGCGAACTCGAGATGAGCGGCGTGCAGGAACTGACGAGCCAGGCCGCTGGGACGCCGAGATCGCCCGCCGTAGGTCGTATCGCCGGCGACCGGAAAGCCAAGGGCGGCGAAGTGCACCCGGATCTGATGGGTGCGGCCGGTCTCGAGGCGCACGTCCAGCAACGTATAGCCCGGCAGGCGGCGGCGCACCGTGAAGTGGGTGATCGCGCGTCGCGGGCGCGTAGTATGGATGGAGATCCGCTTGCGGTCGCGCACGTGCCGGCCGATCGGCGCGTCGATGGTGCCCTCGTCCTGGGGCAGCGTGCCGACCAGCAGCGCCACGTAAGCGCGGGCGATCTCGCGGCGCGCCATCTGGGCCACCAGCAGCCGGTAGGCCTCAGGGCTGCGCGCCACGATCAGCAGGCCCGACGTGTCGCGATCGAGGCGGTGCACGACCCCGGGGCGCGACTGGTGTCCGCCGGCGATGCCACGAGCGAGCAGCCCCTGTACCAGCGTGCCGTGTTCGTTGCCCGGGGCCGGGTGCACGACCACGCCTGCCGGTTTGTCGACCACCAGCAGCGCCGCGTCTTCGTAGACCAGCGTGTAGGGGACGTCCTCGGCCACCAGCGTGGCAGGCACTACCGGGGGCAGCTCGTAGGTCACCCTCTCCCCCGCGCGCAGCACATGTCCCTTGTCGGCCACGCGTCCGTCGATCGTGACCGCGCGCGACTCGATGAGACTCTGCGCGGCGGCCCGGCTGGCGCCGAGACGGCGCGCGAGGGCCGTGTCGAGCCGCACTCCGACCTCGGCCTCGACGGCCGTGAAATCCGCCACGACCTCACGTCTCCGGTGTGGAGCGGCTGCCCGGCGGCGGCCGCAGTACTGCCACGCCGATAAGTACGGCGCCCACGGCGATGGCGACATCACCGAGGTTGAAGGTCGGCCAGGGGCCCACGCCCACGTAGTCGATGACGTAGCCGAACCGCCAGCGGTCGATGAGGTTGCCGACCGCGCCGCCGAGCACGATCGAAAGCGGCACGGCAAAGCGCGCCGGCGCGCGCCACACGGCCAGCGCCAGGGCCCCGCAGACGAGCGTGATCAGCACGAGCAGCCACACGCCGCCGCCGGCCAGGCGGCTGAAGGAGATACCGGTGTTGTGGGCGAGACGGATCGCCAGCTGACGGCCGAACGTCCACGGCAGGCGGCCCGCTTCGTGGCGCACCGCCCAGTCGGCGAGCTGGTCGGCGGCGGCGATCGCGACCGCGATCGCGGTCGCCCTCACCCGCACGTCGCTCATCGCCGGCCGCCGCCACGGGCGCGCGCCGTCACGGCTCACGTACCTTCAGGCCGAGACGCCGGCCCACGGCCTCAACGCCGATGCCGCTGATGCGGATCGTCTTGCGCCGGGCGCTCGCCCCCGCGGTGACCGCGACGGCGCTGCGCGGCACACCTACCGTCTCGGCCAGAAAGCGGCACAGCTCGCGGTTGGCGCGACCCTCGATGGGCGCCGCCGCCAGCCTCACGCGCAAGCGACCGTCGGCCACACCCGTGATCTCGGAGCGCCGCCCGCCGGGCGTCGCCCAGATCGCCAGGCGCACCTCGTCGGCGTCACCGCGCAGCGGGCCCTCATCACCACTTGAAGGCGTTGTCGTCGACCTCGCTCTCGACATCTGACAGCAGATCGTCGGGTTCGCCGAGAAACGGCGCCCGCGGATCGCCGCCCGCCTTGCCGGCCGCGGGAGCGGCCGGAGCGGCGGGATGCTGCCCGGCGGCGCTCGCGGGCGGACCCGCCGGCGCCGGCGACGGGGCGAGCGGAGCCGAGGCGGGGGCCTGCGAGGCCGGCGCCGCTGAGTGCGTGGCGGGCGCCGGCATGGGCACGGTCGACTTGGCAGGCGGCGCCGTCGGCGGCGTGCCGGAGCGACCGGCGGCGTCACGCGACATGGCCTCCTCGATCTGCTCGGTCGGGGTGGCGAACTGGCCGGCCTTCCGGGAGCGGTCGTCGATCTCGGAGAGCTGCTTGACGTAGCCTTCGAGCAGCGAGCGGAACTTGAAGCGGAAGTCCTCTTCGGAGCTTCTCAGCACGACGATCTGCTTTTCGACCGCCTGCTTGTCGGCGTACGACTCGTTGACCATCTGCCGCGCCTTGAGCTCGGCCTCGCTCAGCATGAGCTGGGCTTCTTTCTGGGCGTTGGCCCGGAGCTCCTCGGCGCTGCGCTGAGCGGCGACCAGGGTGTTCTGCAGGGTCTCCTCGAGGCTGCGATAGTGATCGATCTTCTCTTGTAGCGCTTCGCCGCGCTCGGAGAGCTCGATGTTCTCTTTGAAGAGGCGCTCGAACTCGTCGGCGACCTCGTCCAAGAACTCGTCGACCTCGCCGTCGACGTAGCCGCGCATGCCGCGCTTGAACTCCTTATGGCGTATGTCGAGCGGTGTCAGTTTCATCGGGCCTCCGTTCCTTGCGCCCTACAGCGACGCGACAAGGGGTTGAACGATGAACAGGACCGCCAACCCCACCACCGGGCTGAGGTCGAGGGCGGCGTTGCCGAACCGTACGGGCGGCAGGAACCGTCTGAAGACACGCAGATACGGCTCGGTGACATCATAGAGGATGCTGTACAGCCTGTACGGCAGTGTCCCGGAGCGCAACGGCACCCAGCTCAGCAGAATGCGTCCGAAGATGGCCAACGAGTAGATCTGAAGCGCCTTGATGACGATGTCCTGCAGCAGGATCATCGTACGCGCCGGGCCTGCGCGACGGCGGCGGCCACGGCCGCCGCGAGGGCCATCCTGATACCCCTGCTCTCGAGCACCTCGATACCTTCCGCCGTCATGCCACCCGGCGTGGCGATCGCCACGCGCACGCCGACCGGGTCGCCGTCGCGCGCCACCAGAGCCGCCGAGCCGGCGACCGCCGCGATCGCCAGTTCGCGAGCCATCGCCTGCTCGAGCCCGGCATCGACGCCCGCGGCGGCCAGCGCCTCGATGAACAGGGCGGTGAAACCGGGACCGCAGCCGGCGACCGCGGTAGCCGGGTCGAAAAGGCTCTCAGGAACATCTACCACCGTTCCGGCCAAGCCGAACAGGGCGCGGGTGGCGTCGGCCTGCGAGGCCGTCAGCGTGCCGGCCACCAGCAGAAACACGCCGCAGCCTATGGCCGCGGCGACGTTGGGCATGACCCGCGCCACTCGGGCCCCCGGCGACAGGCCGGCGCGCAGGTCGTCGAGGGGAACGGCGGCGGCCAGCGAGAGCAGCGGCCGCCCGCCGAGGACCGGCGCCAGCTCGGCGAGCGCGGCCGGCACGTCGGGCGGACGCATGGCGAGCACGATGGTGTCACAACCGGCCGAGAGCTCGGCTACCGAGGCGCACGCCCGGGCGTCGAAGTCGGCCGCCAACGAGCGGCTGCGCGCCGCGATCGGGTCGTAGACGGAAAGAGCGGGTCGCAGTGCCGCAGCGGGCGGAAGCTGCCGCCAGCCCTCAGCGAGGGCCCGTGCGATGTGCCCGGCGCCGAGGAGTCCCGCCCGCATCGTCAGAACTGGTTGAAGAAGCCCTTTTCGATCAGCCGGGCGCGTTCCTCGGCCGACACCTCGACGTTGCGCGGCGTGAGCAGGAAGACCTTGTCGGCCACCCGCTGCATGCCGCCGTCGAGGGCATAGGTGAGCCCGCTGGCGAAATCGATGAGGCGCTTGGAAAGGTCGGTGTCGGAGCCTTGCAGGTTGACGATCACGGGGATGTCGACCTTGAACTTGTCGGCGATCTGCTGGGCGTCGTTGAAGTTCTTGGGGATCACCAGGTGCACTTCGACGCGCTGCGGGCGCGGCGCCTCGAGGGGGCGTACCACGCCGCTGCGCGGCGCCCGCGCCGGCGGCTCGTCGGCGAAGATATCGTCGTAGTCGGCCTGCCGGCCGCGCGAGGCGCGGCTGAGCTTGCGCACGTTCGGCCGGTCCTGGTAGGAACGCTCGAGCTCTTCGGGCGGGGCGAGCGTCTCTTCGTCGTCGTACTCCTCGTCTTCGGAGATGCCGAAGTAGATCATCACCTTGTGCCAGCTATCGCCTAGGCCCATCGTCCCTCCCGGTCCGCATGTCAGAAAAGCACGCTTCCGACGCGGACGATCGTCGCACCCTCTCGCACCGCCACCTCGTAATCGACACTCGTGCCCATCGACAACTGCGCGAAAGTATACCGTCCGGCCCAGCGGGCCGAAAGGTCGGCCGCGAGCTGCCTGGTCTGCGCGAAGTACGGCGCCGTGAGCTCGGGGTCGGCAAACAGCGGCGGCATGCACATCAGGCCGGCAAACGACACCTTGTCGCAGGCCGCCGCCGCGTCGAGAAAGCGGTCGGCCTCGCCGAGCGCGATACCCGCCTTGGATTCTTCTCCGGCGATGTTCACTTCGAGCAGCACGTCTGTTGCTTTCTGCGCGCGGCCCTGGAGTTCCTCTACGACGCTCTTCGTCGAGACTGCGTGGATCAACCGTACGAGGGGCAGCACGAGCTTCACCTTGCGGCTCTGCAGGTGGCCGATGAAGTCGAACACGAAATTGTCGCCGAACAGCTCGTGCTTGGCGGCCAGGTCCTGGGCCCGGTTCTCGCCGACCAGCGTGACGCCCGCCTCGCGCAGTACCCCCATGTCGGCGGCGGCGACGTATTTGGTCGCCACCAGGATCTGCACCTCGCCGGCCGCCCGGCCGGCCGGCCGGGCGGCATCGTCGACGCGCTCGCGCACCTCGGCCAAGCGCCCTCGTACGTGATCGGCCGTGCCGCTGAACTGCTTCACCTACATCCCTCCTGTGAGCCAGGCGATGGCCGCCTGTCTGCCGGTCGCCCCGTGCGCCCGACGGTGCGAGAAGAACTCGTGCTGGTGGCACGTGCACAGTCCGCTGGAGACGATGTCGGCCGCGGCGAACCCGCCCGTCGCGAGCTGGCGGCGAGCGGCCTCCCAAAGATCGACATGTCCGTCGCGCCATGTGCCCGGGAAGGCCGCCTCGAAACGCTCGCCGAGATCGTCTGAGACGGCAAAGCAGCAGGGTCCGATGCTCGGGCCGATGACGGCGGCGGTGGCGGCGCCGCAGGCGCCGACCGCTCGCCCCGCCTCGGCGACGATGCCGGCCAGCATGCCGCGCCAGCCGGCGTGCACCAGCGCCAGGGCGCGCGCCGGCCGGCCAACGACGAGCAGAACCGGTACGCAGTCGGCGAAGGTCATGAGCAGCGGCACAGCGGCCGCGCGGGTGAGCAGGCCGTCCGTGCCGGCGACGACGTCGGTGCGCCGGCGGGCGCCGCGGCCGCGGTCAGCGCCGCTCACCTCGACGATCGTCGTGCCGTGGACCTGCCCAGGTACGACCAGATCGCCGGCCGCGACGCCGGCGGCCGCAGCGAAGTCGAGCCGGTTGCGCCACACCAGGGCGGGGTCGTCAGCGGTCGACAGACTCAGGTTGAGCGTATCGAAGGGCGCCGCGGAGACACCGCCCAGCCGCGTCGAGAAGGCCGCCCGCCAACCGTCGCCGCGGGCCTCGTACCACACTGGTCCACCGTCGTCGCGGCGCACGAGAGGGCTGCCGCGCGGCGGCCTTGCCTGTCTGTCGCCGGCGGCCACGGCGCTCTCCGCCTCTTAGCTCGCGCCGCGCAGGCGTCGCGCGACGGCGAGCTCCTGCCGCCGGCCAGAGACGACGCCGTTGAGCTTGAGGCGCAGCAGGCTGTGCAGGACCGCGCCGATGTCGGCCGACTGGCGATAGCCCATCTCGAGGAGATCGCCTCCGTTGACGGCCAGACGGACCCGGCGCGAGCTGTCCAGGTACCGCGCCAGGCGCTCCTCGGCGGGTCCGCCGGCGCCCACCGCCATGGCCACGAGCAGCGCTTCGAGCGGCTCGCCGTGGGCGATCTCGTAGAGGTCGGCCTCGCTCAGCGCCCGCCTGAGCCGCCGTTCGAGCCGCGTGCCGACAAGCCAGGCGCGTACCAGCACCCGCGCGTCGGCGCGGCGGAACTTCATGCGGCCCACCCACTCTTCGAGCTCCTCCGGCGCGAGGTCGCGCAGCGTGATCACCAGACGCGCTCGCCAGGCCGGCGCTTCGCGCTCGACCCGGCAGCGCCGCCGCAGCGCGTCGACTGCGGCCGTGAGCTCGGCGCTCGTATCGTCGAGGGCCAGGCGCGGGTGCAGAGCGTGCTGCAGGCCCAACTCCTTGAGGCGGCGCAGCGTGAAGGAGATCCGCGGTTCGTCGAGCAGCGCCACGAGCTCGTCGCGCAGACGCGCCGACGACAGGTCGCCGATCAGGTCCATCTCGGCGCAGGCGCGCGCCAGGGCGAGCGTGTGGCGGTCCATGCGCAATCCGTAACGGTCTTCGTAGCGCACGGCGCGGAAGATGCGTGTCGGATCTTCGATGAAGCTCAGGTTGTGCAGCACCCTGATGCGTTTGTCGCGCAGATCGCGGAGGCCGTCGAAGTAGTCGAGCAGGGCGCCGAAGTCGCGCGGGTTCAGCGACACCGCCATGGCGTTGATCGAAAAGTCGCGCCGCGCGAGGTCGCCGCGGATGGTGGCGTGCTCCACCTTGGGCAGCGCTGCCGGGTAGTCATAGAATTCGGTGCGCGTCGAAGCCACGTCGATACGCGGCGCCACGCCGGTTGCCGGCTCGACGACGATCACCGCCGTCTGGAACTTCTGGTGCGTGCGCACCCGACCGCCGAGGCGCGCCGCCAGCTCGCGGGCGAACTCGATGCCGTCTCCCTCGACGGCGATGTCGATGTCGCAGACCTGCTCCTCGAGGAGCAGGTCGCGCACCGCGCCGCCGACCAGATAGACGCCGCGATAGGCGGCGGCGACCGCCTGCACCTCGGCGAAGAGGTCGTCGAGGCCGAGGCCGCCGAGCCGGCCGGCGAGAGAGACGCCCGGCGACCCCGCCGCGGTCTCGCCGCCGGCCTGCAGGGCGCGCAGCACGTCGCTGCGCGTCACCACGCCGATCACGTCGCTCACCGCCACCGGCCCCGCGTCGCCGCTGCGTACGACGGGCACACGGCCCACCGGGTCGCGGGCCAGGACGTTCGTCACCTCGTCGAGCTCGGTCGCCGCCGAGACGACGGTGGCCGAGGTCGTCATGACCGCCTTGACCGGGGCGTGACCCAGTTTGTGGCGCACAGCCCGGTCGAGATCGCGGCGCGAGACCGAACCCGCCAGGCGATCGCCGTCGGCGACCGACAGGCCGCCATAGCCATGCCCTTCGCAGATGATCCGGGCCGCGTCGACAGTCGTGTCGAGCGTCACCCAGTGGACCGGCTGCGACATGAGGGCCGCGGCCGTGGGGGCCGACGCGCGGGAGCGCTCGAGGGCGGCGATCGCGCGCCGCCGGGCGACGGCCAGCGGCACGTCTCTGAGGACGGCTGAGGCGGCGGCGGCGTGGCCGCCGCCGCCCAGCGGCGCGAGCACCGCGGAGACGTCGAGCGCCGCCACGCGGCTGCGCGCGGTCACGAAGATGCGCTGCTCCATCTCGACGAGCAGGACCAGAGCGTCGCAGTTGGCCACATCCATGGCCTTGTGGACGACGAGACTCACTCCCTCGACGTACTCGTCGCCGCGCAGGGCCGCGACCAGCACATCGAGCCCACCGGCAGCGACCGGCCGGGCGTCCTCCAGGACGTGCAGCAGCAGCTCCCGTTGCGGGAGGCTGAGCGGGTTGTGCAGGAAACGCTCGATCACGAGCTGGTTGGCGCCGCGGCGCATGCAGAAGGCCAGCGCTTCGACGTCGCGCACGGTCGTCGTGGGAAACGTCAGGGAGCCGGTGTCCTCGTGGATACCCAGAGCGAACACGGTCGCCTCGAGCGGGCTCACCTCGAGGCCGCGTTCGGCGATGATGCGCAGCATCAGCGTGACCAGCGAGCCGTCGTCGGAGGTGATCACGCTGGTCGGCTCGACGGACGGCGGCATGCCGCTCGACGGGCGGTGATGGTCGAACACGACGATCTCGACACCGGCCTGCTCCAGAAGCGGGCCGAGCTCGCCCAGCCGGTTGGCGTGGAACGTCTCGACCAGGACGAGGCGGGTGACCCTGGCGAGATCGATGCCGGCAGCCTGGATCATCGGGATCTCGTCGGCGAAAAGCGTGCGAAACTCCCGCACGTTGCGATTGAGCGCGCCACTCAGCACCATCTCGGCCTCAGGATAGAGCTTGTGCGCGGCGACCATCGCGGCGAAGCCGTCGAAATCGGTGTTCGAATGGGTGGCGATAAGTTCCCTCGCGCTCATGTCAGGCCCACCATACCCTGCCGCTCACGCCTTCAGCAGCCAGGCCAGTTCGTCGCCGAAGGCGGCCCGCACCGCGTCGGCGAGCGGCGCGTCGGCCGGCGACTCCAGATACGGGTCGCCGGCCAGGATCTCGCGCGCCAGGCGGCGCGCGCGCACGACGGCCTCGCGGTCGCGCGTGAGCTTGGCGAGCTTGAGGTCGGGCAAGCCCGACTGGCGCGTGCCGAAGAGCTGTCCCTCGCCGCGGATCTCGAGGTCGCGGTCGGCCAGGGCAAAACCGTCCGAGGTCGCGCGCAGCGCCTGCAGTCGGGCGTCGGAGCGCTCCCCGGAGCTCTGCTCCCGCCGGGGGCTCGTGAACAGCAGGCAGTACGACTTCTCGGTGCCGCGGCCCACCCTGCCACGCAGCTGATGGAGCTGAGCCAGGCCAAAACGTTCGGCCCCCTCGATGATCATTACGGTGGCGTTGGGCACGTCGATGCCCACCTCGATCACGCTCGTGGCGACCAGCACGTCGGTCGTGCCGGCCTTGAAGGCGGCCATCGCCGCCTCGCGCTCGGCGGTCTTCATCTGCCCGTGAAGCACGCCCACCGCGTAGGCGCGAAACTCGCCGGCCGCGAGACGCTCGGCTTCGGCTACCGCGGCCGCCGACTCGAGCGCCTCGGACTCTTCGATGAGCGGGCAGACGACGTAGGCCTGGCGGCCCTTGTCGAGCTGCTTGCGCACCGAGTCGTAGCCGGCCGCCCGCCGCCCCTCGGAGATGAGACGCGTGACGACCGGCGTGCGGCCGGCCGGCGCGCCGCCGATGACGGTCACGTCGAGGTCGCCGTAGAAGGTCAGCGCCAGCGTGCGCGGGATCGGCGTGGCGGTCATGTAGAGCGCGTGCGGCGTGCGGCCCCCGGCGGCCGCCCGCCGCCCCATCTCGTCGCGCTGTACGACCCCGAAGCGATGCTGCTCGTCGACGACGACCACCGCCAGGTCGCGGAACTCGACGTCGCTCTGAATGAGAGCGTGCGTGCCGACGACGATGGCCGCCCGTCCGGAAGCGATGCCGGCAAGCGCCGCCCGGCGCTCGGCGGCGGTCAGCCGCGAGGTCAGCAGTTCGCAGGTCAGAAGCGGTCCGAGCAGCGCCCTCAACGTCTCGAGATGCTGCTCGGCGAGCGTCTCGGTGGGCGCCATGAAGGCGCCCTGATGGCCCTTCTCGACTGCCCGTAGCAGGGTGTGCACGGCGACCACGGTCTTGCCGGAGCCCACGTCGCCCTGCAGAAGCCGCCGCATCGGCGTGGTGCGCTCGAGGTCGGCATCAATCTCGGCGATCGCCTTGGTCTGATGCGCGGTAAGCGCGAACGGCAGACCCGAGAGGAAACGCGCGGCCGTCTCGCCCGCCCGGCCGAGCGCGAGCGCCCTGCTCGCGCGCTGCTCGGCACTCTTGTGGAGCAACAGGCCGAGCTGCATGAGTAGCAGCTCCTCGAGCACGAGGCGCTCGCGGGCGGCGGCGGCTTCGGGGTGCGAGCGGGGGGCGTGGATGGCCAGCACAGCGTCGGCCTTGGCCGGCAGGCGCTCCGCGGCGCGCATCGTGCCGGACAGCGGGTCGGGCACGCTGCGCGCCGCTCGCCGCGCATCGTGCACGAGGTCGCGCAGCACGCGAGCGGAGATGCTCTCGCTGGCGGGATAGACCGGCACGATGCCCTCGGTGTGCACGGTCTCCCCTTCGCCGGCCAGGATCTCATGCGCCTTGACCACAAACGAAGGTGCGCCGCCGCGCAGTCGCACGGCGCCGCGCAGGCTGAGCACCATGCCCGGCTCGAGCACCTTGGCCAGCCAGGGCTGGTTGAACCAGACAGCGACGATGACACCGGACTGGTCGCGCAGCACGACCTTGAGCAGGGTCACGCGCCGCCGCTGACCGTGGTCGAGCGTGACCCGCTCCACCGTTGCTCTCACCGTCGCCTCTTCGCCGACCTTGAGATCGGCGATGGGCTTGCGGTCGGTGAAGTCCTCGTAGCGGCGTGGGTAGTGCGTGAGCAGATCGCCGACCGTCTCCAGGCCAAAGCCGGCCAGTCGTCTGGCCAGCAGCGGTCGCACCCCCGGCAGGTCGGCGAGCGGCCGGGCGAGCCCGGCGGCGTCGGGAGAAAGGAGAGGAGGCTGCGGGCGCCCGTCGTACCGGCCGCCGGCAAAGCGCACGAGAGATTGCCTCTCGTTCACTCCACGATCATGGCGAAGGCGAACATGCCGGGACCGCCATGGGTGCCGACGACGGCCCCGACGCGCCCGTGCATCACGACGCTCGCCTGCGGCCTGGCCTCCAGCAGGGCGGCTTCGAGTGCCGGCAGCTTGTCGTCGGCGACGGAGCTCCAGGTGATCAGCTTCACGGCGTCTGCCGGCGCCGTGTGTTCGCGCAGCAGGGCGGTCATGGTCTCGAGGGCGCGCCGCTCGCCGCGCACCTTGGCGTAGGCCACGAGCTCGCCGTCCTGGACCGTGATGAGCGGCCTGATGCCGAACACGTCGCCCACCATCGACTGAGCCCTGCCGATGCGCCCGCCGCGCCGCAGGTATTCGAGCGTGGGAACCTGAAAGATCATGTGGTTCTGACGCGCAAAGTGCTCGACGTAGGCGTGGGTCTCGTCGTGCGAGATGCCCTCCCCCAGACGCCGGCGCAGCAGCTCGACAAGGAGGCTGATGGTGCCCGACACGGTGCCCGTGTCGTAGACCTCGATACCGCCGTACGGCTGGGCCGCGGTAAGGGAAGCCTGGTAGGTGCCGCTCATGCGGCTCGAAAGGTGGAAAGAAAGGACATGCTCGTACTCCTGGCTGAGCCGGGAATAGACGGCCGCGAACTCGCCCACGGTGGGCTGCGAGGTCGTCGGCAGCATCGGCGCCGCGACCAGCTTGGCGAAGAATTCATCGGGCGAAAGGTCGACCCCGTCGCGATAGGTCTCATCGCCGAAGTGGACCTTGAGCGGCACCATGACCAGACCCGGCCCCTCGAAGTACCCGGCCGGCGGGTCACAGGTCGAATCGACGACGATGGCTGTGTTTTCGAGGGTGAGCAGGCTCATTCGGCCCCCATCAGGATCGGATACAGCGGCTGGCCGCCCTCCTGAAAGAGAAACTCGACGAGAGGGCAGGCGGTGGCGCACGCTTCGGCGGCCGTGCGTTGCAGGTCGGCGACGCTGACGCCGCAGCCGTTCAGCGCGGTGAGGATCGTGATGAGCTCGGCGCCTTGCGTGCCGAGCGTGCGCACCACATCGCCGAACACGAGACGCAGATCGTCGCCGCTGGCCGCCAGCCGGCCTTCGACGAGGCCGATGACCTCGCCCTCGTGGACGGCGACGCCGTCGATCTCGGAGTCGCGCACGGCGTGAGTGATCTCGGCGCTGCGCACCCGCAGCATCGCTTCCTGCATGGCGACGGCGTTGGCAGTGGCGGTGGCGCCGGCGTCGAAGGCGACCATGGCCGCCAGGCCGGCGGGCAGCGAGGCAGACGCCACGACCGCCACCTGCCGGTCGCACATCGTCGCCGCCTGCTCGGCGGTCAGGATGACGTTGCCGTTGTTGGGCAGCACGACGACCTCACCCGCGTCGAGGCTCTCGACGGCCGCGACGAGCTCGGCCGCGCTGGGATTCATCGACTGACCACCGTCGATGACCGCCTCGCAGCCGAGCTCCCGAAACAGCGTCTTGTTGCCCTCGCCGGCGGCCACCGCCACGCACGCCACCCGCTGGTCGAGGCGCAGCCGTGCCCGGCGGGCGCGAGTCTGCTCGCGCATGTCGGCGACCTCGATGTCGTCGATCGTGCCGTGCGCCGATGCGTAGGACAGAACGGCCCCGGGGTGATCGGTGTGGACGTGGATCTTGAGCATGCCCTCCCCGCCCACCACCAGGGCACAGTCGCCCTGGGCGCCGACGAAACGCTCGAGGTCGGCGGCATCGAGCTCTTCGCCCAGCAGCAGGAAACTCGTGCAGTAGCGAAACCGCGAGTCTTCGATGGCGTCGGGCGGGATGCCGGCGATGTGGCGCGAGGCGCGCCCGCGGCGGCGGTCGCTGCCGTCGGCGACGACCGCCGCCGGCGGCTGGCTGCCGGTCTCCGCCCTGAGAAACCCGGCCACGGCGCCCCGCAGCAAGACGAGCAGACCGTAGCCGCCGGCATCGACGACGCCGGCGCGACGCAACGCCTCGAGCTGGTCGATCGTACGATCGACCGCCTCTGCGCCGGCGGTGGAGACGGTGGTCAGCAGGACCGGCAGCGAGATGGTCTGGGGACTCCCGGTGGCCGCGTCGGCCATGGCCCGGATGACCGAGAGCATGGTGCCTTCGACGGGCTGGCGAACGGCCCTGTAGGCGGCTTCGGCCGCCTGGCGAAGGGCGTCGCTCACGGCGGCGGCGTCGAAGGTCTGAGCGGCCGCGATCGAGTCGCAGGCGCCGCGCACGATCTGCGAGAGGATCACGCCGGAGTTGCCGCGGGCGCCCATGAGCGAGCCGCGGGTGACCACCGCCATGAGTCCGGGAAGGTCGCCGACCGGGCTCGCGCCGACCTCGTCGATGATCGCCTGGACGGTCAGGAACAGATTGGTGCCGGTGTCGCCGTCGGGCACCGGGTAGACGTTCAAGTCGTTGATGTAGTCGCGCTCGAGCCCGAGAGCGGCCGACGCCCCCGCCAGCACCTCGAGGACGTGGCCGCGAGCGCTCATCGGCGCACGTCCTCGACGCGGATGTGCACCTCACCGACTCGCACACCGGCGACACGCTCGACCTCGAAACGGACCTGATCCTCGAGCGTACGGGTGACTTCGGCCAGGTTGAGACCGCGCTCAATGACGACGTGCAGGTTGATGTCGGCGTGCGACTCATGGGCGTCGACGTCGACGCCGGTGGTGAGCTCGTCGCGAAAGAGCCGGGTGAGCGGCGACAGCCGCGAGCGGCGCAGGTCGACTACCCCGTAGGTGAGCAGCGCGGTGCGACCGGCGAGCTTGGCGATCACGCCGTCGGCGACGGTGACGTCGCCGGGCAGGTGGTCGCCGGGAAGATTGGCCTTGAGATCGGATTGAGCCACGTTCGTGCCGCGCGATCTGTCAGTCTGATGCGTCCACGCGGGCGAGTCGGTTGAGTTCGGCAACGACCGCGTCGGGGTCGACGGCGTGCATGATGGCGCCGCTTTCGACGCTCTCGAGCTGGGCGCCGATGCAGAGGCTGCAACCCATGCCCCAGCCCGCGAACACGTCGCGCGCGCCGGGGTGCGACTCGAGTGCTTCGAGGATCGACATCTGTTTGGTGAACTGCCCCATGAGTCACCTTACGACAAGGGCCGCGGTTGCTTCGCGCGGCCGTGTGTAGCATAATTCCGGCCCGTCACCTTTCGCAAGCGAGGACCCGCATGTCACGAATCTGCGTGAGCTGTGGCAAGAAGCCCGCCGTGGGCAACAACCGCAGCCACTCCAATAGAGCTACCAAACGGCGTTTCGAGCCAAACCTGCAGCGCGTTCACATCATGCTCGAGGGGCGTGCCCAGGCGGCCTACGTCTGCACGCGCTGCCTCAAGTCGGGGCGCGTCGCCAAAGCCCTGTAGCGGGCGCGGCCGCGCCCGGCGCGGCCCCGCTCAGGGCAGCACCCGCAGCAGGTTGGCCATCTCCAGGGCGGTCGTGGCGGCCGCCCAGCCCTTGTTGCCCGCCTTCGTGCCGGCGCGCTCGATGGCCTGCTCGATGCTGTCGGTCGTAAGCACCCCGAACACCACCGGCAGGCCGCTGTCGAGACTGGCTTTGGCGATCCCCTTGGCGACTTCCGCGGCGACGTAGTCGAAGTGCGGCGTGGCGCCGCGGATCACCGCCCCCAGGCAGATGATGGCGTCGTAGCGGCCGCTGGCGGCGAGCTTCTGGGCGACGAGCGGCATCTCAAAGGCGCCCGGCACCCAGGCGATCTCGATGTCGTCGTCGGCGGTCTCGTGACGGCGCAGGTTGTCGAGCGCTCCGTCGAGCAGGTGCGTCGAGATGAACTCGTTGAAACGTCCCACCACCAGGGCGAATTTCAGGCCCTTGCCGATCAGCTTGCCCTCGTAGGTCGTGCTCATGCGCTGCTCCTTTCGCGTTGCGCGGGCCGTCTTTGGCCCGGTCGGTCGCTAACCCTCGTCGCCCTCGGCCGGCAAAAGCGCCTCATGCACGAGCAGGTGGCCCATCTTCTCGCGCTTCGTGCGCAGGTAGGTGAGGCTGTGTTCATGGGGCGCCACCTCGATCGGTACACGCTCCGAGATCGTCAAGCCGTAGCCTTCGAGGGCGACCAGCTTCTTGGGGTTGTTGGTCATCGTGCGGATGCTCGACAGGCCCAGGTCGACCAGGATCTGGGCGCCGATGCCGTAGTCGCGCAAGTCGGCCGGAAAGCCGAGCTCGAGGTTGGCCTCGACCGTGTCGCGACCCTGCTCCTGCAGGGCGTAGGCCTTGAGCTTGTTGAGCAGGCCTATGCCGCGGCCCTCCTGGCGCATGTAGAGCACCACGCCCAGGCCCTCCTGCTCGATACGCCGCAGAGCGATCTCGAGCTGCTGCCCGCAGTCGCAGCGCAGCGAGCCGAAGACGTCGCCCGTGAGGCACTCGGAGTGGACCCGCACCAGGACGTCGCGCTTGCCGACGACGTTGCCTTTGACCAGGGCGACATGGTGCGAACCGTCGACCAGCGACTCGTAGCCGATGGCGCGAAAATCGCCGTAACGCGTGGGCATCTTGACGACCGTTACCCTGCGCACGAGCTTCTCGGTGCGGCGCCGGTGACGGATCAGCGCGGCCACGGTGATCATCTTCAATCCGTGCAGACGGCAGTAGTCGACGAGGTCGGGCACCCTCGCCATGGTGCCGTCCTCGTTCATCACTTCGCAGATCACGGCCGCCGGCTGTAGGCCGGCCAGGCGCGCGAGGTCGACTCCCGCCTCGGTCTGGCCGGTGCGTTCGAGCACTCCGCCGGACTGCGCGATGAGCGGGAACACGTGACCGGGCTGGACGATATCGGCAGGTCCGCACTCGGGGTCGACGGCCACCTGGATCGTGCGGGCGCGATCGGCGGCGGAGATGCCGGTGCTGACGCCCTCGCGCGCCTCAATCGACTGCGTGAAGGCGGTCTGAAAGCGGGCCGAGTTCTGGGCGACCATGGGCCCGAGATTGAGCTCGTCGCAGCGCCGCCGCGTCAGCGTCAGGCAGATCAGGCCGCGACCGTGCGTGGCCATGAAGTTGATGGCCTCGGGGGTGACGAACTGGGCAGCCATGGTGAGATCGCCCTCGTTCTCGCGGTCTTCGTCGTCGCAGACCACCACCATGCGCCCGGCGCGAATGTCGGCCAGAGCCTCTTCGATGGTGGCAAACGGCGTCGGCTCGCGCCCGTCGTCGGCCGGCGAGCCGTCGCTGCGCGCCGCGACGGGTGTCGCCGGGCCTTTGGTCGTGGGCGTCTTGGTGCTGCTCATAGGAACCCCGCTTCTGACAGCTTCTCGAAGGTGAGACCCTGGGCGGACCCGGGCCGGACAAGGTAGGCGTGGACGTACTTGCCGATGAGGTCGGCTTCGAGGTTGACCTCGTCACCGATTCGCAGATCGCGCAGAGTGGTGGCGGCGACCGTGTGGGGGATCAGTGACACGCGCATGGTGTCGGCCGCAAGATCGACGATCGTCAGGCTCACGCCGTCGACGGCCACCGATCCCTGGGCGACGCTCACCTCGACGACGCCGCGCGGCGCGGCCAGCGTGACGATCGCGGCGCCCTGCTCGCGCGCCACCTTGACCACCGTGCCGACGCCATCGACGTGGCCTTGCACGAGGTGCCCGCCGAGGCGCGACTGGAGAGTCAGGGCGCGCTCCAGGTTGAGCGCGTCGCCGCGCCGCTTGCGCGCGAGCGTCGTGCGCCGCACCGTCTCCGGCATGGCGTCGGCCCAGAAGCCGTCCGCGGCGAGCCGCGTTACCGTGAGACAGGCGCCGCTGGTGGCGATCGAGTCGCCGACTCTGCTGCCTTCGAGCACCGTGCGGGCCTCGATTTCGAGCACGGCGCTCCCCTCGCGCACGGTCAAGCCGCACAGCCGCCCGACCTCCTCGACGATGCCGGTGAACACCCGCTCAGCCCTCCCACTCTGGCCCGGCGGAGCTCGGCAGCGAGTCCGCCCCTTGCCCGAGCGCCTGAGTCTCAGCCGTCGGGGAGGTCGCGATCGCGGCGGCCCCGCGCTTGACCACGCGGCCGCGACAGACGATGTCTGGTCCGGCGGTCGTCCAGACGACGTCGCTGAGCGAAAGACAATCGGCGATGGCCGCCGGTGCCGCCATAGCGACGAGGTCGGGCGCTCCCCGACCCACGACGAGCGGCGCGACGAACACCACAAAGCGGTCGATGAGGTCGTCGCGCAGCAGCGCCGCGGCAAGCGTCGGGCCACCCTCGAAAAGGATCTCGACGAGGCCGCGGCGGGCCAGTGTCGCAAGCCCCTCGCGCAGGCCGCCGGCGCGCACGACCTCGACGCCGCGCTCGCCCAGCGCCCGCGCCGCGGCGTCGTCGATCGTCTCGGTGAGCAGAATCGTAGGGGTCTGACGAGCGCTTTGCACGACCAGCGCGTCGAGCGCGAGGTCGCCGCCGCGACTCACCACCACTCGCACCGGGTCGGGCCCGTCGGCGTCGCGTGCGGTGAGCAGCGGATCGTCGCGGCGCACCGTACCGGCGCCGACCATGACGGCATCGGCGGCGGCGCGCAGGCGGTGCACCTGGCGGCGGCTCTGCGTCGAGGAGATCCAGCGGGCGTCGCCGCCCGCCGCGGCCACCTTGCCGTCGAGCGACACGGCGGCTTTGAACGTGACGAACGGCAGACCCTCGCGGATGAACCGCGAGAACGGCTCGTTCAACAGCTCGCAAAGGGTGTGGAGATCACCGTCGTCGACAACGGTCTCGATGCCGGCGGCGCGCAAGGCCGCGAGCCCGCGACCGTCGACCGCCGGGTTGGGGTCGGTGGCGCCGACGACCACCCGTGAGATCCCGGCGGCGACGATCTTCTCGGTGCAGGGGCCGGTGCGACCGTACCGGCAGCAGGGTTCGAGACTGACGAACAGCGTGGCGCCCCGGGCGCGCACGCCGGCCTGCGCGAGGGCCACCGCTTCGGCGTGAGGCGTGCCCGGTCCGCGATGGTAGCCCTCCCCCACCACCTCGCCGCCGGCCACGACCACCGCACCCACGCGCGGGTTGGGATGAGCTTCGCGCCGGCCCAGGCGGGCCAGCCGCAACGCGCGATCCAGATGTTCGTCGTCGCCCATAAAAAAACCCCGGCGCACACATGCTCCAGGGCCGATTCGACACACTCGCGGTCTTCTTCCGTCCGGACTCTGACCGTCGGCCCAGGAATCTCACCTGGTCGGCCCCACTGCCGTGGGGTTCGCGGGCTCTCACCGCCGGTGGGGAGTTTCACCCCGCCCTGAAGACACTCTCGTGTCACTTAGTATAGCGCATCGTGGCGATGGCGGCGAGCTACGGCCGTGGGCGCCGCCCGCCTCTGTCGGCCGGCCTGCGCCGTCGAGCGCCGGCCGTCGGCCGACGCCCTTGCGCTCCTCTGTCGACCGACGCCCTAGCGCGCCGCCGCCACCGCGGCGGCCAGCTCGCGAAAGGCGCGAGTCGGGTCGATCGCCCCGTAGACGCTGTTGCCGGCCACCAGCACATTGGCGCCCGCCGTCACAAGGGTGGCGGCGTTACTGAGCGACACGCCGCCGTCGACCTCGACGGCGACCGCCGCCGGCAGGTACGCCCGGGTGCGGCGCAGCTTGTCGAGCGAACCCTCGATGAAGCGCTGGCCACCGAAGCCGGGGTCGACCGACATGATCAGCACGAGGTCGACGAGCTCGCGGACCTCGGCAAGGCTCTCCAGCGGCGTCGCCGGATTGAGCGCAACGCCGGCCTTGACGCCGGCCTCGCGGATCTGGGCGAGCGTGCGGTGAAGGTGAACGCAGGCCTCCTGGTGGACGGTGAGCACGTCGGCGCCGGCGGCGGCAAAAGCCTCGATGTAGCGCTGCGGATCTTCGATCATGAGGTGCACGTCGAGCGCTGCCCCGCGCTCGTGCACCGGCGGCGCGATCGCCTTGACGACCAGCGCCCCGATCGTGATGTTGGGCACGAAGTGGCCGTCCATCACATCGACGTGAATGAGACGCGCCCCGGCCTCGATGACGGTGCCCGTCTCGGCCTCGAGGCGGCCGAAGTCGGCCGACAGGATCGACGGCGCCACGAGACGCTCATTCAGTACATCGCTCACGCTCTCACTCCTGCGTCGCCGCCGTCACGATCGCCGCCGCCCGGAAACCGTGGCCGGCCTGACGGCCGCCGCGGGCCCTGCCTGCGCCCTCCCTATGCTATGCCACTCGTCGCAGGCGCGCGATGAAGAAGCCGGTCGTGTCGTCGCGCGAGGGCAGCGTCTGCACGAAGGCGGCGTTGCCGGGATGCCGCAAGGCGGGGTACGCGGCGCCCAGATCGTCGAGCGCCCAGGCGGCCGGGCGCCCCGAGCCGGGACCGCCGCCGCCCGGATCGCGCGCCAAGAAGCGCTCGACGACCTCGAGTGTCTCGGCCCGGGTCAGGGTGCACACGGAATAGGTCAGCGCGCCGCCGGGGGCGACCAAAGCGGCGGCGGCCGTCAGCAGGCGGCCCTGCAGGACGGCCAGGCGGCCCACGTCGCCCGGTCGCCGCCGCCAGCGTACGTCGGGTCGCGAGGCGAGCGTGCCCAAACCTGAGCAGGGCGCGTCGAGCAGCACGACGTCGTAGCGTTTCTGCTGTGCGGCGTCGTCGCCCATGGCCAGCACGTCACGTTCCACGACCTCGACGTCTATCGCCCCCAGCCTGGCGAGATTGGCGCGCAGGGCCGCGACTCTCCCCGGTTCGTCGTCGACCGCGAGCAGCCGCCAGCCGGCGAGCAGCGCCGCGAGCTGCGATGTCTTACCCCCGGGCGCGGCGCACAGATCGGCGGCGCGGCCGCGGCCGGCGGCCTGCTCGAGTGCCCCCGCGGCAATCGCGGCAGCCAGCTGCGAACCCCGCGATTGCGGAGTGACGAGCCCCTCACCAAAGGCGCTGCTGGTCTCGAGCGGCGGACCTTCGAGGAGCAGCGCGTCGGGTGTGTCGGGGGACACCTCGCCGCGGGCGTCGCCGGCCGCCCGGGCGGCGATGCCGTCGCCTGCGAGCGACGCCCGCGCCTGCGCGGGCGTCGCTCGCAGGCGGTTCACGCGCACGCAGCGCTGCGCCGGCCGGTTGTCGGCCGCCATCAGCGCCTCGGCGGTCTCGCGGCCGAGCTCGGCGACCCACAGGGCCACGAGCCACTCGGGGTGTGAGTGGCGCAGGGCCAGCGCTTCGGTCGTCTCGGCGGCGGTCAGGCGCGAAAGCTCGGCGCGCCCGTCGCCGGCGACCTTGCGCAGCACGGCATTCACAAAGGCTGCCGTGCGCCGCCCGTGTCCCTTGGCCTGCTCGACCGCGTCGAACACGGCGGCGTGGGCCGGTACGCGGTCCAGGTACAGGAGCTGGAACGCAGCGAGGCGCAGCGCCTCGCGTACGTCGGCCGGCAGCCGCGACGGCACCGCGTCGGAGAAGGCGGCGATGACCCGATCGAGCGAGTTGCGCCGCTTGATCGTGCCCATGACGAGCTCGTAGGCGAGCGCCCGATCACGCGCTGCGAGAGGCCCGAACTCGGCCGCGGTCGCGCTCGTCACGTCGAACGGCGCCCGGTTTCGAGCTTCGCCCAGCAGCACGTTCAAGGCCGCACCGCGGGCCGGCGCCACCGTCGCCTGGGTCATCGGCCTAACCGTGCGCCAGGCGCCGGCCGGCGCCGCGCAGATACTCCTCCGCGCCCATGCGCCGGCGCCCGGCCTCCTGCAGCTCGACGATCTCGAGATAGCCCTGCCCGCAGGGCACGATCAGGCGGTCGCGCGAGTCGGCGTCCGCCGGCAGCGAGGCTCTGGGGACCGCTCGCCAGACGAGCACGCGCCGGCCGCCGAGGTCGGCGTGGGCGCCGACCTCGGGCGCCAGCGCCCGTACCTGGTCGGCGATGGCCCGCGCCGGTCGCCGCCAGTCGATCACCCTGTCGGCCTGGGTGATCTTGGCGGCGTAGTCGACGTCGCCGACCTGAGGCGTAAAGACCAGTGAACCGGCGGCCATGGCGGATAGCGTGGCGAGCAGGCCGGCGCTTGCCGGTCCGGCGAGGAGGTCGTAGGCGGCGCCGGCGTCGCTATCGGACGGCACCGTGACAACGCGCTGGTCGGCCACCGGCCCTTCGTCTATGCCGGCGCTCATCTGCAGCGTGGCCACTCCCAGCCGCGTCTCGCCGGCCATCAGGGCGCGCACGACCGGCGCCGCCCCGCGCCAGTGCGGCAGAAGCGACGGGTGCACGACGAGCGCCGGCAGAGTCGTGAAGATCTGGGCAGGCACGATGCGGCCGAACGCGCAGGCGACCAGCACATCGGGCTGGTGAGCGCGCAGCGCGGCGAGCGCCTCGGGCGCTTGCAGGTCGTCGGGCTGGATCACCGGCAGACCACGATCGACCGCGGCCGCCTTGAGAACGGACGGCTGCGCCGCGCCGTGGCGTCCGCGGGGCCGGTCGGGCGTCGTCAGGCAGACGACGACCTCGTGGGGCGACTCCATGACTTGCGACAGCACGAGCACCGCAAACCGCGCCGTGCCCGCCCAGGCGATCCTCAAGGTCGGCCCGTCGCTCTACAGGCCCGAGCCGGCGGATACGGCTCCGGTCTCGCGCTCGCGAAACTCGCGCAGCGCGCGGGCACGCTCTCCACGCGACGTGCGTTCTAGGATGAGGACGCCGTCGAGGTGATCGAGCTCGTGTTGAATGACGCGCGCCTCCAGGCCCTCGGTGTCGTACTCGAGGCGCCGGCCGCGCACGTCGCGGGCACGCACGCGGACGGCCACGGGCCGCTCGACGGGGAGCGTCATGCCAGGCAGGCTGAGACAGCCTTCATCGACGACCTCGGTGTCGCGCGACGCCGTCACGATCGTGGGGTTTACCAGCGTGACCGGCCCGTCGTCGAGCTCGTAGACGATCACCCGCCGCACCACGCCGAGCTGGGTCGCGGCCAAGCCGATGCCGGGCGCGTCGCGCAGGATCGCGACCATGCGCCGCGACAGCGCCGCGAGCTCGGCGTCGAACTCCGCGACGGGTCGCGCGGTCTCGCGCAGCACCGGGTCGCCGAGCGTGCGGATCTCGCGCCGCGCCGCGGCCTGACGCTCGGGCGGCACTTCGGGGCGCTCGCGGCGCCCCCTGGCGGGACGCGGTTCGGTACGCTCGGTCTGGCTCATGATCGTATTGTACCCCGCCTCATAACCATTGTGGCTCGACGTCGACGACCAGCCGCGCGCCGCGCGCCGCGAAGCGTGCCCCGTAGCGGGCGAGCAGCCCGCGCATGGCCGGCAGAGTCGCCTCGATCTCGGCGCTTTTGACCACGATCCGGGCCACGTAGCGAGCACGCTCTCGCGACAGCGGCCCCGGCCCGATGATTGCCTCGCCGTGGCCCAGCGCGGCGGCCAGACGCTCGGCCACGAAGGCCGCGCCGGCGGTGGCCTTGGCGGCCTCGGCCGACGACACCTCGACGGCGAGAAGCGTGCCGGCCGGCGGGTATCGCAGCTCCTCGCGGCGGGCGATCTCGTCGCGGTAGAAGCGCTCGTGCTCGCCGGCGGCCGCGAGGGCGATGGGCCGCGCCTCGGGGTCGAGCGTCTGCACGAGCACCCGGCCCGGATGCGCGCCGCGGCCGCTGCGACCGCCCACCTGGACGAGCATGGCGAAGGTGCGCTCCTCGGCGCGAAAGTCGGGAAAGCGCAGCGTCAGGTCGGCGTTGACGACCCCCACGAGCGTGACCTCGGGAAAGTGGTGGCCCTTGGCGATCATCTGCGTGCCGACCAGGACCTTGCTGCCCGGGGCGGCGAAGCGGGCGAGCACGCTCGACAGGCGCGCAAACGAAGCGGCCACGTCGGAATCGAGCCGCAGCAGCTCGATGCCCGGCAGCAGGCCGGCCACCTCGCACTCGAGCGCCTCGGTGCCGTAGCCGTAGCGGCCCAGCTCGGCGCTGCGGCACGCGGGGCACACGCCCGGCGCCTGTTCCTGGTAGTCGCAGATGCGACAGCGCAGGCGGTCGCCGCGGGCGAAGTAGGCCAGGGCCACATCGCAGTGCGGGCAGGTCCAGGTGTGGCCGCAGTGATTGCAGGCCAGCAGCGAGGCGTAGCCGCGACGGTTCAGAAAGAGGATGACCTTGTCGCCGGCCTCGACGGCCTCAGTCATGGCGCGCGAGAGCTGGGGAGACAGCAGCCCGGGGGCGTCGCGCAGGTCGACGATCTCGAGGCGCGGCGGCAGCGAACCGTCGACGCGCTGCGACAGGTCGGCATGGCGCCTCGTGCGGGCGAAGGCTTCGACGCTCGGTGTGGCCGAACCCAGCACCAGGGCGGCGCCCGTGCGGCGCGCGCGCCAGGCGGCCACGGTGCGCGCGTCGTATCGGGGGTCGTTGTCTTGCTTATAGGAGGAGTCGTGCTCTTCGTCGACGACGATCAGCCCGAGATCGCCGACGGGCGCGAACACCGCCGAACGCGCCCCCAGCACCAGTCGCGCACGGCCACCGGCGGCGTCGCGCCAGGCCGCCAGGCGCTCGCCCGGCGACAGGCCGGAATGGAACATGGCGATGCGTTCGGCGGGAAAGCGCGCCGTCAGACGGGCGACGGTCTGGCCCGTCAGGCCGATCTCGGGCACCAGCATGAGTACACCGTGCCCCGAGCGCAGCACCGCCTCGGCGGCGCGCAGGTAGACCTCGGTCTTGCCGCTGCCCGTGACGCCGTGCAGCAGGACCGCCTCGCCGCGTCCGATCGTGGCGAGGATCTGCGACAGCGCCGCCTCCTGCTCGGGCAGCAGCGTCGGGGGCGACTCGCCGGCGCCCCTCCGTCGCCCCTCCTGCCCGGCCACGCGCAGCACATCGTCGGCCAGCAGCCGAGCGAGACCGCGGGCGCTGAGCCCGGTGCGCCGGCGCAACGTGGTCTCATCGACGGTGCGGTGGCGACGCGCGTAGTCGAGCGCCGCTCGCTGACGAGCGCCGAGCCCGACCGCGCGTCCCTCGCCCGCGGCGAGCAGTCGCGGAGCGGCCGGCGCGGCCGCCACGTGCAGCCGATATGCGGCGGCCAGCCAGCCGCGCCGCCGCAGACGCGCGGCGGCGGCGTCGGGCGAAGCCCCGCCCACGTAGCGCGTCAGTGACTCGGCGCCGCTCTGCCCGGCGGCCAGCGCCGCCAGGCCCGCGGCGGTCGGCGCGAACGCGCGCCGCAGGTGCACCGAGCCGGCCGGAGGCAGAACGAGAGCCAGGGCCGCGCCAAGTGTCGAGAGGTAGTGGTCGCGCACCTGAGTGGCGATGTCGAGCAGCTCTTCGGGTACCGCGGGCACGTCGACCAGGCTCAGAATGCTGAGGTGGCGGCCGCTGTGAGCCGAAGCCTCGGACAGGCCGAGCACCACGCCCAGGACCGTCTGCGCGCCCAGTCGCACGGCCACGACCGAGCCACGCCGCACCGAGGCGGCGAGCTCGTCGGGCACGAGGTAGTCGAACGGCTCCTCGATGGCCCGCGCGGTCAGAAGCGGAAAGACGGCAGCATACAAGCGCGCACCTGGACCCAGTCTAGCGTCGCGCCGGCACGGAAGGGCTCGGCCTTATGCGGCCGCCCCGGCGGCAGCCCTCTCGCGTTTCAGTCGACGACCGGCTGCGCCGCGAGCTCGAGGCCGGCAGCCTCGGCCAGGGCGACCGCCTTGTCGGTGCGCTCCCACGTGAAGTCGTGGTCGGAGCGCCCGAAGTGGCCGTAGGTCGCGGTCTTGCGGTAGATGGGCCGCCGCAGATCGAGGTCGCGGATGATGGCCGCCGGGCGCAGGTCGAAGTGCTCGCGCACCAGCGCCGCGATCGCCTCGACGGCGATCGCCTCGGTGCCGTGGCAGTCGATCATGACCGAGACCGGGTGGGCCACCCCGATGGCGTAGGCGATCTGCACCTCGCAGATCTCGGCGAGACCGGCGGCCACGAGGTTCTTGGCGACGTAGCGGGCCGCGTAGGCGCCCGAGCGATCGACCTTGCTCGGGTCCTTGCCCGAGAACGCGCCGCCGCCGTGACGGGCGGCGCCGCCGTAGGTGTCGACGACCAGCTTGCGGCCGGTGAGCCCGGTGTCGCCCATCGGCCCGCCCAGGACGAAACGGCCCGTGGGATTGACCAGGCAGAGGTCGGCGAGCGCGCCGCCGTCGTAGAGCTCCTTGGGCAGGATGGGCTCGACCACGTGCTCGATCAGGTCGGGCTTGATGAGCGTGTCGACGTCGGCCTCGGGGGCGTGCTGGGTGGCGAGCACGACGCGCGTGATCTCGACCGGCCGGCGGCCCTCGTAGCGCACCGTGACCTGAGACTTGCCGTCGGGACGCAGGTAGGGCAGCACGTCGGCCTTGCGCACCTCGGCGAGGCGACGCGTGAGGCGATGGGCCAGCATGATCGGCAGCGGCATCAGCTCGGGCGTCTCGCTGCAGGCGTAGCCGAACATCATGCCCTGATCGCCGGCGCCCTGGCTGTCGAGCGCGTCGTCGTCGTTGACGTCGGTGCGCACCTCGTAGGCTCTGCCCACGCCCTGGGCGATGTCGGGCGACTGCTCGTGGATGGTCGTGATGACCGAGCAGGTCTCGTAGTCGAAGCCGAACGACGAGTGCGAATAGCCGACGTCCTTGACGACCTCGCGCACGACTCGCGGGATGTCGATGTAGGTCTGCGTGCTGATCTCACCGGCAACCAGTACGAGTCCCGTAGTGGTGAGAGTCTCGCAGGCGACCCGGCTGTAGGGGTCGTCGGTCAACGCCGCGTCGAGAATGGCGTCGGAGATCTGGTCGGCGATCTTGTCGGGGTGACCCTCGGTCACCGACTCCGAACTGAACAGGTGCTCGTGCTTGTCCACTGGTCCTCCTGGCCCGCGCCTTTGTCACGGCATGCGCGAACGTCGCGATGTGATTCCTACCGCCTGTGCTCGGTCGACCCATCTGTCAGGCTCTTCGCCTGCTGGAGTTGGCACCGTGCCGTGCGACCGGTTGCCGGGCTTCGTAGGGCCAGTCCCTCAGCCAGGACCACCCGTGCGCAAGCGCCCCGGCGGTCCCTCTCTTGATGGGTCACAAACGACCTGCCGGCGAGTGTACCAGAACGACCGGGACGCCGACAACGCCCCGCATCCGGCCGCCGCGCATGCCCTCCGCACGAGGTTGCGCGCGGCGGCCACCGGCCGCCGCCCCCGGGGGCTTCAGGGCAGCAGTCTGCGGGCGTGGCGCTTGGCCGTCTTGGTCGCCGACTGGCGGATCTGAGTGACCAGGCTCATGATGTCCTGTCCCGCTTCGGCGGTGACCTCGCGGCCCATCAGATTGCGCACGCAGTCGACCGGCGAGACCCCGCGCTCGAGCACGTCGTAGACCGCTTCGGTGACCGGCATCTCGACACCGAGACGGCCGCTCAGATCGTGCAGCGCGTAGGCCGTGGGAATGCCCTCGACGACCTGGCCGATGATCTCCTGTACCCGGCGGGCGTCCTGGCCGCGGCCGATCAGCTCGCCCGCCCGCCGGTTGCGGCTGTGGACCGACGTGCAGGTGGCGATGAGGTCGCCGATGCCGGCCAGGCCGGCGAAGGTGGCGAAGTCGGCGCCGAGGCGCATGCCGAGGCGGGCCACCTCGGCCAGGCTGCGCGTCATGAGCGCGGCGCGCGTGTTGTCGCCAAAGCCGAGGCCGTCGGCAATGCCCACCGCCATGGCGACGGGGTTCTTGGCGGCGCCGCAGAACTCGACGCCGACGACGTCGGCATTGGTATAGACACGCAGTGTATCGCCGGTGACGATCTTCTGCAGACGGCGCGCCAGGCCGCCGTCGCGCGCGGCGATCACGGTGGCCGCCGGCATGTCGCGCGAGATCTCCTCGGCATGATTCGGGCCCGACAGAGCGGCCACGGCAGCGCCCGTCTCCTGGGCGATGATCTCCGTCGGACGCAGCAGCGTTTGCAGCTCGAGACCCTTGGCCAGCGACAGCTGCAAGGCCTCCGCCGGCCGCCGCGGCGCCACCCAGCCGGAGGCCTCGCGCACCGCCTGGGTGGGCACGGCATAGACGACGAGGGCGCAACCTTCGAGCGACGCCTCGCTCAAGGCCACGAATCGGATCTCAGGGGGGATCTCGACACCCGGCAGAAAGTGCGCGTTGAGGTGAGCGGCGTTGAACCGGGTGGCTTCGGCGGCCGTCAGCGTCAGGACCTGGACCTGGTGACCGTTGCGCCACAGCAGGCGGGCGAAGGTGGTGCCCCAGCTCCCCGAGCCGACGACGGTGGCGCGCACGCCGCTACCGCGACCGGGCCCCGCCGGCTCCGGCCTGACCCGAGCCCGGCGCACCGCGGTCGTGGTCCCAGGGGAACGTCACCTTGTTCTCGCAGCGCAGGGCGATGCGTCGCATGTTGGAGCGGTGTGCGTAGATGACGACCAGGGCGGCCAGGACGGCGAGGATCTCGTACCAGATCGGCTTGTGAAAGGCGATCGTGCAGATCGCGAAGGTGAGCGCCGCCGCCATCGAAGCCACGCTCACCATGCGCGTCGTGAGCAGCAGGACGAGAAACACGCAGAGGGCGATGATGAAGATCCAGGGCACCAGCGCCAGGACGATGCCTGCCCCCGTGGCGACCCCCTTGCCGCCGCCGCCGCGCAGGAACACCGAGTACATGTGGCCCAGCAGGGCCGCCAGGGCGACGATCAGCGCGAACCAGGTCGGAAAGTAGTGGGCGGCGATGTAGACCGGGATGAACCCCTTCGCCATGTCGCCGAGCAGCACGAGCGTGCCCGCCCGGCTGCCCAGGACGCGGAAGACGTTGGTCGTGCCGACGTTGCCGGAGCCGTGGTCGCGCACATCGACGTGCCAGAACCATTTGCCGATCACGATGGCGAACGGGATGGCGCCCGCGACATAGGCGACCAGTACGAGAACGACGCCCGCGGCCACGTGCAAGGCCACCGCCTAGCGCTCCTTGAAGTCGATGATGAGCGGCACGCCCTGGAACGACAGCGCCTCGCGCAGCCGGTTCTCGACGAAATAGCCGAACTCGCGGGTGACCAGGTCACGGTCGTTGACGGCGATCGCGAAGCGCGGCGGCGCCGTCTGGAACTGGGAGATGTAGTAGAGCTTCAGCTTCCTGCGTCCCTTGCCCGGCATGGCGCGCTGCTCGGTGATCGCGGAGAGCGCCCGGTTGAGGGCCCCCGTCGGAACGTGGGCAGTATAGCGACTCCGCAGATCGGTCACGAGCTGTAGCACATGCTCGAGCCCGCGCCCGGTGCGAGCCGACACCGCGAGCGCCTGAGGGCGCTGTCGCAGCTTGCGAGCGGTGATCCCGGCGATCTCGGTGAGGTCGGGCGCCGCCAGGTCGGACTTGTTGACAGCCAGCAGCGTGGCGCACTCGCGACGTGTGGCCTCGGCCACGATCTGCACGTCGAGCTCGCCCATGCCGATGGTGGCGTCGACGACGATGACCGCGACCTGGGCGCGGTCGAGGCTGGCGAGGCTGCGCAGATAGGCGTAGTACTCGACTCCCGAAACCCTGGCGGCCTTGCGCATGCCGGCGGTGTCGACGAACCTGAACTCGTGGCCGCGCCAGCTCACCGTGGTGTCGATCGCGTCACGCGTGGTGCCGGCCGCCTCACCTACGATGACCCGCTCCTCCCCGGCCAGGGCGTTCAGCAGCGACGACTTGCCGGCGTTGGGGCGGCCGACGATCGCGACGGGGATCTCGGCCGGCCGCTCATCGTCTTGCCCCGCGTCGCCGCCGGCGCCCCGTTCGCCGGCCAGGCGACCCGCCAGGGCGACGATCTCGTCGAGCAGGTCGCCGCTGCCGGTGCCGTGCAGCGCCGAGACCGGCAGGGGTGCACCCAGACCGAGCTCGTGGAACACTACGAGCTCGGTCTCGTGCCGGGGGTCGTCGATCTTGTTGGCCACAAGCAGGGTGGGGATCTTGACGCGCCGCAGGACGTCGGCGATCTCGTGATCGCCGGAGAGCGGTCCGGCGCGCCCGTCGACCACGAACACGGCGGCGTCGGCCTCGCCCAGCGCCGCCTTGATCTGGCTGCGAATGTCGCCGCCGAGGATCGAATCGTCGGAGGTGTCGAAGCCGCCGGTGTCGATCAGCTTGAAGATGCAGCCGGCCCACTCCGTCTCGATCGCCTTGCGGTCGCGCGTGACCCCCGGAGTCTCGTGCACGACGGTCGCGCGTGTGCCGGTGAGGCGGTTGACGAGGGTGGACTTCCCGGCATTGGGAACGCCCACCACGGCGAAGGCGGGGATGTGACTCATGCGCGCCAGTCTACCAGAGCCCCGGCGCCGTGCCGCCGTGCCGGCGCCCCGCCCACTCCCTAACCGGCGGCGCCGCTCCGCCGGCCGCCGCGCGCGGCGCCGTCCAGAAACTTCCTGATGGCGGCGAACTGACTCGCGCCGTCGAGACCCGCCTCGGCCAGCACCACCTCGCCCTGACCGCTGCCCAGATAGTGACCGTGGCGATAGGGGTGCAGCGTCGCCTCACGCCCCGCGTCGGAGCGCACCCAGCGATACAGCGTCGGCAGCGTGAACCCGGTGATGCCGATGGCCGCCAGCGCGTGCTCTTCGGGAAACAGCGCGCGCTGCCGTTCGCGCGGCAGTGAGTCGTATAGCTCGGCGCTGGCCACGTAATAGACCCGGCAGTCGATGCCGTCGCGCTCGAGCAGGGGCAGCGCCTCGCTCACGAAGGCGTAAGTCACCGCGCTCTCCTGCAGCACGATCGTCACGTCGCCGGCGCCGCGCGGGCGCCGTAGGCAGTAGAGGCCGGTGACGGCCTCCTCTGGGCCGGCCAGACCCAGTGCGACGCGGTCGAGCACCGTCTCTTCCGGCCGAGTCACAAACGGCGCGATCAGCGCCGGCCGTCGTACGAGGGCGGTCGCCAGAAGCGGCCAGATCTCCTGCGGCTCCCAGGGCGTGAGGGTGACCGCCGTGCCGCGCGGAAAGTTCTCCTGCAGAAGCTGCAGCGCCTGCGGGTCGGCGTGGGTCGGCCCGTCCTCGCCGGTCTTCAGGCCGGCGTGCCCGCAGATCAGGATCAGCGGCCGGTAGGGCGTACCCGAGGCCGCGTGGCGCGCCTGGGCGCCGATGGCGTGCAGGCGGGCGGCGATGTGTCCCAGCGGCGCCATGAAGGCGCCGTACGACGAGCCCACGCCGAGGGCGTGGCCGTACGACGAGATCCCCGAGAGCACGCCGGCGATGGCGTCTTCGCAGATGCCGCCGATCGAAAGCAGGCGCGCGTCCGGGTTGGTCGCTGCGTTCCAGTAGCCGGGCGCGAAGTCCGCCGCGACCATGCTCACGCTGGTCGAGCCCAGAAGGTCGGCCGAGGCCGTGAGCAGCGCTCCGCCAGACGCCACGTTCAGCATCCGCAACGAGCGGCCCAGGGCGTCGCGCAGCGTCGTCGTGGCGCCGGGTTCGAGGCGCAGCTCGTCGGGGATCGAGCTCGCCGCCTGCGCGGCGAGCTCGTAGACGGCCTCAATGCGCGGCGCGCCCGGGCGCGCCGCGCGGGCGTGCCGCGCGAGCCGTTCACGGGCAGCCGCCAGCCTGGCGGCCAGCACCCGGGCCG
>Ga0182014_10000312_pt1 | contig 61825 bp, 53 predicted proteins | sample 612S2DmetaG_FD_120489 | JGI IMG/M metagenome (GOLD analysis project Ga0182014, IMG submission 120489) | Permafrost microbial communities from Stordalen Mire, Sweden - 612S2D metaG | ecosystem: Environmental > Terrestrial > Soil > Wetlands > Permafrost | place: Sweden: Stordalen | collected... | reverse complement strand
GAGCTGACTCCCATCCAGTTGGCGCTGGATTTGGAGAATTGAATGCAAATTGCCATTTCTTGGAAAAAATGAAAATCAGTACTTTTGTGCGTAAATCTCATCGAATTCCCTAACACCCTCTTCAAGCATGAAAAATGGCGCGCCCCGGCCGGCGTCGATCTCGCGGTAGAAAGTCGGGGCGACATAGAAGCCATTGAGGCCGGCGCTGTTGCCCATGTAAAAGAGCTGGAAGGTCTGCGCGATGTTGACGGCGATTTGCTCGGCGCTGAGGCCGGTTCCGTTGGCGCCCATGTTGACGGCGCGCTGTTCTTTGACAAGGAAGCGCTGCTCCAAACTGGCGACCGGGCCGGGTGTGTTTTCGAGCGGCGCCTTCAGGGTGGGAAAGAGGACTTCAATGGTGGCGCCGGCGCCGCCATTGCGGCCGGCCAGGCCTGATAGGGCCTTGTTGACTTCGGTGTCGAGACGTTTCTCTCGAATCTGAAAAATTGAGACTTGGTTGAAATACACCTCTGACAGAAGCTTGAAATAGACATCCGGCTGAACGTTTTCGATTTGGGCGGCGAGGCTCATGGTGGATCAGGATTAGGAACTCATCTGGGGCAGAAGACGCGCGGCCTGGCCGCTGATAATGGCGTTGAAGCCTGGCATTGGTTTCTTAGGTTTGACCCAAGCCGCGAAAGGATTCGGGGCCGGGGCCGGCCCCGTGGCGCACGATTTCAACGCGGTTGCTGGGACCGGCGACGTTTTGGGGCGATGCGGGGATTTCGACTTTTTCTTTGCCGTCGCGGATGCGGGCGATGTGGGTTTGGGCGGCGTCGTACTGGGCTTTGCGGGATTCGCCCTGAAGGCCGGTATTGGGAAGTGAAGAGAACCAACGCCAGCGGGCGATGGCGATGGCGTCGCCGCGGATTTGGTCGGGGATTGTGCCGGCGGCGCCGATCTGGTTTCCGCCCACCAGGATTTGAGCCTGCAACTCCGCCAGAACCGTGGTGAGGATCGTGGCAAGAATGGTTGAACTGCCGGCGATGGTTTGCAGGGCCGTGACTTCATCAGGAAGGATTTCGGCCTCGATGTCGGCTGTGGCTAAGGTGTTCCAGGGCATTTGAGATTAAGATTTCAAATTTGAGATTTCAAAGGGGGCGCCGGGCGGCGGGGAGAGGGGCGCCGCCCGGCGCGTTTCGGCGCGCGCTAAGGAGCGACGCTCTGGATGAGCGTGAGGGTGATGTTGCTCGATGTGCCGTTGCTGACGGTATAGCCCAGGGACGTCGCCGGTTCCCATAACGCGGCTGGGAGGTTGGTGCTTTGCAGCGAGTTGCTCTTGTAACTGATCGTCCATGTCAGGAGCGGCGTGGAGGAGAAGTTCGTGCCCCAAGCCAGGCCGATGCCGTTGGCGTTGCCGCCGCCAACGTCGTAGGCGGGATAAACAGTCACGGTCAGGTTGGAGGCGGCAACGAAGGCGTTGCTGTTGACAATATAGGCGGTGAGTCCGATGGCGTGGGCGCCACTAAACGGGATGAGGGTGTTGGTCCAGACGCCCACGGTTTGGCCGGGAAGCGCGGAGTTGTTGGTGAGCGCCTGGCCGTTGGTCAGGAGCTGGCCAGTGAGCAAAGGATATTGGCGGGGGCGGACCACTGTGGTGCTTTGGGCCTGAGTGGGTAGCCCCGTGGATAGGGCGAATGCGACTGATAGGACCAATGGAAGGGTTCGCCAGGTGAATTTTTGGACGATGTCGATGTTCATGTGATATTGGATTTTGTTTTGCGGTTTCATTTCGGGGCGGCGGTTTTCGCCGCCCCGGATTTGGTGTGATTAGTTGACTGCGATTTGCAGGACGCCGCTGGTGTGCTGGGTGTGGAGGTATTCGTAGTTCTCCACCGTCAACGAGATGAGTTTGGGACCGTGCTCGTTGATATAGACGGCGTAATCGCCGCCGCCATAGGCGGCGTTGGCGACGTGGCGGACGATGTTGCTGGCATCCATCACCGATTCGTCTTCGGCGGTGAACAGATAGACGTTGGAGCCGACGAATTCCGTCTTGGTTGTGGCGGCGGTGTTGCCGATGTAACGCTCGGCGTTGACGAGGACTTTATCGACTTGCAGAGCGGTGGCGATTTGTTCCTCGGAGTATTGGCCGGCGCGCATGATGCTCCCGGCCGTCAACTGGCTCTCGTAGGCGTTCTGGCGCTTGAGCGCGGCCTGGTCGCCGTAGAGGGCGCACGTCGGATAGAAGCCGGTCATGTTGGCCGTGGTGATGACGTCCTGCTTGAGTTCCATGTCGGGATTGGAGGCGGCGTCCCAAACGGTCGCGGCCTGGGTGGCGGCGGTGCTCAGGAGCACCAACGCTTCCTGGATGGTGGCGCGCATCATCAAATCGAGGAGCCACTTGGTGTGGAGTTGCTGCCATTCGGGCTTGTCCTTGATCTGGTCGCGGTCAAGCATAAGGGTCAATCCCCGGTTCGGCACTTGCAGGTCCGCCTTGGAGGCCACGCGCTGTTCGACACGGGCGAAGTCCGCCAGGGCGCTCCGCTTGACCTTGGTGTAATCGACCGACTGGAACGGCTCGCTTTCGTCGTAAGTCGTCAGCCGGACGATGCGGGAATTGCTTTCGCGGGCGGGGGCGATGAAGTCGCGCAGGACGCGGAGCCGGTTGCCGACCATGCCGTCGTAGCTGATGGCGAAGGTGGTGAGTTCCTCGACGTATTCGGTTTCGCGCAACAGGGAATCATTGGCCAGGCAGACCGAGCCGTGGATTTGCGGAATGTCGATGCTCGGAACACTGCCGGGCGTGACGCTGTTGTCCAGAACGACGCCCAGGCGCGTGAGGATGGGGCTGCGCCTTTCATTGCTGAGGGCGATCAAGTTGTTTTTCATAGTGAGATTGGATTTCAGATTTCAGGGTTTCTGCTTTCGGCTTTCGCTTACAGCGGGTTGGCGGGCAGGGTGAACATGCCGCCCGTGACGGTGAGCAGATACGGCAGGCACGGGACATAGCTGATCTGCATGTTGGCGGCGGCGACGGTGGCGGTGGCGCGACCGACGACCCAGTAAGTGCCATTGGCAACCGTTGTGGCGTCGGAAATCAGGCCGTTGCCCGAACTGACGACGAGGTGATCGACGGTGATCGCGGCAGCGCTCCAACCGAAGAGGGTCCCCACGTTGGCGCCAAGGCGATCGACGGTCAGCAAATCGCCCAACTGGTAAGGGGAATCTGGCGATGGCCCAAGCGGCATGGATGCGGCCCCCGCTCCGCCGTCGGCGAGCTTGGCGTAATAAATCGAGCTGCCGCGTTCGTAGAGCAGCCATTTGCTGGCGACCGGCAGGGTGACGCTTGGGTCAACTTGCAGGGTTTCGCGGCCGTTCTCAAAGGTGGCGGCGAGGATGTTGGCCAATGCCGTCCCGCCCCGGGGACGTGACAACGTGTTAAGGAGTGATGCCAGCGGCTGCAAGAGCCGCAGGCGGATGAGGTTGAACTTGGACATTGTTTTCATAGCGTGTGGATTTTGTGGACTCTGTGGACGGGGTTTAGGATTTTTGGGCGGCCTGGAATTTGGTGACTTTGGCGGCGCGCTGATTGGCGAGCGGCGTGGCGTCGTAGGCTTCCTGCCGTTCGATGACGGCGATGGCTTGGGCGCGGGTGAGACCGCGGGCCATTTTAGAGGCGATGTTTTTTTCTTTTTCCGTTTGCTGGACCTGCGCCGCGGTCAGTTGGGTGATTCTGGCGTTGGCGGCGTCAAGCTGGACCTGAAGGTCCGCAATGGACGGTGCGGACGCGGCGGACTGAGTGGACTCAGTGGCGTCGGCGCGGATAATTTTGGGCATAGGTTTTATGAGTTGAGTGTTTTGAGTGCTGAGTTACTTCTTCTCAATCAGGCTTTCCTCGCGAGTCTTGAGGGCTTCGGCGAGCGCGGGGAACGCTCTCATGACGGCATGGTGGGCTTTGACAGGATTGGATTCGCCGGTGTCTTTCATGTGTTTTTCCACGGCGTCGCAATAGGTGCCGCGGACATCGTCGTCGCTCATTTCGTTGGCGAGGATTTTGCCGCTTTGGGCGTCGCCGGCGGTCCTGGCGACGCGGGCTTTGTTGAAGAGGAGCTTGGCGGCGGCGTCAAAGTCGTTGCTGTTTTCCAGGGCGGCGATTTGCGCGTCGCGCTCGGAGAGATGGAGTCTGCCTTTGGTGATGGCCAGATCGACGGTGGCGGCGGCGCGGGCCTTCTGGAGCGCGGCGTTCTCCGTGATTGCGGCGTCGCGCTCGTTGGTCAGGGCGGTGATTTGGCCGGCGAGGGTTGCATTCTCGTTGCCCAGCGCCACGACCGCGCCGGCTTGGGCGGAGTGGAACTTTTCCAGGGCTTCGAGAACCTGAGTTTCGGTGGCGCTCTCCGCGTTGGCAAGGGCGAGGCCTTTGCCGGCGAGAAAGCCGATTATGAGTTTCATGCCAGGTTCTGTTTGTTCTTCTGCGCTGGAGCCTTTGGTGTTCGCCAAAGATTCAACTCCAGAAATGTTGGGCCAGGGCGTCAATCCTACGGATAGCAGTTTGAATGGCCGGCACAGCGTCGCGCCGCCGCGCCGGCCGTTGGGCAGGACCAGCCAGAGGGCGCTGGGGTATTTGCAGCCTTCGTTTTCGACGGCGTCCGCGCCGCCGGGGGTGAGATTAAAATGCCCCTCGATGCCGCGCGCGCCTTTGCGGACTTCATCGACGACGCCGATGACTTCCTTTTTCTCCTTCCGGTTGGCGAGCGTTTCCGGGGCGTGATCGGGAAGATCAGGATGGCCTTTATAGACCGGGATGCCAATGATCGCGCGGGCCATTTTGCGGAAGAATCCGTTTTCCTTGTCGAGCAGTTGATCCGCCGCCGCATTGTCAAGTATCTGGATGAATTTCTGCTCTCGCGGGCGGCCGTTGACGATGGCGACGCGGGATTTGGGGTGTTCGCCAAACGGGGCGATCAAGGCCCAGCCGTCGGCGTCGAGGCTGATGTCATTGGAGAGGATGAGGGAGAGGTTCATGGGTTGGAGTTTCTCAATTGCAAATGACCGATTTTCAATTTTTCGATTTCAATTGCTTGTTCATTGGGATTGAGAATTGGTCATTGAAAATTTGTCATTGGTTATTGTCGCGCACCTTCTCCCGCTGGCTGGCGGGCGGGGGAATCATTCGGCACCGCGATGGCCAGGGCGGGCACTTGCGGCGGTTTGTCTTTGCTCAAGGGCCGGATGGCGCGCAGCGCCGCCGCGGCGGCGCTCCAGAAACTGGCCGCCTCCACCTGCGGATCGGGCAATTCGTGGACGGCGCTTTGGATCGCCCCTGGGTTTGCGCCGGCGCCGATGGGGGATTGCTGTTCTTCCTTCGCGGGCTGGGTTGTGGCAGAAATGTCAGCGGTTTTCGGAGTGGAGCGGGCGCCATCCGGGGGCGCGCTTTGCGCGGGCGGTTCGAGGCATGGCTCGCCGGGGGCGGGGGCCTTCCAGCGGAATTTCTCGTAGATGTCTTTGAGCGCGATGCGCAGGCCCATCGGCACCAGGGCTTGCAAGGTCTTCAGGTCTTCATCCGCGTTGTCTTCCAGCGGCGGCATGATGGCGGCGGCGGCGCGCGGTTCTTCGTCAAACAGAAATCGGATCACCGGCCGGTCCACTCGCTCGTTCAAACAGCCCGTCGCCCACGCGGCGTCCCGCGACAGGAAGATGCCCGACTCCTCTTTCTGGACGCTGGCGCCCACCGGGTTTTGCGCGCCGCCGGCCTCTCTGGCGCCGTTGTTGGCAACGCGGCTGCCGGTGGCCAGGTCCACGCCGCGATAGCACTTCGCATAGAGGCTGTTGACCAGTTCAACCAGCTCTTTGAATGGCATCCCGCTTCGGGACGCCTGCTCGAGAAACTCAAATGCCACCTTCGGATGGGTCAGCACGGCCCCGTCGTTGGACAAAATCCGCATGGCTTCGGAGGCTTCGGCCCATTCGGGGCTGTCCTTGGCCGCCTCGGTTTTGCCGACCAGAAAACCGCTCCCGTAACGCGAACACCAGATTTGCCAGTCGCGCAGGCTGAACATTTTCATGCAGTAGGCGACAGACAGCGCCCGCATCCAGCCCAAGCCGACGCACGTGAGCCACTCTCCCTGGATGCACGGCTCGCCATACATGTCGAAGATATGAGGGAGATAGCCAAGGTAGCCGCGGCGGGCTTCGAAGAACCAGATCGGCGTGTGGCGGAATTCCGCGGTGACTTCGCGCGCGGCGGGGTTATCGACGCGCAATAGCATTTCGTGGATGCTATAGTAGTAACTGTGCGCGCCAGCCATTTGATAGAGCAGTTCGCTGACACCGCCGACTTTGTCCTGGTCCAGGGCGTGCGTGGCGCGGAGATGCTTGTAGAAATAGGTCAGGGCAACGGCGTGGCGGTCGCCGTCGGGAGAACCGTCTGAGACAATCTTATAGGGGAGGCCGGCGAGGTCGGAGTAGCGTTTGTCCGCGTTGACGGCCAGTTCGCCGTCGCGTTCCATCATGATTTCCCAGGTCTTGCCCACGACGCGCAGTTCGCCGATGCGAAAGGCATTCAATTGGGCTGAGAGCCATTCCATGTCCAGTTTGGGCATGGGAGAGTAGCGGAGGCGGATGGCCCACTCGATGCGGGCCTGATTAAACCGGGATTGGCCTGTGGGGTTCATGAGTGGATGGAAAATGGGCGCGCGTCGTCGATGGCGCCGGTGCGCGCGGACCGGTTATGGTTCCTTGTGCCGGTAAGACTGAAGACCGGCGGATGCACAGCCCTCGAACGACTCAGGCTGCCAATGCGGGGTGGCGTGGCGGGATTTGATTTGGCGGGAAATTGAGCGGGCGCAACAGATTGCCGGGCCGCGCGACGGAGTGTTGCATCCGTGTGTGTCATCCCGCCGCCGGCCCTCATGTCTAACTGATGCGTTAGCATGGAGCCACTACAACATATCCGGGGAAGTCCTGCCAACCGGCCGGCGGATCAAAATGCAAAGGGTGTAACCCTTTTCAAAAAGGGTCCCGGGGGCGGGTCCGGGGCGGCGGGATGTGTCAAGTAGTTGCTATTCGGAGACAGGAACGCCATTGAGAATTGTCAATTGCAAATTGCAAATTTCTAATTGACCCGCGGCGGCGGGAGTTTTTGAGAGGGATGAATGGCTGAATTCAAGCAGGCGCGGTGGAAAAAGAAGTCAAGTATTGGTTTTGACCGTGGATTACGCGCCTGGCAGGACCACATTCGCGCCGCTTCGGCGCGACTCAGGCTGTATGACGGAATTATTTGGGATCGCCCTCATCCTAACCTTCTCCCCCTGGGAGAAGGAACAGATGCCGCACGGCTCTGGTTTTGCGAAGTCACGTCCGGCCAATGCAGTCGCTGGATGTTCAGGAAGACGGCGGACGATTCACCTTCTCCTGGCTTGTCCCGGTTTGTTGTTGCTCCCCTCGCAAAATGGACTGGCAATTTTTGTCGTGGCGGTGTCTTAAAAAACGACAGCGAACCGCCTTAAGGTTTTAACGCTCTCAGTAAACCTTGGGATAGAGAATCTGCATTGCTGGCAAATCCAGATCGCCGGGAACCTTAATCAAGGTCGGCTTATCAATTTCGAGCAAATGATGGTCAGAAGTGACCAAACACGGAATGCAGGCGAGTGCTGTCTCAATGAGAAGAAGATTAGTGTCGAGAGCGAATTTTCTCGTTTGAACCAGACCCACCATAAATAACCTGCATACCCCGCTCAAATAGCCTGTCACGCTTCGACTCGCTCCACCCGTTTGCCTCTTTTCTGGCTTTGGCAACCGTTTCGCTGCCGGTGGTCACGCCTGGATAGCCGAAGTCTTTGGTTGAAGGGGCGCCGCACTTTTTATCGGCGATCATCGTAGATTTTCTATTTGTCGGCATGTTGCCTCCTGGTTGGCGCCCTGCGCCGGCTAAGTTGTTGTTGCTGCTGCCGCCTTTTGGTTTGGTTGCGTCGTGGGTTGCGCGGCTTTCTGAGATTGGGCACGGCTGTTCGTAACAATGAAAACGCTAACCAAGGCCGCAAGACTCGTGAAAAACACGGCAAAACCTGTGATTGATTTGTCCGAATGTACCAGATAGACGCCACCCCCGATGCCGGACATTCCAATGAGAAATCCAAAGATCTGACCAACCAGCGTTAATCCCGCCTGAAACGTATCCCTACGTCGCATCATTGTTTGTCGAAAACCTTGTTCTTTTTCGGCCATTTTGAAGATGCGATCCGCCGAGCCAACCAACACTTTTTCGTATCCAGCAAGAAGCTCAGGAGTGGGCAGCGGCCCACTATAGTTCGTGTGCGTCTCTGAAACAATTATGGGTACAGAGGATGTTCCGAGAATTTGTTAGGTATCCTGAGGGGAAAGATAATGGGGAGTCTCCGGCGACTGCTGATGAGTCGGCTGGGCAAAAGGCTTGTTTTTCTTCGACAAATCGCCTCCCTCTTTTTAGCCATCCAGTTTCAGGGAAAGTTGCTTTGATTCCCGTTCAATTCGGGGGCGCTCGGATTTTATGGCAAACTCCAAAAGGCCCCCAACCTGTTTCCAGTCAGCGGCAATGGCGTCATTAGGCGAAAAAGAGGTTAGTTGAGAATGAAAATAGTGCGACCCAGACACGTCAATCGCCATGCCGATGCCGCAGAGCAGAAATTCCTTTACCATAGCGTTGCCACTTCTTCCAAGTTGACCAAACTTGACCACAAATTGTCCACAATGTCAAACGGTCATTCACGACAAAACTTCAGATTTCCCTTATTCTCTGGCCCAAAATCATTTTCCAGCACACATCGTGCCAATGATTTAGGGTGGCCCTGCTGGCGTGAAAATCACGCAAGATCACGCAAGTAAACTCTTTACACTTTCGGAACACCTTGGGATGGCGCAGGGATTGTAATTTTGTCATCAATTCAGTCATAAATATACCTCATTGGACGGTTTGCCCAGGGGGAAGTGGCCGGGTTGTGGGGGGAGGCCGGGGATGCGGGCGTAGGCGACCGGGCCGCCGGCGCTGGCGGCGGCGCGCCAGGCCAGCGCGAGGGCGGTGCAGCGGTCGGCGTGGCCGTCGGCGGTGTGCGGGGCACGGTAGGTGATCTGGCCGCCGGGGGTCGTCACGCGGTTGACGCTGTGGAGGTCCTCGCGGATGACGCGGTTGACGGGCACGCGAACCGACCGCTTCTCAAAGGCCATCCGCAGCTTGGAGAATATCCCCACCTTGAGGTCGTTGGTGAAGGCGCAAAGTTCGATTTTGCCGAAGCGATGTTTGTCCGGGGCGTATTCGCCAAATTCTCTCACCAGGTAATCGCCCAGGCCCACGCCCGGACCGGTGTAGTCCAGACAAACGCGCGTGGCGGCTTTGAGGCGCGGACGGAGGGCGCTGACCTGGTCGGGCGTGGACATTTTTTCCAGGGGCAGGACTTCCATCGTCTGCTGGACGTCGCCGAGCCTGGCAAGGGTCCAGGCGACGGTGAGGTCGCGGCGGCGTCCGAAGTCGATGCCCATGCTCAGGCCAAAGGGGGGGGAGGACCAGAAGTCGGAGGGGCAGGTGTCATGGGCTTCGATGGTTTCGCAGGCGGCGATCAGTTCGTAGGGAAGGAGGGTGCTTTGGACGTCGAGGAACTGGCATTCGAATTCCTGCGCCCAGCATTCGGGATCGTCGATGGCGGCGCGGAGTTCGTCAACATCGACGGGGAGGCCGTCATGGAAGGCGCGGTAGATGTCAACGAAATGGCAACTCCATTGGGTGGAAGGGACGGAAGGGACGGAAGGGGAATCCTCACCCCGGCCCTCTCCTTCAAGGAGAGGGGGAATGATTGGCCGTCTCTTTTGCTCGGATGCCGCTTTTTTCCCATCCGTGTCATCCGGGTTATCCGTGGTTGAGTCCGGTCTGTAATTCTTGACCCAAATATCGTGGGCTTTGTTGCCGATGCCGTTGGGGGTGGTGATGAGACGGACCTTTTTCACGCCGCCACGCATGGGGTTGGTGATGCTGGGCAGGATGGCGCGCCAGGTGGCGTCGGGGTCCTCGAAGAAGGCGAATTCAGTCAATAATACATTTGCGCTGTAGCCGCGGACGGTGTCGGGGCGGCCCGGCACGGCGATGACGCGGCTGCCGCCGGGGAAGGTGATCGTGGCGCTTTTGAGGAGGGCTTCGACGCCGGAGCGTTCCTCTTTGTAATCGGCGGCGACGAGGCCGAAGGCGGAGGCCCATTCCTTCCATTTTTCAAGAGATTCAAGGCTCTGGCGCTCGGAGGGCGCGGCGATGAGCCAGGTGGTCTTCTTCTTTTTCGCCTCCGCCTCGGCGCAATCATGGATGCCCTCGAAGCCGGAGGAAAAGTCTTTGCCAACTTGGCGGGCCATGAGGCCGAATTTCCAGCGCGCCTCGTCTCGCACCCAGCCGAGCTGGTAGGGGAGAAGAATGTCAACCAGTTGGGGAGGTTCTTTGGGCATCGTTATCAGATTCCGAAGATTTCCTTGATGCGGGCTTCCTTCTCTTCGGGAGTCAATTCCGGACTGCTGACGGCGGCTTTGGTCTTGTCGGTCTGGTCCTTGTATTTCTGCAAATCCAATTGGACCTTCCGTTCGTCCAAAGCGACCTTTTCTTTGCCGAGGTTCATCTGCTGCATCAGCCGCCATGACGTGAGGTCCTGCTGTTGCAGTGCCAGGCGGTTGAAGAAAATCTGGGTTAAGGCTGCCTCCATTTTCGCTGTTTTAATCCAGCCTTCTTTGCGCCCCACCTCGATGAGGGATTCGGTGACGGCGGCGTTGGCCAGCAGTTGTTCTTGCATGTGGAACCAGCCGCGAAAGGTGTAGAGGGACCGCGCCCAGGTCTTGATGCCGCTCTCTTTGAGCCAGGCCAGGGTCTCTTTGTAGGTGTGGCTCTTCAGCCCTTTTTGCGGATTGCCTTCCAAGTAATCCATGATCGCGGTTTGCGTTTTGGCCGGCAGATTGTGCAAGACGGCCCGAACGTTGACTTTGGTGGGAACGCTCATGGTGCTAGAGATTGTGCTGGTCCAGGTAGTCGCGGCCGGCGTCGGTGATCTTCCAGGCCCGGTTGGACTTGCCGATGGTTTTGGCCACTTCGCATACCAGGCCCTTGTCTGTCAAGTATTCCATCCGATCCAGCACGTGGTTCGTCAGCGGCCGCAGCCCGGCGGGGCGCAGGAAGACGATGATGGGCAGGACTTCCAGCCCGTAACGGGTGTTGTTGGCGCTCAGGACGAGGAGTATCTCGTTGTCGAGCAGTTCGGTTTGATCTTGTGTTGTCATGGTTACCTTTCGATCAGGCGGTCTATCTTGGCGTCCATCAGGCAGGCGCGCTGGTTGGAGAGTTCGGCCTCTTTCTTGAGGGCGGCGACGTCGTTGCCGATGGAGGTCAATTCCTGGTGCATGGCGCGACGGGTTTCTTTGCCTTCGTCCTCGGATTTTTGGAGTTTGGCGGTGACGCGGGCTTCGACGCCCCGCTCGACGCCGCTGATCCTGTTGAAGAGCTGGTCGTGGACGGCGTGGCACTGCGTCATGAGTTCCTGACAGTCTCTTTTATCGACGGGCGTGCCGGAGAAGGAGATTTCGCGGCGCTGCGGGGCCTTGAGGGTGATCCAGATGGTGATCTGGCTGGCCAAGGCCAGGGCGACGGCAAAGATGCTCACTCCGATGGAGAGGTTGATGGCGAGGTCGGCAATCATAGGATGGCATGGGTGTGTGGAAGGGACTGAAGGGACGGAAGATGCGCGCTGGCCGGCGGGAAAAGGGCGAGGTAGTTTTTGATCGCGTGATCCGCGATCCACTGCTCGATGTTCAGGGGGCCGCGCAGGAAGATGTCCAGCGCGGCGATCAGGTTCGCGCAGGCGTATTGCCGGAAGGTTCTGTCAAGCATTAGGCTGTGGGGATCGTTTTGCTCATACCACGCCTCGTGGCCGGCGTGGTGGAAGGCTCCAAGGACGTAAGGGACGTGAGGGACCAAGTCTTCGCGGTGAACGACGCGCCAGGTGCGGTCGCGGAGCCAGGAATTGTAGAGTTGCGCAAACGCGCGCCCGCCGACGCGGGGCTGTCCGAAGGTATAGACGCCGGCGATGGCTTCGGCGCCGAAGTGCAGGTGAAGTTCAGTCGCAGCCAGCATGGCCAGCGCGCCACCCAAGCTGTGGCCGGTGATGAAGATGCGGCGTGTAACCAGCATGTGGTCTATGCTTTCCAGAACCGCCTCTCGAATGGAAAGCCAGGCATCCAGGAATCCCATGTGAACCCGCATTGGCTCGGAAGCTCCGGCGCGGCAAGCCACCGGCCACTCCAGCTTGCGGGCATCCAAGTCTGTGAGCCAATTCTTCACGTCCGCTGTGCCGCGGAAGGCGAGGATCACGGAATCATCGGGTCCCTCACCCTCCGCGGACCCGCCGCGCGCGCCCTCTCCCGCCTCCCGGCGGGCGAGGGTTATTGTGGCGACGGTGTCGGTGCTGGGTTCGACCAGGACGAGTTTGGCGCCGCTTTCGTGGACTTTGTAGGCGTCGGCGCTGGACTGGCAGAGGACGCGGGCGATGGCGGGGGAGAAGGGCATTATTTTTTCATTTGAGAGCGGCTTTGGCGGCGGCGCCGATGACGTTGCCGGTGGCGGTGCCCGCGGCGTTGAGTATCTGGGCCGTGTTGGTGTCAACGATGATCCCCAATTGGCCGGCGCTGAACATCGACCCGCCGCCTAAAGCGTCTTGATTGGTGTGGATGGCTGACATGGCGGACACCTTGGGATCGGTCAAAAGGAAGACGCCGCCTCCGGCTTCTTTGTCCAGGAAAGTGATGCGTTCGACGAGGCCATCCTGGCGATCCTGGAACCACTCGACGGTCTTGGTGGTCTTGGAGGCGCGGTGGCTGGAGGCGCATCCGGAGAGGATCGACACCAAGGAAACGAAGGAAACGAAGGCGAAAAAACCGCCGAAAAGTTTTTGGTTCATCTTCGTTACCTTCGTTTCCTTGGTGTGAAAACCCCGTTTTATTTATCGACTGTCACGGAGCCGCTGTAAGCCGCGTTCGTGCCCTGGGCGTAGCTGCCGCCGACGCTTACGGTGTTGCTGGCCACTGTGACGCTGCCGCCGATGAGGGTGCCGCTCTTGAGCACGGTCCCGGAGAGGCCAAGGGTTGTGCCGCCGAGGGTTCCGGCGCAGCCGCCGGAAAGGAGGGCAAGGACGGAAAGGACGGAAAGGACGAGAGGAAGTTTGTTTTTCATGGGAGTGATGTTTAGGACGGACCGGAGACAGGTTGTCTGACTCGTTTTCATCCCGCCGCCGGCCCGCATGTCTAACTGATGCGTTAGCATGGGCCTACTTCAACACACCCGCGGAAACCTTGCTAACCGCCCGGCGGATCAAAATGAATAGGGTGCGACCCTTAAAAAGAAGGTAACTGTTCAGGTAGGGACGCATCGCCGAGGCGTCCCTGCCAGCGCGTTCTCCCGACCTGAATCGTTACAAAAGAAGAACGCCCCGGAACCGGCTCCGGGGCCTGGAGTTTGGACATTTTATTGCCGGATTCAGAAACCAATCCCGAAAGGGATTGAATCACTCAACCCAGAAGCCAATCCCGAAAGGGATTGAATCATTCAGCCCAGAAGCCAATCCCGAAAGGGATTGAATCACTCAGCCCAGAAGCCAATCCCGAAAGGGATTGAATCATTCAGCCCAGAAGCCAATCCCGAAAGGGATTGAATCACTCAGCCCAGAAGCCAATCCCGAAAGGGATTGAATCATTCAGCCCAGAAACCAATCCCGAAAGGGATTGAATCATTCAGCCCAGGGTTGCGAGGAACGAGCTACCCTGGGTAAGCATCACAAAATTGAAGCCAACCCTGAAAGGGTTGAATCAAGGATTGGCTGAACGATATTTCTGAGACGGATTCAACCCTTTCAGGGTTGATGGAACTTTCTTTGGATCATCTCACCCAGGGTAGCTGCTGCTCGCAACCCTGGGCTGAGTGACTGCAATCCTTTCAGGATTGCCTGGCAGAGCGCGATGCCCGCCGTCGTTCGCTTCGGCGATGGCGGCGAGTCGGAAGGGGGATTTTACCACGGATTTCACGGATGGGGATTCTTATCCGTGCCATCCGTGTAATCCGTGGTTGACCCCCCTCAAAAAAACTTATTCACAAGGACAGCGGATGTCCAACAGGAGCGCGAAAATGGGCGCGTGAATATGAAAAGTCCTCCTATTCGCCCTTTAGTGCAGCTTGAGCTTGACCTGCAAGAGCAGGCCGGCGACCTGAACGCGGCCGAGTGCCGCGCCTTGGCCTCGAAGCTGGCGCGCTGGGCGCATCAGCTCCGGGTGAAGGCCGCCGTCCTCGAAGCCCACGAAGCCCCGCAGCCAAGACCCGCTTTGCGCGCTCTTTGCCGGCGGCGGCTGCTTCTGAACTAGCCTTTCTGCCTGTCGCGGCGGCGACCGGCCGGTTGGGGCCGGTCAAGCCGTGCTTGAGGGCGGTCAGCTCGGCGACGCAGCGGTCCAGGGCGCGGACAATGCCGGCGATCTGGAAATCGCTGGGGGCCTGGTGCGCCTCCAACAGGGTGGGGTCCGAATCGTGCGCCTCCTTGTCGGCCACCAGGCGGCGCAGCAATTCCATGGTGTGCGGCTTGGGTTTGGACAAGCCGTTGACGTAGCGCGACATGGTCGCGGGGGTGAGATGAAGGGCGCGGGAGGCGTCGGCCGGTTTCCACCTGGCCCGCCACAGCAGCCCTTTGAACTCGGACTGGATTTTCTTTATTTCGCTCATTATAAAAAAGGTTACAATTGTTAATTTTTTCCCTTGACTTCCGTTGCGTAATGTAACACCTTGTTACGCGACAAAGGAAGCATGGCATTGGAAGTTGCAAAAGTAAATGGAAATGTTGAGGCCGCCGGAACGCGCCCCGGAACCCCCCTCCCCCTGGGCGCCCGGCGCATGCTCATCCCCCTGGAGGTCGCCATGGTGGCGCTGGACACCGACGAGGACGGCGTGGCCGCAATGGCCGAGGACGGGACGCTCTGGCCGTGCTGGAACCTGGCGGCGCGGACGACGGCACGGCGGCGGAAAATCCACGTCTGGCGCAAGTGCCTGGAGGGGAACGACATCCCCCGCGGCAGCCTGGACCGGATCATCGCCGAGGCGCTGCCCAGGCCGGTGCAGAACCGGGAGGAACTGGACTGGCTTTTCGGAAAGGACGCCCCGGGGCCGCCGCCCGTGGTGCGCGCCACGGAATTGGCCTGGCGCTTCTGCTGCTCCAAGGACTTGATCGCCCGCCTGATCGCCCAGGGGGAGATCACCGCGGGCCGGGACGCCCGGCGCAAGGCCAAGGAAAGCCCGAAAATCCTTTATGCCAGCGTGACGGAATTTTTGAAAAGACGGCTCCTTCAATGAAGAAATCATGATTACAAAAAACCCAAAAATGCTCAAACCCCACCCGCTCCTGGCCCGGCTGCCCGGGGTGGATCGCAACGATCCGGCGTGGGCTTCCTTCAGCGAGAACGTCCATGCGGCCGGCCCGGACCGCATTCCACCGATCTTCATCGCGGGCAGCCTGGTGTTGGACGGGCGGCGGCGGGTGGCGGCGGCGCAGGATTGGCAGTGGCCGGAAATCCGGTGCCTGGAAGTGCCCGAAGACCAGGCGGCGCTCATCGCGACGGAAACGCTGCTGGGCCAGCGCTCGCTGACGCGCGGGGCCAAGATGTACCTGGCGCTGGCGCTGATGCCCGAATACGTCAAGGCGCTGGAGGCCCGGCGGCAGGCGAACCTGAAATACGGTCGCAAGACGGGGGAAAAGCCGTTGTCAACACTAAATGAAAGCAAACTTTCCTTTGTTATTGACGACCCAAGGGCGGACCTCTGCGCGCGCCTGGGCGTTTCCGCCGAGGTTTGGAAGCTCGCGCGGCGCGTCGCCACGCTCTTCGCCGAGCGGCCGGAGACGAAGGCGCAATGGGAGCCTAAATTGTTGTCCGGCGAGCGCAATCTCTGGAACGTGCTCAGCGGCAGCGGCGGACAGCGGGCGACCAAGGACCGGGAGCGTCCGGTCAACTCGGTCCATCAACTGGAGCGGTTCAACTGCGCGCTGGAGCCGATGGTGCGGGCGGTCAAACCCTGGAGCCGGATCGAGGAACCGGAGCGGGAGGCCATCGAGGCGCGCTGGCGCCAGGCGGCGCTCCAGATGCCGCTGGAGGCGTGCGAACGGCTGGAGAACATCCTCCGCGAGGTGCTCAAGGAGCGCCGGGTCCGCCCGTGAATTTCAGACAAATCAAAAACCCCCAACAAAGAATGATATGAAAAAAAACAAGATACCCGTGTGCCTGGTGCTTTCCCGGGAAAGTCTCGACGCCGCCGTGGCGGACGTGGCCACGCTCAAATTGCGCTACGCCGCCGCCAAGGCGGAGATGGAACTGGCGGTGGCCGCGGCGCAGGAGCAACACCAGGCCGCGCTGCTGGACCTGAGCCGGCAGATTGAGGCCCGGGAGGCCGCCGTTTTTATTTATTGCCAGCAACACCGCGCCGAGTTGTTCCCGGAAAAAAAGTCGGTCGATTTCCTGCTCGCCACGGTGGGCTTCCGCACCGAGCCGCCCAGTGTCGAGAAGAATTCCAAGAAGGACACCTGGACGGCCGTCGCCAGACGGCTGGAGGCGCTGGAGTGGGGCGCCGCGTACGTCACCACGCCCGAGCCGGAGCCGGACAAAAAGGCGCTGTTGCGGGACCGGCAGGCGCTGACGGCCGGGCAACTGGGCCAGGCCGGAATCCGATTCGAGCAGGACGAGGTCTTCTACATCACGCCCAGGTCGGAGGTGAGCGGAACGACGACTTTGAGAGCGGCGTGAGGCTGAAAATGACTAATGCCTAAGCCTCATCCCACGATTTAATCTGTTGTATCACGGTATGAACATGAGAAACGTCTTGAGCAATCAAAAGCCCGGGCGTGGTTTCTCCGCTTGCCCTGCTGGAACGATAAGCGGACACCATGCCGACGAATTGAACCCCGTCCGCACTGCTGGAGAAAATAACCGGTCCACCGCTGACGCCAGGAATAGCGATTCCATCAATTTGTCGAATGAATAATGCTGGCAAAATGACCGTTGACAAACCCGAGCGGATGGGTTTTCTTGTTACCAGCATACCTGCCAAGCCTCTGGCGCAAGCCAAGCTCAAATGTGGCGGGTTTTTTATTGCCACGATTGCGTCGGGGAGGCTGGCGTGAAATATACCAGCGAACCGGGGCTGGCGCTTTGGATGGCGGCAGAAGTGGCCGGCTTCGGAACCTTGTTCACTTTTTACCGCTATTTGCACCTGCCAGAAGAAAAGCAACTCTCAGGCCAGATCGGCCTTCCGGCCAACGTGCTGCAAAACTGGCTGTTTTGCCTGAACTACATCCGCAACATCTGCGCGCATCATTCCCGGTTTTGGAACCGAGAATTGGGTATCCGAACACTCGTGCCCGACCGAAAAAACCTCCTGGAATGGCATGTGCCGACGACACCAGACAACCGCCGGACGTTCGCGGTTCTCACTTTGCTTAAATGGTTGCTTCTGCGAATAGCGCCACAAAGCCAATGGGCCAACCGATTACGCGAGTTGCTCAAAAATTACCCTGATATTCCGCTGAATCTGGCAGGCTTTCCGAGTGCATGGGACACGTCGCCAATATGGAAATGAGCCACAATTCAATAAATGTCGCTGCCATGATGACAGGCTTTCCGGGTTTGGCCAGCAAGAAGCGCCGGGGTTTTGGGCGGGGGAAGAAACGAGGTTTGACAGGATGAACTGGATGGACAGGATTGGGAGCTGTTTGGAATGAAAACACAAGAGGCTGGCCTGTCGTGGAAAACAACTTCCCAAGGATTTCATCCTGTAAATCCCGCATGGCCGCCATGGCATCCTTTGCGTCGGCGGCTTCATCGGGCGCGAAGGGCGGCGGAGATTGGTGGTGACGAAATGGGTTGAGCGGCGCAGGATCGGGGCGGAAGGTTTGATTGTGGCAACGTCATCTGCGCTGAGTCTCAAAGAATTCGCCCTGGAACTGCGGCCGCGCCTGCGCCGGCGCGGCGGGGAGGACGCGCTGGGGGAAGAGGAATTCAATCGCCTGGCGTTGCGGCTCTTCGCCTTGCAACACGAGGCGGTCCCGATTTACCGCCAATTCTGCGATCACCGCAAGGTCGTGCCAGACGCGGTGCGGCATTGGAGCGGGATTCCGGCGTTGCCGGCGGGGGCATTCCGGGATTTCGAGGTTTCCAGCATCCCGGCGGGGGAGAGGACGCGGGTGTTTCATTCCAGCGGCACCACGGGGGGCGCGCCCAGCCGCCATTTTCACCATGCGGATTCGATGGCGGTGTACGAGGCGTCGCTGCTGCCGTGGTTTGAACGCCATTTTTTTGGAGCCCAATCCGCGCCGATGACGCTGGTGTTCCTGACGCCGGAGGAGGCGCCGCAATCTTCGCTGGCGCAGATGTTCAAAACCGTGCGGCGGCATTGCGGCGCCCCCGGCTCGGTGTTCACGGGAAGGCTCCAGCCGGACGGATCGTGGAGCCTGGACACCGAACGGACGCTGGCGGCGGCACGCGAAGCGATTGGAGCCAACGAACCGATCGGCCTGCTGGGAACGGCCTTTTCATTCGTGCACCTGCTGGACACGTTGCTGGCGGCCGGGAAGGCGTTCGCGCTGCCCAAAGGCTCGCGCGTGATGGAAACGGGGGGGTACAAAGGCCGTTCGCGCGAAGTCCCCAAGGCGGAATTGCGCGCGCTGCTGACGCGTCTGCTGGGCGTGCCCGACGCGGCGATTGTCACCGAATACGGGATGTGCGAACTGAGTTCGCAGGCTTACGACCGCGTGGCGGCGGACCCGTCGCGTCCGGCGGGAATCCTGGCGTTTCCGCCCTGGGCAAGAGCGCGGATCATTTCGGCGGAGACAGGCGGGGAAGCCGAAGCCGGGAAAACAGGGTTGCTTCGGGTGTTCGATCTGGCGAATATCTGGTCCGTCATGGCTGTGCAAACGGAAGATTTGGCGGCGGGCCGGGCCGGCGGTTTCGATCTGCTGGGCCGGGCCGCGGACACCGCGCCGCGCGGCTGCTCGCTCATGCCAGGCCCTTAGATCATGAGCCAAACCCCATCCATCCCGGAGGACGGCGCGCCGCTGCCGGCGCCGGCGACGAACTACTTCCTGGCGGATTTGCCGCCGGAAGCGGAGTTGACCGCTGGGCTGATCACCGAGGCCTGCCAGACGCTCAAGCGCAATCGGCGGCGCTACCTCGAAGAGCGCTCCACCGAAAGCCTCCTGCGGCTTCTGGACGGCCTGGGGCGCGAATGGCAGTCGGAGGATTTCCCGTTTCGGAAAATGGCGTTGGAAACCGGGCCGGCGGCCACCGGCTTCTCGGCCCCGGTGCTGGCCAGCGGTCTGGACACGTTCTTCAAACAATTGACCGCGGCAAACCTGGAGGCTCTGCTCTGCCAGGAGTTGGGACACGCGCGGCGATTGGACGATTTTTTCGCCGGCGCGGACGAGTCGGACCCGCGGCGGACGGCGCTGGCGCGCGGGCCGGAACTGCTGGCGCACGTGGCGCCGGGCAACCTGCCGGTTCCGGTGCTGATGGAAATGGTGCTGGGCCTGCTGGCGCGCTCGGCCCAATTTGTCAAATGCGCCTCCCGCGCCGCCTTCCTGCCGCGGTTGTTCGCCCATTCCCTTTATGACGCCGACCACAAAGTGGGCGCCTGCCTGGAAATCGCCCAATGGAAGGGCGGGGAGCACGCCCTGGAGTCCGCTCTTTTCGCCGAAGCCGACTGCGTGGTTGCGACGGGGAGCGACGAGACGCTGGCGGCGGTGCGCCACAGGGTCCCGGCCGGGGCGCGTTTTCTGGGCCACGGCACGCGGGTCAGTTTCGGGTATGTGACGCGGGCGGCGCTGGAGCGGTCCCCGCGCGAGACAGCGCGGCGGGCGGCGGCGGACGTGAGCGCCTGGGACCAGCAGGGCTGCCTTTCGCCGCATGTCATATATATTGAAGAGGGCGGCGGCCCGTCCGGGGAGGCCTTTGCGTCGATGCTGGCGGACGAATTGGAGGCGCGGGAGAAGACGCATCCGCGGGGGGCGTTGGGCGCCGAGGAGGCGGCCGGCATCGCCCGGCGGCGGGCGTTCTACGAAGTGCGGGCGGCCCATTCGCCGGACACGCGGATGTGGGCCAGCCCGGCGTCCACGGCCTGGACGGTGATCTTGGAGAACGACCCTGTATTCCAGTCGTCGTGCCTGAACCGGTTCATTTATGTGAAGACCGTGGCGGGAGTGACGCAAGCGCTGCAAGGGGCGGAGCTGGCGCGGGAAAAAGTATCGACAGTCGGCCTGTCCGCCACCGAAGCGCAAGCGCCCGATCTGGCGCGCCAGTTCGCCCGGTGGGGCGCGAAGAGAATCTGCCCGCTGGGCCAGATGCAGAACCCGCCGCCGGGCTGGCGCCACGACGGCCGTCCGCCGCTGGGTGATTTGTTGACATGGTGTGATTGGGAAAAATAGAGACCCCGCGATGGAACTTCGAAAAACATTTCAATTTGAAGCCGCCCACTTCCTGCCGCTCCTGCCCAAGACGCACAAGTGCCGCCGGTTGCACGGCCACAGTTTCAAAGTCGAGATCGCCGTCCAGGGCGAGTGCGACCCCAAGCTGGGCTGGGTGATGGATTACGCCGACATGGGCGAAGCCTTCAGGCCGATCTGGGAAAGGCTTGACCATTTTTATCTGAACGAAGTTGCCGGCTTGAAGAATCCGACAAGCGAGAATATCGCGGTCTGGATTTGGGACCGGCTGAAACCCAGGCTGCCGCGGCTGACCGAGGTCGTTGTGGCCGAAACCTGCACGGCGCGCTGCCTTTACCGGGGGCCGTCGGGCGAAAGAAAATCATAGCTATGCGTTATCTCCCAGCCTTCACCTTTCTGGCGGTCGTCGGGGCCGCCGTCCTTGGAACCGCCGCGCGCGGCGCAGCCCCCGCGGCTGCTTCACCGAATATCTTTTACTCGCTCCCGGCCGGGGAGAGTCCGGCCGGAGCGCTGCTCCAGGGGCAAGATGGAAATATCTACGGCGCGACTGCCACGGGCGGAACGAACAATTCCGGCGCGATCTTTGAGGTGACGCTTGGCGGCCGCATGACCAACCTGTTTTCGTTCGATGGCACGAACGGCTCGGCGCCGCTGGCGGGGCCGATTCAGGACAGCGCCGGCAATCTCTACGGCACGGCGTCAAGCGGCGGCCCCGCGGGCAAGGGGACGATATATAGGATTTCGCCCGGCGGGGGGATCACATTGCTGGCGGCGTTCAACGGGACCAACGGCGCCAATCCGTCGGCGTCGTTGATGCTGGGAACCAATGGCTGGTATTACGGCACGACACTCAATGGGGGGAGCAATGGACTGGGCGGCATCTTTCGGGTGAACGAATCGGGAGTGTTGAGCAATGTATATTCTTTCGCGGGCACCAACGGGGCCAATCCGGGCGGCGGGTTGGTGGCCGGCGCGGATGGCAATGTGTATGGCACGACCGGTTACGGCGGCTCCACTGGAGCCGGGACGATTTTCCGCCTGACCTACGCCGGCGCGCTGACCACTCTGGCTTCCTTCTCCGACAGCACCGGGTCGGTTCCCGGAGGATTGGTTGAAGACGGAAGCGGGAATTTTTATGGCGCGACCATGAACGGGGGAACCAATCTTGCCGGAACGATTTTCGAATGGAATTCGCAGAAGAAGCTCCAGACTTTGTTTTCGTTCGGCCTCACCAACGGCTCCAATCCCAATTCCCCCCTCGTTCTCGGCAGCGACGGCAATTTGTATGGCACGGCCCTGCAAGGCGGTCCGGACGGTTTGGGAAACGTTTTCAGCTTCACGCCGTCTGGCGGGTCCTCGTCTAACGGGCCATCGGCTGGTGGGCCTTCGCCTGGTGGATCCTCCGGCGGGTTCAACAACCTGTTTTCGTTCACCACAACCAACGGGGCATATCCGAAAGCGCCACTGGTTTTGGGGATGGATGGGAATCTGTACGGGACAACCAGCGGAGGCGGTGCGGGAAAGTCAGGCGAGATTTTCCAACTCGCGGGCTTTGGCCCGCATATTGCCACGGAGCCGGCGACTCAGAAATGGACCACCAATGGCGCCGCGATCTTCTCGGTCAGCGCCGGCGGCTCGGCGCCGCTGAGTTATCAATGGCTCTTTGACGGTTCCGCCATAGCGGGAGCGACCAACTCCAGTTATGAGGTCCGGCCGGAAGAGTTGGCCAACGTGGGCAGTTACAGCGTGATCGTCAGCAATGCCAGCGGTTCCGTCACCAGCTCCGTGGCCCAGTTAAGTCTTCCCCTGCCAACCGTCGCCATCAAGACGCCGCCCGCGACTGTTACCAACCCGACGTTGACCATCTCCGGAACGGCCGCCGACCGGTATGGGCTGCGAATGGTCCAATACCAACTCAACAACGCCACCAACTGGCTCACGGCATTGGGCAGCAATGAGTGGTCGGCCGAGGTGACCCTGAAGCCCGGCAGCAACGTTTTTGCGGCCCGCAGCGCTGATTTGTTCACCAACTTCTCCACGGTCAAAAAGGTGAATGTGTTTTATTCAACGTCAAGTCCGCTGACGCTTAAAACCAGCGGCGCCGGCGCGATCTCCCACGGTTTCAAGGGGACCAATTTGATTGTCGGCCGCAGCTACACGGTCCGCGCGGCGCCGGGAGCCGGCTTGGTGTTCTCGAATTGGTCGGGCACGAATTGGCTGGGCACGATCCCGGCAACGAATAATCCGCTGACTTTCATCATGCAATCCAACATGGTCTTGCAGGCCAACTTTGTGCCGAATCCATTCCCCGCTGTCACGGGGGCCTACAACGGTTTGTTCTACGACACCAACGGCGTGGCGGCAGAGAGCGCGGGGCTATTGAGCGGCCTTGTCGTGGGCAAAATGGGAACCTACAGCGGCGCGCTCATTCTGGCCGGCACTCGCTACGGATTGAGCGGCGCCTTTGACGTTGAGGGCAACGCCAGCCATGCCATCACCCGGTCGCAGAGCAAGGGCGGCTCGCTGGTGGTGGACCTGACGCTGGATTTGACCATCACTCCGCCCCAACTGACAGGCACGGTGTCCAATAGAGCGTGGACGGCAACGCTCTTCGCCGAGCGCGCCAGCAACACTTTGGAGTCGGCTGAATATACCCTGCTCATTCCCCCCGCCACCAACGCGCCCACGGGATCGCCGCCCGGCTACGGCTACGCGCTCCTGACCAACCACCACGGAACCGTCACCCTCGGCGGCAGCGTTGCCGATGGCGCCGCCTTCAGCCGGAGCGTCGCTGTGGCCGGAACGGGCGACGTTCCGCTCTATGCCAGTCTCTACGGGAATACCGGGCTTTTGTTTGGCTGGCTCACTCTGACCAACGGGGGCCTGACTGGGAGCAATCTCTGGTGGTTCCGGCCCGCTTCCTCTGGCGCCAAACCTGTCAGTTACACCGCCGGATTTACCAACGAGGCCGCGGTTCTTGGTTCACCCTGGACGAATCAGCCCATCGCCTTGAGCAACGCGCAATTGCAAGCGGCTGACGGAAATCTGACGCGGACTCTGACATTCACGGTCGATCTTGCCAAGGGCCTGCTGAGTTCCGCCACGAACGCGCCCACGAATTCCCTGTCGGGTTCAGTCAACCAGAAAACCGGCCTGTTGAAGGTGACGTTTGGCGACGGCAATGGGCGGCAGACGCTGGCGGGCAAAGGCGCGTTCCTGCAAAACACCAATTTTGGCGGCGGCTTTTTCACCAACAACGCCAGCGACGGAACGATCACCCTGGAGAGCGCCAGCCCGTGAACGACGCCCGTTTTTACCTCGACTCCGCCGGGCGGCGCGTTTAGCGTGCCAGGCAGTCATTGAACATCATGTCGTTGCGTAACGAGTTTGAAAAATCCGGATCGTGGCTGTTTCGCTACCGGAGCTTTCTTCCGCTATTGTGTTTGCCGCTGTTCGCCGCCGCGCTGGCCGCCAACCACTATTTGTGGAGCAGCCACGTGGTCAACGAATGGTGGCAGGCGGGGTGCCTGGTGGTGTCGTTGGCCGGGCTGGGCGTGCGCGTGATCACCATCGGCCACGCCCCGGCCCACACATCCGGGCGGAACACCAAAGAGCAGATCGCCATGAGCCTCTCCACCACCGGCATCTATTCCGTCGTGCGCCATCCCCTTTATCTGGGAAATTATCTCATCATGCTCGGTTTCACGTTGGTCTTTCATCTCTGGTGGCTGGTGTTGCTGGTCAGTTGCATTTACGCGCTTTATTACGAGCGGATCATGATGGCGGAGGAGGTGTTCCTGCGCGAGAAGTTCGGGCAGCGCTTCGAGGATTGGGCCGCGGCGACGCCGGCGTTCATTCCCCGGCTGACGGGATGGAAGCGCGCCGCGCTGCCCTTTTGCTGGCGCACGGTCCTGCAGCGCGAATACAACGCCTTTTTCCTGATTATCGCCGTGTTTTTTCTCCTGGATTTGGTGGGCGATTCGGTGGTGGAAGGACAGTTGATGCTGGATTGGGGCTGGTTTGCCGTGTTCCTGGGTGGCTTTGTCATTTTCGCCACGTTGCGCTTCCTGAAGAAGCGGACCAAAATCCTGCAAGTCCAGGGGCGGTGATAAGTGAGCCTATGAAGCAGCCGCTGCTTTCCGTGGCATTGCTTTTCATCGCGGGTGTTTTGGGGGCCGGGATGGCTCATCCGCCGCTGGCCGTCCTGTTCGCCGCCTCCGCGGCCGCGGCCGTCGCGGCGCTGGCTTGGGAGCGCGGACGCGTCTGGCTGCTGGCGTTGCTTATATTTTTGACGGGGTGGACCGACGCCGCGTGGCACGCCGCGGTTCTCGCGCCCGGCGACTTGCGCGTGGCGCAGGGCCCGGAGACCTGCCAGGCGGGCGTGCGGGGAATCATCACCGCGCCGCCCGCGCAGCGGATTTTCGAGTTGGGCGGACGCCAGTTGTGGCATGGGTCCGCGCTGATTGAGGTGAGCGAGATGGATCGGGGCGGCGGGTGGCAGACGGTTTTGGGAAAGGTCATCGCCACCGCTAACCAGCCCTTGTCCACCAACTTCTTTGAAGGCCAGAGCGTCCAAGTGCATGGAGTGCTCCGTCCGCTGCGCGGTCCATTGGCGGAAGGTCTTTTCGACGCGCGCGCCTATTACGCCAGCCTCGGCGTCTTTCACCAATTGCTCACCAGCGGCGCCGATGATTGGGCGGTGCCGTCAGGCGCGACCGCCGCGATGCCCCTTTCGGAGCGGTTCCGGCAATGGGCGACGCGGACTTTGCAGTTGGGGTTGCCACCCGATGACCAGGCGGGGCGTCTGACGCTGACGCTGCTGCTGGATTGGAAGACGCCGCTGACGACTGCGGTGGAAGAACCGTTCATGCGAGCGGGCACGTACCACATTTTCGCGGTGGATGGACTTCGCATCGGGTTGCTGGCAGGCATCGGGCTTGGGTTGTTGCGCGGCCTGCGAATCCCGCGCGCAATTTGCGGGCTGATGGTGATCCCGGCGCTCTGTTTTTACGCGGGGCTGACCGGCTGGCCGGCGTCGGCGGTTCGCGCGGTCATCATGGCAAGCGCGCTCATACTGGGCTGGGCTTGCCGTCGGCCGGGGGACATGCTCAATTCCCTCTGCGCCGCGGCGTTGGTCATCCTGTTGTGGGACCCCCGCCAGCTTTATCAGCCCGGTTTCCAGCTTTCCTTCATGGTGGTTCTCTGCATTGGTCTCATAGTTCCACCGGCGCGGCGGGCGCTGCACGGCTGGTTGTTCAAAGGCGACCCCATGCTCCCGGACACCCTGCAACCGCGTTTGCCGCCCTTTCTCCACAACGCGGCTGTTTATGTTGTGGACCTGGTGGCGGTGTCCGGCGCGGCCTGGGTTGGCTCGATTCCGCTGGCGGCTTATTATTTTCACCTGTTTACGCCCGTGAGCGTGCCCGCCAACTGCGTGGTCGTGCCGGCGACGGCGCTGGCGTTGACCAGCGGGATGGCCAGCTTGCTGGCCGGCGGGTGGTGGACTTGGCTGGCCGTGCTGTTCAACAACGCGACGTGGGCGCTGATGAATTTCATTATATGGTTCAGCACCTGGGCCGCGGGCCTGCCCCTGGCCAACTGCAATGTCGCCTCTCCGTCGTTGGGCGTTATTCTTCTTTACTATGCCGTACTCATCCTGACTGCGACAGGCTGGATTTTCCGCTCGCGTTACAAATGGACGGCATGCGCCGCGCTGCTGGCCGCCGGCGCGGCCTGCCTGGTTCACGCGGCGGTTGAACGGCAAACGGCCCGCCTGACCATTCTGCCCCTGAGAAGCGCTCCAGCCGTGTTCGCGGACGCGCCGGGAATGGGGGCGCCCCTGCTGTTGGGCTGCGGAAGCGGCAGCGACTCCGGGGAGATCGTCAAACCGTTTCTGGCCGCGCAAGGAGTCAATCATCTGGGCGCGCTTTGCATTGCGGTCGGCCTGCGTCCTCATTTCGGCGGGGCGAACGTCATCCTGACAAACTTCCCGCCGCGGAAGATTTTCACCGGCGAGGCGGCGGAGCGTTCGACGGGCTATCGTGAACTGCTGGAAACGCTACGCCAAACAGGGCGCTGGGAGACGGCGCGGGACGGCGACACAATCGCCGGATGGACCGTGCTGCACCCCGCCGCCGGGGAGCGGTTCGCGCAAGCCGATGACAACGCGCTGGCGCTGCGCCGGGAGTTGGGCGGCCATTCGGTCCTGCTGCTCCCCGCGCTGGGCCGCGACGGCCAGGAATCGCTCATGCGGCGGCATCCGGAGTTGCGGGCGGAAATCGTCCTGGCCGGTTTGCCGGCGCGGGAGGAGCCGCTGTGCGAGCCGTTGCTGAACTTGGTGCAACCCCGCCTGATCGTGATTATGGACGCGGCACGGCCCGCAACGCGGCGGGCTTCAACGGCGCTGCGGGCGCGCCTGGCGCGCTGCCCCGCGCGGGTGGCGTATGAATGTGACAACGGAGCGTTGACGCTGGAGCTGGCCCGGCGAAACTGGTCCTTGCGCAACGCGGAGGGCGGGCCGGCAGTGGAAGGGCCGCCGCCGGAGGCGTCCGGGGAAGCGGAGGCGCAAGGGGAAGATGACGATGAGGAAAATTGAAAATTGGTCATTGAGAATTTGTGGCCTAAACGAAACGGCGGTTGTATATTAGGGGCTAAAGTCTTGGTGAACGCTGTCGCACTATGAGCAAACGCAACTTGGATTGGTATATTCCGCCGGATTGGTTATTTATTCTCACGTTTCCCGTCCCAGGAACGTTGGTGGTTATGTTGGCGGCCATTGTGTTGCCAATTATTGCACATTTGAAGACCGCCGACATGCGCGCGCTGTATGGTTTTGCTCTCGGAGCGGGGGGTATGGGCATTGTCCTGCTTTTCCTTGCCCGACTGCCTCTTTACAAGGAGCGTCGGTTTTGGACTATCGGCCCGGCGCAGTTGGACCGCAGCCATCGCCGAGTCTATTGGCTGGCGTATATTGTTGTCGCGGCCAGCCTGCTGCTGCTTGGCGTTGTCTGGCTGAGAGCAAATGAGATCTGATCTGCTATCTGGAGGAATCAGGCGTTTTAGGGATGCTTTTCTACCGCGGATTTCCCGGATGACACGGATAAGAAATGAAGGCTCTCCCATCCTATCCCAGCGGGCGCAAATCTGTTTTTGGTCAAATCCATCCTTGCCGTGCCACCCTCACCCCGGCCCTCTCCCACTGGCGCGGGAGAGGGAGAATCGTCGGCCGCCCACTGGAAAACCGACAGCGGAACTAGCCGGACGGCCACATAAATCGCCAAGACCTTTCCGTTGCTGTTCCTTCTCCCAGGGGGAGAAGGTTAGGATGAGGGCGAGCCATTCACAAAAACAGATTTGCGCCCCATCCGTGCTATCCGGGAAATCCAAGGTTGGATTTTTTTGTTTGCGCCTCTTGCCCTTTGCGTCTTTGCGTCGCTTCTCTCCCCCGCCATTGTTTCCATGACATGAACTTCCTGGCCACCCTGCAATGGCATCCGCGGCTGGCGCCTTTCTGGTGCGCCGGGTTGCTGGCCGCCGCGGCGGCGTGGGGCTGGCTGCTGTGGCGGCGCATCAAGCGGCGGGCGCCCGTGGCCGCGCCCTGGATCGCCCTGCCCAAGTGGATCACGCTGCTGCTCCTGTTGCTGGCGCTTTTTGACCCCGTCTCCGCCCTCCAAAAATCCGAGCCGGCCACCGGCAGGCTCCTGGCTTTGATCGATTCCTCCTCCTCAATGGATGTCGCCGATGATTACCACCACTCGCGCGCCGACCGCGCCCGCGCCATCGTCGAGCAATGGAAGAAATCGCTTCCCGCCGGCGTCGCTCTCGACACGCTGGCGTTCGACACCACCCTTCACAAACTGGACCAGACGCCCGCCGGAACCATCCGCGGCACGGACCTGGGCGGCTGTCTGCTGGCGCTTTCCGAGCGCCAGGACCTGCCCTCTTATCTGGGCGTCGTCTTACTGACCGACGGCGGAGATGAAGCCATCGAGGATTTGACCCTGCCCAAAATCCCGCTCTCCGTGGTGGGCATCGGAACGGACCCGGCGACTTGGAATGATCTGGCCCTCACCGACGCGCAGGCGCCGGCGACGGCGGAGAAGGATACGGAGTTTGAAATCAGCGCAGACGTTGAGGCGCGCGCCGGTCACGGCGGAGGGTTCCTCCAGGCTGTGGCGCGCACACGGGTGTTGTTGGAGCACGCGGCGGGAACGGGATGGGAAAAGGTTGGGGAGACCAACGTCGATCTGTCCAATTTGCGCGCGCGGGCGCGGCTCTCGGCCCGGAGCGGTCAACTGGGCCCGCAACGTTACCGTGTGACGGTGCAGCCGGCCGGCGGCGAGCTTTCCACGCTCAACAACTCCCGCACGGTGTCGGTGAACGTGCAAAAGAAGGCGCTGCATGTGCTCTATTTCACGCTGGATTTGGGACAGGAGTTCAAGATGTTGCGCAACGAGTTGGGGCGCGATCCGGGCCTTGCGTTCACCGCTCTGTTCCGCAGCGCGGGAAACCGGTTTACCCTGCAAGGCGACCGCCGGCCCGGAGATGACGCCCTGGCGGCGGGATTTCCGTCCGGCAAAGAAGGTCTCAAGGCCTATGACGTCATTATCATCGGCTCGTTTTCCGCCGACGAATGCGGGCCGCGCCAGATGCAGGCCTTGATTGAATTCGTCGAAGAGGGCGGCACGCTGATCTTCCTGGGCGGCGACAAATCCTTCGGACGGGGCGGGTATGCGGGGAGTTTGGTGGACGCGCTGTTTCCCTGGCGGCTCTCGCCCCAGGAACCGGCGCCGGCGCAAGGCTCCTTCGCCGTGTCAGTCCCGCCGATGGCCTCGGGCCACCCGATCCTGGCGACAATCGAAGACACCCTGGCCCGCGTGCCGGCCCGCCTGGACAGTGTGAACCGGGTGGGCGAATTGAAGCCCAACGCCACGGCGCTGCTGACGGCGCAAACCGGCGGCCAGGCCGTCGCGGCGGTCGCGGTGCAACCCTACGGCAAAGGCAAAGTCATGGGGATAGCGACGGACACAATGTGGAAATGGGCGTTGCAGCCCGAACCGCTCCGCTCGGCTTACGGACTTTTCTGGCGGCAGGCGGTGCGCAATCTGACCGGCAAGATCGAAGGCGGCCAGAACCTGGCGGTGGCCTGGGACAAGGACTTCTACCGGCCCGGCGAGCAGGCGACGGCGGAGATTCGGGTGCTGGGCGCCGGCGCGGGAGTGCTGCGCTTCACCGCGTCGCTGTCAAGAACCAACGAAACCGCCGCGCTCGAAGTCGCCCCCGTGCCGGCGCAGCCGCAGACGTTCCAAGCCAAACCGCGTTTTCGGGACCGGGGTGATTACTTCTTTCGGCTGGTCGCCTATCAGGGCGAGCGCGTCCTGGAAGCCTACGAAAAGGCCTTTCCCATCGCGCCGCGGCTGGCGGAGGGATCGCGCCTGGAACTGGACGAGGTGTTCCTCAGACGCGTCGCCACGCTGGGAGGCGGAACCTATTTCCGCGAAAGCGAAGCGGGCCAACTGCCGGTCCGGGTGGCGGGCCGCCATTTGCGGAAAATCGAGGTGGAGGAATCGTCGCTGGTCGAGGCGGGGCCGTGGTTTGCGCTGGTTTTCCTGGCGGTACTGGTGTTGGAATGGACGTTGCGGCGCAAGGTGAACTTGTTCTGAAAACGCTTATGAAAATTAACCGTCCCCAAATCGCCCGCCAGCCGGTTTGCCGCGCGCGGGTGCTGGCCGCCGCCCTCCTCCTGGCGGCCCTTTTTCCCGCTCCGGCTGCGGAAGAGGCGCGGGAAGGCCGGATCGAATTTTCGGACGGGAAAGTGGTGGAGGGGAAAATCTCGTTGACTTCCGGGAGCGCCTTGAAAATCCAGTCCGGCTCACAGGTCCGCGCGCTGGACCTGGATCGCGTGCGGGAAATCCGGCAATCGGCCGAACAGGAGGAAATGGACCGCAACTGGCGCTTCAAGGAGGCGGGCCAGACGGCCAAGGAATTCACCGGAGAGCCGTACCCGGTGCGCTATGTGAAAACTACGGTCCTCCTGGCCGGCGGCGAATCCTTCAGCGGCCATCTCTACTCGACAGTCCTCTACGTGGAGAGCGGCGAGACGGCGCAAAAGGTCGTGCTGCTCTCCAAACAGCGCGGCGACGAGGGCCAGACCTTGAAGTCAATGATCTATCCCACTCGCATCTCCTTCGCCGGCGCCGCGGCGGCGGACAGCGCCACGGCCACGCTGCGGCTCCATTGGCCGGGCCTGGGGCCGAAATCGGAGCTGGCGGCCCTGACGCGCGGGGAATTGGTGCAGTTGACACTGACGCCGTCCGGCCGGGCCGGGGAATTCAAGATGACTTCGCCCTTGGGCAGGGAGTTTTTCCTGGCGATCAAGACGGGGGACAGGATCGTGGCCGGATGGCCGCCGGACAAGGAGGAGAAGGTTCTGGCGCAGGTCCAAATGGCGATGCCGAATTCGGAGGATTTTTTCGACGCCCGCAAGGTCTTGGGAGTGCTGCGCGACCCGGCCGCCGGGGAGATTTACGCTCTGGTCCTGGCCGCGCGCAAAGGCGGCACGACTCTTGAGCAACCCCGCAGCCAGCCGTGGCGCCTGGAGATATATCGGTGGAAGACGGAGGAGGGAAGCGACCGCCTGATGCTGGCGGGCCAGAATTATCTCTTCCGCGGCATCGTGGCGCCAGGCGAAACGGCCCCGGCGGTGGAATTGTCGGAGAAGCTATGGCGCCTCCGCCACGACGGAGAGACATGGACGGCGGGGGAATAGGCCGCAAGATGGAGTCCTTGGCCCCGTATTGGAGCCTGACTTATGATGACGATCACCCCCGGTGAGCCGCCATGCAGTGAATGAACCATTCGCAGTGTAACATGGTGGAAGTATGAATATAATGAAGAATCTGCAATCGACGGCGCGTTGGATTTTGCGTCTCTCGGCGGTTGGCGGCGCCGCGCTTTTTCTGGCCGGCTGCATCGAGCACACGGAAACAACCTACCGTGACGTGACGCGCGTCAAGGTGCAATTCGAGAGTGAGAAAGCCGGGCGCCTCTTCTACGAGGCCCTGAGCAAAATGCCCTTCGATAACCGCGCCGAATCCCATACCGAGGTGTCAATCCCTGTTGTGTTCGATAACACATATACCGTTAAATCCGGCGAAAACGAAAAATTCAACGAAGCCGTCAGGCGCTGCGATAGCAACAAGGACGGTGTGATCACTGAAGTCGAAGCGGAGATATTCGCCAGCCAATTCCATTAGAGCGCCGCTGATTTTTGGTGATTATCGAGGAATGTGAAGCCGTTCCGCAAGTGGAGCGGAGCGGCAGCGCAGCGCAATCCGGCGCCAAGCGGTGCGCCCCCTCCGGCCAAAGAGAGCCGGGGTCCTGCCTAACATTTCCATTCCAAAGGCCCATTTTTTCCTCATTTGTTCCAAGTGCTTGATGTACAAGGTAATATCCATGCCGCTTTTCCTTGACTTAACCATGAAGAACCTCTACAAGCAGCAACGTAAATTAACTACAGTATGAAAAAAGCCTGGAATACAGTGTGGCAAGTTATACTGGCAGGGATTTTGCTGTCGATGGGAAACCTTAACGCGCAAGAGGGCGGAGGCTGCAAGGATGATCCCACCACAGTCCTTTCCTGAAATGGAGCGGCTTCCATCATTGACACTGTAACCATCAGCCCAAATGCGGGGACAAACGCTCCTGAGGGCAGCATCGTCTGTGTGGGCGCCACGGTGACCTTGAATCTTTCGCAAGTCATTTATCCCTCCACCAATTCCACGCAGATATGCCATGCTTGCCCCTCGAACTATTGCGGCCCGATCTCCACTAACAATGGAGCGTCGCCGTACGGCATTACCAACTGGTATTTCTATGGGACACCAGATAACACGAACGGTTATGTGGAGGGCTTTGGCAAAAGCGTGTCGATCACAATAACTAATACTAATGGGTATTATGGCTGGGGCTACATTTGGCTTGATTCCGCTGAAATGCCTACAAACCAGCCGGACTGCCCGTGCGGCTGCCAAGATATCACAACAGAAAACACTTCGTACGCCTTTGTGGCGGTTTCGGGTATGTCCGTAAGCGGCGCCACATGGGTTACTAACGTGCCTTGCAATACCTACGTGGTTGGACTTTCTTGTTCCAACTTCGTGACAGTAACCGCCTCTCCAAATCCTAGCATCGACGACCAGTTCCTACCCGCAGGCTGGAACATGACCGGAGGAATCTCAACCACCAATGCCGACGGGTCCACCAGCCGCACCACGCGCCTTGTCGACGCCGGTAAAGTCGGAATCACCACTGTTACATCGACATCCGGGACTTCATCAGAAAGCGTGCGAATTATTGTCGTTTTCCAGATAACAAACCAATGTGTTGCAACAAGTCCCACCAATCAGGCAAGAACGACGATTGGCGTTGGGGAGCAGGTTAATCTATGGCTGCTTGACTCTCCAAATGGCACATTCCCGTGGTCCACTTCTGCAGGGAGTTTGAGCTCAACAAATGGAACCTCTACGACTCTAACGGCGCCTGGCACAGCACAGAGCGTCACGGTCACGGTGGAGTGCAGTTGCCGCTCCACCTCGTTGACATTTGCCGTAATAAGCCCGAGCGGATTTCTCTTTACCAACGGTTATGCCTACGGTGGGGCCAGCCCGCCAGCACAAAATTGGATAGGCTTTGATTACCATGCTAATGTGTATGTACAGCCCGATTCGGTTAACTTCGGAAACATTAGTTTTTATGAAAGTGGCGCTGTGCCGATTACAACAGGATATTATAGTAGTCCGCCGTATCCCTCTCAAAATCACCCACCCAATGGACCTCATTCAGTGACTAGTACTGTGGTTCCTGGATTGGGAACAGACACTGGGATTGGTGACGAAATTGGCGGAAGTGCGACGGTGCCATTTTCAAATGGCCAGTTCACCTGGCCAATTGTCTGGAGTCATTCGGTGGGGAATACAAGTCAAGTGTCAGTTGAAACCATTAACGAAATGTTTACACTTACCGGCAGCGCCTCGACCGGAACTCTACAAATTCAAAAGGGCGCTTCTGGATATACGCTTAGTTCGCCAAACTCCACGCCACAGCCGATTCAATGACAATTTTATGAAATTTAAACATCTATCGTTCGTAATCATGGCAATCATTTTGCCGATTGTTGACCACTCTTTCGCAGATGAAAACTCCACGGACACAAAGGTTGTTCAAGTCTCTGTCACAAATGCATTGAATGACTTTAAACAAACCGGCGACTATGCATATCTGGTTAAGGCCTGGGACGCGGTCAGCTCAATAAAGAACGCACAGTCGGGCATTGAATTGAAATTAACCGTTCTTCAAGTGTGTTACAAGGCAAGAGACATGGCCTATGATCCAACCGCTGACCACCATATTACTTTAAATGTAACTCCTCCCTTAGGGGGCAGGCAATCTCTATTTTCAGGCATGTATCCTAAAGATATACAGGATCCCGTAGTGCGCAAAAAATTTGAGGAGGATATTGCGGAGAATAATCGTCGTGAACAAAAATTGAACAAAGAAAGAAAATTGCAGCAGATCCAGGACGCATTAATCAATAATGTAAGAGTCGTGCTTAAAGGACAACCCAAAGAATCGCCGTTCAAAAAGCGCGTCATTCAACTGATTGATTCAACCATCACGGAGAAGGAGCTTAAGGAGAAATTGCTGGAACCATGAAGGTTTTAAAAACCGAAGGGCGAATTCCTGTTGAGGAAGACAGTTGCTTGCGGCAAGTCATGTATTCAGGAAACTATAGATTACTTTTCGCTTTTTGTTTCCGCGCAATTGATCCGAAGTGGGTTTTGGCACAAACCGCGAATCCAATTCGAGTTGGCGCCGAAACTAATTACAGCAACATCGAGTGGTTTCAGATTTCATTTAATGAATTGACTGACATTGTTAAAGGCGCCAATCCGTCACGGATTCCGTCCAATGTCTGGGGCATTATCCTTCAGAAGGTGGATTGGTTTCAACTGCCTACTAATGTCCAGTATTATATCAGTGAAAATGTCGATTGGTCGATGATTCCAACTGAGTTACTGGAGTTTTACAATCACCCCGGCGCATGGCCGGAAAGTCCGGAGAAAGAGGCTGCGCTCAGGCACTGCGCGGTATTATTGCGCTCCTCGGTTGACACAAATTGGCTGGCTATGGTTGCCAGCAAGCTTGCCAACGAACCTGCCGTCCTCGAATTCACGAATCATTTATATGCCTCAACATACGCACGACAAAGACAGCCATTTTTCGGAGAATGGCCAACTGCAGCACATTGGCTGGTTGCTGAACGAGAAATTTGCCATGCATATTGAGATGGATGCGGCCGCCAATCCAAAAGTCGGCGCTTACTTTTTGACAAAACCCATTCGTAAACGGCCGGAATAGCAACCTGCATTGACGCACCCGGTCGAAAAGCCTCGCATTTTGAAGAAGGCGATTTACTGCTCGATTCTTTGGTTGTTAGCTCCGATTGGAATTCTGACAACTGCCATTATCAGGCACCAGCCGACTTACCAATCGAGAACGATCTTGGAATGGTTTGACGGGATGCAAATGGATCCGAAGTCGCCAAACTTGATGGCCTTGCGGGAAATCGGCAAGCCAGCGGTGCTGTTGTTGCGGGAGGATCTGACTTCCGGGCACATTGACTATAGAATCAAGGCCGCCTGGGCGTTGGGGCAATTGGGACCGCCGGCGCTTGAGGCCGCTCCATCCCTCATTCAGGCTTTGAATGACGATAGTCCAATTGTCAAACATTATGCCATTTTGTCCTTGGCTGCATTACACATATCGACAGATGCCCTGATTTCCGGTTTGATGTCCAAACTGGACGAGAACACTCTTGGCGTCGCCAATAGTGCCGCTAATTTGCTCAATCAAATTGAAAGGGAACGGAATAGAGATAATATACCGTTCGTCGCTGATGAATTTGAATACGACATGGTTTTTCTTCGATCATCCGTGTATTATGTTAGAGGAATGGGCTTGGAGCGGCTCATAAAGATCAAGCACAAGGATGAAAGAGTCATGGCGGAGTTTTACTCGCTTACAAATGACGCGAATTTGAGTGTTCGGGAAATGGCTTTGAGTTATGCGAACCATCCGGGCATTATGGAGAGAATTTATCAAAACCCCTCGACTTTTGGGCCGCGCGAGTAACGTATTATGCGATGGTGAAGGCGGCGCTGGGGATTCCGGCGCTGGCGTGTTTCGCATACGTCGGGCTGAGTTAGTTTCCGAGACGAAGTGGTTTTGGCCCTCACCCTGGTTCTCTTTCCGCGTTGCGGGGCGAGGGGATGGCACTGACACCATCAGCCGCCCTTTCAGGGCTTGGGAAAACGGCGCCGGCCAATCCAGGGCGTCGCTCGCTGGCTGGCTTTGCCCTGGGCTATTTTCTTTCGCCCCGTCAGGGCTGAACCACGAAGATGGCGTCACGGCTGCGGGCACGAGCACAATTAACCAGTCCGCCCCATCCTCGGCGCGGTCTGCCAATCGGATGCGGGGAACGGCCTCTTGTTCGATTTTGCCAAAAGGAAGTTGCACAATGTAATTTGCGTGCTATTGTGGGGCCAGTGGCTGAGGGCGGATTGTTCTTTGAAAGGCCGCGGATCGGGGCGTTTGAGCGGTGAACCCGTTTGAACCACGCCATGTCCCGGTTGGCGTGGCTGTTTATCCGCCTTGCGCGGAGCGCTGGCCCCGTTTCCGGCCCGCCGAGGCGCTGGACAATAATCTTTAACCACGGATGAACCCGGATTAACACGGATTAGGAATTCTCTATCTGTGAAATCAGTGAAATCCGTGGTTAGATGTCTTCCTCTGCAGTGCTATCTTAACGCCTATTTACGCCTTGAATTGACGGCGGGGAGGGTTTCCCGATCTCTGTTCATCTGTCCAAAACGGCTTTGGGGGTCGCAGCCGCCACGCCGGAGAATCCGGTGTCTTCCTCTGCCCCGGGGCACGGAGAGTGCCGGACTAAATGCAGGCTTGTGCAGGCTTATGCACCCTTGTGCATGATAAAATGCGCGCGGGAACCCCGTTCCTGGCCGGGCAACTCAACGAAATTATCCGCCGCCGCCCCAAGGCTGGGGTTTTAGTCGGCAAGGGTTGGGATCAATCGTTGCGCCAGTTGGTCGGCGCCATTTTGCAGGGCGGTTTTCGCGGCGATATGCTCGGCCAGATCGATCGCGGCGCTGGTTTGGCGATCCACCCGGAGGATGGCGCCGGAGGAGGAATCGCGCACTTTGATTTCAATTCGAGCGCGACAGCTCTGCAGATTGCCTTTGCGCATGCCCAATTCGCTGAAGGCTTCGCCCGTGATTTCGATGTCCGCTTTTTTTCCGGAAGCGCCGTCCACCAGCGTGAAGCCGCACTCTTGCAAGATGAGCAAAAACTCGGTCTCCGCCGCCGGGTCAATGACGTGCTGGCCGAAATGTTGTTCGGGAATCTTCACCGAGACGGAGGGCAGCTTCTTGCCGTCCAACTTCTTCTTGATGCCGGCGATGAGGTCTTCATGCGTCTGAACTTTGGCGATGAGCGTGTCGCCTTTCTGGGCGACCACAGCCGCGATTTTCCTGGCCAGCTCGGGCGCCAATTCGGTGATGTCCTGGCCCGCCCTGCCGTTGACCAACTCGCCATAGACCCGGCTCGTTTCCGTGCCGATGATTTTGGCGACGAGCACCAACTTGTTCTCCACTTGAAATACCCGCCCGGTCACGAGCACTTTGGCGCCGGTCAGGTTGCCGACCTTGGCGGCGCTTTCGGGGCTGACCGTGCCGGACAACCCAAGTTCCTGTTCGCCCAGCGCCTTTTCCAGTTCCGCGCGCTCGACGGTGATGAGTTGGGGTTGGGCGGAGAGGCTGGCGTTGACCAGCGCGGCGACTTTGGGGCCGAGATCGCGCACGGCTTCGTCCTTCGATTCAAAATCGAAAACGGCGACGGTGAGGACTTCCGGCGGCGCGGCCTGCGCGAGCGCGGCGGCCAGCAGGGTCAGAGACAGAATGAGCGGAATGTTTGTTTTCATAATTGTTCGTGTTAACGGGACAGGTTCGGCAGAGAAGGTTTCTCCGGGCGCAAAGCCAATTTGCAGAAATAAATCAGATTCAACTGCGACCGTGGATTCTCCGTCAATTGGGCGACCAACTCAGGCTGGACGACAAGGACGGCGGCTCGATCTTGCGGCACAGTATAAAATGACGGACGCGGCTTGTCCAGCTTGCGGGGCGGGCCTTGAATCCAAACGACCGGGGTGCCCTTTTGGGCCAGGGTGTGGACGCGCCCGGCCAACCCGCTCCATTCCGGGGCGTCTGGGCCGCATGAACCCACCACCGCCAGCTTTCCAGAAAAGGCCGCCAGTTCAGTGTCCGCCAAATCAACGAAACCTATCGCCGCGTTTTTCAGGGCCGGCTTGAGTTGGTTGCCGGGGTCAAGCACGCCAAGATTATTCCAGCTTTCCTCCACCAGCAGCTTCAACTCATGCAGCAAATTCGTCGGATACACCCGCACTTCGGTGACGCCGATAACGCGATTGGTGTCGTCAAGCCATTGGACAAGAAAGGTGGTCTCGGCATTGACGGCGGGAAAATCCAGCGGCGCGGATTCGAGCACGGTTTGGCGGGACAAGACCCGCAGTTCTTTCCACGGCTTTTCGCCCAATGGAGCCGCCGTGGCCGAAGTGGTTTGAAGCATCCGCGTGCGAATTTCGCTCCTGAAATCCTGATCGCCTGGATTGCGGAAAATCGCGGAAATGCTCCTGGCGTCACCAAAGAAAACAGACTGCGGCCCTGCGTTGGTGTCGAGCATGAGTTGCGCGCGGGCCACGCCGCACGGGCAGCAGGCGATCATCCAAAGCGTGACTACGTTCGCAAATTTCATTTCCAACTATTTCGACGGTTGACGGCGGTAATTCCTTTGGGAAAACCACTCAATCGCTCCATGCTTTTTTGCTGCCTTCGTCCTCCCACCATTTTCGGACCGGCCCTACCATGTCCTGTTCCGAAAACCGTATTGCCTCCAGGCTGGCGCTGGCGATGATCGCCTTGGCCGCCCGGCGGCAAACGCCGGGGTTCTGATGATAAAGGAGTCTGGCCAGATAAGGCATGACTCCTCTTGGAGCGGGGCCAACCACGCGCAGCGAGTACTCGGCATTGAAGACCGAAGTCGTCCCCTCGGCCGCCAAAATCAAAAAGGGCGTGGCGCAAGCGGCAGGTTTGCCGATGCCGCCGAAAGCGCGGAGCGCGTTGTTCAATTCCGGGAAACTATCGTTGTAACAGACGTAGCCTGGAAGGTAGGGCACCGCGGCAGCCGCGTTGGTCCCCATCTCACCGCAAAGGATCAGCATCTGTTTGGCGTCCTCCCCTATCCAGAGTTTGTATAACAGCACGGGCAGCACTTGATCTTTTTGCGCCAGAAGTTGCTCGCGGATGCTCCGGGCATTGCCGCCCGCGGCGCCTTTAAGCTCCTGCTGCCAAAGTTCATCAAAGAGTTGGTTCATCGCTTTGGCCAGAGCGGGGTCGGGCCTTGGCACCGGCGCCGGTTCGCCACAGCATTTCGTGTAATCGATCTCCTCGTCGGCATAGAGCCGGATTTTCCTGAGCAGGTCGAACGCACACCCGTCCACTTGCCCGCTGTACCAGGACGTTTTGCGCGCGATGGGGACGCCGGCGCCTTCGGTCTGGCGCAAAAGTTCTTTCAGCAGCTCCAGCGCTTCAAAGGCATTTCCTTGCTGATATTGCGCCTGGGCAAGGTCATAAGCCGCTGTCAGACGATTCCTCATCGGCAGCGCGTTGTCGCGGCGGATGCCTTCGAAAACCTTGGCCGCCAGATCCGGCCTGCGTTGCGCCTGCATTTCTTCGGCCAGGTCCCCCATCAGCCGCGCATATTCCAGGTCGGTCGCAGGGGTTGTCCAACGAAAGGCGCGCACGGGATGTGCTTCCACGGTATAGTCCGGCGTCAACACCGGGTCAAAATCCAGCATGACCGTGAGCGGCGCGCCGGTCGCCGGATCGAAATCAAAATCTTCCTGATACTGTTGGGCCTGCTTGACCAAGAACTGGCAGTAATCGTCCACATCCCGCATCTTCTTGACCAACTGCCCGCAACGGTCGATCAAGACGAGACGCGCTTTGCGTTGTATATTGTTCAACAACGGACGCCCCAGTTCCCAGGCGGCCTCAGTCTGGTGATTTTCAAAAGCCGCGTTGAAGGCTTTGATCTGCTCAACCTCTTCGAGCAGATGTTTGAATAATGGGTCGAAAACAGGTTGTGTCCGCGCGCGGATGGCCGGGTCTTTCGCGGCGAGAAGAGAGTCGGCCAGTTGGAATGCTTTGGCATTTTCTCCACGCCGCGCCATTTCGTTCATCGTGAAAAATCGTTGCGCCTCGGTGACCGGCGGGAAGTTGGCGGGGACGGCTTCCGGCAGCTTGTGTTCGGTCCCGACATTGGCGAAGACCGTCCCCACAAAACGCCCGTCCTTGGGGTCGCAGTAGATGGAGACGCCTGATTGGCGCGTGGATTCCACCAGGGCCGTGGCGGCCTCGGCGCTTCCGGGGAACCACTCCAGCAGCTTGGCGAAGTCGTTGGTCAATGGATGCCCGGCGTAGGACCAGGCGCGCGAATAAAGCCAGGCCCACGAGGACATGTGACGTTTGCGCCAGAGCGCCGAAGCAAGCCAGAAAGGCGCGTCCGGCTGGGCCTTGTTGCGTTCCACTGAATTGACGGCCTGTTCCAGCAGCCACATTTTGCTGTCCCAATCCCCGTAGAAATCCGACAGGGCCACCCAGTTGCGCGCGCTGTTCGTGTCCCCCATGACCAAACGCAACGTTTTTGCGAACGCGCTCTCCGGGGTATCGCGCGGGCCTGGCTCCATTATGTCCGGCGGCGAAACGCCGGCTTGGGTTGCCGGCTGGGCCGTCGCTGAGGGCCGGCTTTGGAGGAAAGCCCCGGCCAAAGCGTCGTAGTCCGCGATGGCGCGGCCTTGGGAGATCGGAACGCTGGCTTGGCGTTGCGGCTCTCCAGAAAGCAAATCGCGCTGTCGGGCGCGCAGCGTGCCGTCGTTTGCGGAGAGGACTACGACGCTGTCCACGGCCAGCCAAACGCTGCGCCCGTTGAGCGGCGCGGCCATTTGTCCGGTGAGTTGGAGGTCGATTTCCCGAGTGGTGGCCGCGATGGAGGCGGGATCGAAGACCGTGAATTCTCCGCTTTGCTTGAGCCGTTGCACGAAAGCCGCCCAGCCTGCCGCCGGGATGTCTTCGGAGGCGACGACCGCGACGACCGGCAGCTTGGCGGCCAAGTTTGTTTCAACTGCCGGCTTCCGCAAAACCGGCTTGGCGGCGAATTCGGCCAGCTTCTCAAATCCCATCTGCCGGCAGGCCCGGGCTTCCCAAAGACGGGCCTGATCGAAGCGGCCGGCTTTGCCCGCGGCATTGCGAAAACAGAAAATCGCCATTGGATAATCGCCGCGCGCATAATACTCCAACCCTTGGAAGAAGGGCATCGCAGCTTCGGGCAGCCAGGTCAAAGACTCCACTTTGGAACCTGCCGGCGGCGCGGGCGCTTGCGTCCCCGCTTGCGAGCTTGCCTCTTTGGCCAGCGATTGAATGGCTTCCAACCAATCCGCCGGATAGGCGCCACGCTGTGTGAACGAGGCCTTGACCGTCGCCGTTCCCGCCTCGATGACCGACACGGTGAGCGCAAAACGATCCGGCGCTGTCCGGCTGACATGACCGCTGATGAAGTAAGCCACCGCTGGAAGTTTGGCCATCTGCCAGGCGTCGGGCGACATGGTGAAGTGAGCCTGCAAATCACGCTCGCCCAGGACCAGCCGGATTTGCCGCCGCTCCAGCGTCGGAACGCCCTCTCGTTGCAGCGCCAGTTCCACAAAATCCGTTAATCCCACCGTCCAGTCGCCGCTCTCCCCGGATGTATTCTCACCCGCGAAGTCCAGCACTGCGACGCTCAAGGATTGATTCGTCTGAGCCGGCAACTGTCGCGCGACCAGCATCATGACAAGAATCAAAAAAGCTGGTTTCATGCATTCACATCGCCGCGGGGCCGAGAGTTTTGGCCTCGATAGTCATGTGGTTGCCCGCGTAAAACCGCTCCCCGCTTGACCAGACAAATTGGCTGCCCGTCACGATGATGCCGCCATGCGCGTCGGAAAGCGTGGTGATTTTTTGTCCGGCCACTTGGATTTCCTGGCCGCTGAAGGTCACGAACGACGCGCAATTCCTGCCGTCGCAGATATGCACGTAAAGCGGTTGCGAAGCAGACACGTTGTTGTCGTCGGACAAAACCAGATTCAACCCGTGCGCGTCCTCCACGATGGCACGGACGCGGTCGGGAAACATCGACTGCATCTCGTGGACCATTTTCGCGCTGGCCAGAATGTCGTTGGACGGGATCGCCGCCGTATCCGTCCGCGTAAGCCGGTGGCCGATGGCTAATGCCATCAGCAGACAGGCCGCCAGCCCGCCCGCCCACGCCAGGCGCGGAAAGAGACTTGGCGCGCCGCGGGGGGGCGGAACTTCACGGTTGAGGCCGGCAATGACCCGGCGCGGAAACATTTCCAAGGAGTCCCTGGAGATTTCCGGCAGCCGGGCGCGTTTCAAGATGGATTCCAGTTCAGGTCTCTTCATGGGAAAGGTCTTTCAAGAGGCGTTTGAGCTTCTGCCGCGCGGCAAACACGCGCCAGGAAATGGTCGTTTCGGCGCAACCCAGGGTCGCGGCCGCCTCGGCATGGCTCTGGTTTTCGTAAATGGTCAGGACGATGGCGGCGCGTTGTTTGGCTGGCAGCCGGTCCAAAGCGGCCTGGACGCGGCGTGACAATTCATCGGGGAACCCGCCATCCGAACCTTGCCCGGAGGTGGCGTCCACCGCCCATTTTGCATGGATGTCGGCGCGGCGGCACTCGCGCCTGCGCCAATCCAGGCTCAAATTGATGACGATCTTGCAAAGCCAGGTCGAAAGCTTCGAAACGCCGCCAAAAGAGCCCAGATGCTGGTAGGCGCGCAGAAAAGCCTCCTGCGCCAGCTCTTCGGAGTCGTCGAAAGAGCCTGTCATGCGGAATGCAATTGCGCGCACCATCCGTTGATGTCGATTCACCAGCGCCGCATAGGCTTCCGGGTCGCCGGAAAGGCTTCCTTCAATCAGCTTTGAATCATCGTCGGCCCCAGCCATGTGCGCCATCTTAACCCATGAGACGGATGGCGACAGGAATTCCTTTGAGAAATCAGCGGGCGCGGCTTGATCGTGGCAGGCGTTGTGAAGCCCGATGCGATGAGCTTCCCATTCCGTAACGCCACCGCAGGACCCCAAAATGGGCCATTAAGGGTAACGGCTCCAACCACTTCGTGATTGGAGCCGTCACTTTGTTCCGGTATCCAACTAAAACAGCTTTATCACGCTCATCACTGGGCTGTCGGGGGATTCTTTACCGTGAAGAATCCTGTTTTCGCATTGCCCGCAACACCCTCGTTTGTTCCACCGTCCGCGGTTGGCAGACACGTATTGGGAACCAAAGTCCATATCATACCGGGTCCCATCTGTGTCGGGGGTATGAGGAGTGGGGTGCCGTTCCAGTACGTCGGTTGGTACCAAGTCGGATCGGTCAGGTTAGCTTTTGTTTCCAGCCCGTAATTGAGAGCGGGAGTGGTCCAATTCACCCAGTAAGGCGTGTTGATTGAGGCTAGAACGACGGCGTTTGTGCTGGTGACGGAAAAGGCTGGATTCCAGAGAGTGGTGTCAAAGTTGGTATCCGTTGTGAAGTCGTCAACCTCGTTTGTCCCCGCAACATTCATAATCGCAATTTTAGAAATGTCGAAAAACTGACCTTCACCGGCCGCGGAACCCGGCGTCTCTCCAAAGCAAATAGTCAATGGATCCGCGAAGTAGCCGTTGGCCCAAGCTTCCGACGGCAAGGTGAAGTGTGCTGGGATGCCGTCCGGCCCGGTTACCGTGCCATTCGTGTCGCTGTCGAAGGCTAATGTCCAGGTGCCAACGCCACCGGCGGTGGTGTTGGTCCCAGTGGCCACGTTGAAAACATTCGGATTGCCCGTATTGGGAACCACGCCGGTATTAATCGAATTGGTTTTCCAATCAATGCTCCAAATAAAGTCCGGCTCCTCAGCCGTAATTGTCCACGTAAAGCAATTGGGTTGAGCATAAGCGATATACGGGTTGACCCCCGCGGAATACGCACCCACCATCTGCGTGTAAAACTGTGAACCGTTGACGACTTTGAAGTCCTGAAACGTAACCGAATAGGTGACGGGGTATGTGGTCGCACCAACCCAGGACTGGTTTACGTCCACGGTTCCAAACCCTTCCTGATCTGTCAATGCGCCGGCGCTCTGGGCAAAAACTCTCAACCCCGGTTTGGCGTGTAGGACGGTCATCACCGGTCGCGGGGGCGGCGCCGCGTTCGTGATCAAGAGCAGTTGAAGGTTGGCAATATCGATCTCTTCGACGCCATTGGTGGAAGTATCCGTGGAATTGTTAGTGATGCCACCCATGTAGAAGCCCATGGCAAAAGCTATAGTGGCATTGGTAGGAACAAGCAGGGGTTCAGCCCATGCTATCATCTGGCTCACGGGAATCGAATAGTGTTTGTATCCCGTCCCCGCGGCCGGAAACTGGGAGGCAGGAAGATTGGTCTCCGCGGTGCCGCCACCAGGGGGATAATAAATATCGGCGCCGTTTGCGAAAAGTCCAATCGTAGCGCCAGGCTGATATCCTCCGATTGCAGGAATGGAAACGCCCTGGACCGCAAGGTCGAATTCGAGGATGTAAGCGTAGAGGTTGATGTTGGTGTTGTTGGTGCATGTCAGTTGAGCCGTTTCCAACCCAAAGTTAAGGGTTTCGCCAGCGACACAGTTGAATGTGATTGCGCAATTCTGAGTGTTTGTCCCCTCGGGATTGTCAGTGGAGATGCTTATTTGCGGGCTAAAACCAGCAGGAGGACCAAAGTCGTACGCCACCTGGCCATACCCGCCGAGTGGATCGGCATCGAAGTTGTCCCCCGCGACGACAATGGTTTGCGCATAGGTCGCGGTAGTCAAGCCGCCCATCGCGGCGATCAATAATATCGTTTTGATTGTTTTTCTCATAAGAGTTGTCTTTCTCCTGTTGGTGATATGTTCTGTACACTGTGCAACATTGGCATAAAGGCTCATCTGACTGACAATAGGCAGCTTCCGCTCATTGGTCTATGAGCAGCAATACTCATCCGGGATGGCGGCGGAAACGGCCCATTCAGCAATGGGCGCGGAAGCTGGTTCGGCGGGAAGAGGGACCGAACGCATGGGACGAAAACCTGCCCTTGAGTCGGAAGAGACCATTGAACCCCCTCTCCCATGCCATCCAGAAGTGCTTGGAGGATAGGTGGATAGCACGCGGATAGGCGTTCCTCGACGTTTCCAGCGGATTCCGCCGGCTTCTCCGGCCCAAGGTCGATTGCGCTTATGGCCCACGGCGCGGCGAAGTGGGACGGAGGGCATTGTCTGAGGAATTCACTTGCTCCAACGGAGCAAAGTGATATGAAATACTGTGCCAACGAAGCGACTATTCTGATGATCATCCAACGTGAACTTGAGTTTCAGCCCCACACACACCACCGGCCTGAGCGGAGGCGGCTCAACTTTACTGGAATGGGAGGATTTGCAGCATCCATCGTTCTGCTTTTGTCAACGGCCAACCCGCCGGCGTGTGGCGCCGGGGAACTTCCGACCCGAAACATCGAACCCAACCCCGCTGGGAAATCCGGCCATGTTGTGACGAATGTCGCGCAGTTCAGAACTCTCTCCGGCGCGGATAACCTTGCCGGTTGCGATTTTCATCTGACCGGGGTGATCACTTTGGTGGATACAAATCGTGAGTTGGTGGTGCTGCAAGACGCCACCGGAGCCGTGGGTCTGAGCTTCCGAATCGAAGATCGGGGGCTGCGGGTTGGGCAACTCGTTACTTTGGATGGCACCAATTGCTGTCCCCTTTTTTCGAGTTTCCCAGATTATCCATACCGCCCATCGGGCCGCAATATCTGTCCTTCATTCGAGGCGCCGAAGAACTGGGGCGAGTATTATTTAACGCGGATGCGGGGCTGGCTGCACCCACAGGTCACCGGCAATTACAGATTTTGGACCGCCAGCGATAACTCGTCGGAACTGTGGCTGAGCACGGATGCCAACCCGTCCAATGCCAGGAAGATTGCCTCCATCCCGCGTTTCGGCTACGTGCAACCACCTGAATGGTCGCAATATCCGTCGCAACGTTCGGAGTTGATTGAATTGAAGGCGGGCGGGACCTATTACATCGAGGCGTTGCAAGAGCAAACCACTGGAGGGGACTACCTCTCCATCGGCTGGCAGCAACCCTTGCCGGGCGAATCGGCGATAGCAGTCATCGACGGCCCTTATTTGACTCCGTGGGAGGAAGACCGCGATGCAACAAACACCGCGGCCCATGGGATACTGCGCGAATACTGGACCAACTACTTTGATGGAAATTTGACCGGCATGGGAGGAGCACGCCCATTTGAGTCGGCCTTGACGGTCAAGGAAATTGGCATTGAAATTCATGGGCGCGGCGAATTGCCAACACCCGGCCGGATCGCGCTGAATCAGGAATTGCCGCAGGAGGAAAACTATCGTTGGGTGCAAGTGGAGGGGGTGGTGAAGTTTATGGCGGCTGACGGCGACACGGCGTTTCTGGAGTTGTCGGACGGGCAGTCGCTGATCCAGGTGCGCGCGTTGCACTGGAGCCTGCGAATGTTGGGAAATTTAACCAACGTTGCCGTCCGGGTTGAGGGGGTTTGTGAGAGAGTCTATGACCAAAAGCTGATGGTGCCAGGGCTGATTTGGGCTTCGGCGGAAGACAGCATTTCGCTCCTGGAGGCTGGAGCGGCAAACGCAGTGACCACGGCAAGCGACCAACCCATTTTGTCAACGACTGCAACCAACCCGGCCATGCAGGGCTTCTATAATGCCCGCGGAGTCGTGACGTTCAACGATCGGGTTTTTGACAAGGATTACATCTTCGTTCAGCAAGACGAGACCCCAGTGCTGGTTCATCCTGGAATCCCCGCTTTCAAAAGCCAGTTGAATGTGGGGCAGGATGTTGAAGTTGGCGGCGCGCTGGAACCGGGCAAATACGTTCCGGTCATCACGCCGTTGGTCGTCATAGATTACGGATGGCATTCCATGCCCGTGCCCATCGCGCGGCCCCTTGGTTTGCCGGATTCAGGAAATCGGGAGGGTAAATGGAGCGAACTTGAAGGCGTGGCGCATTCGGTGAACTCCAACGGCACACTTTCCATGGTGGGAAAAGATGGGGCTGCGTACCTCTGGCTGGGGCAAACACCCTCCAATTGTCTGGGCGATTACGTGGACGCAAAATTGCGCGCCCGGGGGGTGCTCATGCTGACCATGCTGGATGCGCCGCTACTGCTGATCCCATCCCGCAATTTTGTCGAGGTGGAAGAGAAGGCGCCGGAGGATCCCTTTGGCACGCCCAAGTGTTCAATTGCCAGCCTTCTTTCGGAAGGCGGGGTAGCGTCGTGGGCACACCGTGTCCGGGTGATTGGCGAGGTTACCTATCGGGATGCGCAATCATTTTTCATTGAAGATGCTTCGGGTGGCATCCGTGTGCGAACCTCCGGCCTGCCCGCGGTCGAGCCAGGCAATACGGTTGAGGTCCTCGCCTTTCCGGCGCAGAGCGGCTTCGTCCATACCTTGACCGATGCCGTGGTGCGTTCGGCCAAGCCGGTCAGGAGCATCCAATCCAAGAACCTGGATTTGAGCGAAGCGTTATCTTCCAAGCAGAATGGCGCCCTGGTTCATGTCGGGGCCACGCTGCTGGCCCAGCAGACTAATGGGATGGAACAAGTGCTGGAGCTTCAGGAGCAACACCGTGTATTCGTTGCCACGCTTGCGGCGGGCCAGGGCCGCCTGCCGGACTTCGCCCCGGGAAGCCGTCTCTGGGTCACGGGAGTGTGCGACGACGCGCTGACTGCGTCATCGCGGGTGGGCGAAAGGCCTCCGCGGGCGCAATTCCTGAGTTCGCTCAACATCCTGTTGCGCAGCCCGCAAGATGTGGCGGTGTTGAGCGGGCCTCCGTGGTGGACGTGGAGAAAAATCGCAACGTCGGTGGGGGTGCTGCTGACGATATTGGCCGTAACGTTGTTGCGGGTTCAACTGTTGCAGCGGCGGCTGGAGCGACAAAAGGCGGCTCAACTCGCCTTTTCGCGGCAAGTTCTGGAGCGGCTGGAAGATGAACGGCGTCGAATCGCAATCAACTTGCACGACAGTTTGGGACAAACCCTGCTGGTCATCAAGAACCACGCCATTTTGGCAATTCAACGTCCCCCGGAAGAACAGGCGTTGCGACACCGTCTGGATGAGATTTCCGGCGCCACCTCCCAAGCCATTGATGAGGTGCGGCGGATTACTCATGGCTTGCGGCCTTATCAATTGGATCGCCTGGGTCTGACCCAGGCAATTCGCGCCTCGGTCAGCCGGGCCTCCGAGAACAGCGCCATTCTATTCGCCAGCCGGGTGGAAGACATAGACGGCCTGTTCGATAAAGACGCCGAAATCCATGTTTATCGAATCGTGCAGGAAGCCATCACGAACGCAGTCAAGCATTCCTCAGCCACGGAAGCGGCGGTCGTGATCAAGAAACGGACCGCGGTTGTTTCACTGGCAATCCGGGACAATGGCCGCGGGTTCAATCCGGCGAAACCGTCCTCCGAACCTCACGACCTCGGTTACGGACTCAACGGCATCGCCGAACGGGTGCGCATTCTCGGGGGGACTTTGGAGATGGATTCCAGACCCGGCGAAGGCACCAGTATGACGGTGGTGGTTCCGTTTCCCATATCGAGAATATGAAGCAGGAAGTAACAGTGCTGATCGTCGATGATCATCCGCTCCTCCGTCACGGGTTGCGCGATGTCATCGGACACAACTCGCGCTTCAAGATCGTTGGCGAGGCGTCCGACGGAGAAGATGCGCTGCGGCAACTGGCCGGCCTGAAACCCCGCATCATTATCCTCGACATTGACATGCCCCGTCTCAATGGCCTGGAAACGCTTCGGGCGGTTCGACAACTGCCGTTCCCGGTTGAGGTGATCATTCTGACGATGTATAACGAAGAGGACATGTTCAACGCCGCGATGGATTTGGGGGCGAAGGCCTATGTTTTGAAAGAGAACGCCGCGAACGATATCCTGATTGCGCTTGACAAAGTGGATCGCGGCGAAGTTTTTCTGAGTCCCTTCATGCATGCGGCGGGACAACGCCGGAGTGATCGGGTGCGGGAACTGCTCTTGAGCAAACCGCAAATCGAGTCGCTGACGCCGGCGGAGCGGCGCATCCTCAAGCTCGTCGGCGAAGACTACACCAGCAAAGAAATCGCCAGCCTCCTCAACTTGAGCGTCCGAACCGTGGACAACCACCGGCAGCACATCTGCGATAAATTAAAACTGCACGGAACGCACAGTTTGTTGAAATTCGCCTTCGATAACAGCGCCTACCTGTAAGCGGGCACATGGACGATCAACTGATCATCCGGCTGGATCAAGAAATGTATTGGTGTGGACAACGACATGGGCAATCTGCTTTAATCGGCCACAAATAGACGATGCATTCACTTGAGACATTAAGCCTCCAAGGTTTCCGCTCCATCAAGGAACTGGATAACTTCACCTTTGGTCCCATTACCGTGCTCGTTGGAGCGAATGGCTCCGGCAAATCGAACCTCATCGGCTTCTTCCGAATGATGAACGACATGATGCAGGGCGGATTGCAGACATTTCTGCAAAACGGCAACGGCGCATCGAACTTCCTTCACTTCGGTCCCGCCCGAACGCGCTTCCTCAGCGCGACGCTGACTTTCCACAGTGATGCGGGGATAAACACGTATCGGTGCGAATTGACGTTCGCGGCGGTCGATCGTTTGATGTTTGTCAGCGAAGAATTGAAATTTCAGCGCGCTGGGGGGCTTCACCCGCAGACAATTGCAATTGAGAACAACGAACCGGTGGAAAGCGCGTTGAGCCGGTATCTGGCTTCCAATCTGAGGACCCACCTATTCATCAAAGGGTTTTTGGATAAGACGCGGGTTTTCCATTTCCACGATACGAGCATGACGTCGCGGATGCGCAATTATTGCGACCAGGACGACGCGCCTTATCTGCGCGCCGAAGGCGGCAATCTCGCGGCTGTCCTGCTACGGTTGCGCGATCATTTTCCCGCGAACTATCGGCGCGTCGTTGCCGGCGTGAACACGGTTTTTCCAGAGATGAAAGACTTCCAACTTGATCCCACGGGCTCCAGCGGAAAGGGCCTCTTGTTACGCTGGCGGCCGACGAGTAACCCGGCGGAAGTGTTCGGCCCGGCACACCTCTCGGACGGGACGTTGCGGATGATCGCGCTCGTGACGCTTTTCAATCTGCCTGAGGAGATGGCGCCGTGGATGATCGTCCTCGATGAGCCGGAACTTGGCTTGCATCCCGCGGCCGAAGCGTATCTAGCCTCGCTTGTCCGCAGCGCTTCAACACAGACACAGGTGCTTCTGAGCACGCAATCGGCGACGCTCGTTGATCACTTCAAGCCAAACGAAGTCGTTGTGACCGAAATACACGATGGAGCCTCGACGTTCCATCGTCTCGAAGACGAAAAGCTCAAACACTGGTTGCAGCGATACACACTTGGCGAAGCTTGGCGAAAGAACGTCTTTGGGGGCTGGCCCGAATGAACCTATTCATCTACGTTGAAGGACAGGAGGAAGAGATGTTTGTGAACCGGATGCTGCGCGGTCACTTGCGTCAGTTCGATGTCATGGTTCAAAAACCCATTCTGGCTGCGACAAGTTTTCGCATCGGTGGCGATAATGACCCGGACATCACGGTTGGCGGTGTGACGAATTACGATTCGATACGCGAAGACATCGTCAACCAATTCGCCATCGGCGACATTAACGCCGCCGACGTGCTGACCACCCTTATAGATCTCTACGCGCTGCCCGCGCTTTTTCCCGGCCATGAGACGGCAAACACGAGCGGCCTGACCGGGTACGGAAAGGCTCAACACATTGAGCAGGCGTGGCAAGCGGATGTCGGGCATGCGAACTTCTTCCCCTACATCCAAGTCCATGAGTTCGAGGCCTTGATCCTTACGCGCCCGTTAACCCTCAAGGAGTATTATCCCGAGCACGCTCCCGGCATTGACCAACTCGGCAGGCAATGCGCGCCTTTTCACACGCCCGAAGACATCAATGATGATAAAGCGACTTGGCCTTCGCACCGCATCCTTGCCCACGTCCCGACGTATCGGAAAATCGACGGATTCCGCCATCTTCAGGATATCGGCATGCCTGAGTTAAAGGCTCATTGCCCTCGCTTTAGGGCGTGGATTGAGCGATGTGAGACATTTTTTCGCTGATTCGGGGCGAGCGTCGGCCAAACCGTGCCCCCCCGCAGTCACGCCGTCGTGGCGCCCACGCGAAGCGTCTTCCAATCACTTCCTCCCAAAATCCGCACGGTGGTGGTGAATGCGCGCGGGCGGAGGCGAAATAGCTTCTGGAAAAACGAGCGGACCACCGCCGCGCTGGTCAGGGTAATGGTCAAGGCAATCGGCTCTTGAGCGGGCGCCGTTTGCGGCTGGCGATGAGAGACGGGTTGATCGAAGAAGTGCGCCTCGGACACCAGCAGCATCTGCCTGACACCCTTTGGCAAGGTTTGAAAACCCGGATAATTCATTATACTCGTATTCATTGGCTGTCCCATTCAGGGTGATTTGGTGTTCATTTACACCTCTGTGTCATCACCCGCCACACACGTATGCAATTGGCGTGCCAACCCCATGAACAGGCGCTTTGCCCGGTAAAAGGTGGATTTCCCGCCCAATAAACTCACGCAAGCGCGCAACTATTGCGCTCCACTGCGCAAAAGGCGGCCTGGTTCTCAAGCGAACCTTGCCACGCGCCGGTTCAGGCGGTAAGCTCTTTGACGATGTGTTTGGCTATTCCAGGCAAAGTGACCAGTATCGAGGGCGATGACCCGATCTGGCGCACGGGCAAGGTCGATTTTGGCGGCATCCTCAAGGAAGTCAGCCTCGCTTATGTGCCGGAGGTCAAGATTGGCGATTACGTCATCGTTCACGTCGGGTTCGCCTTGAGCCGGGTGGATGAAAGCGAGGCGAAGCAAGTCTTCGAATACCTCAGGGAAATGGAGGAGCTGTCCGGCTTCAAGGAGGGCGGCCCGTGAAGTACCTGGACGAGTACCGCGACGCCGATGGCGCCCGCCAATACGCGCGTGAAATCGCCCGCGTCACCACGCGGCCCTGGAACATCATGGAGGTCTGCGGCGGCCAGACGCATTCCATCCTCAAATTCGGACTCGATCAGCTTCTGCCCGAAGGGGTGACTCTGATCCACGGGCCGGGTTGCCCGGTGTGTGTCACGCCGCTGGAATTGATCGATCAGGCCCTGGAGATTGCCGCGCGGCCCAACACGATCTTCTGCTCCTTTGGCGACATGCTCCGCGTGCCGGGCAGCGCCGCGGATCTGCTCTCCGTCAAAGCCGCCAGCGGCGACGTGCGGATCGTTTATTCGCCCCTGGACGCCGTCAAGATCGCCGCTGAAAACCCGGCCAGCGAAGTGGTCTTCTTCGCCGTGGGCTTTGAAACCACCGCGCCCGCGACCGCCATGTCGGTTTACCAGGCGGCCCGGAAGGGGTTGGGGAATTTCTCAATTCTTGTGTCGCATGTCCTGGTTCCGCCGGCGATGGAGGCGCTCTTGTCCTCCCCTCAATGCCGGGTGCAGGGCTTTCTGGCGGCGGGCCACGTTTGCGCCGTCATGGGCTGCGCGGAGTACGAGCCCATCGCGGCGAAGTATCATGTGCCGATCGTGGTGACCGGGTTTGAGCCGTTGGATATTTTACAGGGCGTCTTCATGTGCGTCAGCCAGCTTGAGGAAGGGCGGGCGGAAGTGGAGAACCAGTACGCGCGCGCGGTGCGCCAGACCGGCAACCAGCCGGCGCAGGAACTGATCCGGCAGGTGTTCACCGTCGTGCCGCGGAAATGGCGCGGGGTGGGAGAGATTCCGCAAAGCGGGCTGGGGCTGCGGGATGCCTACGCGGGGTTCGACGCGGCGAAGAAATTCGGCCTGTCGCGCCACACGGTCGAGGAGCCGGCCGATTGCCTGAGCGGTTTGGTGTTGCAGGGGCGAATCAAGCCGCCGGAGTGTCCGGCTTACGGCAAACGTTGCACGCCGGAACATCCGCTGGGGGCCACGATGGTTTCCTCCGAGGGCGCCTGCGCGGCCTACTATCGCTACCGCGGCCTGGCTGCGGTCAAGGCGGCTTGCGAAACGCAATAGCGCTTATGGCCGACTCCTTGGAATTCACCGGCGCCTGCCCGATCCCGATCCAGCAGTATCCGCGGATTCTACTGGCGCACGGGGGCGGCGGCAAGCTGATGCACCAGCTTGTCGAGAAGATGTTCCTGAAAGGCTTCGGCCATCCATCTCCGCGCGCGCAGCATGATTCGGCGGTGTTGACGATGCCCGCGGGCCGGCTGGCTTTCACGACTGATTCCTATGTCGTGCAGCCCCTGATCTTCCCGGGCGGCGATATTGGCTCGATGTCGGTTTTCGGCACGGTCAACGACCTGGCGATGAGCGGGGCCCGGGCGCTGCACCTCAGCGCGGGGTTTATTCTGGAAGAGGGGCTGCCCATGGAAACGCTCTGGCGGATCGTCTGCTCGATGCGGGCGGCGGCGGATCGTTGCGGGGTGCAAATCGTGACCGGCGACACGAAAGTTGTTGACAAAGGAAGGGGCGACGGCCTGTTCATCAACACCGCGGGCATCGGCGTGCTCGAACACCCGCTGCTCATTTCACCGGACAGCGTCCGCGCCGGCGACGCCATCCTGGTCAGCGGCGACTTGGGCCGCCACGGCATCGCGATCATGAGCGTGCGCGAGGGCCTGGGCTTCGAGGCCACATTGCAAAGCGACTCCGCCCCTGTCGCAGCCCCGATCCTGGAAATGCTCGCGGCGGGCATCGAGATACATTGCTTGCGCGATTTGACGCGGGGCGGTCTGGCCAGCACGTTGAACGAAATTGCCCAAGCCGCCAGCCTGCGGCTTTGCCTCGAGGATCAGCTCATCCCGGTGCGCGATGATGTCCACGCCGCCTGCGAGATGCTCGGACTGGACCCGCTGCTGGTGGCGTGCGAGGGAAGATTCGCCGCCTTTGTCGCGCCGCGGGACGCCGCGCGCGCGCTGGCCATTCTTCAGCGCAGCCAGGCTGGCGCCGCCCGCATCGGCGAAGTGGCCGCTGAAATGCCGGCGGTCGTGGCGTTGCAAACGGCCCTTGGCCCGAGCCGCATTTTGGAGATGCCCAGCGGCGAGCAATTGCCTCGAATCTGTTGAAGACTACGGTTTTGGTTTATTCGGCTCGCTCACGGGTTCGATGCGGACGTTGTCAAACCAGGAAACTCCCGCGGGATAAAACGCGAAGAGCATGACTCGCATTTCGGTGACTTCGGGACGGGCCCGCGTGGGATGGAAGACCTGGGTGCAGGGGGTCCAGGCTCCGTTGTTGCAATGGCAGGTGACGGTGGTTTCCCAGCGCCGCCGCTTTTCGCCCTGGAACATGCCCCAGCCGCGCACCCAGACCTTGGCTCCGCCATCGGGGCCTTGATAATCAAAGGTGATCCGATAGGCCTGGCCCGCCTTGACGGGGATCGGGTCCGAATAGAGGGAGAGGCCGTAGGTTTCGGCAATCGCGTTCTTCTCCGGCTTGGGGATGTTCCACAAGTTGGTCAGCCCCGTCTTGATCCATTGCGCCTGCATCGCCTGCTCGCTGACGCGGGTATCCATGCGGATGGCCTTTCCGTGGGCGGCGTCGGGGGCGGCTGTCCATTGCACGCCCAAGCCATCGACGCGGTCCCAGCCCGCGGGCCGGGCGGGGTCCCGGGAGTCGGCCTGCTCGAAATCGCCATGCGCCAGCACGGAATTCGCCTGCGCCCCGCAGCGCGCGGTTGTCAACACGAATATAAGAAAAGCAAAAAGGGCGGTTCGTTTCATGGGCTTTTTCCTTCAGCCAGGGCGCGGTAGTAGGCGGCGACCATCTCTTCATAGCCTTTGGGAACGCCGTCCTGAACGCCGGCGCGCATTTGCTCCCGCACCCACGGCGGCAGCTTGTCCTGCTCGCGTTGGACGGCGATCTGGCTTTGCACCGTGCCTTTGGCCGCGCCAAGGGAACTGACCGCCTGGCTGAAAGCCCTGCGCACTCCCAACCCGTCGTCCTTGCGCGCCGCCTGTTCGAGGCGGTTCATGGCGTTGACCGACGTTTCCAACTCGCCGCCGGAAAGATGATACCGGCGCAATTGCAGCGCCAGCGCCTCGGCCTGCTGGCGGATGGTCGCCTGCGCGTCGGCCAGCCGCGGCAGCCGCTGGTTGGACGCCGGCGCGGCGGGGCCGCGCAAACCTTCCCCGCCATACCCGGACAACTTGCCTCCGCCCGTCGCGCCGCCGGGATCATTCCTGGCGGAGTCTTTGACGCTGCCTTGTTCAAAAGGCTCCGGGTCCAACCGCGTCGGCGTTTCGCGGCCGCCTTTTCCCTCGGCGGTGTCGGCGACCATTTGTCCGTGGCTGCGGCCCGAACGGCCCTCGCCCGAACGTCCGCCAACCTCATTCTGGTTGGGCAGGAGATTGCCGGTGACGCCTTTGGCGCTCATGTCGGAAATCGGGCCGTCGCGCGCGCCCCAGCCGGCCCCTTTGTCGGCGGAATCCAGCCAGGAACTGGTCACGTCTTCGACCTCCGGCGTCATCGCCTCCTCCTTGTCCAGCAATTCGCCCACGATATCCTCCAGCTCCTTGGGCAGCTCGGCCAGCGCGATGTCGGCGGGCGTCAGCGGCTCTTCCATGTTCCACTTGATGTTGTCGGGCACGTCGGGCAGCCAGCGTTCAAGATTGTTGACAAGCTGTTTGGCATTCTCCAGGCCCGACTGCTCGGTGGGGACGGCCAATTCGATGTTCTTTTGCGTCAGCGCCGCGGCGGCTTCCTGCACCTCCTGAAACACCTGGTTGACCTCCTGCGCCAGGGTCGCGTCGGCGAAGTCCTGCTTCGGCAATTTGCTGAAATCGGTCAGTTTCTCTTCCAGGAACTTGGCCCACTTGTCTTCCTCCCGCGACATCTCCCCCAACACCGCCTGGTCCGATTGCGTCAAGTCCTCGGGCGCCTTGTCCGCCAGCGTGCGGCTTTTTTCCAGAATTCGCTCCTGGTCCGCCACGAATTTCTTCATGTCATCCATCATCTCCCGCGCCCGCTCCTCGCCCGTCGCCGGCGGTTGAGTGGAGGTCTTTCCATCCGCCGCGGGGTTGAGCGGCGTCGTGCGCGCGTCGGCGATCTGCCCCAGCAAACTCAGCAGACGCGTCAGGATTTCACCCTGCCGCTTTTCCAGGCCCGCCAGCAGCTTGGGCAGCGCGCCGGGGCCGGCCCCGTTCAGGGCGCCCAGGTCGTCCTGCGCCCCGGCCATGTCGCCCTTCACCAGCGCCGTCAAAGTCTCCGCGTAAGGCTTCCCGTCGGTTTGCCGGCCGAAGAGCGCCGCCGCTTGGGCGCCACGGGTGCGCGCTTCGGTTTGCGGCCCGCTCAACGCGCCCACCTGGCCCGCCAGGCTTCCCTTTTTCAGAACGTCCTCAAGGTAGGTGCGCAGGTTCGCCGTCAGGCGGTTCGCCTTGTCCTGCGACTCAATGGCCCGTTTCAGCTCATCGAACGCCGCCTTGAGCGGGTCCTCGTCGCGCAAAGCCAGGTCATCGGCGGATTTCACCCGCAACAGAATCGGACGCGAATGCGCCGGCGCGCCCCCCGGACGATAATCGCCGGCCAGCGCTTCCAGGTAATAGGTCGCGCCGGACTCGAAGAGCCGCGGATCAATTGCCAACGAAAACGTCTCGCGGACCGGACCCGGATTGCCGGGCGGACCGAGGTAAGTCCACCGTTTGATCTCGCGCCCCGCCTCGTCTTTGTCCGTCGGACGCGAAACCACGGAAATCCCGGCCAGGCCGAAATCATCCCGGGCCTGTATCTCAAGGCTCAGAGTCTGTCCGTACTCCACCAGGCGATTGCGGTCTTCGGTGATAAAATCCACTTCTGGCGGGTTGTCTGGGATGATCTGCACCTCGCCGCGCGCCAGCGTCAGGGATTTGCCCCCGGCTTGGTAGGCCGCCTGGATTTCGTACGCGCCCGCGTTGCTCACCGACGCCACCGCCTTCCAGAGCGAGCCGCCGCCTTCAAACGCCCGCGCGCTTCCCCCGAAGTTCCAGGTCGCAGACTGCACCGGAGGCTGGATGCCAAAGGAAATCTCCACCTGCGACCCCGCCAGCGCCGCCAGCGGAGCGGGCGGGCCGGAAAGCGTGTGCGGCTTCAGCCCCGTGTAGGCGGGCGGCGTCACGCGGAAGACCGCGTCCTGCAGGCGCGGCGCCGGCAGTACTTTCACCGCGACGCTCCGCGTGAAGCTGTCGCCGGCAAAGACGCGGAACGCGAAGGGCGTCTGGATGTTGGCGAACGCATGCACAAACTTCCCCGGCCCCGCCGGTTCCCCGCCGGCCTGTGTCAGCGGCTCCATCACCGAATGCTCTCCTCCAGGCGACGGCTGGATGAAATCGGATTTTTCGCGCCAGGCGATCAAGGGCGGCGCCAGCGCGCCCGGGTTGGCCGCTTTCTCAAATTCAACGCTCACTTCGAGGTTCTCTCCCTCCGCCACCGTGACATCGTTGCCGGGGTTCAGTTTGAGCGCAAAACTGCCCGGCGGCGGCACATCGCTCAACGGCAAGGCGTAACGCGCGGCCGCGGCGCTGAATTGGCGCGGGAAGAACGCGATGGCGGCCGCCCAAACCAGCGCCACCGCGACCGCCGCCCCGCCCCAGGCCCGCAGCTTTGGCCAGTCCCAAAGCTCGCCGACCCGCAGGGCGCCGGCCAGTTCCTCCGATGCCGCGACCGTTCGCGCCGCGAAAGGCGCCTCCTGCGCGTTGAGCGTCTGCCGCTGGAACTGAATGGCGTTGATGAGCAGGTTGTCGCGGATGCCATAGCGCGCTTCGAGAATCAGGGCCGTGCGTTCGGGTGTTTGCCGGCGCCAGGCTACCCGCAGCACCTTTTGAAACAGAAACACCCCGCTGCAAACCGCCCCGCCCAGCGCCAGCGGCAGGCGCAATCCCGCCGGCAGACTCAGCAGATCGTCAAAGACGAACAGCAGCAGCAGCACCCCCAGACACACCGCCAGCCACCAGCACGCCCCCACCAGCAAGAGCGACCATTTCAGGCGCGCCCCGGCCGCCCGCATCGTGGCAGCCAAAAAACTGGATTTATCGTGGACAGTCAAATTTCCAAACTCCTCAAATTCACGCTCATTGCCGGAGCGCTATCCGCGTCGCGTCGCATCGTCTTTTCGTTCGTCAATTGGAATGTTCTTACGCGCGCACCAATATGCCGCACAGCGGGATCACGCGCAACAAGCGGCTTCCCGACTCTTGTGAACAGGCCAAACCTTCTTTGCGGCCCCTGGGCGCTCCCGCGCGTGAAGCCGGGGGGGCGGCCCGGCGCCCGCAAGATCGCTTGCGCCGCAACAAAACCACCGTAATTTACCGTAATTTGGCGTAATTTACCGTAATTTACCGTAATTTTCGCAACCAGCGAACTCCGCCCCGTCGGGGGAACCCTCACCGCCGTCAATTTAGGGTGCAAATAGGCGCGAATAGGCGCAAATAGGTGCAAACAGCGGCCAAACCCCCGGATTTTTTAACTTGCCAGAGCTTGCCAGAGGGTGAAATTCCCAAAGACCAGCCCAAGGCAAAACAACCTGTCTCGCGCAGAGTCGCAGAGCCGCAGAGGAAGAGTTTTAACCACGGATTTCACGGATATTCACGGATAAAAGAACTCCCATCCGTGAAATCCGTGGTTAACTCGGTCTTTATTGTCCAGCGCCCCGGCAGGCCGGAAACGGGGCCGGCACCCCGCGCAAGGGCGGGCTTGTCGCGCCGTGGCGCATGGCGCACAGCCGCGACAACCGGGGCATGGCGTGGTTCAAACGGGTTCACCGCTCAAACGCCCCGATCCGCGGCCTTTCAAAGAACAAACCGCCCTCAGCCACTGCCGCCACAATACCACAGAAATTGCATTATGCAAGATAAATAATCTGTTGGCCACGGATGGCCGGCGCGGCCCGCAGGAAACGACCGCAATTCCGGTGTTTTGCAGTCCCGGTCCCCTGACCGGGCGATTTTCAAAACATGATCAAGGAATTCACGAAGCAGGTCTGCAAGCCTTCGGCTTCGGAACAGCATTGAGCGAGTGCCATACTTCAAAAGCGGTTGTCTAATAAGTTGACTTACGTTTGAATGGCTGGCGTGGTGGAACAAGGAAGCCGCCAAAATATCGCCGGTGTTGAGTTCCGCCATCGTCCATTATCGGTTTGAATCCATCCATCCTTTTGCCGACGGGAACGGGCGGACAGGCCGCGCACTGGCCTTGTGGGGGCTTTACCGGCGCGGATTTGACACACACCATATTTTTTCCGTGGACGAATTTTATTGGGAAAACCGCCCGCGCTACTATGCGGCCTTGGACGCCGTGCGGCACGAGGGCGATGATTTAAGCGGCTGGCTGGAATACACCGCCGAAGGCTTGCAACTCGCCTTGGAGCGCGTCTGGGCACGGGTGCAGAAATTGTCCGCCGGTTCAACCCGGACAAAACTGGTGCCGCGCCCAAAACAGGAACTGTTGTTGCAGCTATTGCGCGACCACAAAAGCATGACGCCACGGGAAATTTGGGATGCCCTGGGCGTGACCCGGCAAGGCGCGATCAAATTGATGCAGCCGTTGCTGGATGCCGGGTTGGTGAGCCGTGTCGGCACGAGAAAATCAGGACGTTACATTCCGGCGTGAGCCAAAAAAGCTTCAGTAAAAGTCTCAGCAGAACCTTCAGTAAGGGGGCAGGCAATGGGTTCGATCGGAAACTCAATTGTTCCGGTTCAAGTTCAATACGAGTGTGAAGGTGGCGCCTTTTCCCGGGCCGTCGCTGTGGACGGAGAGTGCTCCGCCAAGCTCCTTGGCGGCAAGGGCGCTGCTATGCAGTCCAAATCCATGGCCGTTCTTGCGGGTCGTGAATCCGTGCGAAAAAATCCGGGTCAGGTTCTCTTTGGGGATGCCGACCCCGTTGTCGATCACGGAGATGTTGAGCCGGCCGCCGGCGGCCGTGGCGCGGACGGTCAACCGCTTGTCGGGATGCGACGAAGTCTGGCAGGCCTGCTTTGCGTTGCGGATCAAATTGATGAGGATTTGCAGAACCTTGTGGCGGTCCACGCTGATTTCCGGCAGGCGCGTGTCAAATTCCTTTGCCAGCTTGATCCCGTGGCGTTCGAAACCGGGTTCCGTCAGCCTCAACACGTCGTCAATCAACTCGGTGACATTCACGATCGTTTTCATGCCCGCCACGGTGGCGTAACTTTGCTGCATGGCGACGATTTCCTTGATGTGGTCAACGTTCTTTTGAAGACCGGTAAGTTCCTTCAGGGCGTGGGCCTGTTCCCGCGCCAGATGCTCGGCCAGTTCGGATAGGTATTGGGGCATCCGCTGGCCGTGGGGGTCTTTGGTGAGAAACTCCCCGAGGTTTGCGGCATGATCTTTCATCAGGTCAGCCGCCCGCCCCACCAATTTGACCTTCGACAGCTTAATCTGATCGGTCAGCAACGTGGCGGAAACATTGACGCTGTTGAGAACGTTGCCGACGTTGTGCAGGACGCCGGTCGCCACGTCCGCCATGCCCGCCGCGCGGGAGGCTTCGAGCAATTGGTTTTGCGCTCGTTTCAACTCCGCTTCAGCCTCTTTTATGGAGGTGATGTCGCGGGAAATTCCAAAGGTGCCGATGATTTTGCCATCGGGTTCGCGCCAGGGCATCTTGGAGGTCATCATCCAGGTGACGCGGCCATTGGGCTGCGTCTCTTTCTCGATTTTACCAATGAGCGGCTGCCCGGTGCGGATGATTTCCTGTTCCTCCGCCAGCGCCGCGCGCGCCTGATCTTCCTGAAATAGATCAAAATTGGTTTTGCCCACAATTTCTCCGTTGCTGAGGTTCCTCCAGTTGCTCATGGAAACGCTGCACCGGACGAATCGCGATTCCAGGTCCTTGAAGCAGATGTAGTCGGATGCAGTGTCCAGCAACGTGCGAAACAGGGCCTGTTCGCGCTGGGGCTCCGCGTTGGCTAAGGCCAGGTCAGCGGTGCGGTCTCTGACCCGTTGCTCGAGTTCGTCGTTGGCCCTCTGGAGGTCCCGCTTCGCCACGGTCAGGGAGCGATTCTTGCGCAAAATCATTGTAATCCAGACGCCGGCGACGATGCCGGCGATGAGAAAACCCCCGCACAGCCACAAGATACGCCGCCAACTCCACCACGAGGGGGCGCGGATCAGGACGATATCGTCGGGATTGAAGATTTCCAGACCGATCTCTTCACTGAGGGGGTTGGCTGGGCCGCCTGCGGGTTCCAAATTTCCAGTCACTTGCACAAGACTCCCCAATTCCAGCGCGGGCGGCCCGCCGCGGTCCCGATCGAGTTCCGCTTCGAAGAAATGGTTGCCGGACCTGAATCTGAGGTTGTGGCCGTCGGGGGTGCGGGAAGAGCCGAGGTACTCGGCGGTTGTTGACTCGACCATTTGGGCCACCGCGGAATGAATTAGCTCCGAGTTTACATAACAATCAAAGCGGTTTCCGCGGAGGACCACCCGAACGTCATACCACGGTCCTGTTTCAACGCTGAGGGGACGCCCTGGGGTGACGGTTATTAAGCGGCCCTTGAGGCATTCCGCAATGCTGGCGAACCTATTTCCCGTGCCGCCTACGTTAAACTGGTTGTAGTTTGCGTCGTTCCGCCAGCCGAAAAAAACCATAAACCCCTCGTCACCCGCAGTTTTCCGGACCTGGAAGGTGAGCGTGTAATTGGCCCAGTTGGTATCGCCGAACGTCGCCAGGCAGTTAATATCGCGCGCAGATTGGCGCAGCGCTCCGTTGGAGACAGACCAGCTTCCCCCAGCGGCGTGCCAGCCCGTCATGCCCTTTTTTTCAAAATCACTCCGGTAGAGCACTTCGTCATTGCTCATGACGAGTATATTCCTGAATTCGACCATGGTATCGTAGAGCCTGTCCCTAAAGTAGCTGTTTTTAAATTCCATGATCCGCACGAGGCCTGGAGGGAGCGCCGCGAGCGAGTTACTCACATTTGAACACGGGGAAAGTCCTTCGGGGGCAAATTTTG
>Ga0182014_10000311_pt1 | contig 61874 bp, 62 predicted proteins | sample 612S2DmetaG_FD_120489 | JGI IMG/M metagenome (GOLD analysis project Ga0182014, IMG submission 120489) | Permafrost microbial communities from Stordalen Mire, Sweden - 612S2D metaG | ecosystem: Environmental > Terrestrial > Soil > Wetlands > Permafrost | place: Sweden: Stordalen | collected... | reverse complement strand
CTTCCCGGTACGGCCGGGGTGAAAGGTCTTCCCGGTACGGCCGGGGTGAAAGGTCTTCCCGGTACGGCCGGGGTGAAAGGTCTTCCCGGTACGGCCGGGGTGAAAGGTCTTCCCGGTACGGCCGGGGTGAAAGGTCTTCCCGGTGCGGCAGAGTTGAAGGGTCTTCCCGGTGCCGCACCCGTCGTAGCTTTCCCTGGTGGAGCGCCCGCCGTAGCCGGCGCCAGCTGCCGGGACGTCACTGTTCCGCACCCTTCTGCCCGTCCGGGCCGGTTTGGGCCAATCGCTGAAGCGGTTCGATTCGTAGTCAGGGAGATGGCGGATCACCCCGCGCTATCGGTGGCTCACGCCGCGGGAGGCAGGCGAAGATGATCACAATCGGCCGGTTAACGGCCGCGGAAGCGGCCTGGGTTGACGTGCGGATGGATGGGCGGGTCCCGGCGGCCGGCGGCTCCCCGGTGGAGTCGTGAGGCCGGTGGAGCGCCAGCGGGGACTGAGCCACCGGAACGAGGCGGCCGGCGGCTGGTCCGGGAACGAGGCGGCGGGCGGCTGGTCCGAGAACGAGGCGGCGGGCGGCTGGTCCGGGAACGAGGCGGCCGGCGGCTGGTCCGGGAACGAGGCGGCCGGTGGCTGGGGCCACCCGGCCGCCCGGGGCGGACATGATCCGGTCACCGGGTTCGGGGCGGCGATCCGGGACCGCCGGCGGGTGGCGGGGCTGACCCAGCGGCAGCTGGCCGAGGCGGCGGCGGTGAGCGTCGCCGTGGTCCGGGACCTGGAGCAGGACCGGACGGTCCGTCCCCGCGAGGCTTCCCTGCTGCGGTTGTGCACGGTCCTGGACCTGAGTCCAGATCTGCCCGGGGACACCGCCGGGCCGGCCGGGGATCGCCCCCCGCCGGCTCCGAACGGAACCGCCCGGCAGGCCGGGCGGCCGGGACGCGGGGCGGTCCGGCTGAGTGTGCTCGGCCCGCTGGGCGCGTGGCACGGCGCCGAACCGGTCCAGCTCGGCGGCCCCCGGCAGCGGGCGGTGCTGGCGCTGCTCACCCTGCAGCCGAACGCGGTGCTGCATCGTGACGCGATCATCGAGGCCCTGTGGCCCGCCGATCCGCCGGCGTCGGCGGTCAAGATGGTGCAGGCCTACGTCGGTCACCTCCGCCGTCAGCTCGATCCGGGCCGGGCGCCGCGGGACCGTGACGGCGTACTGGTCTCGGCCGGCACCCACTACCGGCTGCGGGCCGGCGCGGACCAACTCGACCTGATCGCCTTCGGGCAGCTCGCGGACCGCGCCCGGGCCGCCCGCGCCGGTGACGCCGCCGCGGCCTGTGAGCTGTTCGCCGCCGCGCTCGGTTTGTGGCACGGCGAGCCCCTGGCCGACCTCGATCTGCTGGCGGGCCACCCGGCCGTCACCGGGCTGGACCGACGCCGGGCCGCGGTGGTGCATGAGTTCGCCGAGACCGCCGTCGGCGCGGGGCTGCACGACCGCGTGCTGCCGCATCTGGAGGCACTGGCGGAGCGCGACCCGCTGGATGAGCGGGCGCACGCGTGGCTGATGATCGCGCTGGCCGGGACCGGCCGGCAGGCCGCCGCGCTGTCGCTGTACGAGCGGCTGCGGCGCCGCCTGGATGACCAGCTCGGGGTCCACCCGGGCCCGGCGCTGGCGCAGGCCCACGCGCGGGTGCTGCGCCAGGACGTCGCCGCGGCGGGCCCGCAACCCCGGCCCGCGACCCGCGTGCCCGCCGGACCGGCGCGGCAGCTCCCGCGCGGTCCCGGCACGTTCGTGGGCCGGGACCGCGCGTACGGCGCGCTGGCGGCACTCGCCCGCCAGGCGGCCGGCGCGGCGCAGATCTGCGTCATCGACGGCGTGGCCGGCGTGGGCAAGTCCGCCCTGGCCATCCACGCGGGGCGGCGTCTCGCGCACCTGTTCCCGGACGGCCAGCTCTACGCGGACCTGTGCGGTTTCGGGCCCCGCCACCCGCCGGTGGCGCCGGCCGAGGCGCTCGCGGGCTTTCTGCGTGCCCTGGGGGTCGCCCCCGCCGCGATCCCCGCGAGCCTCGATGAGCTGGCCGCGATGTACCGGTCGCTGCTGGCCGGCCGGCGCACGCTGGTTGTCCTGGACAACGCGGCCGACGCGGCGCAGGTGCGGCCGCTGCTCCCGGGAGCGCCCGGCACCCTGGTCCTGGTCACCAGCCGGGCCCGCCTTTCCGGCCTCACGGCGCGGGACGGCGCGGCCCGGGTCACGCTCCGGCCGCTGTCCGGGGCCGAGGCGATCGAGCTGCTGGGCGAGATCGTTGGCCACCGCCGGATCGCCGCCGAGCAGCGGGCGGCGGCCGATATCTCCGCCGGATGCGGCCTCCTGCCGCTGGCGCTGCGCATCGCCGCCGACCGTGTCGCCCAGCGTCCCGGTATGGAGCTGTCCAGCCTGGCCGGCCAGCTCGCCGCCGCGCAGGCCCGCCTCGACGTCCTGGACCTGGGGGACGAAGAGACCGCGGTGCGTGCGGTCTTCTCCTGGTCCTGCCGGGCGCTGGCTCCCGACGCGGCGCGGATGTTCCGCCTGCTGGGCCTGCACCGCGGCCCGGACATCAGCGTCCCGGCGGCCGGGGCGCCCCCGCGGCCAGCAGCCCGCCGGCGAGCTGGGCGACCCAGTAGCCCGCCGCGTCGACGCGGCCGATCTGGCCGCGGACGAGGACGGCGAGGGTGACGGCCGGGTTGTAGTGGCCGCCGGAGATGTGGCCGCCGGCGTAGACCATGACCATCAGGACCGCCCCGATGGCCAGTGGCGCGAGCGCGACCTTGCCCAGTACGGTGCAGCCGACCGTGAAGACGAGGGAAAACGTACCGATCAGCTCGGTGAGAACGCGGCGCATGGCTTCCTCCCTGGCCCATGAATGGCAGCGGATCGCCTAGGCGCGGGAGGTCACGTTTCCTGGTCCACGACCCCGTTGGCCCGGCCCTTCCAGCTTCGGAGAGAGCACCCAATTCCCGGTCATCCCCGGGTAACTGCCGATTCCCGCACTCCCCGCCGCGGATAAGCCCTGCTCAGCCTGGCCCTCGCGGCTCCCCGGTCACCCGCCCGCGCCCCGGTCCCGTACTCCGGAGACGAGCGCCCGGCGCTCAGGTGGTCACCGTTCCGGATGTTCCGGGCGCCATGCGGACGGCTGTCACCCGCCGGCCGGCCGAGTGGAGCTCCGGGCGCGGTCCCGGCGGCAGCGGCTATGCCGCATCAGGCCGCCAGCGTTACTCTGAAGGCGAATCCACCTTCTTCTCGGCTTTCGTGGTGCGGGACAGGAGCGGCCGATGGGTGACCAGCGCCAGGCGATCTGGGCCGATGCCACACTGCGGCGGCCCGCGCTCGATCCCGGCATCCCGCGTCCGGACCGCGACCTGCTGGCGGCCCGTGGCGCGCTTCTCACCCCGGCGGGCCAGGATCGCCCCGCCCGGCGCCGTTACTATCTGCCCACCGAGCCCGCCCGGCGGCTGGCCACCATCGACGGAACCGTCACGGGCCTGACCGCCGCCGGATTGACCGCGCTGTTCGGCACGACCCCGCTGGCCATCGGCGTGCTCATCATCGGCGTTCCAGCCGGCTGGGAAACTGCGTCGGACCGCTTCGCGCTGCTGCTCGCGGGCATCATCGCGGTGATTACCATCGTGATCCTCGGCATCCGGATCGTCCGGTTCGGGCAGCCCAGCGGCCGCGCGCCCGCTGAGACGGCCGCGCGCGGCTACCACGGCCGCTACATCACGAGCGCCGATCTCGACGCCCAGTCCAGGGTGCTCCTGCGACGGGCCCAGGACGCGATCGACGCCGTCACCCCGTCGCTGGTGTACCGGGACGATCTGCTCGATCAGCACGCCACCGGCATGGCGCTGGCCAGCCAGGAGTGGGACATCGCGGTGGCGCTGCGCGAACAGGCCCAGCTCCGCGCCAGGCGGGCCGAACTGTCGGCCCGCAGCGCAGGCCCGCAGGCCGCCGCGGCGCTGAACCGGCAGGACCACGCCGCACGGCTCGCCGAGGCCAGCATCACCCGCCGCGTCGAGGCGCTGGAACGTTACGCCGCCGAGGTCGGTACGGCGGACAGAGCCTACCGGGACGGGCGGCAGGCCATGGCCCTGGCCGACCTGCACGACCGGCACCTGGACATGCTGGCCCGGACGGCCGCCGACGAGCATGCCATCGCCGAAATCGACCGCCTGTCGGAGCAGGCCCGCGCGGTCCGGCGCGCGCTCCGGCCGCCGCCCGGCTAGCCGTACTGTCCTCCGTCATCGTGATCCGCGCCACGACAGGCCGAACGTCCGCACATCCCGTATGGGGCGCGCGCCGGGTCGTGCGGGATCCAGGCCACCCCGCACCCGCATTCGGAGTGACCATCCGCTCCTTCCCTGCTTGACGAACATGACCGGATTCCCGCCGGTTTCAGCACTGGTGGTCTTGGCCGCGTACGCCGTTATCTTCGGCGTTCTGGCGGTCCGCGACCTCGCCCGCCACTACTGGCGGGCGAACCAGCTGTGGTCCGCGTCGTACTTCGCCGGATCGGCCGGCGGCGCACCCATCTCCGTCCTGCGCCACTACATCGAGCAGCAGGACCGGCCCGCCTGATCCTGGCCGGGGTCCACGGCACCAGTAGCGGCAGCCCCGGTAAGCCCGGCGATCAGCTGCCGGGCTTGCGTCCCGCGCCGCCGTATTCGATCAAGTCATAGGTTTGCTCAACGGGGGGCAGGTCGTCCGGCCGCCATCCGGTGACCTCGACCAGTCCGGGCGGGATCACCTCCAGCCCGCTAAAGAACTGGTCCACCTCGGCGCGGGCTCTCACGCGCCCGAAATGACCTTCCGTCGTGCGAGTAGCGATTTCCGTTATCTGGGTGCGCAGTTCCGGGTCGCCGGCCACCGGATGGGAGATCGCCAGGAAGCTCCCTGGCGCGAACGGGGCCATCAGCCGCCGGACCAGGCCGGCCGGGTCGTCGTGATCGGGGATCTGGTGCAGGAAGGTGATGAAGAGGACGGCAGCCGGTTCGGTGAAGTCGATGAGGCGGCGGGTCTCGGGGTGGTCGAGGATGGCGCCGGTGTTCCTGGCGTCTTCCAGGATGAAGGCCGTGCTGGCGTCGTCGGCGATAAGGGATCGGCCGTGCACGGCCACAATCGGGTCCATGTCGACGTAGACGACCCTCGCGCCCGGGTCGGCCCGCTGAGCGATTTGGTGCACGTTTTCCTGCGTGGGCAGGCCGCTTCCGATGTCGAGGAACTGGCGGATGCCGTAGTCGGCCGCGAGCGTGCGGACCAGCCGGACGAGAAACCGCCGGTTGTTGATGGCCATTCCGCGGATGCCCGCCACGACCGAGTCGAGTTCCACACACGCCATCCGGTCGGCCTCGAAGTTGTTTTCCCCGCCCAGGTAGTAGTCGTACATGCGGGCGACGTGCGCCTTGCTGGGGTCGATACCGGGCAGATCCTCGATGCCGTTCACTACGCCAGTCCTTTTCCTTCGCCGTCTCCGGTGGGGCACGAGGGTCCCCGGGCGGGGACCCTCGTGCTGTCGTACGTGCTGCTTACCCGCGGCGGCCGGGGGCGCTGTCCTTCAGCCCCGCCGTGAAGGCGTCCCAGGCGGCGGGGGCGAAGGCCAGCGCCGGCCCGTGCGGGTCCTTGGTGTCGCGGACGGCGACGGCGCCGGGCCTGCCGCCGACCTCAATGCAGTCGTTGTTGGCGCCGCTGTGGGAGCTCTTCCGCCATGCCTCCCCGGGCATATATGCGTTCATTGTGATGCACCTGTCCTTTCCGGATGCTCCGGGTTCCCCCCCGGATGGGGGCTTATCTGAGCGCGTAGGTCCGCATCACCGCGCGCGAGTCATCGGGCGAGATCGCCTTGGCCTGGATCGCGCCCCAGATCTCCTCGTAGGCCTGAATTTCCTCGGGCCTTTCGAGTGCGTGCGCTCCCGTAGGGTTCTCCACGTTGACGACACCGGGGTCGGCCGGATCGGGGAAGGTCAGCATTTTGAACGGCCCGACCATGGCGGGATGCGCGCCCGTGCTGAACGGGAGGATCTGGACGACCACGTTGCCGCGGTCCCGCTTTCTCATGAGGTGCTCGATCTGGGCGCGCATGATCTCGGCGCTGCCCACCCGCCGCAGCAGGACACCCTCGTTCAGCACCACGCTCATCTTGGGCGGTGCTGGTTCGGAGCGGACCAGGATCTCCTGGCGCTCCAGGCGGACCTCGACCCGCCGGTCGATTTCCTGGCTGGTGTCTGCCGGGCGGCCGGCCCGGATGACGGCGCGGGCGTAGTCAGCCGTCTGGAGCAGGCCGGGCACAAGCTCGGGCTCGTAGGTGCGGATCGTGGCGGCCTCCGCCTCCAGGCCGATGAGATTCGCATACGAGGAGGAGACCACCCCGCCGGTGTAGGACTGCCACCAGCCGCGCTCGGTCGCGCGACGTGCAATTTCCAGCAGCCCGTCACGGTAGGACTGGTCTTTGACCTGGTAGAGGTCGAGCATCTTGCGCAGGTCTCTGGTACTGATCCCGACCTGACGGTTTTCAATTCGGGAAATCTTCGACGTCGGCCATTTCAGCGTGCCCGCGACATCGTCGATCGAGAAATCGTTGTTATTCCGTAGTTGGCGCAGCTCAGCGGCGAGGCGCCGCCTCCTCATGCTTGGCGATCCAGCCATACTGCCCTCCCCTCTTGCCCTTTAGGGCAAGATGCTCCCTGAAGGCACTTGCACCGCAAAGCAAGCTGTTCCAGGATGATACACATAAAAGTACAGCCCCGGTACCTATGCCGCCCGCCGTGGCCAGGATCGGGCCCGGAACGTGTCAGGAGGCCGATCGTGGACGCATATGGCCGGGTGCGGTACGCCGGCAGCCCGCACGCCGCCGGCGGTGCTGCCTGGTCGTTCCGGGGCGGCCGCCCGTGTTCGCCGCCGGGCGGTTCCGGCGGCCAGCTGCCCGCCCGCGGAGCCCGGCTGGCCCGGTAGGACCGGGTTATGCGGACAGGATGGGTGACATGGTGATGCTCGGGCCACCGAGCAGCGTGCGCCTGCCTCCGCCGATACCGCCCTTCCCGCTGGCGCAGGGCACGGCCGATGAGTGGCCGCTGTGGACCTTCCTCGAGCTTGGCGCGCTGCCCGGCGCCGTGCCGTGTGCCCGGCTGCACGCCCGGCAGGTGCTGTGGGAGTGGAGCCTTACCGGCCTGAGCGAGAGCGCCGAACTCCTCGTGTCCGAGCTGACCGCCAACGCCGTGGCCGCGTCCCGGTCCATGGTGCAGTGTGCTCCGGTGCGGCTATGGCTCCTGGCGGGCAGGGCGCAGGTCCTGGTCATGGTCTGGGACGCCTGCCCGCGCCCGCCGGTGCCGGCCGAGGTGAGTGAAGACGCGGAAAGCGGCCGCGGCCTGCTCCTGGTGGAGGCCATGAGCAAGCGCTGGGATTGGTACCTTCCGCTCGACGGCACGGGCGGCAAGGTGGTCTGGGCGCTGGCCGCAGATGAGCCCGGACGATGACGGGCCGTTGCGGTCAGCCCGACGCCTGCCCGAGCCGGTCGAGCACGTTCTCCAGGCCGGTCAGCTCCGCGTCGGGCAGTTCCGCGAAACCGGGGGCGGCTGGTTGATGATCTGCTCGGCGAGGGCCGCGGCTTCCCGCCCGCGGGCCGTGAGCGTGACGATCTTCCGGCGGCGGTCATCGGGGTGGGGGGCACGTTCGACCAGCCCGCGGGCCTCCAGGTGGTCCACGATGAGGGTCGCGTAGGGGGCGTCGACTCCGGTCACTTCCGCGATGCCGCGCAGGGACAGCGGGCCTTCGGTGAGCCGGAGCAGGGCCTTGACGCGGCCCGTGCCGCGGCCGAGGCCGAGGACCTCGCACAGTTTCTCGCGGTGGTCCTGCGCGAGCACGTAGTCCTGCAGGGCGGCCCAGACGCGGGTGGCTCTTTCGCTGCCCGGTGCCGGTTCATCGCCTGGTGCCGGCGGCGGAGTCATGGGGAACAACCTCCTTCGGTGGGCGTGCCGGTGGCCGTGAGCCTGGACGGGGCGCCTTCGCCAGGCCAGGGACCTTGGTCACCGTTTCGCTGCGCCTTTGGGGCCTGGTTTTTCCCGTCATATCGGGTCACCCTCCGGGCAAGAGGGGGAGGTGAATGCCATGACCTCCAACGCCAGGCAGCATGAGGTCCGGATCCCGGCTGAACAGGTGAACTATCTGATCGCTACCGCGGCCCGCGCGCCGTCCGTGCACAACACGCAGCCGTGGCGGTTCCGCGCCACTGACTACGCGATCGACCTGTACGCCGATCCGAAGCGCAAGCTGGAGATGGACCGGGACGGCCGTGAGATGGTCGTCAGCTGCGGTGCCGCGCTGTTCGGGCTGCGCCTCGCGATCCGGTCGCTGGGCTACATGCCCATCGTCGAGTCATTCCCCGAGCCGCCCCGGCTGCGCCTGCTCGCGCGGGTGAGGCTCGGTGCGGCCGTGCCGATGACCCCGCAGGAATACCTGATGCTGGAGGCACTGCCACTGCGGCACACGCACCGCGGCCCGTTCGCCGGCGATGCGCTGCCCGCCGGGCTGCTGTCCGGGCTCCAGCACGACGCGCTGGCCGAGGGCGCCACCCTCGCGCTCATCGACCGGGCCCTGGCCTACCAGCGGCTGGCCGACATCGCCAGCGCCGCCGACCGCCAGCAGCACCGCGACCCGGCGGTGCGGGAGGAGATACGCCGCTGGAGCCGGGACGCGGACGATCTGGCCCGCGACGGCGTCCCGGCGGTCGCGTTCCCCGCCGGGACCCGCCGCGTGCCGGGGCGCCTGCCGCAGCGCGACTTTGACCTGGGCCGCAGCCTCGGGCTGCTGCCCACGGAGGGACCGCCGGCGGCCGCCACCGCGGTGCTGCTCACCACCGGCGACCGCCGGGCCGACTGGCTCCGGGCCGGCCAGGCCCTGCAGCGGGTCCTGACCCACGCGGCCACCAAGTGGGTGTTCGCGAGCCTGCACACCCAGCCGCTGGAGAACGCCTCGATCCGCGCGCTGATCCGCGACCGCCTGTCCCTGCCGGGTGCCCCGCAGATGGTGATGCAGCTGGGGGTGTCGCACACCGCGCGCTCCACCGCCCGCCGGGGCCCGGACGAACTGATCGAGCCCTGCTGACCGGTGCGGCTCCCGCGGGCGGCCGCCGGGGCCGGCTCAGTGGTGGTGCGCCGCCCGGTGCGCCGCGAGCACGTCGTGGCCGAAGTCGGACCCGGGGTCGCGCCACACCGAATGCGCGTGGTTGGCACGGCGCTGCACGTTGTCGTACTCGATGAGCAGCCCGGGGCCCTGCAGCCGGTAATAGTGCGGCTGGCCCGGGGCGACCGGCCCGGCCCAGGCCAGGTGCACGCCGTCCAGGGTCGCCTCATCGTCGTAGGCCCGCAGCGGCGACAGGCCGTCCGGGACGCGCCCGAAGTAGGTGGCCAGCAGCGCGCGCAGCAGATCCCGCTGCCCGGCGTCCAGCTCCCGGGCCGGCAGCCCCTTGGGGGCGCTCGTCAGCGCGAGCTGCCGATGCTCACCGGTCCCGTACCCGGTGGCGGTCTCGTTGCCCTCGTCCAGCTCGGCGATGCTGGTGGCCAGCCTCGGCTCGGTGAAGGGCCGCTCCCACAGGTCGGGCAGGTGGATCATCTCGTCGCCGTCGCCCAGCCGCGGCCGGTTGCCGCCGATGATGTCCGAGGGCGCGCGATTCAGCAGGGTCGCCTGGTACGCGGCTCCGGGGCCGAGGGAGCGCATGAGCTCGCGGGCCAGGTCCTCGGCTCCGCCCAGCGGGCGCAGCGGCGCCGGCCCCAGCAGCGGGGAGACCGCCGGATCGGCACCCAGGAAACAGGGGGTCACCGCGCGGACCCGGCCGCCGGCGATGAGGTTGTTCAGCGAGACGTGATGGCCGCCGAAGCGCCAGCCCCAGGGCGCGGTACCGCCGGGCTCGCCGAAGACCCGCAGGTAGTACAGGCCGGGGTCGCGGCCCCGTTCGCGGCCCCAGTCGACGCTCCATCTCTCGGCGTGGTCCAGGACGTTCTCCAGCCCGATGATCGTGGCCACGGTGACGTACCCGGCGGTGGACAGCCCGGCGGCCACGAGCCGGAGCGCACGCTGCTGCTGAGCCGGCCGCTGCGCGCCGAGGGTCAGGCCGCCGTGGTCGGTCGGGGTGTAGAACCAGCGCTGGCGCTCGGCCTCCGCCGGGCCCCCGGTCGCGACGGCCCGCTGTGCGGGCTCCAGCGCGTCCAGCCAGGCGGCCGCGGCCTCGGCCATCCGCCCCGCCGTCGCGGCGGCCTCCCCGTCCACATCTGCCATGCTCATATTTTCCAACTTGCCCATCCCGGCCCGCCGTGGCAAGAGCCGCGAACCGGTTATGAGGGGGGACCTCGACGCGCCCGGCGTGAACTACGTAGGTTGGTGTGTCATGGCGACCGTGAAACGTGCCCCCAGCCCCGCCCCCACGGTGTTCGTCCTGTTCGGGGCGACCGGTGATCTGGCCAAGCGCATGGTGCTGCCGGCGTTCTACCGGCTGGCCCTCGAAGGCCTGCTGCCCCGGCAGTGGCGGCTGGTCGGGAACGGCCGCGGCGACGTCGCGCACGAGGAGTTCCGCGGCCACGTGCACGGCGCCCTCACCGAGTTCGGCCCGAAGCCGGAGCCGGCCCAGTGGGAGAAGTTCGCCCCGAACCTCTTCTTCGCGGGCGGCGGCTTCAGCACCGACAGCCCCGGCACCCTGCTGGACGTGCTGGGCCAGACGCGTGATTCGCTCGGCGGGGACCCGCAGCTGGTCCACTACCTCGCGGTGCCCCCGGTGGCCTTCACCGGGCTGACCGCGGCCCTCGGCCAGCACAACCTGGCCGAGGGCGCCCGAGCGGTGTACGAGAAGCCGTTCGGCACGTCCCCGGCGGGTTTCCGCGCGCTGGACCGGTGCGTCCACTCGGTCCTCGACGAGCAGCAGGTGTACCGGATCGATCATTTCCTGGGCAAGGAGGCGACCCAGGACCTGCACCTGCTGCGCTTCGCCAACGAACTGTTCGCCGCGATGTGGAACCGTGAGCACGTCGAGTCCGTGCAGATCGACGTCCCGGAAAGGCTCGGCATCACCGACCGGTCCACGTTCTACGACGCCACCGGCGCGGTGCTGGACATGCTGGTCACGCACCTGTTCCAGGTGGCGGCCGAGGTGGCCATGGAGCCGCCGGCCAGCCTGGGCGCGCTCGATCTGCAGGGCGCCCGGGAGGAGGTGATCAAGTCGTTCCGGCCGATCGACCCGGCCGAAGTGGTGCTGGGGCAGTTCGCCGGCTACCGCGACGTGCCCGGTGTCGCGCCCCGGTCCAGCCGGGACACGTTCGTCGCGGCGCGGCTCTGGATCGACAACCCCCGCTGGCGGGGCGTGCCTTTCTACCTGCGCACGGGCAAGCGTCTGGCCGCGTCAAAACAGCAGGTCAGCCTGATCCTGCGCGAGCCGGCCGGGCCGCTCGCCGGGAAGCTGGCCAGCAGCTCCAACGTGCTGTCGTTCTCGCTCGCCGGCGACGGCGAGATTGACCTGTCGCTGGTGGCCAAGAAGCCCGGCCCCGCGCTGGACACCGACGAGGCGCACACCTCGATCTCGCTGTCCAGCCTGCCCGGTGCGGACCCGCTGCCGCCGTACGTCCGGCTGATCCACGACGTGATCCTCGGCGACCGTTCGCTGTTCACCCGGCCGGACGGCCTGGCCGCGGTGTGGAAGGTAGCCGAGCCGCTGCTGTCTCATCCGCCGGCGATCGCCTCCTACCCGCAGGGATCCTGGGGGCCGGCCCAGGCGCGCGAGCTGATCGCCCCCGGCCACTGGCTGCTGGGCCAGTAGCCTCCGCGGACCCGCCCGCAGGCCACGATTGCCCGCAGGCCACGATCACTCCCTGGGCCGCCCGTTACGGTCAATCAGGCGGCTCATCGGCGGCGGCTGGCCCGGCCTTGGCGTCCGACCAGGTGCGGACGACGCTGGTGTCCGAAATGAACCGGACCGAGCTATCGGGCGCCCAGCGCCGGGCTGCTTCGTGCAGGCAATCGTCGACGAGCTGAGCGGTGGCTGCCTCCTGCCCCGCGGGCGTGTGGACGAGCAGTTCGTCGTGCAGGCACAGCACGATGCGGGCGCCCAGCGCCGCGCCGCGCGCCCGGACTGTCACCGCCCACATCTTGAACAGCTCGGCCGCGGCGCCCTGGATGAGGGCGTTGCGGCCGTAGCGCCCGCGCGCGGCGGCCCGGGCCGTGGGCTCGGGCGCCGCGCCGCTGGCCATCGAAATGCGCCGGCCGCCGTAGGTGCGCAGGTCCCGGCCGGCCCGCCCGGCGCGGTCCCCCTCGTCGAGATAGGCCATGGCGACGGGGTAGGCCGCCTTGAGGCGGCGCAGCGCCTGGGCGCCGTGCCCGGTGGTCTGCCCGTACATGGCGCCCAGCACTGCGACCTTGGCGGTGGGCCGGTCCACCCCGAGCTGATCCGCCACCGGGGCGTAGAGATCGTCGGCCGCGGTCGCGGCGGCCAGGGCCGGGTCACGGGCCACCGCGGCGAGCACCCGCGGCTCGATCTGGCCGAGGTCGGCCCGGACGAAGACGTGCCCGTCCTCGGCCACGACCGCCCGGCGCATGACGGCCGGCATGTTGTGCAGGCCCCCGGAGGCGGTCATCCGGCCGGCCGCGCCGTCCGAGCCGGTCCAGGCGCCGCGTAGCCGGCCGTCGGCCCCGAGATGGGTATCCAGCCATCCGTAGCCGTACGTGGTGGCGATCCGTTCTGCCTTGCGCCACTCCAGTAGCGCCGCGACCAGCGGATGCGCGTCGCGGAACGGGCGCAGCCGCCAGGCCCGGGTATCGGGAACGTCGATCCCGGCCCGGGCGAGGAGCAGGCGTACCTGAGCCGGGCTGCGCAGGTCGGCTGGGGCGCCGGGCGGCGCGTGCCGCAGCACCCCGGCGTCGCGTGCCGCGCGGTTCCGGGCGGCCTCGGCCCCGGTGCGCGGCCGCGGGCCGACGAGCGCGGCCAGGATTTCCTCGGCGACGGCCCGGTCCATCGGCAGCCCGTCGGCCGACAGCTCCGCGCACAGCAGTTCGGCGGTGGATTCGGACTGCGCCGTGGCCAGGGCCATCGGCCGGTCCGTCAGCCGGGCCAGCGCGGCGCGCTGAAGCCCGGCCACCGTGACGGCCAGCTCCGCCCACCGGGTGAGGCGTACGGGGCTGGCCGCCCAGCCGCCGTTCACCCATGCGGGCCGCAGGTGGCCGCCAGGTTCCACGGGGTCGGCGGGATCGCCGGCTTCGCCCGGCTCGAACAGGTCGGCCTGGCGGGCCGCCGGGATCGTCGCGGGTGCCAGGCCGCGCAGGTGGGCCCACACCCAGCCGGGGTCGGCCCGCCACCCGCCGAACAGCAGCCGGTGGACCGCGCCGATGTCCCAGCACGTCGCCGGGCGCACGTCCCCGGCCGTCAGAGCCGCGGTCGTTTCGCCTGACCAGACCACCCACCGGGGCCGTAGCTCCGCGTCGATGAGCCGGACAGTGTGCCCGCCGTCCACGGGGTCCTCGCCGTCTACGGGCCACCGGCCGCCCGCGGCCGCCAGCCCGAGCCCCGGTCCCGGTCCCGGTCCCGCGCCGACGGTGAGCCCGACCAGGTCCCCGCGCGTCACCCCCGCTTGGCGGAGCTGCGCTAGCACGTCCACGATCGTCCCACCGTCCCACCGTCCCACCGTCCCACCGTGCCATGTGTGCCGTCCTGTGGCTGGACTGCCCGGCCGGTTTGAATAGTGACGTTGGTCCCTGGTCGGTCGCCCAGCGTGAGTGCCAGGATTCGGGAATGTTCGTCGCCCACGACGTCGAGCTTGGCGTTCCCTTCTTCGCGGCCAGGCCGCGGCTGATGGAACTGATCGCCGGCCGTTTGCTCGCCGACGCGTCCCGGGCGGCCTACGGCGAAGGGCTTGCGCGCCTGGTCCAGCCCGGCCTGGCGGGACCCGTCCCGGCCCGGGTGATGCGGATCCGCTCTCTGCGGCCCGCGCATGTCGCCGATCGGGTGACGGCGGGACTGCGCTGGGAGGCGCCCGGCGCGCCGGGCGCCTGGTTCCCGGTCCTCGACGCCGACCTCACCCTGGTGCCCGTCAGCCCGCAGGCCAGCCGGCTGTCGCTGGCGGGCGTGTACCGGCTCCCATCCGCTCACTGGGACGACGATCCGGCTACGGTTGGACAGGTGGCAGGCATCACGATCCGTGCCCTGCTCCGTTCGGCCGCTGCGCACCTGGCCGCATCCGCCGCCGACGGCCTGGGCACCAGCTTGCCCCGGGCGGTCGAAGCCCCGTAGGCGGCCTAGTCCTGCGCTATCGGCCTGGCCTCGTCATGGCCGGCCCGGTCGTCCCCCGGGTACCAGCTGGGTGCCGAGGGCGCAGGGAGGTGCCGCGGCTGGTGGCGGCGCCACGACACGGCCATCCGGGCGCCCCCGAGCGGCACTGAGCGGCCGACGCTCCAGCGGCCCCCGGTGGAGCGCACGATCGAGTCCGCGATGGCCAGCCCCAGCCCGGACCCCTGGCCGTCGTCGGCCGCCCGGTGGAAGCGGTCGAAGAGCCGCGGCCGTTCCGTTTCCGGTATGCCCGGGCCGCTGTCCTCGATGGCCAGGCTGACCCGCCCGGCCGCCACCCCGACGCTGATGCGGACGGAGCCGTCCAGGCCGGCGTAGCGGCACGCGTTGTCCATCAGTACCCCGGCAAGCCGATCGATCCACTCCGGCGGCGCGCTGATCAGCGCGGGCGCCGGTGTACTGGTGTCCGCGGTGATGGTGATCGACCGCACCCGGGCGACCGGGCGGAACCTGTCCGCGCACGTGTCGGCGATCGTGGCGACGTCGAGCGGTTCGTCGCCGGGCGGTGGCGGCTGGGAGTCGAACCGGGCCAGCCACAGCAGGTCCTCGACGATCCGCCGCAGCCGCTTGCCCTCACCCTGGATGCGGCTCAGCGATCCGCGGTACTCGGCCGCGCTGCGCGGGCTGGCCAGCGCAATGTCGGCCTCGGCGCTGATCACGCTCAGCGGGGTCCGCAGCTCATGCGACGCGTCGGCGGTGAACTCCAGCTGGCGGCGGCGTGATTGCTCGACCGGGCCGAGGGCCTTCAGGCCGACGGTCAGGGAGCCGAGGAACATCGCCACCAGCAACAGGGGGGCGGCGGCGATCTCGCTGTCCAGCAGGACGGCCTGGGTGTGCCGGTTCTGGGCCAGGCTCTGGCCCGCCACGATCCACTGGCTCCCGGTGCGCCGGGCGACGAGCCGGAAGAAGCTGCCCCCGATGACCTTGGTCACCGGCCAGCCCGGGCCCGGGCGCAGCCCGGCGGGGAGCGCGGGGCTGTCCAGGCTCAGCCGGGTGACGCGCCCGCTGGGGCTGATGAGCCAGAGGAAGAGCGGCGCGTCGTCGACGTCACCGTCGTCGTCGCCGTCCTTCAACGGCACGTCGGGTGCTCCGTAGCGGCTGGCCTCGGTGGCACGGTCACGGAGCCGGGCGTCGGTCTGCCCGGTGAGCCGGGCCGCCGTCACGAGGTTCAGCGCGATCACGCACCCGGTGTAGACGATCGCGATGATCAGGGTGGCCGCGCCCGCCACCCGCGCGGCGTGCGCGAACTGGGGTGGCAGCAGCCGGCGTCGCAGGAACCGGGGCGCTGGCCTCATGGGAGCTGGCTCATACCGCGGTCATCCGGTAGCCGATGCCGCGGATGGTCTCGATCCGCACGTGGCCGCCGGCCAGCTTGGATCGCAGCCGGGCCAGGTGAACGTCGATGGTGTTCGAGCCGAACGCGTCGGCCTCGTTATCCCAGACGTGCTGGGCGATCGACCGGCGGTCCACCACCGCCGGGGAGCGGCGCATCAGCATTTCCAGGATGCCCAGCTCGGTGGCGGTCAGCGACGGGCTCTCCGCCCCGATGCGCGCGCTGCGGGACGCGGGATCAAACTCCAGGTCCCCTACCACCAGGCGCGGCGGCTGGACCTGGGGCGGCCTGCGCTGGAGCGCGCGCAGCCGGGCCAGCAGTTCGGAGAAGTCGAACGGCTTGACGAGATAGTCGTCGGCGCCGGCGTCCAGGCCCGCGACCCGGTCGGCGGGGGTGTCCCGCGCCGTCAGCATCAAGACGGGCGTAGCGGACCGGGCCCGCCGCATCCGCTGGACGACTTCGAGGCCGGAGAGGCCCGGCATCCGCCAGTCCAGCACCGCGACGGAGTAGTCATACGTGCGGAGGTACCGCAGGGCCGCGTCCCCGTCCGGGACCACGTCCACCACGTAGCCTTTTTCGCGCAGTCCGCGCCCGATGACTTCGCCCAGTCCGCGATCGTCCTCGGCGACCAGCACCCTCACAGTGATCGAATCTACCTGCGCCGTGCCACCTGGATGGCTGTCATGCGCATGCATGGCCTCCCCCCCCTGAGCAGGCACTGGGCAGGCACTGGGCAGGCACCTAGCGGGACATCCGGCGCCAGGCCGGGCGCGGCACCAGCCGCATGGCGCCCGCCAGGCCCGCGAGCGTCTGCGGCACCCACACGGTCCGGCTGTCCCGGCCGGGGTCACGCGCGAGGGCGGCCGCGACGGCCGCGCCGACGGCGGCCGGCGTCGTGGCCAGCGGAGCCGGATCCATACCCGCGGTCATCCGACCGGTGACGAACCCGGGCCGGATGAGCAGCACCCGCACACCGCTGCCGTGCAGTGAGTCCGCCAGGCCGCGTGCGAAGGCGTCCAGGCCGGCCTTGGCGGCACCGTAGACCATGTTGGCCTTCCGTGGCCGGACCGCGGCCACGGAGGACAGGACGACGATCGTGCCGGAACCCTGGGCGCGCATCCGCGCCGCCGCAGCCAGCAGCGTCGTGACGTGGCCGGTGAAGTTGGTGTCGATGAGCACCGCCGCCTGCCGCGGATCGGCGTCCAGCGTGGGCTGGGGGATCAGCACCCCGGCGGCCGAGATCAGCACGTCCACCGGGCCGCCGGCGAAGACGTCGCGGATGAAATCCTCGTGCCCGGCCGTTTCGGTGGCGTCGTAGCGGACGGTGCGTATCTGGTACGGCAGCGTCTTGCCGGCCGCCTCGAGTGCGGCCTCGTCGCGGCCGGCCAGCAGGATCTCGGTTTCCGGGGGCGCGCCGAGCGCGGCCAGGATGGCCAGCCCGATCTCGCTCGTCCCGCCGAGCAGCAGGACCCTGGCCGGGTGGCCGGGGGTTTTCGCAGAGGTCATTGCACAAGCTCCCATAGGCCGCCCACGAACATGAGCAGCCACATCATTTCCAGCACGACCATCGTCGTATCGCGGGCCAGGAGGTCCTCGACCGGCTTGGCGGTGGCCTCCGCGGTGAGGTGGTCGAACCGGGCGAGCGTGCCCGCGAGGGGGATCGCGCTCGCCAGATGCCAGCCCCTGATCCAGCCGCGGTGCTCGCCGACCGCCCACAGCACGTAGCTGATGATCATGGCGGCCGCGATGAGGCGCTGGGCCAGACGCAGCGCGGACGGCCGGTACCAGCGCATCGAGGGCCGGTGCCGGATGGCGTCCGGGCCGAGCACGGCCATCTCGGTGTAGCGCTTGGCCGTGGCCACCAGGAGGGCGCCGAGGCTGCACACGAGCAGGAACCATCCGGACGGCGGCACGCGCGTCGCCGCCGCCCCGCCGAGCGCGCGGAGCACGAACCCGGACGCGACGAAGACCAGCTCGATCACGGGAATGTGCTTGAGCACGAGGCTGTAGAGCACGGAGGAGGCGACGTACGCGCCGACGATCACGGACAGCAGCGGCGTATGGATTGCGAACCCCGCGGACAGCGCGCCGATGATGCACACGGCCGCCACCGCCACCGCGTGCGCCTTCGGCAGTTCGCCGGCCGCGATCGGGCGGTTCCGTTTGACCGGGTGCCGCCGGTCCCGGTCCGCGTCCACGACGTCGTTCACCATGTAGACGGCGACCGACGCGGCGCAGAACGCGATGGCCGCGACCAGCGCGTAACCGAGCCCGTCCGGGCGCCCGAGCGACGTGCCCGCGAGCGGTGCCGCGAACACGAGCAGGTTCTTCGGCCACTGACGCGGGCGCGCGGTACGCAGAACCGCGGACGGCCAGCGGAGCCAGCCCGGGGATGAGGCCGCGCGCGGAGGGGCCGCCGGGCTGATGACGGCCTCGGGGAGGGGGCGGGTCACCGTGCGAACACCGCGGTGAAGTCTCGGCTGTTGATGGAGTAGTACCGATTGGCCGGCTCCGGCTGGTTGGGCAGCAGGTTCGCCGGTGTCGGGTCGGTCACGCTGGGGGCCGGCTTGTAGTACATGTACGACATCCACGCCGGGTTGATGTCCATCTGCATACCTTCGACCGCCCCGGCCCGCTGGAGCAGGTTGGCCAGCGTCCGGACGGACAGGGCCGGCCCGTAGACCCAGACCACCCGGCCGTCGCCGGTGATGCCGATCCCCGAGCGCCACACGTAGTAGCCGCCGCCCAGGGTGGCACCCCACTGGCCTTCCACGTTCTGGTCCACCGAGGCGGGGACGGCCCCGTGGTCGACGATGAGCTTGAGGTTCTGCCGGACGCCGAGAACATTGGCGTTCATGCTGACGGTCTGGCCCCAGCTGCCGATGGCCACGGTGCCGTTCCGGTAGTACACGAGGGACGCGGCGCCGGTGGTCAGCACGCCTTTGGTCTGGCCGTTGAGGTAGAAGCCACCCCCGGCCGCGTCCAGCTTGAAGCCGCCGTTGAACGTGGCGAGCAGCCCGGTGCGCTGATCCGGCGGGAGGTACGGCGAGTATCCCCAGTTGGTTCCGCCGGGATCTTCGGCGCCCGGGCGCAGCTGGAACTTGACCAGGCGCTGGTCCATCGACGCGATTCCGGCCACGTAGGAGGTGTGCACGCTGTCCGGGCGCAGGTACGTCCCGTAGATCGCGGGATAGCCGTTCACGCTGGCCAGCACGCGCCACTGCCCCTCACCGGGCAGGGGTGCCGCGGCGGGCGACGTGAGCGCGGCCGGAACGATCGGCTTGAACGTCGAAGGGCCGGTCCTGGACGTGCCCGGGCCGGTCCCGGTCGTGGGGGCCGCCAGCGAGAACTGCGGCTTGCCGCCGACCTTCGGGGCCTGGTAGGTGAGCCATTCGCCCAGGGTGACCACGGGGCCGAGGTAGTGATCCCGTGCCCATTCGGCGAGCCGGGTGGAGACCGTGCCGTTGCCCGGCACCGTCAGCGCGTGGCCGACGGACCAGCCCACCCAGCCGAGGAAGATGACGAACGCGACCAGCACGGCCTGCACGCTGCGGTGGGACAGGAGCCGGCGGAGGAATCGCAGCGGATGCGGACGGCGCAGCCTGCCCACCGGGCCGTTCTTGGTGTGCCGGTGCCGGGTGGAGTCGTCCCCGGGCTGCTGGCCGCCCGGCGGGCCCTGGCCGCCCGGCGGGCCCTGGCCGTAGTCGCCGGGACCGTCCCGGTGGTAGTCGTTCTGGTAGCGGTCGTCCGCGTACTGGCTGTCCTGGCCGTATCCGGGCCCCTGGTAGCGGGTGGCCTCCGCATAGCCGCCGCTGCCATCATGGTCATAGCGGCCATCCTGGTTGTAGCTGTCCTGGTAGCGGGCGTCCTGGCCGTAACCGGCACGGGCGTTCTGGTAGGAGCTGTCTCGCCCGTAACCGGCGGGGTCTCCCGGCCAGCGGCTGTCCCGGCCGTAACCAGCGGGGCCGCCGTCGTACGAGCCGTTCTGCTGATAGCCGGCCGGACCATGGCCGTTCGGCGCCCCGTAGCCGTCCGGTACCCGGCGGTCGTCGTCCACGTCCTGCTCGTAGGGGCCGTCCTGCTCGTAGGGGCCGTCCTGCTCGTAGGGGCCGTTCTGGGCGTAGCCGCCCCGGTTGTACGGGTCATTCCGGCCATAACCGGCTGGGGCGCGGCGGTACGCGCTCTCCTGACCGTAGCCGGGCTCCTGGTCCGGGTCGTCCGGGCCGTATTCGCCGGAACCGTTACCGTACGAAGCCTCCCGGCCGTGGCCGGCGCGGCCGCTTCCGTACCCGGGGTCTGGGCGCGCTGAACCGGCCGGACCTCCGTGAGCGCGACGATCGCGCTCACCTGGCTCCGGCCTGCCCGGAGCGTCCCCCTGCTCCACCGGGCTCTCGTCGTACCAGTGCTTCGGTGGTACCGATCGCGGCACGCGCATACCTCCTGCCGAGCGCCTTATTGACTGCTCCCACCGAGCCGTAGGTTTACCCCCGCAACATGAAGGCTCGATGACGGAGAACGTTCCCCAGGGGAATCTGAAGAGTGTCTTAGACTTCCCTGAACAGATAGAAGTTAAACGCGTGAAGCGACTTGCGCACAAGGCGTTTGGCGCATTTGGGACAAGCAGGGCACGTTCTGCTACCGGCGACCCGTCCCGCAGTCCTGTCGGGCCTGGTCGCCGTGCCCAGGTGCCGTCCTCGCCCCCCGTTGTGATGAGTGGCACACTAATTGAACGTCGTCCGTATTGCCCGGTTCCTAGCTTACTGCGCTGATCGGCCTCTCCGGCAGGCGGTAGGCCGGCCGGTCCGCCCGGGGGTTTGCCCCTGCCCTCCACACTGTGCCGCCCCTTCAGGCTGGTGCCGCCCCCCGGACTGGCGCCGCGGCGAACCGGGCAAGGTCCCGTCGGCGGGCTGTCGATCCCGGCGTTCCGCGTTCGTGTAGTGGATGAGAGGCCGGCGGCAAGCCGGCCCGGCGGAAGGAACACGGAAATGAAGCAGTATCTGCTGAGCATGTACCAGCCGCAGGGAGACCCGCCACCGCCCGAAATTCTCGGGCCGATCATGCAGCGTCTCGGGGTGATCCGGCAGGAACTCATCGACTCCGGCGCGTGGGTGTTCGGCGATGGGCTGTGCCCACCCGAGACGGCCACCGTGCTGCGCCCGAAGGACGGTGACGTGCTCGTGACCGACGGGCCGTTCACCGAGGGCAAGGAGTACCTGGGCGGGTTCATGATCATTAAGGTGCCCGACCTTGATGCGGCGCTGGCCTGGGGCCGCCGATACGCCGGGACGACCGGCCTGCCGATGGAGGTGCGGCCGTTCCAGACCGACTCCGGGGATTGAGCCGCAGCATGCCCCGCCGCGAGGCCGCTCCTGGCCTCCCGGAGGCCGCCCCCGGCCCGGGCTCCGCCCCGGACATCGAGCGGGTGTTCCGCGAGGAGTACGGGCGCGCGGTCGCCGTCCTGGTCCGCGTCCTCGGCGATATCGACGTCGCCGCCGACGCGGTCCAGGAGGCGTTCACGGCCGCGCTGCAACGGTGGCCGTCCAGCGGGCTGCCGCCCAGCCCGGCGGGGTGGATCATCACCACGGCCAGGAACCGGGCCATCGACCGGCTCCGCCGGGAGGCGTCCCGTGCGGACCGGCACGCCCAGGCGGCCCTGCTGCACGCGGCGAGCGAGAAAGCCGAGGAGGGACCCGTGCGCGACGACCGGCTGCGCCTCATCTTCACCTGCTGTCATCCGGCGCTCGCCCCTGCGGCCCGGGTGGCGCTGACGCTCCGGCTGCTCGGCGGCCTCACCACCGCCGAGATCGCGCATGCCTTCCTGGTCCCCGAGGCGACGATGGCCCAGCGGCTGGTCCGCGCCAAGACCAAGATCCGCGACGCCGGGATCCCGTACCGGATCCCGCACGAGGCCGACCTCCCGGAACGGCTGCGGGCCGTCCTGGCCGTGGTCTATCTCATCTTCAACGAGGGCTATACCGCGAGCTCGGGCGGCCGGCTCGTTCGCGACGAGCTCTGCCAGGAGGCGATCCGTCTCGGGCGGCTGCTGGCTGGGCTGCTGCCCGACGAACCAGAGGTCACGGGGCTGCTCGCGCTCATGCTGCTGATCGACGCCCGCCGCGAGGCCCGGACCGGCGCGGACGGCGCCCTCGTGCCGCTCGCCGAACAGGACCGCCAGCGCTGGCACCGTGGCCGCATCGCCGAAGGTCAGGCCCTCGTGCGCGGCTGCCTGCGGCGTAACCAGCCGGGCCCGTACCAGATTCAGGCGGCGATCAACGCCGTGCACAGTGCTGCCCCGGAGGCCACCGCGACCAGCTGGCCGCAGATCCTGCGGCTGTATGACCAGCTCATGGCGCAGGCCCCCAGCCCGGTGGTGGCACTGCACCGCGCGGTCGCGGTAGCGGAGATCGACGGTCCCGGCGCGGCGTTGCGGCTGGTCGATGAACTCGATCTGGGCCGGTACCACCTTTTCCACGCCATCCGCGCCGACCTGCTGCGCCGCCTGGACCGGCTGGACGAGGCAGAGCAGTGCTACCGGGCGGCGATCGCGGCCACCCGGAACACCGCCGAGCGCGACTTCCTGGAACGCCGGCGCCGGGCGCTCGGCACGCCGGAAAGCTGACCGCCGCCCGCGAAATTCAATGCCGCCGAACGGACCCGGCTGAGACCCGCACCGCGGTGCGGGCGCGCTCGTTCAGGGGGTCGTGCGCGCGACCTTGCGCCGCATGGTGTGCCGGCCGGTATTGCGGAGACGGTGTACCCTCAGCCGGGCCGCCGTGAGATAAGAACCAACTGCGCGCAAAGGCGCGGAAATAGGTGAAGACAATGTCATGCGACTGCCCTTCTCGCTCGCAGATCGTGCCCCAGAAATAGAACTGCTTGCTTCTTGCGCTGCGAAGGATCCCCCGTGGCCGCACAAATCCGGTGTACACAAAACCTGTGCACCGGATTATTCCCCGGTTCGGCTGATCCCTAAACCGAAGTTACTTGGCGGTGGCACGCCACTCGCGGCGCTGACCTGGGCCATCGCGAGCTCGAAGGTCATGTCTTCTGGCTACATGGTCTGACCAGCGCAAACTTCCATCATGGTAGCCGGTCATGGTCGCGAATTTTCTGTGCAGAAAAACCTTGCTCTGTTCAGCGTTATCGCAGGTCAGGGCCCAGATATCTACACATAGTGACGGTAACTTCGGCCTAAACGGGCCGGCAGTTCCCGGCCGGGCGGAGCTCAGTCTTCGGCCGCGAGAAGTGCGGCGACCGCCGTCTCGGCTTCGGCGGCGGTGGGAAGCACGGGCGGGTGCGGGGGGATCGTGGGCAGTTCGCCCTCGGCCTCGTACCGGCTGATCAGCCGCGGGTCGATGTAGGAGGTGCGGGCCACGGCGGGGGTGTCACCGAGCCAGTCGGCCACCCCGCGGACGCTGGCGGCAATGACGCGCTTACGGCCGTCGGCCGCCGGCGACGGTGCCGCGTTGGCGAGCAGCAGTCCCATCAGCACCGTGGCGTTCCACGTACGGAATTCCTTGGCCGTGAAATGGCCGCCCGCGCGGGTGGCGATGTAGGCGCTCACGTGGTGAGAGCGAAGCGGGTGCCACGTGTCCCCGTCTTCCCAGCAGAACAGTGCGTCCAGCCCGTTGCCGCTGCGGAGCAGGTTCCGGACGGTGGAGCGGATCGCTTCGTCGGTGACCGTGATCGTCCGGCGCTTGCCCTCCTTGGCGATGTAGTCGAACAGGACGCCCTCGCGGGTCACCCGCACGTGCCGCTTTTCCAGCGTCGCGGCGCCGTAGTGATGATCCAGTTCGGCGTACCTCTCTCCGCCGATGCGGAAGAGGCCGAGGTCGATGAGCCGGACCGCGCTCGCGGCCACGCGGTCCTTGTCGAGCCGGCGGCGTTTGAGGTCGTGCACGGTGGCCGTCCGGAGCGCGGGCAGGGCGCCGGCGAACCGCAGCATGTGCGCGAACTTCTGCGCGTCCCGCTGCTCGCGCCAGGTCTGGTGATAGCGGTACTGGGTGCGGCCCCGGGTGTCGACGCCGGTGGCCTGGATGTGCCCCAGCGGATCCGGTGAGATCCAGACGTCCGTCCAGGCGGGCGGGATCACGAGTGCGGCGATGCGCCGCAGCGTGCCGGCGTCCGTGATGGCCGCGCCGGACGGGTCGCGGTACCGGAAGGCTGCCTCGCTGTGCTCACGGGCGATTCCCGGGCCGTGCGGATCGCTTCGCCGCAGACCTGGAACGGCCGCCGTCAGCGATGGTTGGTCACTGCTCATGGCGTGTCTCGTGTTCGTGCGCCGGGTCGCCGCGGGGGCGCAGCCAGACCAGGCCGGCCCCGATCGCTCCAGCGAGCATACCCAGCGGTACCGCCGGAACCGCGCCCGGGACCGTCGCGAGCAGCAGGCCGCTGAGGCCGGACCCGGCCGCCAGCGCGCACAGGGTCGCGACGCGGCGGCCGTTGGTCCCCTGCCGCGATCGCGGGCTGGCCAGCGAGTCGATCAGCGTGGTGAGCGTCCCGGTCAGGTAGGTGGTCGAAATTCCGGCGATGCCCATCACCGCGACCACGGCGCTCTGCATGCCCATCGCGAGGGCCGCGAGCGCGAGGAGAAACAACTGCGCCCCGCCCGCGGGCCGCGCGCCGGTGCTCTCCCAGCCGATCGTGAACACGGCGAGCAGCAGGGTCTCACTGATCAGCGTGGCGGCGATCCAGGCCGACCACGGCCGCGCGCCGGTCCTCCCGGGGTTACCGGAGCCATGAGAGCCGCCGGGCCCATCCGGGCCGCCGGCTCGCTGACCCGTGCGGGCCAGCCGGGAGGCAGCCGCGACACCGGTCACGTAGGCGGCCAGGCCGATGCTGGCGCGTTCGGCCAGCATGCCGGAGTGCTGGGCGGCCGAAAGCCCGAGGAAGACGATGTTGGACGTCATCACGCTCGCGAACACGCTGCCGAGCCGGGTGAAGCAGGCGACGTCCGTGGCGGCGCTGCCGGCCGTCAGCAGGACCGCGACCACGGTGAGCGTGCGCGGTACCGGTCCCCCGCTTGCGCCGCTGCGCGAGGGCCGGCCGCCGGGGGCACCCATCGCGGTCAGGAGGCAGGCACGCCGGCCGGCACGCGGACGGCCCGGGCCCAGGCCGGTGCGTCCCGCGACGCGTCCCCGAGCAGGGCGACGATGACGCGCATCCCCTTGGGTGCGCGGTCCGGCCAGGGCGTGTACCCGTCGGTGAGGACCACCGTGATCGCCGGCCGTGGGCGCAGCGCGTACGCCGCCGCGATACCGGCGCCCATGTCGGTCCCGCCGCCACCGACGAGCTCGACCTGGCGCGCCGCGGATACCCGCTGCGCGGGTGCGGCGGCGGCGTCGCAGGCCAGCACCCGGACCTGGCGGGACATTCCGAGGCTGCGGAGCAGTCCCTCCACTTCGGCGAGCGCGGCGGCCAGCAGGTCGTCGGTCATGCTGCCCGACGTGTCGCAGACCACGGCCACCTCCGGGACCGGCCGGCGCAGGGCCGGCAGCACGACGTCGCCGGCCGCCGCCGCGCGCCGCGAGGGGCGCCGGTACGAATAGTCGGCCGCTCCGGCGCGGTCCGCGATGGCCCGGCGCAGTTCGGCGGCGAGCAGCGCCCGCCAGTTCACGGCCGGGGTGAGCGTCTCCCGAGCCCAGCGCATGAGCCCCGCCGGGACGGTCCCGGCCTCCCGGCCGTACCGGGTGCATTCGCTGGCGACGAGGCGGCGCAGCAGGTCCGCCTGCCAGTTGGGCAGCCCGGCCACCGCATCCTGGCCAGGCCCGCCGGGGTCGCCGGGCGGTCCGTCACCTGGCCGCGGGCAGCCGTCCGCGCCGCTGCCGCAGTCGATGTCCCATCCCGGCCCGCCCTCCGCGGCGGCCCGGAAGTACTGTTCGGCCAGGCCGCCCGGATCGGCCCCCAGATGCCCGGGCAGTACCGGCTCGCCGGGCAGTTCGAGACCCGCGGGTATCAGGTCGTCATTGATTTCCGCGTCGGCGGCACGCGTCCATCCAGCGGCGTCTTCGGGCCGGATGCCCAGCGCGCGCGCCCGGTCCGCGTGGGCGCGCAGCAGATGGCAGACGTGGTGGACGAGCACGCTGCCGAACTCGGCGGGGGACCACCCGGACGCGACCGCCGGATCGGCGTGCAGCCGCCAGCTCTCGTCGACGGCCACCGTGTCGCTGCCCGGCGCGGCGACGACCTGCGTGCCAAAGATCCCGCTGGCCAGGTAGGGGAAACGGGCGACCGCCCACAATCGCGCCCCCGCCAGCCCGGGTACTTGCCCCGGTACTTGCCCGGGTACCTGCCCCGGTACCTGCCCGGCGGTCATGTCGCCAGCATGCCGGCGTCGCGCAGGACCGGTGCGAAGAGATGAATCTCCGGCGGCAGCGCGGCGCCGCCGGGCCGGTGGCGCGCCAGCACGCGGGCGGCCGCCGCGGCGACGTCGGGCGCGGTGGCGGCGGCGGTGCCGAGCACGCGCCACCCGGCCGCCCAGCGCTCCGGCGTGGACTGTGCGGTGACCGCGGAGGTGATCGCGGCCAGCGCGGCGTAGGCGCGATCGGCGCGGTCCGGCAACCGGAACGCGCCCGGGTCGGCGAGCACTTCCTCGGGATCAGGCAGGTCCATCTCCAGTAGCCAGGTAAGAAACTCCGCCCCCGCCCCGTCTCCCACCGAACCCCGGACGAGCACCGAGCGGGCCTCGTCACCGGCCCCCGCCGCGCCCGCCGCGGCCCACAGGCGCGCGGCCATTTCCCAGGTGCGGGGGCTCGGCCAGCCCCGTCCCGCCGACGAAGGGTCCGCCGGTGGCGCGCACGCCAGCGCGGGGCGGGCCCGCAGGAAGGCGCCGACCAGGCCGCGGGCGAGAACCTCCTCGGCCTCCCAGCCGCCGGCCAGTTCCGGCACCTGCGGTGCGGGCCAGCCGCCGGCCAGCCCGTCGGCGACCACTCGCGGGTTGACGTCCCAGGCCAGGTGGCAGAGCCGGTTGGCCAGCGGTGCGGACAGGTCCCACCCGTCGGCAGCCTGCTCCGGTGGGTTGGCCGCGGCCACGACCGCGACGTCGGCGGGCAGCTCAAGGTCGCCCACGACGCGTTCGAGAACCACGCGGAGCAGGGCCGCCTGCACGGCGGGCGGCGCGGTGGAGAGCTCGTCCAGGAACAGCAGGCCGCGCCCGGCTGCGGCCAGCCGCTGCGCCCACGCCGGGGGGGCGAACCGTACGCCCTGGCCGACCACGATCGGCAGGCCCGCGAAGTCGGACGGCTCGCGGATCGAGGCGATGACGGTCTCGCAGGGCAGCCCGGCCGCGCCGGCCACGGCCCGGATCACCGACGTCTTGCCAGTTCCCGGCGCGCCCCAGAGCAGGACGGGGACCCGCGCGGCGATGGCCACGGTCAGCGCCGCGACGACCGGATCGGCGGCCCCCCGGCCGGCCGGCGCGGGCCCGTGCGGGCCCAATGCGGCGGTGCTGGCGGCGGGCTCCTCGTCCACGCTCACGGTCAGTCTGCCTCTCCACGCGATGGTCTGGGCGATGGTCTGGGCGATGGTCTGGCCGGCTCGTCCGGTCCGCCGGTCGCCGCGGGCTGGACGCCGGTTACCTCCCAGTGTGCGCGGTCACCGGACGGGCCCGCGTTTTTGTCCGCGTTCTGGCCGGCTTTCCTGCCCGCCTCCTCCCCGGCCCGCACGCTGAGGAGCACCGGGTCACGGCCGGGCTCCGGTACAGCGAGGACCGTCGCGTCCGGCCACGCCGCCTGCTGGACCGCGACCACGAGATGACCGCCCGCCACGGTCAGGCCGCAGGCCCATACTGCGGCCAGCCACCCGGCCGGCAGGGCGGCGCGCAGGTGCCGCGCTGCGCCGGTCCCGCTCAGTTCCAGGCCGCCCCACCCGGGGCCATCGTGCAGCCGCGCGTCTACCTGGTCGGGGTCGATGCCGAGCCATCGGGCCGCGGCCGGGGCGAGCCGGCCGGTCAGCGCGGCTTCGAGGGCGGCCCGGTGTGCGTGGCGCTCGCGGGCGCGGGGACCGCCGTCGGCCCAGGCCGCCGCGACGGTGCCGGACAGCACCATTTGGAACTCCAGCCCCAGCGCCAGCAGCGCCAGCAGCCCCAGCCGCTCAGCCCGGATCCGCTCCGGCTCCTCCGCCTGGCCGACCGGAATCGGGCGGCGCGGCACCCGCCGGCTGCCCGCCGGGAAGAGCCCGGCGCCGGCCGCCGCGGAAAACTTGGAGCCGCCCGCCGGCGGGAGCCCGGTGCCGCCCGCCGGGGGACCGGGGCGGCGCATCGGCTGGCTGTGCGGCCGGGTGATGCGCCCGCCGAACCGGCCCGGGCCGGCCTCCCGGAATTCCTGCACATCCTCCCAGCTGACGTTCACGCTGTCGGCCGGATCGCGAGGGCCGACGGCCATGACGCCGAGGTCGTCGGCGTGCTGATGCCAGGCCGCGGCCACCTCGATGCAGCCCGCTTTCTCCCCGCCCAGCGCGGCCAGCACGACTTCGCCCTCAGGGTCGGGGTGAGCGGGCAGCCCGAGGGCGCCGTCCTGCCATCGCACCGGGTGCGTGTCCGGCCCGCAGGGCACCCGCGTCTCCAGGGCGGGCAGCGCCCGCCACCATGGCCCGTTCGATTGGGGCCCGGGCGGCTGGCCGCTCATGGCACTGCCCACCAGGACAGCGGCACCCGGACGGCGGCCCGCTGCTCCGGTGTCGTAACGAACAGCGTGCCGGAAGCCGTCTCCCGGCCCAGCGGGGGCACCACGCGCAGCATCACAAACGTCTCCCCACCGGGGCCCTCCGTCCACTGCCGCTGGACGGCCACGTGCCAGTGCCCGGCGTCATCCTGCAGCCACCAGCCGAAGGCCGGGAGCATGCCCGGCCCGAAGCGGCGCGCCGACCATGACGCGGGCCACCCGCAGCCGAGCACATGCAGATAGGTCTGCCCGTTCAGGGTATGCAGGCCGGCCAGTACGACGCGGGCCCCGTTCAGCTCGGGCAGGGTCACGGCCACGGTGGCGGTGCCGTCCCGCACAGTGTGCCGGTGCCGGCGTCCGTAGCAGGCGAGAACGCTCAGCCATGGCTCGGGCAGGTCGGGCGTGGGCCGGGCGGTAATCCCGTGCCCGTCGATGCCGAGACGGCCGCAGACGGTAGCCAGGTGACCGGGGGCCGGGCTGAGCGGCGACAGCGCCCCCGCCGCTTCGAGCGCTCGTACCGTGTCCCCGGTGCTGTCGGCCGCTTGCCGGGCCAGGTGCGGATCATCGGCCGCGGCGGCCAGGATCTGCTGGGCCACGTTCTCCAGCAGCTGATCGCCCGGCCGCGCGGAGAGCGGCTCGATCACGGCGCTGGCGACCTCCGTGGTGCCGGTCAGGTCGATCCGGACGCTGGCGTCATCACCGGCGTTGAGGTCGAGCCAGCGAGCGCCGGCGGGCGGCCCGGGCTGGATGTTCAGGTGCCCCGTCCACCGGGATAGCAGTCCGCCGCCCTGCGCACCGACGTGGTAACGGGTCTCCCGGTCGTCGGCGGCGGTTATCTGCCCGAAGGGCGGGAACGACGTGGGCGCCGGGGCCCAGGTCGTGTCCCGGGCGCGGCGGCGGATCCGCGCGACCGCGGGGGCGGCCGCGTGCGTGGCCGTCACCACCAGCGACATCACATAAAGCTCTCCGGTGACGTCCCCGTCGCGGAGGCGCAGCATCCGGCTGACCGGTATTACCCGGGGTATCCCGGCGCTTGGTGCTGGTTCCGCATCCGGCCGGGGCGAGCCGGTGGCTGGGGCGGCCCGGATGACCGGTCTCGCCGGGGCCGCTGGTCGTGGCCGGCCGACGGGCAGCAGGCGGCCGACGGGCAACGGGCGGACGGTCATGGCGTGCAGGTGCCGGGCACTCAGGGCCGCCTGGAACTCGTCCATGATCGCTTCGGCCCGGTCCGCGTCGACGGCTCCGACGCTGACCAGGGCGGTGGCGATGCCCCGGAGCCGTCCCAGGCATTCGCTGAGGACGTCCCGGGGGCGCACCTGCCCGGCCTCGCGGGGCAGCGTCCGGGCGCGCCGGAGGGCCGCCTCGGCGGCCAGCCGGAGGTGACGTTCCGCCCGCTCGCTGTCCACGCCTCCACGGTCTCACCAACGCCGCCCATGCGGCGAGCCCTTAACCAAGCGGCGGCGAGGGGATGAGCGGTCGCGAGCCAGGGCAGGCGCGCGGGCGCAGGCGCAAACCGCCAGGGGAGAGCCGGGGAGAGCCGGATCCCGGCCGGACATGCCGGTGAGCCGGGCCGGCGAGGGGGGATTCGCCTGGCCCGGCCTCTTACCACCGGCACTGCTATGACGTATGTCAGGGCGCCGGCGGTTCCCTTGTGGCCGCATCATTTCGCGGACCGTCGCTGGCTGGCCCCTCGCCGAAGGTGTCCGCCGATGTGCCGGGGAGCGGGAGTTCCAGATCTTGCAGGCGGGGCGGCAGGGGACGCGGGGTGCCGTCCGCTTTCCGGGCCGATGAGGGGTGGCCGGGCGGGAGCTCCGCCAGGGCCATCCGCATCTCGCGGTCGCTGGGACCGCTAGCCGTTCCGTACGTGCCATGCCTGCGATGCCCGCCGGGCCAGTCGTCCGGGTGAAACACCATGGCCCCCCTGCCCGTTACCGATCGGCCATCTTCCGCGAACGGCCGTCGGAAGATACCGTCGGAAGAGACCGAATGTATCCGCCGGCGGTACGGTGCGCCCCGGGAATGCCATGGCTGCTCCGTTTTCCGCGGAAAAGCCGTACCCCGAATTACGGTTCTCGGCGAGAGCATATTAAGCGGCGATCACGGCGGCCGGATAAAACGCCCCGGTACCGGATAAAACGCCACAGTGAAAGAGAGCGCGCATTTCCGGCCGCTACCGCGGCGCGCCGGCTACTTCCTGGGTGGCCGGCGTATGGCCGCTGGCCACCCTCCCTTCCCGGGCGGCCACGGTCGACCCCGACCAGCACCGGACGATGTCCCGCATCGACAGCAGGCCGGTCACCTCGGACCCTTCGACCACCACCAGGTGCCGGAACCCGCCCCGGACCATCGCGGCCGCCGCCTTTTCGAGCGTCCAGGCCGGCACCGCGAAGACCAGATCCGACGTGCAGTGATGCGCGGCCAGTTCGGCGTCTGGGTCCTGTCCCGCGCCGATGGAGTCCAGGACGTCGCGTTCGGTGAGAATTCCGACGCCCGCGTGTTCCGGGTCGATCACGACCGCGGCGCCGACATGCCGTGATGACATCATCCGGGCCGCCTCGCGCAGCGTGTGCGCAGGGCCGATCGTCAGGACCAAGTTCGACATGCCGTCTCGTACGTTCATCGTCGCTCACCCCGGATGCTTGCGGGACGCGGCAGCACTTTGTGAACTTGTGACCGCCGTTTTGAACAGCATCGGTGAAAAGCCCGGGAAGGGCAAGACCTTTGGCCAGGACTTCCGTGCTTGTCGCCGTCCCCGCTATTTGCCCTTGTCAGGAGCTTTTTCTCAGGCCTTCAGCCTGGTCAGGACCTCGTCGTGCAGGTGGCCGTTGGTACAGACGACGCTGCCGCCGTCCGGGGTCCGCGCGCCGCTGACGTCGGTGAAGCGGCCGCCCGCCTCCTCCACGATGACCTGCAGCGCGGCGATGTCCCACAGCGAGACGTCCGGTTCGAGGGACACGTCGACCGCCCCCTCCGCGACCAGGACATGTGACCAGAAGTCCCCGTACGCGCGGGACCGCCAGACCGCCCGGTTCAGGCCGAGGAAGCCGTCGAGTTTGCCGCGGTCCTCCCAGCCCGTCAGGCTGGAGTACGACATCGACGCGTCGCCGAGGCTGGTGACGCCCGACACCGCGCACCGGGTCGCCTTGGTCAGGCCGCGCCCCGTCCACGCGCCGCCCCCGGCGGCCGCCCACCAGCGCCGGCCCAGGGCGGGGGCGGACACCACCCCCACCACGACCTCGTCCCCGTCCATCAGGCCGATCAGCGTGGCCCAGACCGGAACCCCGCGCACGAAGTTCTTCGTGCCGTCGATGGGGTCGATCACCCAGCAGCGCGGGCCGTGCCCGCTCCGCCCGAATTCCTCGCCGAGCACCGCGTCGCGGGGACGGGCCCGGCGCAGCACGTTACGCAGCGATTCCTCAGCCGCACGGTCGGCATCGGTCACCGGGGTCAGGTCAGGCTTCGTCTCGACCTCGAGATTAAGCGCGCGGAAGCGCCGGTTGGTGATGTCATCGGCCGCGTCGGCGAGGACGTGCGCGAAACGCAGGTCATCACCATAAAGTGCCACGCGCGAAACCGTACCGCGCCGGCGAGTCTGGTGACCAGGCGAGCGCCGGCGCGGCGGGGCAGGCAAACTAGCAGCATGGGCGATATCAGCCTCAGCAAGCCGGAGGATTCGGCGAGCAGTGCCGTGGCCGGGCGGCTGGAGAACGAGGAACAGCTCAGGCCGTTCGTTCGCGACGGCCGCATCACCGCGATGCCGGCCCGGCCGGCGAAGCGGCGGCTCCTGCTCGATTGTGTGGCCCAGGCGTTCGAACCGGGGCTCCGCTTCCCGGAAGCTGCGGTGGACGACGTGCTCAAGGCGCTGTGCGACGACCACTTCGCCCTGCGGCGCTATCTCGTGGATGAGGGCTTCTTGTCCCGGCAGGCGGGCGTGTACTGGCGCAGCGGCGGGACGGTCGACGTCCGGCCCGAGAGCTGAGACGCCCGCGCGGTGCGGGCGCCCCGGATCTCGGGCGATCCGGCAGCTAGGGCGATTCGGCGCCCTCACGGCTGCGCAGCAGGCGGCGCAGCGAGTCCAGCCGCGCCTGCGCGCCGTGCTCGCGGGCCCATTCATCGAGCCCGCAATCCTCATCGAGATGGTCGCAGCCGGGCGGGCAGTCGGCGGCGGGGCCGGCCAGATCGGGGAAGGCCTCCACGACCCGCCGGGGGCTCACGTAGCCGAGGCCGAAGCCGCGCACCCCGGGAGTGTCGATGATCCAGCCGCCACCGGGCAATTCGAGGGCCACCGCCGACGACGAGGTGTGCCGGCCCCGGCCCGTCACCGGGTTCACTATCCCGACCACCCGCCCCGCGTCCGGGACCAGCGCGTTTACCAGCGTGGACTTGCCCACCCCGGACTGCCCGATCATGACGCTGATCCGGCCGGACAGCGCCGTGCACAGCGGGGCGATCTGCTCATCGGTGAGCGGGCGCCGGGTGACCAGGCAGCTCACGCCCAGCGGCTCATAGATGTCCAGCACCTCGCGTGGTGCGGCGAGGTCGGCCTTGGTCAGGCACAGCAGCGGGCTGATGCCGGCGTCGTATGCGGCGACCAGGCACCGGTCGATAAACCGGAGGTGGGGGGCCGGCTGCGCCAGCGCGCAGACGATCACCAGTTGCCCGGCGTTGGCGACGATGACCCGCTCTACCGGGTCGGTGTCATCGGGCGACCGGCGCAGGGCCGAGGTGCGCGGCTGGACCCGGACGATGCGCGCGAGCGTTCCCTCGTCTCCGGACGTGTCGCCGGCCAGTATGACCCGGTCGCCGACGACCACGCTCCGGTGGCCGAGTTCGCGCGCCTTCATCGCGATGACGACCCGGCCCTCGGTCAGGGTCCCGTACCGGCCCCGGTCGATGCTGACGACGAATCCTTCCGGGGCATCCTCGTGGGCCGGCCGTCGCCGGGTACGCGGCCGGGTGCCCCGGCCCGGGCGTACCCGGACGTCGTCCTCGTCGAGGCCCTCGTGGCCCGGGCGTCGGCTCAGGACTCCGCCTCCCGCCCGTTCGTCTCGCATTGCATACCGTGAGGGTAACGGTTCGGCCGTTTCGTGCCTTCCCAGGGCCGCCGGGCTCCCGTACCCGCCCCGGCCGGCCGGGATAGCCGTCCGGGAGCGTCCGGGGCCCGTTTGGGGCGCTTTCCGCGGGCTGTTTTCGCGCCAAAACCCGGTTTGCGGTCCGCGAATACCGTCATAAAAACGTGCTCCTGGTTTGGCGGGCGGCCATTGTGGTTATGAAATTGCTCATTGCGGCTCGTGTGGCAGTTCGCTCTTACGTATCAGGATTTGGGGTATGTGCGGCCGTTTCGTTTCCGCGCGGCAGCGCCAGGAACTCATTGATGAGTTCCTGGTGGAACGCGACCAGGTGGTCGGGGATGTCGCCCCTGATTACAACGTTGCCCCGACCGACCCCATCTACGCGGTGCTGGGTCAGTGTCGCGAGCTGCGGCTGGTCCGCTGGGGACTGGTGCCCTCGTGGGCGAAGGACCGGTCCGGTGGCGCGCGCCTGATCAATGCGCGCGCGGAGACCGTCGCGGCGAAGCCCTCGTTCCGCAGCGCCTTCGCCCGCCGGCGGTGCCTGATTCCCGCCGACGGCTACTACGAGTGGCGCCCGCTCGGCGGCCGTGAGCACGGGCGCCCCCGCAAGCAGCCGTACTACATCCACCGCGCGGACGGCCAGGGCATGGCCTTGGCCGGGATCTACGAGTTCTGGCGGGACGCGGCGCTTCCCGACGATCATCCGGCGGCCTGGCTGTGGACCGCGGCCATCATCACCACGCAGGCGACCGACCACATGGGCTGGGTGCACGACCGGATGCCCATGGTGGTCAGCCCGGTGCACTGGGACGAGTGGCTGGATCCCGCCACCGGCGATGCGGACAGCCTGCTCAAGACGATCACTCCCGCCGCGTCCGACGACCTTGAGACACGGCCGGTATCGACCGCCGTCAACTCGGTGGCCAACGACGGGCCGGACCTAATTACCGCGATTACCGGGATTACCGCGCTGGCCGCCGGGGGTGAGTCCGGGGACATCCTGGCCGCCGATAGCGCGCCCGGGGAAGCGTGACAGCCCCGCCGGAGCGCGGGCGGACAGGAGGCAATGCCGCCGTGGATGCCGTAGTGACGCGTAAGCGCCTTGAGGAGATGCTCGACGGCCTGGACCGGTCGATCGCGGTTCTCAAGGGCGAAAGCCCGGCGCCGGGCGACGGCCCGGCCAACTCGTTCGATCCCGCGGACGCGGGCGCCAACCTGTCCGAAACCGACCGGACCGAGGCGGTGCTGCATTCCGCGCAGCGGCAGCGGGGAAAGGTGGAGGCTGCGCTGCGCCGCATCAACGAGGGCACCTACGGGCTGTGCGTCGACTGCGCCAAGGCGGTACCGGAGGGGCGCCTGGAGGCCCGGCCGGACGCGTCCCGGTGTGTGGCCTGCCAGGCTAAGCACGACCGTCTCCGGCGCTAACGCCGGTACCGCTGCCCCCGCTACCGGTGACGCCGTAAACCGGTGGCGCGGGGCCGCTTGCGGGCCGAGACGACGAGCTGGACGCCGACGGACTCGTCGGGCTCCATCGCGAGCTCCGCTTCGACCAGGCGCGACAGGCCCTTGGGGTCGCGCCGCAGGACGTGCGCGACCGTCGACGGGGAGAACACGGTCCGCGGCCGGATCCACATCACGGTGAGCCCGGCGTCCTCGAACAGCTCGCGCAGCTGCTCCGCGCCGAAGCACCGGGTGATCGTGCCGTCCGGCCAGGGGACGAGCACCACCTCGGCGTGCGGCAGGTCGGTGAGCTCGGCCCAGTGGCGCTGCTCGGCGAGCAGCGCCATCCCCAGGACCAGGGAGTCGACGCAGGCCAGCACGCGGCCGGCCGGACGCAGGACCCGGGCGATGTCCGTGATCAGGTTCTCCGCGGCGAGCTGCCGGGACAAGGTCCGGTCTTCCGCGATCAGCCCGTCAGCGCACCTGTCGCTCAGGAAACCAAGGTTCCCCGGATCGGATACCAGCCGGACAAGACGGCCAGGTCTGGGCGGCCGGATTTGCGGCCGGAGGGGCAGGGCCAGCAGTTCGCCGGGCGGTACGGGCGCGGTGGCCGCCGTGTCGGCGATCCGCAGTACGGTATGGCCGGCCGCAGCGGCTATCCCGGCGGCGCGCGCCCGCGGTCCCGAGATGTCGACGAGCAGGCGGCTCTCGCGCGGTAGCCAGGACGTGAGCTGTGCCTCGGCTACCGCCTGGTGAAAGCGCCAGTACGGCGACAGTGACCCGGGATCGCCGACGGCCGTGGCGCTGGCCGAAGGCCTCACCGTGACTCCTGCCGTGGCTGCGGCCCCCCAAGCCGCATGGGTGTGGTCTTGGTATTCCCCGCTCGGGCCCATTCCTCACCTGCCTGACGAACCTCGTGTCCGGAGAGCCGCCCACCGCGTTCCGGACGAGCCGCGAACGCCGTCCCCTGGCCGCCGCGCAGTTAGTCCCCCTTGGCGACGGAATGACGGCGGCCAGCGCCGTGTTCTAGGGCGTATGCCAGTAGCTTGTGGCGCACGACCGGCCAGCTTCGCCAGCGGCCCGGCCCCCTTTCCCGGCCACGCGGCCAGCTTGCAGGATATTGCCGCCGGCTCCTCGCGGCCGGCCGGGAAACGCGGTACGGGGACCCTGCGAACTGACCCGGGACAGCGCGGCCATGTATCCTCCCGGCCATACGGTCTTCACGGATCGGCCATGCTTAATCCCGAGGAGGTGGGTCCCGTCCCGGAGACACTCGAGCAGCGCGATGAACGGTTCGAGCAGGACGTTCTGCCGTATCTGGATCAGCTGTACTCCGCCGGGCTCCGCATGACCCGTAACCCGGCGGACGCCGAGGACCTCGTGCAGGAGACGTTCGCCAAGGCGTACGCCTCTTTTCACCAGTTCCAGCCGGGCACGAACCTCAAGGCGTGGCTGTTCCGCATCCTCACGAACACCTTCATCAACACCTACCGGAAGCGGCAGCGGGAACCGCAGCGCTCCGGGGCCGAGGAGGTGGAGGACTGGCAGCTGGCCCGGGCCGCCTCGCACACCTCGGGCGGCCTGAAGTCCGCCGAGGCGGAGGCGCTGGAGCGGCTGCCCGACTCTGACATCAAGCGGGCTCTGCAGGCGCTGCCCGAAGAGTTCCGCATCGCGGTCTACCTGGCCGACGTGGAAGGCTTCGCGTACAAGGAGATCGCCGACATCATGGGAACGCCGATCGGCACGGTGATGTCGCGCCTGCACCGGGGGCGCCGGCAGTTGCGTGACATGCTCCAGGACTACGCGGCCGAGCGCGGCCTGGTCCGGTCGGGGTCCGGATCTGACTCCGTGGCATCGGCTGCGGGCCGCGAGCCCGGGGAGGAAACCCGATGAGCTGCGGCAAGCCGCACGAGGTGCCGTGTACCGAGGTCCTGGACCGGATCTATGCGTACCTGGACGGTGAGCTGGACGACGCCGACTGCTCGAAAGTGCGCCAGCACCTCGACGAGTGCGGGCCCTGCCTGCGCGAATACGGGCTCGAAGATGCGGTGAAGCGGCTGGTGCGCAAGCACTGCGGATGTGACCCGGCGCCCGTCGAGCTGCGCGCCAAGGTCCTCGTGCGCATCCAGGAAGTGCGTGCCCGCATCGAGTTCTGACCCCGTCCCGGCCGCCTGACGGCGCCGCGAACCGCTGCCGCCCGGCGCTCGCTGATCCCGGCCCGCCATCGCCGCCGGATGGAGTCCGCCGTGCCCATGATTGCCCCGGTGCCCATGATTGCCCGGGGATTGCGCAGCGCGATTCAATGTTCACGATTTGCTCACAATGAACTTTGGGCCTACGCGGATCAGTGTCGCCGGGTTACGCTGGGTTCCTGGTGCCGTGTCGGACATTCGGCTGCCCGCGTGCACCTCACGATGGTGATCCTTGATGCAGAGCCTGCCCGGTGCTGACCGGCGGGCCTGAGTCCGGGAGGGAGGCACGGGCGTGCTGCGACTAGGTATTACCTGGGGCTTACCATGCCCGGTTGTGTTAGCAGCGTCGCAGGCCCAGGGTGAGGGGGGGAATTGGGCAGGCTGTCGCGGGCAACGTGGCTGTATATCGGCACAGTGGTGGCCGCCGCCGCGTTCGTAATCGCCCGCAGCCCTCACCAGGGCATCCCATGGAGCCGTCTCGCGGTCCTCGCGGTCCTGTTTCTCGCATGTGAGTCCGTGCCGACGGCGATCACGCCGCGCCGTGTTGCGTGGTCACCCGGATATGCGGCCACGCTCGCCTCGGTTGTCCTGCTTGGCCCCTTCGGTGCGGCCCTGACCGGTGTCGTCAGCGTGTTCTCCCTGCGCCGCGGGCCCACGCCCGCGCAGCGGATCTTCAACGGCGCGATGTACGCGCTCACCGCCTACGGCGCCGGCCGGGTGTTCCTCGCCCTCGGCGGGACCGTCGGCGTTCCCACCGGTGCCTCGTTCCCCAAGATCATCGGCCCGTTCGCGGGGGCGGCCGCGGCGCACATCGTCGCGAACTACGGGCTCGTGGCCGGCGTGCTGTGGCTCACCAGCGGCACCGACCGGTCCCAGGCGCGCGGCCGTGGCGTGGTCGACCTGCGGCTGCCGCTGCCGGACTTCGGGTTCGCCGTCTTCGGGCTGCTGATCGCCGCGCTGTGGAGTGTCGTCGGGCCGTTCGCCGCCATCCTGGTGCTGATCCCGCTGTACGTGGCGCGCTGGGCGATCGCCCAGTTCGCCAACCAGCAACGTGCCTACGAGGCCACGCTGCGCGTGCTCTGCCAGGCGGTGGAAACCAAGGACTTCTACACCCGGGGCCACAGCGAGCGCGTGTCGAGAGGGTCGGTCATGATCGCCCGCGCGATCGGGATGCGGCCCGAGCGGGTGGAGGCCATCCGGTTCGCGGGCATGCTGCACGACGTGGGCAAGCTGGGGGTGCCGACCAAGGTCCTGCAGAAGACGGGCAACCTGACCGAAGAGGAATACGCCGCGATCCAGCTGCATCCGTTGTGCGGGCTGGAGGTCATCCGGGAGATCGGCTTCCTGGACGAGGCACTGGCCGGCATCATGCACCACCACGAGCGGATCGACGGCCGAGGCTATCCGATGGGCCTGGCGGGCGACGAGATTCCCGAGTTCGCCCGGGTGCTGGCGGTGGCGGACGCCTTCGACTGCATGACCTCCACCCGTTCCTACCGGGGTGCCCGCTCGCTCGGCGAAGCCATCACCGAGCTGCGCCGCTGCGCTGGCAGCCAATTCGATCCGGTCTTCGTCGGCGCCCTGATCGCCGCGGTCGAACGCGAGGGCTGGCAGACCCCTGATGTCCCGGTGCCGCCGCCGGGTGAGCCGGCCACGGCGGCCGCGCACGATCACGACGATCCCGTCGTGCCGCTCCGCGTGATGGGGCGCCGCTGACGTGCGAGACCCTCGTGAGCGTTAGTCGGGACCGGCTAGCGACCACGGGCCTGCAGACCCGTTCGCACCGGGCGGGCGGTCACGGCCAGCGGCTGCTCGTCGCGGCGTCGGGCCTGCTCGCCGTGGGCTGTATCGCGCAGTCGGTCGCCACCGGCGTGGTGGCCGCCCGCAGCGCGATCGCCTTCGCGGCCCTGATCGCGCTGGGTGAGCTGCTCCGGCTCAACCTTCCCGGGGACCGCGAGGCCGCGCCGATCGGGACGGCCTGCGCGCTCGCGTATGCCCTGCTGATCCGGGTGGGATCGTCTCCCGCCCGGCATTCGGCGTTCCAGGTCGTCGCGGTCACCGCCGTCGGCATGGCGCTCGGCGTGCTCCCGCACCTGGCCGTGGGACGCCCGGCCCGGACCGCCGGCATGGCGTCGCGGCTGCTCGCAGTGGCCTGCACCGCCTTCGTCTTCCGCCCGCTGGCCGGCACCGGCAACATCGTCCGGCACTGGTGGGCGGCGCTGGCCGTGATGACGGTGCTGGTCACGGTGGCCTGGCTGGTCGACGTGGTCATCGCCGCGTGCACCCGGGCGGACACGCTGCGGGGCAGATTGTGGGTCACGTTCACCGACGAGCTTCGCGTCCAGGGCCTCCTCGGGGTGGCCGTCGGTGCCTCGGCCCTGCTGATCGCGTTCGCCGCCGAGGCCATGGGCCTGGTCGCGGTGGCCGTATTCCTGGCGCCGCTGCTCGTCACGCAGGTCGCCTTCCGCCGGTACGCCGGGATCCGCGCCACCTACCTGCAGACGGTGCGCGCGCTGGCGCGGGTGACGGAGATCGGCGGCTACGTCGAGACCGGTCACGCGGACCGGGTCAGCCGGCTCGCCGTCGCGGTCGGCCGGGAGCTCGGGATGGCCGAGCCCGAACTGCTGGAGCTGCAGTACGCCGCGCTGGTCCACGACATCGGGCAGCTTTCGCTGCAGGACCCGATCCCGGGCGGGGCCACGGTCCTGGTCTCCCCGGAGGATCAGCGGCGGATCGCGGAGCTGGGTGCCGAGGTCATCCAGCAGGCCACCATGCTGGACAGCGTGGCCGAGATCGTGCGCCGCCAGAGCGATCCGTGCGGGGGCACGTCCCGGTGCCCTTCCGGTCCGCTGCCCGGCACCGCCCCCGGCGAGGATACGGACGCGGGCGAACGGCCGGCCAGGCCGCCGCTGAGCAGCCGCATCATCCGGGCCGTCAACGCCTTCGACGACCTCGTGGGCAGTTCCGCCGATCCGGCGCGGGCCGCGGCGGTGCTGGACCGGCTCCGGCTGGACACCAGCGCCGAGTACGATCCCGCGGTCGTCGCCGCGCTCGGCCGCATCATCACCCGGCTGTCGGTGGTCTCCGGCTGACGGGCCTTATGCTGCTCGGGTGCTTGATTCAGTACTGGTGGCGAACCGTGGCGAAATCGCCCGGCGCGTCATCCGCACCGCGCGCCGGATGGGCATCGCGACCGTCGCCGTCTACTCGGTGGCCGACGAGGATCTCCCGTACGTGCGGGAGGCCGATCAGGCGGTCCTGATCGGCCCGGCCCCGCCCGCGCAGAGCTATCTGGACGCCGAGGCCATCCTCCGGGCCGCCCGGCAGTGCAGGGCCAGCGCCATCCATCCCGGCTACGGCTTCCTGGCCGAGCGGGCCTCCTTCGCGCGCCAGGTGATTGCGGCCGGGCTGACCTGGGTCGGGCCGTCCCCGGAGGCCATCGAGCAGATGGGGGACAAGATCCGCGCGCGTAACCTGATGGCCGCGGCGGGGGTACCGGTCTCCCCGGGCAGCACCGAACCCGTGCTGGACGAGGACACCGCCGTCGCCGAGGCGGAACGGATCGGCTACCCGGTCATGGTCAAGGCGGCCGGCGGGGGCGGCGGGATCGGGATGAGCGCAGCCTCCGGCGAGGCCGAACTGCGGGCCGCGTTCGCGACGGCCCGATCCCGGGCGGAGCGTTTCTTCGGTCATCCGGACATTCTCATCGAGCGCTACGTCCCGCGCGCCCGGCACGTCGAGGTGCAGATCCTGGGACTGGCCGATGGCCGGGTCATCGCGCTCGGCGAGCGGGACTGCTCGGTGCAGCGCCGGCACCAGAAGGTCGCGGAGGAAACGCCGTCCCCGGGCGTGGGCCCCGACCTGCGGATGAGGATGCTGGCGGCGGCCGTACGGGCCGGCGAGGCGGTCGGGTACCGGGGCGCCGGCACGGTCGAATGCCTGGTCGACGCGGACACCGGGGATTTCATCTTCCTGGAGATGAACACCCGTCTCCAGGTCGAGCACCCGGTCACCGAACTGGTCACCGGCATCGATCTGGTCGAGCAGCAGTTCCTGATCGCGGCCGGCGAGGACGTGTCGTTCGGCCCGCCGGCCGCGTCCTTGTCCGTCCCGGCCCGCGGCCACGCGATCGAGCTGCGCGTGTACGCCGAGGATCCGGTGCGGTTCCTGCCCGGTCCGGGCCGGATCACCGAGTGGGCGCAGCCGTCGGGCGAGGGCATCCGCGTGGACGCGGGCTACGCCGCGGGCAACACCGTGACGCCGTTCTATGACCCGCTGCTGGCCAAGCTGTGCACGTACGGGGCCACCCGGGCCGAGGCGGTGGCGCGCGCCCGGGACGCGGTGGCGGCGTTCCGTATCGCCGGGCCGAAGACCAATCTGGCCTTTCACGCCGACCTGCTGGCCAGCCCCCAGTTCGCCAGCGGCGACTACGACACGTCTCTGGTGGCCCGGCTGCGGCCCTGATCATGGTCCCGGGACAATGGACAGGCACCGGGGCCGGCGGCGGCGCCCGGATGAGGAAGGGAGCAACCGGTGGCGGAGGTCCGAGCGGAGATGGTCGCGAACGTCTGGAAGGTGGTCGCGGCGGAGGGCCAGCAGCTCGAAGCCGGTGACACCCTGGTGATCCTGGAGTCGATGAAAATGGAGATCCCGGTGCTCGCGGAGGAGGCCGGCACGCTATCCAAGCTGCACGTGGCCGAGGGAGACGTGGTGCAGGAGGGCGACCTGATCGCGGTGCTCGGCTGAGGCCGGTGCCGGTGCCGGTGCCGGTGCCCGGGGGAGGCGCTGCGCTCGGCGGAGGCCAGTGGCCCGCTCGACGCCCGGCGCTCAGACGCCGGTCGTCGAGCGCGGGTAGGCGATCTCCGGGTCGGTGATCACGTTGACCAGGTACGGGACGCCCGCGGCGAACGCCCGCCGCAGCGCCGGGCCGATCTGGCCCGGCTCGGTCACCAGTTCGCCGGCGCCGCCGAGAGCGCGCACCACCTCGTCGTAGCGGCAGCCCGGCTGAAGGTCGGCGGCGACGTCGTAGCCGTACAGCGCGCGCATCGGATGCTTCTCCAGCCCCCAGGCGCCGTTGTTGCCGCACACCATGACGACCGGCAGCCCGTGCCGGACCAGGGTGTCCACGTCCATCAGCGAGAAGCCGGCCGCGCCGTCGCCGAGCAGCAGCACCACCTGGGCCGAGGGCCGGGCCAGCCGCGCCGCGATCGCGTACCCGAGGCCAGTGCCCAGGCAGCCGAACGGGCCTGGATCGAGCCAATGCCCCGGCTGCCGGGGTTCGACGTACTTTCCGGCGAAGGAGACGAAGTCCCCGCCGTCGCCGATGACCACCGCGTCGTCCGCCAGTTGCCGGGTCAGCTCACCGTAGACGCGCATCGGGTGGATGGGCCGGGCGTCGCTGGCCAGCAGCCCGGCGTCCGCGGCGATCGCGGCGCGCGCGGTGTCCTGCAGCCGCGCCAGCCACTCGCGCCGCCGGCCGGCCGCCCCTCCGCCTGCCGTCGTGGCGCCCGGGGCGGCCAGTTCCGTGGCCAGCCCGGTGAAGAACGCGGTGAGGTCGCCGGAGGCGGTCGCGGCCAGCGGGCAGTGCGAGGCGAGCTGTCCCGGGGAATCGGCCACGTGCACGACCTGGGCGGCGTGCGCGTCCTGGCCGAACTGGCCGTACCCGAGCCGGAAGTCCAGGGGCGCGCCGGCCACCAGGACCAGGTCCGCCTCGCGGAAGGCGGCCGACCGGGCCCGGGTGACCAGCAGCGGGTGACCCGCCGGGATGATGCCGCGGCCCTGGCCGTTGGCGATGACGGGAAGCCGGAATTGCTCCGCGGCGTCCCGGGCGGCGGCCTCCGCGCCATCCATCCAGACGTCCGATCCGAGCACCAGGACCGGCCGTTCGGCCGCCGCCAGCAGCCCGGCGATCTGGCTGACCGCGCCGGAGTCCGGGCCCGCGTCCTTGGCGGGGGCGGCCGCACGTACGGGGGCGAGCGGCGTCACCTCCGCCTTGTCGTACAGCGCCTCCAGGGACACGTCGAGGAACACCGGCCCGCGGTGCGGGGTGCCCGCCAGCCGGAAGGCCTCGTCCACCGACGCGGCCACCTGCGCCGTCGCGTGCTCGGTCCAGGCCCGTTTGGTGACCGGGGCCAGCAGCGGCGGGTGGTCGATCTCCTGCAGGCTGCCCGCGCCCCAGCGGTAGTCGGGGGCGCGGCCAGCCAGCACGACGACGGGGGCGCCGTTGAAGTGCGCCGTCACGATCGCGCTCACGCTGTTGGTCACGCCGGGCCCGGCGGTGACCACGGCCAGGCCCGGTACCCGCGTGAGCCGCGCCGTCGCCTCCGCCGCGAACACCGCCGTCTGCTCGTGCCGGACGTCGATCAGCCGCACCGGCGGGTCCGCGTGCACCGCGGCGTCGTACAGCGGGAACACATGGCCGCCGGACAGCGTGAACATCGTCGTGACGCCGTGCTGGCGGGCCGCGCCCACCGCCAGCACCCCGCCGTGTCCGGTCCTGGGACCATCGCCGGCCCTGGCGCCGGGTGCGTCGTCGCTCACGCCGCGATGTTACCAGTGAGTTAAGTGGCGGATGGGGAGCCGGGCCGTGTGCCGGGCACGGCGGCGGTAGCGGGGACCGGGGCGGCCGCGGCGGCCGCCGGATCGGCGGTGAACTGGTGCGGCAGTGTCTCGTCCGCGCCTTCGGGCAGTCGCAGCGCGCGGAACACCACCGTGCCCACGATCGCGATGGCCAGGTTGAGCACGAACGCGGCGATGGCGATGTACATGACGTGGCCGAACACCGGTGCCGTGGACGTGCCGAAGTGCGAATTCGGCTGGCCGGCCACCGGCGCCCGGTAGGCCTGGATCGTTCCGTACACCATCGCCGCGGCCCAGCCGATGACGAGCGCCCACCGGTGGAACCAGCGGGTGTACAGGCCGGCCACGATCGACGGGAAGGTCTGGAGGATCCAGATCCCGCCGAGCAACTGCAGGTTGATCGAGAACGTCTTGGGCAGCGCCAGTACGAAGACCAGGGCCCCGGCCTTGACGATGAGCGAGACGAACTGGGCGACCCTGGTCTGCTCGGCGGGGCTGGCTTCTGGCCGGAAGAACTCCTTGTAGATGTTGCGGGTGAACAGGTTCGCCGCGGCGATCGACATGATGGCCGCGGGCACCAGGGCGCCGATGACGATCGCCGAGTAGCCGATGCCGGCGAACCAGCTCGGGAACATGTGCTCGAAGAGCAGCGGGACCGACAGCTGCGCGTTGCCGCCGCCGGCCTTGACTCCGGCGTTGACGGCCGGTGTGGCCAGGGCCATGTAGCCGAGCAGCGCGATGAGGCCGAGCACGATCGAGTAGAGCGGCAGCATGGCCATGTTCCGGCGGATCACGTTACGCCGCTTGGCCGCGAACACACCGGTGATCGCGTGCGGATACATGAACAGGGCCAGGGCCGAGCCGAGAGCGAGCGTGGCGTAGGCCCATTCGCCCGCGGGCAGGACGATGAGGGAGCCGAACGGCTTGTGCGTCTTGGGGTTGGTGGCCTTCAGATGCGTGCTGGCCGTACCGAAAATGTGCCCCCAGCCGCCGAGTTTCGTCGGGATGTAGAGGACGGCCACGATGACCATCACGTAGACCAGCGTGTCCTTGACGAACGCGATCAGCGCCGGCGCACGCAGCCCCGAGAAGAACGTGTAGGCGGCGAGGATGATGAACGCGATCAGCAAGGGCAGGTCCCGGATGAAGCCATTGCCGGAGGTCCCGCCGACGCCGAGAACGGTCAGCACCGCCTGGATGCCGACGAGTTGCAGCGCGATGTACGGCATGGTGGCGAGGATCCCGGTGCCGGCGACCGCGAGCGCGAGTCCGCGCGAGCCATACCTGCCGCGCACGAAGTCGGCGGGCGTGACGTAGCCGTGCACCCGGGCGATTGACCAGAGCCGCGGCGCGAACACCAGGACGATCGGGAAGACCATGATCGTGTAGGACAGGGCGTAGAAACCGGCCGCGCCGGTGCCGTAGACCAGTGCCGGGACGGCGATGAAGGTGTACGCGGTGTACAGGTCACCGCCCAGCAGGAACCAGGTGACGAACGTCCCGAAGCTCCGGCCGCCGAGACCCCATTCGTTGAGGTGCAGGATGCTCTCCGCCCGCCGCCAGCGGGCCGCGGCGAAGCCGGCCAGCGTGACCACCGCGAACAGGACGATGACGATCGTGAACGAGACTGCGTTGATGTGCGTCACTTCGCCCCCTGGCCGTCGGTGGCGGGCGCGCCGTTCGCGTTGTCGGCAGCGGCGGGGCTGGTCCTCATCAGCAGGTACGCGACGTAGCACAGGACCATCACGACCGGCATCCAGATGAGCTGGAACCAGTAGAAGAACGGAAAATCGCCGAGCTTGGGAGCACTGCGGGCGTAGATGGGGACCCAGAAGGCCCCGATCACCCCGACGAGCAGCAGGACGGCGGCGACCGCCGTGCTGAGCGGGTTCCGCGCCCGCCGTTGTGGCTGGACCATGTTCCCTCTCATCGTGCGAGCCGGGCGGTCGGCCATATCACCGGGCGGCCACGATGAGCCGCGATCCCCCCCAGTGGCGATGAGCCGACTGCTGTGGGTGTGACGCAAGGCACACTGGTTACACCAATGTTGCGCCGTCAGCGCCGGCTCGGCAAGACCTGAGCGTCACCGTTCGCAATCGGTTGCCGACGCAGCGACCGGGACTAATGACGGCCGGGCGGCCCGAACGTGCCGCCGAGAGCGGGTGACAGGCCCCGCCGCGCGAGGCCGAGGAAGGTGGCGCGGTCCGCCTGGCCGGCCCCGGCGGCCAGCATCCCGGCCAGCCCCTCGCCGGCCACCGTTTCCAGGTCGTGCCGGTTGGACCGTTCGGCCAGATCCGGCTGGGCGGGCCAGCTGCCGATGACGACCCCGGCGCACGCCAGCTTGCGCGCGGCCAGCGCCTCCAGGGTGAGCGCCGTGTGGTTGAGCGTGCCGAGTCCCGCCTCGGCCACGACGAGAACCGGCGCGGCCAGCATGGCGGCCAGGTCGGCGATGGTCGACCCGGCGGCGTCGTACCGGACCAGCAGGCCCCCGGCGCCCTCGACGATGACCTGCTGCCGGTCCTCGGTCAGCGCCGCGATGTAGCTCGCCGCCCACCGCAGGTCCAGCGGGGGGCGGCCGGCCGTCCGCGCGGCCGCTTCGGGGGAGAGCGGATCGGGGTACCGCGCGAGCTCGTGCCGGTCGGTCACGCCCGTCAGTTTGGCCACGGCGCCGAGGTCACCCGGCGTCCCGGGCGGCTCGCCGGTCTGGACCGGCTTGACCACGGCCACGCGTTCCCCGCGGGATCGGGCGAGCGCCGCGACCGCCGCCGTCGTGACGGTCTTGCCCACGCCCGTGCCCGTTCCGCTGACGACGATCAGCCTCAACCGGGTAACCGCCGCAGCCGGGTGACGAACTTGTACCGGTCACCGCGGTACCAGGACTGCGCCCACTCGACCGGTTCGCCGGTCACGTCCACCGCGTGCCGGGACAGCAGCAGCAGCGGCAGGCCGACGTCGACGGCCAGCAGGTCGGCGTTGTGCGGATCGGCCAGTACGGTCTCGATCGTTTCCTCGGCCTCGGTCAGCCGGACGCCGTACGCCGAGCTGAGCGTCTCGTACAGCGAGCTGTGCCGCTTCAGCTGCTTGCGCAGTCCCGGGAAGCGGCGCGCGGGCAGGTGCGACAGGTCCACCGACATCGGCTCGCCGTCGGCCAGCCGGAGCCGGTGGATCCGCAGGGCCCGGCCACCGGGCCGGATGCCGAGCAGCAGGGCCAGATCCTCGTCGGCCGCGATGTAGCCGATCTCGAGGATCCTCGTATGCGGGTGCAGGCCGTGGGCCCGCATGCCCTCGGTGTAGCTGGCCAGCTCCAGCGACTGCGCCACCTTGGGTTTGGCCACGAACGTGCCCTTGCCCTGGCGCCGCAGCAGGCGCCCCTCCACGACCAGTTCCGCGAGGGCCTGCCGGACCGTGGTCCGCGACGTGCCGTAGTCGCGGGCAAGCTCGCGTTCCGGCGGGACCGGGCTGCCCGGCGCCATCGTGGAGATGAGTTCCAGCAGCTGCCGCTTGACCGTGTAGTACTTGGGCAGCCGCAGCAGGGGGCCCGCCGGCACGTCGCCGGATACGTTCTCATTGGCTGCCGTTGCAGCATTGGCTGCCGTTGCGGCACTCGCCGCCGTTGCGGCCGGTGCTCCCGTCCTGGCCTGCCGGGTGCCGGATACGCTGGTCTTTTCTGGCCGCACCGGGGATACAGGGACGGGGGAGACGGTCATGGGCCACTTCCTTCCCGCTCAAGCGGTTATCCGGACATGATCTCTCACTACACCCAGTGCACGGAATGCCATATCGAGGTGAACTTCTGTGAGGTTCGCCCGTGCGGTCAGCCGCAGGCACGCCCGGCCCGGCGGCACCGAGGGCGGCCGGAAGCACCCGGCGCGGACGCCATGAGCGGCACAGATCCGCTGTGCCTCCAGCGCCGCGCCGGGTTCGCCGATCGTGATCTGGACGACGGCGGCGGCCGGGGCCGGGACCTGGAATCCCAGTCCGGTGGCCATGGCGGCCAGGCGCTGCGCGTTGGCCTGAGCTCGCCGCCCGAGGCCGGGGTTGTCCCGGACGATGCTCAGGGCCGCGATCGCGGCGGCCACGCTCGGCGGGGCCAGGCCCGTGTCGAAGATGAAGGCGCGGCCCACGTCGATGAGAGTGCCGATGACCTCGGCGGCCCCCAGGACCGCGCCGCCCTGGCCCGCCAGCGACTTGGACAGCGTGACCGTGCGGATGACGTGCGGGTCGTCGCCGATGGCGGCCGCCGCGCCCCGGCCGCCCGGGCCGAGCACGCCGAAGGCGTGCGCCTCGTCCAGGACGAGCAGCGCCCCGTGGGCGCGCGCGATGCGGTGCAGTTCGGCGACGGGTGCCTGGTCACCGGTGACGGAGAACACCGTGTCGCTGACCACGATGGCCGCGGCCTCGGCGCGCCCGGCGACCGCCCGCTCCACCGCGCCGGTGTCGGCGTGCGGGGTGACCTCAACGCGGGCGCGGGCCAGGCGGCACGCGTCGATCAGCGACGCGTGGTTCGCGGTGTCGGAGACGACGAGCACGCCGGGGCGTCCGGGCCCGCTGCCTTGCGCCGCGAGGCCCTGCCCGGGTACTTGCCCGGGTAGTTGCCCGAGTACTTGCCCGAGCGCGGTGATCACGGCCAGGTTGGCCAGGTATCCGGAGGAGAAGACCAGCGCGCCGGCGGCGCCGCTAAAGTCCGCGAGATCCCGTTCGAGCTGGGTGTGAAGCTCCGTGGTCCCCGTGACCAGCCGTGATCCGGTCGAGCCGGTGCCCCAGGTGCGGGCGGCGGCGGCCGCCGCCTCGGCCAGCCGTTCGTCTCCGCACAGCCCCAGGTAGTCGTTCGAGGCCAGGTCGACGAGCGCGCCGGGCCCGCCGGGGTCACCGGGTCCGCCGCCCGCCCGGCCGCGTCCTGCCCCGTAGCCGGGCGCGCGGGCGTGCAGCCGCCGCCCCAGCCCGGCGGCCTGCCGTGCCGCCGCCCCCTGCCGGAGCATCGCCAGGGGCTCGGGTGGCTGTCGGGTCGGCGGCTGCGCTGCTGATCGCGGCGGTGACGGGTGCGGCTTCATGGGTCCTGATAGATTTCCCCAGCACCCGGCCCCCGTCAAGAGGGGCACGCCGGGGGCGCGGGCCGCGGTCACGAGCAAGGACGCGGACCAGGACGCGGGTAAGGACGTGGGCAAAGACGCGGGCCGGGGATCGCTGGCGTGGCGGGAACCAGTGGCCCGCGGGTGCGATTATGGATGTGTGCCCACCCTGACGGATCTGGCCCGCCGCCATACCAACCTGTCCGGCGCAGACCTGGAATGCCTGCACGCGCTGGTGTCTGACTGGCAGCTGCTGGCCGACCTGTCGTTCGCCGACCTCATCCTCTGGGCGCCGCTGCGCGACGGCAGCGGATGGATGGCGCTGGCCCAGATGCGCCCGACCACCGGGCCGACCTCCTTCCAGGATGACGTCGTCGGCACGAAGGCCGAGCCGGGGGACAGGACGCTGCTGGATACCGCGCGGGCCGAGCGCCGCATCTGGCGCGAGAGCGATCCCGACTGGACGACAGGCGTGCCGGTGCGCGCCGAGACCATCCCGGTGACCCGCGAGGGCCGGGTGATCGCCGTGATCGAGCGGAACACCAACCTGAACTCCGCCCGCACGCCGAGCCGCCTGGAGCTGACCTACCTGCAGGGTGCCGATGACCTGGCCCGGATGGTGGCGGAGGGAACGTTCCCCTTCGGCGTCGAGGAGGCCACCCTGGCCCGCTCGCCGCGCGTTGGCGACGGGCTGCTCCGTCTCGGGCGCGCCGGACGGGTCACGTACGCCAGCCCCAACGCGCTGTCCGCCTTCCGCCGCCTCGGCCTGGCCACTGACCTGGTGGGAGCGGAGCTCGGGCCGCTGACCGCGAAGCTGTGCGCCTCGTGCGGCAGCCCGCTGGATGAGTCGCTGATGCTGGTGGCGTACGGCCGCGTCCCGCGGGACGCCGAGATCGAGGGCAACGGGTCGATCGTGCAGCTTCGCTCGATCCCGCTCATCGTGAGCGGCAACCGGACCGGCGCGCTGATCCTGGTCCGTGACGTGACGGAGCTGCGCCGCCGGGAACGTGAGCTGATGACCAAGGACGCGACGATCCGCGAGATCCATCATCGCGTCAAGAACAACCTGCAGACGGTGGCCGCCCTGCTGCGGCTGCAGGCACGCCGGCTGCGCGGCCCGGAGGCGCGCGCGGCGCTCGAGGATGCGGTCCGCCGGGTCGGCTCGATCGCGATCGTGCACGAGACGCTGTCGCACGCGCCCGACGAGATCGTCGCCTTCGACGAGGTCGCGGACCGGGTGGTCATGATGGCGTCCGAGGTGGCCGGGACCGAGATCCGCGTGACCCCGAAGCTGACCGGCGTCTTCGGCCCGTTGCCGGCCTACGTGGCGATGCCGCTGGCGCTGGTGCTGACCGAACTGCTGCAGAACGCCCTGCAGCACGGCTTCGCCTATCCCGAGCCGGTCGCCGGCGAGGCACAGCGGCCGACCGGTAGCGTGGAGGTCAGCGCGGTGCGCGGGCCGGACCGGCTGACGGTGGTGGTCGTCGATGACGGCGTGGGGCTGCCCGACGATTTCGACCCCGAGTCATCCAGTTCGCTGGGCCTGCAGATCGTGCGGACCCTGGTGGTGGGCGAACTGGGCGGCAAGCTGGAGATAACGCCCCGGCCGGAGGGCGGCACCCAGGCCTTCGTCGACCTCCCCATCCAGGACGACGAGGCCGCCGTCCCAGTTGAATAGCACAGCTGAATAGCACCGCCGAATAGCACCGCGAGCAGCGCCAGCTGCCGCGCCAGGAGCGGCGACTAATCAGCTGGAGACGGGCGTGACGTGCGCGCGGGTGCGGAGCCGTAGTGTGCGCCGCTTCAGGGCGCGCCGTTCGTCTTCGCTCATACCGCCCCACACACCGGCATCCTGGCCGGAGTCGATCGCCCAGTGCAGGCACGACTCCATCACTGGACAACGATGACAAACGCGCTTCGCTTCGTCGATCTGGAGCAGTGCAGGACCGGTGTTCCCGATCGGAAAGAACAACTCAGGATCCACGTCACGGCAGGCGGCGTTGTGGCGCCAGTCCATGAGGTCACTCCTTCGGGGCATGACGGCCGCACGGGACCACTTGAATCCAGTGCGTCCAGTTATCAAAGCTTGTGAATGATTTCACTAGCTATGTCGCATGTCGATTACCCTGTGTTCCCGTTTTTCCTATGTGAAAACTGAGCCAGCGGGCAACCTGCCCGGAGCTGCTTCTTAGCCCAGGCATACACTGGGAACCGGGAAACCTGCTCGGTGCCGATAACACGAGAGGGCTTCCCGCCCAGCATCGACTAAAGCTTCTCAAGCGTTCCGCTAGGTTCGCAAGAGAACGCAACCGCGATCTTCGGCATTTCAATGTGACCTGAATCACAATTAATGCCGGATCGGGTAGTTTGCAGTCGGCAACATCCTCGGGCCGGGAATTACGCTATGACCCGTAGCGCCTCCGGTGCCGAGCGGAATGTGACCGATTCCGCATCGCCAACGTACTCGCCGTCCACCTGAAGCGCCGCTGGGCGTCGCGCCCGCACGGTGAGTTCCGGCTCGTCGTGCAGGTTCAGCACGTACTTCCCCATCGGTGGCCGGCCGTGGCCCTGCAACATCTGGCGCATTGCGTTCAGGGTGGAAAATGTCCGTAGCCGCCGCAGCGCAAAGACGTCCAGGCCGGTGTCGAACGAGGCGTTCGGGGTCGGGTTCACCGGATGACGGCCGATATAGCTCCAGGGTGCGGCGTTGGAGATGAGCGCCATGCCCAGGCCCGGCGCGGCGATCCCGCTGGGCGTCTGCAGGGCCAGGCCCGGCTCACGGCGGTCGGTGCGCAGGTAATACTCACGCAGCGCCATCCACATGTACAGGCTGGACGACGCGCGCCGGCCCCGGGCCCGCTGTTCTTCCACCGCGCGCACCACTTCCGCGTCCCAGCCCAGCCCGGCGTTGAACGTGAAGTAGCGGTCCCCGGCCAGGCCCAGCCCGATCGTCCGGGTGCTCCCGGTGGCGAGGCGCGCGCCGATCACCTTGACCGCCTCGACCGGATCGGCCGGGATCCCCAGGTCACGCGTGAAGACGTTGGCGTTCCCGCCCGGGATCGCGCCGATGGCGGGCAGTCGCCTGGCGGCGGCCGGATGACCGGCCCCGATGGGGGCCTTCTCCATCAGGCCGTTCACGACCTCGTTAATCGTCCCGTCCCCGCTGAGCGCCAGCAGCGCGTCCCGGCCCTCGGCGGCGGCCGCCGAGGCGATGTCGCGTGCGTGGCCCCGGTACCGTGTTTCGACGGTCTCCAGTTCCACCTCGGCGGCCAGCGAGCGGACGATAAAATCCAGGACGGGCTTGGTCGTCGAGGTCGCCCGGGGGTTCACGATCAGCAGCGCGCGCACGCGCATAGGCTAACCCTGGGCAGAAAGGTGTAATACATGCGACCACGTCCGTCGGCGCTCCTGCTGGCCGCGGCGGCTCAGGGTATCGAGGCGGCCACGCTCCTCGTCGCCGCGGTGCTCACGGCCGCGGACACCGCCGCGGGCCGCTCCTACCAGCGCAGCAGCGGGATCGCGCTCACCATCATCGCGTTCGGTGCGGTGATCGTCGTCGCGCTGATCGCGGTCGGCATCTATCGCGCCCGGCGGTGGAGCCGCACGCCCGCGCTGCTCACCCAGCTCTTCGTCGGGACCACCGGCGTCTACCTGCTGGATGGGCACCGGCTCGACCTGGGACTGCTCACGCTGCTGGTGGCGCTGGCCGGTTTCGCCGGTCTGCTGGTCCCGCCCAGCTGGCGTGCTCTCGCCATCGACCCCGCGCGCCCTCCGGGCCCCGCGGACCCTTCCAGCCCCGGGGCCTCACCGAGCTCTGCGGCCCCATCAGCCCCCGAGGCCCCAGCCGGCAGGCCGGCGCGTTCCGCTGCCATCATGCGCCCCGCTACGCCGGCGGTCCCGCCCCCGGCCCGGGCCGCCCGCCCGTCCGGCAAGAAAGCCTCGTCCCGCCGCCGCTGAGGCTCCTGCCACCGCGCTGAGCCTGCCGCCCGCGGTGGCGCCCCGGCCGCCGTCGCAGCCTCGAAGGCTTTGTGCACGTAAAGGCGCCATCGCGTGTCGCCGGCTACACGTAAAGGCGCCATCGCGTACATGCGCCGCTCGTTCCAGCGCCCGTTGGGCGCGCCCCAGGCGCCGCCAAGCCGGAGGCGCCTTTTAGTCGTCGGTGGTCAGGCCGTCGCGGAGCTGGGTGAGCGTGCGGGCCAGCAGGCGGGAGACGTGCATCTGGGAGATGCCCAGCTCGGCGGCGATCTGGGACTGGGTCAGGTTGCCGAAGAACCGGAGCAGCAGGATCTTCTTCTCCCGCGGCGGCAGCCGCTCGAGCAGCGGCTTGAGCGATTCCCGGTATTCGACGCCCTCGAGCGCCTCGTCCACGATGCCGAGCGAATCGGACACGGCGGGCGCGTCCTCGTCCCCGGAGTCGGGCGCGTCGAGCGAGACCGTGGAGTAGGCGTTGGCCGACTCCAGGCCCTCCAGCACGTCTTCCTCGCTCATCTGCAGGTGGGCCGCGAGCTCGCTGACGGTGGGCGCGCGGCCCTCGCGCTGGGCGAGTTCCCCGACGGCCTTGGTCAGCGAGAGCTTGAGCTCCTGCAGCCGCCGCGGCACGCGGACGGCCCAGCCCTTGTCGCGGAAGTGCCGCTTGATCTCGCCCACGATGGTGGGCGTCGCGTAGGTGGAGAACTCGACGCCGCGCTCGAGGTCGAACCGGTCGATCGACTTGATCAGGCCGATGGTGGCGACCTGGGTCAGGTCGTCCAGCCACTCGCCCCGGTTACGGAACCGCCGCGCCAGGTACTCGACCAGCGGCAGGTGCAACTCGACCAGCGTGCCACGGATCTGTTCCCGCTCCGGGCTTCCCTCGGGCAGCGAGGAGAGCCGCCCGAACAGTTCCCTCGCCCGCGCGCGGTCGGGTACGGCGCGGTCGTCCCGGGTGACGGTGGCGAGGGTGTCTTCGGCCGGGCGGGCCTCGTACTCCTCGGTCACCCGGGCGTCGTTTTCGGTCACCCGGACCTCGAAGTCCCCCATCAGGTCCCCGACACCCCGCGGTGCTTCCGCAACACGATGGCCACCCGGTCATCCGGCTCCAGCCGGGAGTCGACGTCGCCGGCCAGGGCGGACAGGACGGTCCAGGCGAACGTGTCGCGGGCCGGCGTGCACGGCTGCGCCGCCACCACCGAGACGGTGATCGTCATCAGGTCGGTGCTGAGCTCGAAGTCGCATTCCAGGTTGGTGCCCGGGATGGCCTGGCTGAGCAGCATCGCGCAGGCCTCGTCGACCGCGATGCGCAGGTCCTCGATCTCGTCGAGGGTGAAGTCAAGCCGGGCGGCCAGCCCGGCGGTCGCGGTACGCAGCACCGACAGGTAGGCGCCCTCGGCCGGCAGGCACACCCGCACGCGGTCGCGGGCCTCGCGGTCGCGCACCTCAAGATCAGGCGCAACCGCACCCGGGCCCGGCGTGGCGCCGCGGGCGGTCTGCCTGGCTGCGGTCTCTTCGGTCACGTCTCTCCTTCGGGCCGGCTGGTCGGGCCGGCCGATTGCATGCAACCTATCGTCTACGCCTGGCTGATTCCGGCGTGCCGCGCAGCGCAGATCACATGATCTCACGCGCACGGGCCGGAACAGGGGCAACGTTGCCCCGCGGGCAGCCGGGCACCAGCGCCCAAAACTGGCACCGCCGTCTGGTACGGCAAACCGGGATGGGGTCAGGTTAGCGGCCGACCGGTGCTGCTCGCCCCGGTCCGGACCGGGGGTTACCTCCGAAAATACCCCGGATTACGGCCCCCGGAAATACCACGAGGGGCCGCGACATGGTCGCGGCCCCTCGTACGGTGCGTCGGTGATGTGACTGCCGGGCGGTCTCAGCCCTGCTTGGTCTCCCAGAAGATCTTGTTGATCTCGTCGATCTTCGCCAGCAGCTGGTCGGCGACGGCCGGGTCCGCGCTGCCCTTGGTGCCACTCGCGCCCGCCAGCTTCGTCGCCTCGTTGAACAGCGTGTGCAGCTGGGGGTACTTCTCAAAGTGCGGCGGCTTGAAGTAGTCGGTCCACAGCACCCACAGGTGGTGCTTGACCAGCTCGGAACGCTGCTCCTTGATGATCAGCGCCCGGGCGCGGAACTCGGGGTTCGTGTTCTGCTGGTACTTCTCGTCGATCGCCTTGACGGACTCGGCCTCAATCCGGGCCTGAGCAGGGTCGTAGATGCCGCACGGCAGGTCGCAGTGCGCATAGGCGACGGCCTTTGGTTCGAGCAGGCGTGCGAGCAGCCTCATCGATCCACCTTCCGTAGTGTCTGATCAAGCGTCTGATCACAAATATCAGCATCGACACTACCCCGCTTGCCTCAGCCAACACCGGAGGGCCTCCGTGCAGTCGCCGCTCTTGCGGATCGCCGTGGCCGAGCATTCGATGGAGCCCGTGCTGTGGCCGGGCGACTGGCTGCTCGTCCGCCGGACCCGGCGGATCCGCCCGGGCCAGATCGTGCTGGCCCGGCACCCGGGTCGCCCGGGGATGCTGATCGTGAAACGCGCGGCGCGCCGCGAGGCCGGCGGCTGGTGGCTCGAATCGGCCAACCCGGCGGCCGGGGCCGTGGACAGCGCGCGGTTCGGTGCGGTGCCGGACGCGCTGATCGAGGGCCGCGTCCTGCTGCGCTACTGGCCGCTGCGCCCGGGTCCCCGGGCGCCCCGCTGACCGGCCGGGTACTGCTTAACGGACCTGGGTACGCGTCGTCCGCGGGTGCGCGGCGGTGCCGCCCCGGAAGCGCGGAGGGCCCCATCCATAGGATGGGGCCCTCCGGTTTGATGGAGCAGTAAGGGTCAGTGGACCCGCGGGTCCGGCCCGGCGCCCACTGCGGCCTGCTTGTTGACCAGGTTCAGCATCTCCTCCCGGGACAGCCGCACGCGCTGCGCCCAGAAGTAGATGATCATGCTGAACACGAAGACGACCAGGATGTCCCACCAGAACGGGATGTGACCGGTGTTGACCGGAGCCGCCACGGCCCCGCCGGAGAACTGGCCCTGCCAGGAGATGATGCCCATGCCGATCAGGTAGACCGGCAGCCAGGTGGCGGACTTCCAGTCCAGCGGCGGCCGCTGCGGGTCCATCGCCATGAAGATGCCGATGATCACGTAACCGATGACGACGCAGACGCCGAGCTTCCAGATCACCTCCAGGCCTGACCAGTAGATGAGCATGTTGGCCAGGAAGAACGCCAGCGGCGCGATGACCACGGCCCCCGGCATCCGGTACGGCCGGTCGGCCTCGGGCACCTGCCCGCGGAAGGCGCCCAGCGCCAGCGGCGCCCCCGCGTACATCAGCACGCTCGCGGAGGTCACCAGGCCGACCAGGGAGTGCCAGCTCGGGAACGGCAGCAGGAACAGCAGGCCGGCCAGGAACGCGACGATCAGGCTGACCCACGGGATGCCGTTCTTGTCCACCTTCTGGAAGGGCTGCGGGAAGTACCGGTTACGGGCCAGGCCGTAGCCCACGCGCGAGGTCGACGTCTCGTACATCAGGCCGGTGCCGAACGGGGAGACGAAGGCGTCGATCCGCAGGAAGACGGCCAGTGTGCCCAGCCCGACCAGGCCCGCCAGGCCGGCGAACGGCCCGATGGCGACGGGGCTGGTGGCCGGGATGCCCGCCCAGCCCTTGGGCCCGCTGATCAGGCTGTGCGGGATCGCGCCGATGAATACCAGCTGCAGCAGGAAGTAGATGAGGATGCCGATACCGGTGGCGGTGAGGATGGCCAGCGGGAGGTTCTTCTGCGGGTTCTTGATCTCGCCCGCGAGCTGGTCGGCCTGCTCGAAGCCGAGGTAGGCGAAGACGATGCCCGCCGACGGGATGGCCGCGAACAGGGCCTTGATCCCGTACGGCATGAAGCCGCCGCCCGCGCCGAGGTTGTTGGCGTGGAACTTGAACGCCAGGATGATGATCGTGATGACCGGGATGGCGACCTTCCACCAGGTGATGCCCGCGTTGACCTTCGAGAACAGGCGCATGGCCAGGAAGTTCAGCGCGGTGAAGGCGGCCAGCAGCACGAGCGTCATCACGAAGCCGAGCGTGGTGACGTTCGACTTATTCGCGTTGTACAGGCCGTGCCAGTAGTAGGAGCCGTACTGCATGACCGCGAAGCATTCGATCGGCGCGACCGTGACCGCCTGCAGCCAGGAGAAGAAGCCGAACGAGATGCCCGCGGCGCCGCCGAACGCGAAGTGCGGGAACCGGGCGGTCCCGCCGGACACCGGGTACATGCCGCCCAGCTCGGCGTGGACGAGCGCGAGGATGACGACGATGACACCGGCGATGACCCAGCCCAGCAGGGCCGCGGTGCCCGCCGCCTGGGCGGCCAGGAACGCGCCGAAGAGCCAGCCGGAGCCGATGATCGACGTTTCGGACGCCCAGGTGGCGCCGATGAAGCCCATCTCCCGTTTCAGGCCCACATCGGTGGGCTGAGTCGCCGGGGCTCCGACGGCTTCTGTGTTACTAGCCATGCTCGATCCCTTTTCCGATCGTGCCCCGCAGGGCTGGTGCCACCCGCGTGTCGGATCGTCGCGTGGTGCAGGTGAGCGTTGAGTATGCGCTAAGTGAGAACATCGTAGAGATACGGTCATGACCTGAGAAGCGGCCACCGGCGTCGTTTTGATAACGCATGTCACAAACTCGCACCCCCCTCGACGCTCCGTGTCCCTCCGTTCCCCGGCACCATCGTTGGGTGCCAGTAAGGAATTACCCATTAGGTATTACGTACCGGTTTCTGGCGCATTTCAAGGGTGTCGCGGGCGGAATATGCCAGGAAAGGAGGACATCTAGCCTGGTGTTAGCCCTGGGCGGGCTGTTCGGTCCCGGCCGGCGGCGGGCCTGCGCCGGCCGGGGTGTCACGTTGCCGGGCGCGGAAGGCGGTCACGTTGGCCCGGTTCATGCAGCGTTCGGAGCAGTAACGCCGCGATCGGTTGGCGCTCGTGTCGATGAAGACGCCCTGGCACGGGGCGGCCTGGCACACGCCGAACCGCTCGATGCCCAGCTCGGTGACGCGGACGGCGAGCCCCATCGCGGCGCCGGCCGCGTACTTGTCCGCGACGGTGCCGCTGTCGGTGAAGTGGATGTGCCAGGGCTGGCCGTCGTGCCCGGACAGCTGCGGGTGCACGGGGTGCCGGATGAGCAGCGAGTTCAGCCGCGCGGCCACGTCCTCGCCGTTTCCCGCGGCGCAGGCGGCGAAGATCTTCCGGAACTCGGTCCGGAGCCCGCGCAGCGCGTCCAGGTCGCGCCGGGATGCGCCGCGGCTGAGATGCTCGCGGTCCGCGATCAGCGCGCGCAGGCCGTCCATGGTCGTCAGCCGGTCGCTGGTGTCCTCGCTGTAGGAGGCCGTGTTGACCAGCCTGACGGCGAGTTCCGCGTATGTGGTGAGGTCCACATCCGCTCCCTGGCTGTGGGAGGTTCCACTGTGTTACCGGGTGCCCGGATGACGCGGGACACGTTACGTAATGGGCTGCCCGCTGTGTTGGGTCTTACACGCGCGACCGCGATCTGTTTGCGCGCTGTATGGCACAATATGGCAACGGGCGACCCCCGAATGATCCGAAAACGGCCGCGCGGCGCTGGCGTACCTGACCGCCCGCAGCTGGCCTCGACCGGAAATCTGCCCCGGACAACGTCCGTAAATCGGCCCGGACATCGTCCGTAAATCGGCCCGGACCACGTCCGCCATCCATGGGGGTTCACCATGAATGCACGCACGCACGATTCCCAGCACGCCCCGTCCCAGCACGCCCCGCCCGCGGATTCCGCCTCCGCCGGCGTCCTGGCCGCCGACCCCGTGTTCCAGCTGCACCGGGGCGGCAAGATCGAAGTCAATCTGTCGGTTCCGCTGGACGGCCGCGATGACCTGTCCATGGCCTATACACCGGGGGTGGCGCGGGTCTGCACGGCCATCGCCGACCAGCCGGACCTGGCCGGCACCTACACCTGGGTGGCCAACACCGTCGCGGTCGTGTCCGACGGCACCGCGGTACTCGGCCTGGGTGACATCGGCCCCGTGGCCGCGATGCCGGTCATGGAGGGCAAGGCCGCGCTGTTCAAGCGGTTCGCCGGCGTCGACGCCGTGCCGTTGTGCCTGTCCTGCACGGGCGTCGGCGAACTGGTCGAGACGGTCGCGGCGCTGGCCCCAAGTTTCGGCGGCATCAACCTGGAGGACATCTCCGCGCCGCGCTGCTTCGAGGTGGAGGACCGGCTGCGCGAACGGCTGGACATCCCGGTGTTCCACGACGACCAGCACGGCACCGCGATCGTCACCCTCGCGGCCCTGCGCGGGGCGGCGCGCCTCACCGGCCGCTCGCTCGGTGACCTGCGGGCCGTGGTGGCGGGGGCCGGGGCGTCCGGGATCGCGGTGGCCAGGATCCTGCTGAGCGCCGGCATCGGCGACGTCGCGGTCTCCGACAGCAAGGGCATGGTGTACCGGGGCCGGGACGGCCTCAACCCGTTCAAGGCCGCGCTGGCGGAGGTCACCAACGCGAGTGGCCTGACCGGCTCGACCGAGTCGGCCCTGCGCGGCGCCGACGTGTTCATCGGCCTGTCCGGCGGATGCGTCGCTCCCTCGGCGATCGCCGGGATGGCGCCGGACGCGATCGTGTTCGCGCTGTCCAACCCGGACCCCGAGGTTCACCCGGAGGCGGCGCGCGCGCACGCCCGGGTGGTGGCCACGGGACGCAGCGACTTCCCGAACCAGATCAACAACGTGCTGGCCTTCCCCGGTGTGTTCCGCGGCGCGCTCGACGTCCGCGCGGCGCAGATCACCGAGGGCATGAAGCTCGCCGCCGCCGATGCGATCGCCTCCCTCGTCGGCGATAACCTCGCCCCCGACTACGTGATCCCCGGCCCCTTCGACCCCCGCGTCGCCCCCGCCGTAGCCGCCGCCGTCGCCACCCAGGCTCGTCAGGAAGGCGTCGCCCGCCTATAGAGCCGTGCCCACCCGGCCAGGACGCGGCGTGACCGCCGCGTCCTGGCCGGGCTCCGCTAGGGTGCAAATATGTTTGCTGTCACCTGCGCGCGTATTGATCGGGAAGACCCGCTGGCCGGACTTGAGCTGGGGGAGCGGTCCGAGCCCAAGTTGCCCGAGGGCTGGACCACCGTGACCGTCCGGGCCGCCTCGCTGAACCATCACGATCTGTGGACGCTGCGCGGGGTGGGCATTTCCCCCGACCGGCTGCCGATCGTGCTCGGCTGCGACGCGGCGGGTATCGACGAGGACGGCAACGAGGTCGTCGTGCACGCGGTCATCGGCGACCCGGAGGCGGGGGGCGGCGACGAGACCCTGGACCCGCGGCGCAGCCTGCTGTCCGAGCGTTACGACGGCACGTTCGCGGAACGGGTGGCGGTGCCGCGGCGCAACCTGGTGCCCAAACCGCCGTCGCTGTCCTTTGAGGAGGCGGCCTGCCTGCCCACGGCGTACCTGACCGCCTACCGGATGCTGTTCGTCAAGTCCGGGGCTCAGCCTGGCTCGACGGTGCTGGTCCAGGGGGCCAGCGGCGGGGTGGCCACCGCTCTCATCATGCTGGGCCACGTGGCGGGCTACCGGATGTGGGTCACCAGCCGCAGTGAGGACAAGCGGCGCCTGGCGCTGGATCTGGGCGCGGATCAGGCGTTCGAGACGGGTGCCCGGCTGCCGGAACGTGTCGACGTGGTGATGGAGACCGTCGGCGACGCGACCTGGTCGCACTCGGTGAAGTCGCTCAAGCCCGGCGGCCGGATCGTGATCTCCGGCGCGACCAGCGGCCATGCCCCGCCGGCCGAGCTGCAGCGAATTTTCTTCCTGCAGCTTTCCGTGATCGGCTCCACCATGGGCACACGAGGTGAGCTCGGCCGGCTGCTCCAGTTCTGCGAGCAGACCGGCGCGCGCCCGCTGATCCATACGCGCCTGCCGATGACCGAAGCGCGCGAGGGTTTCGCCGCGTTGGCCCTGGGAGAGCAGTTCGGCAAGATCGTCTTCACCCTCTGACGTTCCCGCCGCTGGGGAGCCGGGATAACGCGCAGGGGCTGCCTCCGGGCTCTGGCTGTGAGCTGCCCTGCGGGGCCTGTGGGGCCGCCGCGCCCGGCGTGCCGGCCCCGGCCGTGCCGCCCGCCGGGCCGGTTCCCGTCCGTAGCTCGGTGTCTGCGGCGGGCGGGGTGTCGTCGTGGCCGTGGCCGCTGCCCGTGTCGAAGACCTCGCTCCTGACTCGCTCGAGCGTCTCGTCCAGGATGATCCGCAGTTCGGTGAGCGCGTCCTCACCGGCGGCCGCGCCCGATTGCCACGCCAGCCGGCCCAGGTCGCGAGCGAAGCCCTTGACCGTCTGCTCCAGATCCCGCAGCAGTCCGGCGTCGGCCCGGCCCGGCCATCCCCGGCGTCCCGGCCAGTCCGCCCACGCCGCCCAGTTACCCCAGTCCCGGTCGCGCCCGGCGGCCCGGGCCTGGTCGCGTTCCTGGCGGGCCCACTCCTTTGCGTCTTCCCGCACCCGCCGGGCGTTTTCCTTCGCGTCCTCGCGTACCCGCCGGACCTGCTCTTTGGTCTCCTCGCGGCTCCAGTGGGCCCGCGGCCCGGCGTCGGCGACCGGCGACTCCGGCGAGCGGACCAGGTCACCGGAAGGGGCGCTGCCCGGCTGGGCCGCGTCGTCCTGGCCGTCTTGTTCGTCCGGGCGCCGGGCGGCACGCGCGGCCCAGGTCAGCTCCTCGCGGAGGCTGCGCACCGTTTCCCGGACGTCTTCCTTGACCTCCCGGACGATGTCCCGCACCGAGTCCGAAAGTTCCTGCTCCAGCTCGGCGAGCTCGTCTCCGCGTTCACGCAGTTCCTGGCGCCCGGCGTCGGTGATCCGGTAGACCTTGCGCCCGTCCACCTCGTCGTGGGTGACCAGGCCCTCCTCTTCCAGCCGGGCCAGCCGCGGGTAGATCGTCCCGGGCGATGGGGCGTACACCCCCATGAACTGGTCGCGCAGCATCCGGATGACCTCATAGCCATGCCGGGGCTCCTCATCGAGCAGCCGGAGCAGGTAGAGCCGGAGCCTGCCGTGCCGGAAAACCGGACTCATCGAGTCTCGCCCTTCGTCTGTGCGTCGTCTTGCGCCCCCGCGCTGCCCCCGGGCGCCGGATCGGTGGCCGACGCCCATGGGTCCCTGACCCGGCTGCGGGACCTTCCCGCGTCCGCCTTACCCTGCCCCGTTGCGCCCGTTGCGCCCGTTGCGCCCGTTGCGCCCGT
>Ga0182014_10000310_pt1 | contig 61975 bp, 45 predicted proteins | sample 612S2DmetaG_FD_120489 | JGI IMG/M metagenome (GOLD analysis project Ga0182014, IMG submission 120489) | Permafrost microbial communities from Stordalen Mire, Sweden - 612S2D metaG | ecosystem: Environmental > Terrestrial > Soil > Wetlands > Permafrost | place: Sweden: Stordalen | collected... | reverse complement strand
CGACATTCAGTTCCTCGATGGGCTGGAGGGTTACATCTGGGTTTTTCCGCGCTGCGGCCATCTCTCGGTAGGCATCTGCGGCAAGGGCGTCGCCGCCTTCGAGCTGCGAAAGCGGCTGGATCTCTACATGAACGAACGCGGCATTTCCTCCGCCGGCGCGCGCTTCTATTCGCACCTGCTGCCGTGTCTCGATAAGGCCTCGTGGCGCCATAACCGCGTCGCCGGCGACGGCTGGATGGCGGTGGGCGACGCTGCCGGCCTGGTCGACCCCATTACCGGCGAAGGCATCTACTACGCCATACGCTCGGGCGACCTGGCGGCGCAGGCGTTGCTGGCCGAATCCCCTGCCGCCGAAACCGCCGCCCAATACCGCCGCCTGTTGCGGCGCGATTTCGTGACCGATCTCGAGTTCGGCTCGCGGCTCGCCAAGCGCGTATTCCTCGGCCGCTTTCTTTGCGCGCCGCTGCCCCGGCGCATGGTGGAGTTCACCCGCCACAGCCCGCGCTTTGCCGCCGTGATGGAAGATCTGTTCGCCGGCCGCCAGCCCTACACCGGCCTGAAGCGACGCCTGCTGACCAACCTCAACGGCAGCCTCTACGAGATCGGCATGAACCTGGGCTTCAGCCGGGTCGTGCCGTGGCGCTTCTCCCAACCGCGGCTGTGACCTTTATGCTTGGGTATCTGGCGTGAAACATCTTCAATCGGACACTTTGATGCGCCGCGCGGAAGCTCTGATTCCCGGCGGCGTCAACTCCCCGGTGCGGGCTTTTCGCAGCGTGGGCTGCGACCCCGTCTTCGTGGCGCGCGGCGAAGGCGCCTATCTTTTCGACGTCGACGGCAACCGCTACATCGATTACGTCTGCTCCTGGGGACCGCTGCTGCTGGGCCATCGCCATCCCGCCATCATTCAGGCCCTCGAAGAAACCCTGGCCATCGGCACCAGCTTCGGCGCACCCACCGAGCGCGAGGTCGAACTGGCCGAGGCCATTGCCGCCGCCGTTCCCTCCATCGAAATGGTGCGCCTGGTGAATTCCGGCACCGAAGCCACCATGTCGGCCATTCGCCTGGCGCGCGGATTCACCGGCCGCGACCTGATCGTCAAATTCGAGGGCTGCTATCACGGCCACGTCGATTCGCTGCTCGTGAAGGCCGGTTCCGGCGTGGCCACGCTGGGCATTGCCGATACCCAGGGCGTGCCTAAGGCTTTCTGCGATACCACCCTGGCCCTGCCCTACAATTCGCTCGATGCCGTGGAAACCGCCTTCCGCATGCATGGCCACGCCATCGCAGCCGTGATCGTCGAGCCGGTAGTGGGCAATATGGGCTGCGTGCCGCCTCTGCCCGGTTACCTCGAAGGACTGCGCGACATCACCGAACGCCATGGCGCGCTGCTGATCTTCGACGAAGTCATGACCGGCTTCCGCGTAGCTTTCGGCGGCGCCCAGCAGCGCTACGGGATCCGCCCCGACCTCACCACCCTGGGGAAAGTAATCGGCGGCGGCTTGCCGGTCGGCGCTTATGGCGGCCGCAAGGACATCATGAGCAAAGTCGCGCCCCTCGGCCCCGTATACCAGGCCGGCACGCTCTCCGGCAACCCGCTAGCCGTGGCCGCCGGCCTGGCCATGCTGCGCGAGTTGAAAGCCCATCCCGAGATCTACGATCGGCTCGAAACCCGTGCCGCGCGCTTGTGCGCCGCAGCCCCAGCCGGCATCGCCGTCAATCGCGTCGGCTCCATGTTCACCTTCTTCTTTACAGACCAGCCCGTGACCGATTGGGACTCCGCCAAGCGCAGCGACACCGCCCGCTTCGCCCGCTTCTTTCGCGCCATGCTGGACCGCGGCATCTATCTCGCCCCCTCGCAATTTGAATCCGCTTTCTTATCCGCCGCGCATAGCGACGAAGACATCGACCAGACCATCGCCGCGGCGCAAGAAGCCCTGGCGGAAGCGTAATCGGCAGCGGCCAGGCTCCGACCGCCGCCTGCAGCCACTGAACAAACAGGTGCATGGCATAATGGGCCATGCTGCGATTTGCTTCACTCGCTATCGTTCCGCTCGCCTGCTTTGCGGCGTCGAATATGCCGCCCGAGGCGGATCAGCGGTTGGCCCGCGACATATTTAAGGAAATCGTCGAGATCAAGTCCGGATATACGACCGGCGCGACGACGCCGGTGGTGGATGCGATCGCGAAGCGGTTGCGCGCGGCGGGCTTTTCAGATGCCGACATGTTCATCGGCGGCGCCATCCCGAAGAAGGCCAACCTGGTGGTGCGCTATCGCGGCGCCGGCAAACGAAAACCCCTGCTGCTGCTGGCTCATACCGACGTGGTGGAGGCCAGGCGCGAGGACTGGAGCATGGACCCGTTCCAGTTCCTCGAAAAGGACGGCTACTATTACGGCCGCGGCTCATCCGACGATAAAGCGCAGGTCACGGCGTGGGTCGAGAATCTGATTCGCTACAAGCGGGAGGGGTACCGCCCGGACCGCGACCTGATCATGGCGCTGACCGCCGACGAAGAGGGCGGAGGGCCGTACAACGGGGTGGACTGGCTGATCAAGAACCATCGGGATCTGATCGATGCCGAGTTTGCGCTGAATGAAGGCGGCCGTGGCGCGATGGTGGACGGCAAGCGCATCTCCAACGATATGCAGGCCGCCGAGAAGTGGTACCTGGACGTTCGCCTGGAAGTGCGCAACAAGGGAGGCCACAGCTCGCTGCCGGTGCCCGATAACGCCATCTATCATCTGGCCGGTGCGCTGGTGCGGCTCAGCCAGTTCGCTTTCCCGATGAAGGTGACCGACGTCACCCGCGCTTATTTTGCCGGCATGGCGAAGATCGATACCACCGGCGTGAAAGCCGACCTGGAAGCTTCAGCCGCGGGCGACCAGGAGGCGATGAAGCGCATCGCGGCCGCGTCTCCCGCCTGGAATTCCATGCTGCGCACCACCTGCGTGGCCACCATGCTGGAAGGCGGGCACGCGGTGAACGCGCTGCCGCAACTGGCTGCCGCCAACGTGAACTGCCGCGTGCAGCCGGACGATTCGGTCGACTATGTGCTGGGCGAATTGAAAAAAGCCGTGGCGGACGACCAGGTGAAGATATCCATCAGTAACAAGGAGGAGAATTCGCCCGCTTCCGCCTTGCGGCCCGACCTGATGCGGGCGATGGCGAAAATCTCCGACAGCATGTGGCCGGGCGTGATCGTGCTGCCGACGATGAGCACCGGGGCTACCGACGGCCGCTCGCTGCGCGCCACGGGTATTCCCACCTATGGCGTGCAAGGGTTCTTCTATGAGCGCGACGATGTCCGCGCCCACGGCCGCGACGAGCGCATCGGGGTCCGCTCTTTCTACGAAGGGCAGCAGTTCCTGTACGAGCTGGTGAAGACACTCTCGGGTGGCGAGTGAGAAGGAAGCTTTCAGCCATCAGCTAGCTTCGGCGCGGCTGACGCGGCCGACAGCTTTGTCCGGCATCGAAGGTGCGATTCAGCACAGAGCCGCCGGCTCCATTGGATAGCTGCTGATCGCCGGCCGCATGCGCCGCCACGTGGCCTCCGGGAACAGCGGGTGTGTCACGCGGGGGCGTATTCGCCGCGGATCGCGGGTTTCGGACTGGGTCGCGGGAGATCGCGTAAGTCCGCGAATCTATTGCTTACGCAGCATAATAAGCGCACTATGTGGATGGGATGGTTTTCCGATGGCACGCACCGTGCAGAGGATAAGCCCGGTTAAGGCGTCTACCCGTCCGGATCGCCCCCCTTGGAGGATTTCAGTGCGTACTTCCCGTTCTCTTTCCGTTCTTGCTTTGTCTCTGGTTTCGCTGGCCGGAAGCCTGGCTGCGCAGACGTTGAGCGTCAGTGCGACCTCGCTCAGCTTTTCGTCGGCGCTGGGCGGTGCGAGCCAGACCCAAACTCTCAACGTGGGCAGCAGCGGCGCTTCGCTTACGTTCGCCATCTTTCCGAGCGTCTCCTGGCTCACCACAACACCCACCAGCGGATCCACGCCTTCGGCGGTCACGGTCACAGTGAATCCCTCGTTGCTGGCGGCCGGATCCAACACCGGAAATCTCGAAATTATCAATGTGAATAACCCCAGCAACACAGTCAATGTGCCGGTGACCGTGTTGGTGAGCGCGGTTGGCGCGAGCCCCAGCGTCTTGAGCTTCGGCTATCAGCTCGGGGGGACGTTGCCGGCCACGCAGACGATTAACTTGACAGGGAGCGCGACCACGTATATGGCTTCCGCCTCCGCCACCTGGTTGACGGTCACGCCCAGCGGCAACGTCCCGGGAGCGGTTGCGGTGTCGGTGAATTCGGCGGCCAACTCGCTGGCGGCCGGCACCGACAACGCCACCGTCAGCATTACGCCCGCTTCGGGCACGCCTATTTCGATTGCGGTCACGCTGACCGTGGCGGCCGAGCCGACGATAACCGTGAGCAGTTCCTCGCTGTCGTTCGACTTCCAGATCGGCGGGGCGAATAACTCGGTTTCACAGACTATTACGCTGAGCGCGACCGGTACCGCGACGCAGTCTTATTCGATTACTCCTAATGTGAATCCCAACCCCTCCGGCCAGAACTGGATTCTGGTGAATCCTTCCACCGGGACGATCCCCGGCGGAGGCAGTGTCCAAGTCACGATCAGTTACAATACCATCGACATCGACAGCATTACCACGCCCGGCACCTATACGGGGACGCTGAGCATCAGTACGCCTACGGCGATCGTCGCCACGCCGACGGTTCCGGTCTCGCTGCTGGTCTCTAATTCGCCGCTGCTGAGCGTGCCTTCGAACACCTTGAGCTTTCTCTACGAAGTGACCGGCTCGACGCCCGCGGCGCAGAGCGTAACCGCGGTTTCCACCAACGTGGCGGCCAGCTCGACGACAGGGCAGTTGCCGATTACGATTAGTGCCACGTCCACCGGGAATTGGCTTGGGGTAACTCCCACCAGCACTCAGACGGGCACGCCGTTTTCGGTATCGGTGAATCCCGCGGGTCTGAGCGTGGGAACTTACAATGGCACGGTCACGGTGACGGCCACAGGGGCGGGGAATGGAGCGCAATCCATTCCGGTAGTGCTCACGGTGGCCAACGACCCGGTGCCGCTGGTCACTCCCGCGGCGCTTTCGTTCGTCTACGAGACCGGTAAGTCGCAGCCGGGGACGCAAAACATTTCGATCGTTTCCAGCACCGGCGGCGCGCTCAACTACAGCGCTACGGCGGCCTCCACGCAATGCGGCGGAGCGTGGCTGACATTGAGCGGCAATGCCAGTGGGACTGTCAGCGGGGCCACCGCCGGCAGTTTCGCGGCCAGCGTCGGCAGCACCGGTCTGACTTCGGGAACGTGTGCCGGGACGATTACGGTTACCGCGACCAACGCCACGACAGGCGCGGCGGCGCCCGGCAGTCCGGTCACGATTCCGGTGACGCTGTATGTGAGCACGAATCCGCTGCTGGTGACCAGCGCGTCGTCACTCAGCTTCACCGCGCAGGTGAGCGGCCCGGCGCCCACGGCACAGACGATTACGCTGTCCAGTACGGATCCTAGCGCGGTGCTCAACTACACGATGACGTTTGCCACCACGAGCGGCGGCAGCAGTTGGCTGTTCGTGGCGCCGGAAACCGGCTCGACGGCTTCCGGGTCGAACGTTTTGACGGTGTCGGTGCTTCCCAGCCTGCTCTCGGCGGGAACCTATGCCGGCACCATCACGGTCACGGCGACGGGAAGCGCCACGGTGGCCAATAGCCCCGTGATTATCCCGGTGACGTTCCAGGTAACCTCCGCGACATTGTCCGCCAACCCCGCTTCTCTTTCGTTCACGCAGACGACGGGAGGGTCGGCGCCGGTTTCGCAGAGCTTGCAGATTACGACCAACGGGAACGTGGTGAATTATACGGCGGTGGCGAACGGTACCAGTGGGGCTACGTCCTGGCTTTCGGTAACTCCCACCGCGGGGACGACGCCAGCCACCTTGACGGTGAGCGCTAACGGCGCCAACCTGGGCGCCAGCACGTACAGCGGGTCGGTGACGGTGTCGGCGCCGAATGCGGCGCCGGTGAGCGTGCCGGTCACGCTGACGGTGAACGGCGGTACCATTTCGGCGTCGCCCACATCGCTTTCTTTCACGGAAGCTGCCGGCACGCCTACGGCGGCATCCCAGACGGTGACGGTGACCGCTTCACCGAGTTCACTGACTTATACCGTGTCGGTCAGCATGGCTAACGGCGCTTCCGCCAACTGGCTGAGCGCAGGCGCCGGCAGTAATGGGACGGTAACCGTTTCGGCGAGCAGCGCGGCGCTGGCGGCAGGCGGCTACACGGGTTCGGTGACCATTACGGCGAGCGGCGCCACCGGCAGTCCGATCACGATTCCGGTCACGCTGACGGTGGTACCGGCGCAGTCGCTGGCGGTGAGCCCATCGAGTCTCACGTTCAACTATGTGTTGAACGCTTCCGCCCCGGCGGCGCAAACGGCGACACTTACCTCCAGTGGAGGGTCTGCGCCTTTCACCGTAGCCACTAAGACGGCCGACGGCGGCACGTGGCTGCAGGTAACACCCGCGAGCGGTACTACGCCGGCCACGCTTTCCATCAGCATTGTAACCACGGGGCTGGCCGCCGGCACTTACTCCGGTACGGTGACTCTCAGCTCTGCAAGTGCCACGCAGACGGCCACGGTTACGGTGAGCATGACGGTGGCGGCCGTACCGATGCCCACCATCGGCGTGGTGGCCAACGCGGGCAGTTACGCCGCGGGTTCGGTGGCTCCCGGGGAAAACATCTGGATATCCGGTACGGGCCTCGGGCCCGCCACTTTAGCCGGCCTGCAGTTGACCTCGACCGGTTCGGTGGCTACCATCGTTTCCAATACGCAGGTGACTTTCGATGGTATCGCCGCGCCGATCGTCTATGTCAGCGCCGGACAAACGAGCGTGATGGTGCCATTTGAAATCGCGGGGCGCACGACGACCACGCTGCAAGTGAGTTACCTGGGCGTCAAGTCGGCAGGGATTTCTTACAACGTATCGAGCGCCGTTCCCGGCATCTATACCCAGAACTCTCAGGGAACCGGTCCGGGCTCGATCTTGAATCCGAACTATACTGTGAATGGGCCGAGCCAACCGGCCGCGGCCGGCTCTTACGTGGCAGTCTATCTGACGGGCACGGGCAACACTTCGCCGGCCGGCGTCACCGGGGGGGTGATTCCCAGCAACGGCACTGGCCTGAAGACCATAGCGCTGCCGGTGAGCGCGACGATCGGCGGTCTTCCGGCAACGGTGGCTTATAAGGGTTCGGCGCCGGGCGACGTGGAGGGCGTGATGCAGGTCAACCTGGAGATTCCGTCCGGCCTCGCCGCGGGGGCGCAACCCATCGTCATCACGCTTGGTTCGGGCAGCACGACGTATGTGACGCAGACCGGGGTGACGGTGCAGGTGCAGTAGGAAGCGGTCGGCGATCGGGAGCCGGGAGCCTTCCGGCTTCCGGCGCTTCCGTTCAACAAAGCAAGCATAGCCGCAACCGAAAGGACCGGCGACAAAATCGCCGGGGCGAAAGCCGACGCTGCAGGCCAGAGGCGCGCGCCACGAAAATAATGCTAGGCCGTGGCGGCTTTGGCTGTTCGCTGCGGGCTGCCGGATGGAGCGGTGGGGGGCCATGTTGAAGATGGTTGCTCCTCGCCGGTAAGGAGGTGGTGGATCAGGCGGGAAGCAAGCTCGCGCGAGCAGACGCAGTCGGCTTCGTCGAGAAGTTCCCGGCGCGTCTTGCGTTGCCAGGCAAACTCGATTTGGACCGGCTCGCATTCCTCCGAAATCCAAATGCCGCCGTATTCAACGAATTCGAGCGCTTCCGCGCTGCCTCGCACCGCCACCCGCATGCGTTCGCCGGCTCGCGAAAGAAGAATCGCTTCTACCATAATTCCGTCGGAGTATTGAATCGTCATATTTTTTTATTTCCTCCGTTACAATTCCATGCTGAACCGACTTTGTGCGCAAAACCAGTTCCGGGCGTACTTGTCGGGGGCATCGTAGTCTCATAACCGTGGATATCAGGGAGGGGCGGTTTCTCACCGAGGATTCTCTTTTGTCGTTCCGCCGGACCCGAACCGCGACCGAAGGGGGCCATTCCGCTATGCTGGGATTTCGATGCCCGAGGGTTCGTACCTCTACTGCGACGTCAGTTTGCCGGTGCCGCTCGATCAGCCGTTCACCTATTCGTTGCCGGAGACGTTGCGGCACCGAGTGCGGGAGGGTAGCCGCCTGGTGGTACCTTTCGGAAGGCGAAAACTTACCGGCGTCATTCTGCGCTGCCACGACGAACGGCCGGCGATGGCGGCGCGCGATGCGCTGCGGCTGATCGACGCCGAACCGGTCCTGGACGCGCAACTGCTGGCGCTGGGGCGCTGGATCGCGGGGTATTACTGCGCGCCGCTGGGCGAGGTGCTGCGCGGCATGCTGCCTCTGGCGGCCGAAATCCGCAGAGGGAAGGTGTGGACGCTGACCGACGCCGGGCGCGACGCGGCGCGCCAGCTTCTGCTCGATACCGGGCCGGACGATCCGGTAGCCGCGGTGCTGCGGATGCTCGAAAAACGCCCGCTCTCGGCAGCCTGGCTGGCCAAGGCGCTGCCGCTGGCGGATAAGGCCGTCCGCTCGCTGGAACGCAAAGGCTTCATCGCGGCCGAGCAGGTGGAGAGCGATCGCGATCCGCTGCGAGCGCCGGCGGCGCGGCTGCGCATCGAGCTGGCAGCGGAACCCACGCCAAACCAGACCGGCAAACTCAGCAAGCCCGAGCGCGAGTTGAAGGCGTTTCTGGAGCTGCACGTGGGATCGCACAATCTGAAAGATCTGGAAGGCACGGTGCGGGGCGCGAGCGTAGCCGCCCGCTCGCTGGCGCGCAAGGGGTTGGTCGCGCTGAAGACCGAGCGGTTGGCCATCCGCGCCGCCGCCGAGCGCCCGCCCCACACCCTCAACCCGGCGCAGCAGGCCGCCGCCGACGCCATCGAGCGCGCCATCCACGCCAAACAATTCCATACGTTTCTGCTCTACGGCGTGACCGGCTCGGGCAAGACCGAAGTCTATCTGCACGCTATCGAGGCGGCGCTTTTGGGAGGCCGCAGCGCGCTGCTGCTGGTTCCCGAAATCGCCCTCACGCCGGCCGTGGCGGGGCAGTTCTTCCGCCGCTTCGGCGACCGTGTGGCGATTCTGCATTCGGCCTTCACCGACATCGAGCGGAGCGAGCAGTGGCGGCGCATCCGTTCGGGCGCGGCGCGGGTCGTCGTCGGCACCCGTTCCGGCGTATTCGCGCCGGTGCGGGACCTCGGCCTGATCGTGATCGACGAAGAGCACGACGCCAGTTACAAACAGGAAGAAACGCCCCGCTACAACGGCCGGGATACGGCCATCGTGCGCGCGCAGGCGGCCGGCGCCACGGTAGTGCTGGGCTCGGCCACGCCCAGTCTCGAAAGCCGCTACAACGCCGAACGCGGCAAGTATACGCTGCTAGAGCTTCCCCAGCGCATCGAAGCACGGCCCATGCCCACGGTCGAGCTAATCGACATGCGCGAGGAATTTCTGGAGACCCGCAAGCAGGCCACGTTTTCGCGCCGGCTGCTGGAAGAGGTTGGGGAACGGCTCAAGAACGGCGAACAGACTATCGTGCTGCTCAACCGGCGCGGATTTTCGACCTTCGTCGCCTGCCGCGCCTGCGGCGAGCGCATCGAGTGTATGAACTGTTCGGTGACTCTGACCTACCACAAGCGCGACCGGCGGCTGCTGTGCCACTACTGCGGCTATGCCGAGAAGGTGCCGCAGGCTTGTCCCAAGTGCGCGAGCGAGCATATCTACTTCCTCGGCTTGGGCTCCGAGCGCGTGGAGGAGGAGTTGCACCGCGAGTTTCCGGCGGCGCGGATCGCGCGCCTGGATCGCGACACAGTTACCGGCAAGCGGCAGTACGAGACCATTCTGGATCAGTTTCGGGAAGGCAATTACGACATTCTGGTGGGCACGCAGATGATCGCCAAGGGCCACGACATCCCCAACGTGACCCTGGTGGGCGTGGTCTCGGCGGACGTAGGGCTCGGCATGCCGGATTTTCGGGCCGCCGAACGGACCTTCCAATTGCTCACCCAGGTTGCCGGCCGCGCCGGCCGCGGCAACCTGCCGGGCATCGTGCTGATGCAAACCCTGAATCCCGATCATTACGCCGTGCGCCTGGCGGGCGCGCAGGATTACCCCGCATTTTACGCCAAGGAAATCGTCTTTCGCCGGGCCATGCACTATCCGCCGTTTGCCGCCATGGCCAACGTGCTGGTGCGCGCCGAAAAGAAGGAGGTGGCGATGCGCATGAGCGCCGAACTGGGGACGGTGCTGGCGCCGCCGCCGGCTCCGTTGGGCGCCAGCGACCAGGGACAGACCCCCGCGCCGAGAATGTTGCAGGTCAAAGGTCCGGCCGAGGCGCCGGTGCCGCGTCTCAAGAACGAGTATCGATACCAGTTCCTGGTCAAGGCGGCAAGCAGAAAAGCGCTCAACGAGCTGCTGCAACGCGTGCGCGGTTTCGCCGCCGAGCGCAAATGGCCCGCCACCGCGCTGGTCATCGATGTCGATCCGCTGTCGCTGATGTGAGGGGGGTACGACGCCGCGGCAGAGTCTCCATAGACAGCCATATGCTGGCCGCATTCCGGAAAGCCCGTTTACCCACCGGAGATGGTTCCGATCGGTAACCGCTCTTGCGTTTGGCCGAGAGCGCACGCTCCCCCTCAGGCCTGTAGCGTGAGGACACCACCCCGCTTTTCAAATTCCTTGACTTTCTCTTTTTATTCGCCAACAATAGAAATCAGGAATTTCGATGGCACTTACCAAACGGCAGAAGCAGGTGCTGGATTTTCTGGCGCAGTTCGTGGATGAGAACGGTTACTGTCCCAGTTACGAAGAAATCGCACAGGGCCTCGACCTGGCCTCTCTGGCCACCGTACATAAGCACATCTCGGTGCTGGCGGACAAAGGCTACTTGAAGCGCGGCTATAACCAGAGCCGGTCACTCGAATTAAACCCCAAGTATGCGCAGGAGCGGCGGCGCCAGCGCACGGCGGCAGCGGAAATTCCGTTATTGGGAAGGATCGCGGCCGGCGCGCCGGTGGAAGCGGTGGAGCAAAAAGAGGTACTCCAGTTCGCCGATTACACGGGAAACCCGAACGTCTACGCACTGGAAGTGCGCGGCACATCGATGATCGACGATCATATCTGCGATGGCGACATGATCCTGCTGGAGCGCACCAGCCAGGCGCGCGACGGAGAGATCGTGGTGGCGCTGGTCGCCGGCAGCGATACGACCTTGAAAAGGTTTTATCGGGAAAACGAGAACACGATAAGATTACAGCCAGCCAACGCGGCGTTAAAACCGATTCTGGTGCCTGCTGAAGACGTACAAATTCAGGGGCGGCTTCTGGCCGTGCTCAGGAGATACTGACGACATCGCGGGAAAGTAGCGAGAAGACCGGCGCGGCCAACCCTGCGGGGCGGTTAGCGGCTGCGCAATTCCAGTTCCGCCCGCAGCCAGTCTGCTTCCTCAGACCCGCCCTGGCACCCGCGCGCTTCCCAATAGAGGAAGGCCAGTTTGGCGATTTCTTCACGCGATGGCTCGATCGCGATGCGCGTGGATTCGGTGGTTCTTGCTGGCGTGCTTGTTTGCTCGACGGCGGCGTGTTTGTTGCGGTTCGCAAACAGCCTTCGGCGCGCCGGCGTAGAGGCGGCGGCCGCGGAGACAAGGTCCTTCTCAACGTTGTTTTTCTTTGGCATGCGACTGAACTGCTCCCTCGTTAGAGTTGGAATCTATGGCTTTTATTATATCGGACTTACAGGTGATTTCCTATCAAAACTTTCTATTTGCGACATACCGGGCGGTGAAGTTTCGGACGCTGCTGTCCTGAGATCGGATATATTGAAGTTGTAAGAGTAAGGAAGGATGGATGGATGCGCCTGAGCGCTCCAATTTGCGTTGCCCTTGCGCTGACGGCGCAAGCGCTCGCCGCGCCGCCGAAGGTGATTGCGGTGGATGTGGACTGCATCGTACATCCGATTACGGCCGAAGTGGTTGCGGGCGCGATTGCGCAAGCGCGATCGGAACATGCCGCGGCGCTTCTGATCCGGCTGAATACTCCCGGCGGTCTGATGGATGCCATGCGGCAAACCATCGAAGAAATGATTGCGTGCCCCGTGCCGGTGATTACGTACGTGGCGCCCAGCGGAGGGCGCGCCGCTTCGGCCGGGTTCTTCCTGCTGGAAGCCGGCGAGGTGGCCGCCATGGCGCCGGGCACGAATACGGGAGCGGCGCACCCGGTGGCGTACGGCGGGGAAATGGATGCCGTCATGAAGGCCAAAGTGGAAAACGATGCCGCGGCCTATCTGCGGTCCATCGTTTCCAAGCGGGGGCGCAACAGCCAACTGGCCGAAACGGCCGTCCGGGACAGCCATTCTTTTACCGAGCGGGAGGCGCTGGACCAGCATCTGATCGACCTGGTGGCTGCCAACGACAACGCCCTGATGGCCGCCTTGGAAGGACGCACGGTAACTCGATTCGACGGCAGTACGCAGACGCTCCACCTGGCCGGCGCCGAAATCGAAGTCTACCAGACCACTTTGCGCCAGAAAGTAATCGCCGCCATCGCCGATCCCAACATCGCGCTTATTCTGCTGGTGGTAGGTGCGCTCCTGATCTATGTCGAGTTCAGCTCGCCGGGCATGGTGGCGCCGGGCGCGATCGGGGCCATTCTGGTTCTGCTGGGGCTGTCCGCCATGTCGGTATTACCGATCAACTGGCTGGGAGCGGCGCTGTTGCTGTTGTCGGTAACTCTGTTTGTGCTGGAAGCGAAATTCGCCGCCCACGGCGTGCTGGCGGTGTCGGGCGCCGTCTCCATGGTTTTGGGAGCGGTGATGCTGGTGGACAGCCCGTTACCGGAAATGCGGGTTCACTGGTCGACGGCGGTGGCGTTGGCGCTGCCATTTTCGGCCATTTCCGTAATGCTGTTGTCGCTGGTGATTCGCGCGCGGCGGAACAAGACGCAGACCGGCGCGGAGGGCATGGTGGGCCAGATCGGGTCCGCGGTAACCGCGCTGGAGCCGGCGGGCAAGATATTTGTGCATGGCGAATATTGGGACGCGGTGTCGTCGTGCCCGGTGGAGGCAGGGGCGCGGGTGCGCGTCACCGCGATCACGGGGCTGCAACTGAAGGTAGAACCGATGGTGGGGTGAAGGTAGCGGAAACCGAAGGAGGGCCGCATGCTCGATTTCACGACCATAGGCGTTATTATCGTCATTCTTTATCTGTTCAGTGCGATTAAGATCCTGCGCGAGTACGAGCGCGGGGTGATCTTCCGGCTGGGGCGCTTGTTACCGCAGCCCAAAGGGCCGGGCGTGGTTCTGGTGTTCGCGCCGATCGATAAGATGGTGCGCATTTCGCTGCGGATCGATACGCTGGAGGTGCCGGCGCAGGACGTGGTCACGCGCGACAATGTCACCGTCAAGGTGAATGCGGTGGTGTATTTTCGCGTGATCGAGCCGCGGCTGGCGGTAGTGGAAGTGTCCAACTTCCTTTACGCCACTTCGCAACTGGCGCAGACCACGCTGCGCAGCGTGCTCGGCGAAGGAGAACTGGACGAGTTGTTGAGCCAGCGCGAAAAACTCAATCTCCGCCTGCAGTCGATTCTGGACACGCACACTTCCCCATGGGGCGTGAAGGTGACCATGGTGGAGGTGAAACAGGTGGACCTGCCGGAACAGATGATCCGCGCCATCGCGCGGCAGGCCGAAGCCGAGCGCGAAAAGCGGGCCAAGATCATTCACGCCGACGGCGAGTACACGGCCTCGGAAAAGCTGGCCATGGCGGCGGAGGTGATCCAGAAGCAGCCGGCGGCCATCCAACTCCGATATTTGCAGACTTTGGTCGAGATCGGCGCGGTAAACAACACGACCATAGTCTTCCCGCTGCCGCTGGATATAATTGCTTCTTTGGAACGTGCGTTGGACCGGGTGGGCAAACCGGGTCCGGCGGGCCCGACAGGCGCTTAATCGATGAAAAACAACGAGACCGGCGAATTCGAATTAGTGGTGGGCAACCGCCAATTGCTGAGCGGATTCTTTATCGCGGTTTTGCTGCTTGCGGTAGCCTTTGCCATGGGGTACATGGTGGGGCAGAATTCGCCGCGATCGGGCAAAATGGCGGATGCGTCTTCGGGCGGTTCGCCGGTCATGGACCGCCCTCAACCGACCGCCACGGCGGCTCCAGCCGCACCACCGCCGGAACAGGCCGCCGCGCCGCCGCCGGGCGGCGACAACCCGCCCGCACAGCCGGAGCGGGATCCGGCGCAACCCGCGCAGCCTTCCACTCAGCCGGCGGCGTCAACCACGGAACCGCCGCCGCGCCAGACGCCCACGGAATTGCAGCCGGGGACCTGCTGGCAGGTGATGTCGGTGGGCCAGTCGGATGCCGAGGTGGTGGTGCGCACGCTGAAGGATAAGGGCTTCCCGGCATTCACCACGCCCGGGCCGAATAATCTGACGCGCGTGCTGGTGGGGCCTTACGACACCACCCAGGCGATGGCCCACGCCAAGACCGAGCTCGAAAGCGCCGGATTCCATCCGATTCGGAAATAACGTGAGCGCTCTCCTGGTCGAGATCGGCCCGCCGCGTCCCCGGCTTCCCGAGTGGGCGCGCAAGAGCCCAACGCATTTCGAATCGCTCAACCAGTTGAAGAGCTCGTTGCGGGAAAAAGGCCTGCACACGGTGTGCGAGTCGGCGCGCTGTCCCAACATCCACGAGTGCTTTCACCGCGGCGCGGCCACCTTCATGATTCTGGGGGAACGCTGCACCCGCGGATGCGGTTTTTGCTCGGTGCCCAAGTTGCGGCGCGGCGACGACCGCCGTCCGGACGCCGCCGAGCCGGCCCAGGTGGCCCGCATGGCGGCGGAGATGAAGCTGCGCTACGTGGTGATCACCAGCGTGAATCGCGACGATCTTGCCGATGGGGGCTCGCGCCATTTCGCCGAAACCGTGCGCGAGGTCCGACGTGCCGTGCCGGAGGCGCGGGTGGAGGTGCTGACACCGGATTTTTGCGGCGATCGGGACGCCGTGGCGCGGGTGCTCGATGCCGGCCCCCACGTCTTCAATCACAATATGGAAACCGTGCCGCGCCTTTACGCCCGCGTGCGTCCGCAGGCCGAGTACCGGCAGTCGCTGGCGGTGCTGGCCCACGCCCGCCGTTACCGGCCGGACGTGCTGACCAAGTCCGGCTTCATGGTGGGCTTGGGAGAGAGCGAAGCGGAAGTGCGAACGCTGTTGGCCGATCTGCGCGAGAGCGGCACGGATGTGGCCACCATCGGCCAGTATTTGCAGCCCACGCGCCGCCATCTGGCGGTGGCGGAGTACGTGAGCCCGGAGCGGTTTGAAGCCTATCGCGCCTGCGGCGTCGGGCTGGGGTTCAAGATGGTTTTCAGCGGGCCGTTGGTGCGGAGCTCGTACATGGCGGACGACGTGAGAGAAGCCGCTTTGGAAGCTTTCAGCGATCAGCGGTCAGCTTTCAGCCACCCCAAGCCGGCTGATCGCTGAAGGCTCCTATGCTGAACTGGATACTGGCTCTCGTCTCCGCGCTGCTCTCCATTCTGGTTTTTCCGAAGTTCCATTACGTCTGGCTGGCTCCGGTGGCGCTGACGCCGCTGCTGGTGGCGGCCGCGCGGGAATCCAGTCCGTGGCGGCGTTTTGCGCTGGGATGGGTCTGCGGGGTGGTGTACTGGGCCGGCGTGTGCTACTGGATCCAGTTCGTCCTGGCGGTCCACGGCGGGGTGAGCGAGGCGGAAGGCTGGGCGCTGTTGGCGCTGTTCGCGGCGGCCAAAGGCATTCACATGGGAGTGTTCGCGCTGCTGGCCGGTACACTGATCGGGCGCTGGTGGGCGATCCCTTCGGTGGCCGCGCTGTGGGTTGCCCTAGAGGCCACGCACGGCAGCCTGGGGTTCGCGTGGCTGGCGCTGGGCAACGCGGGAATCGACATGGGCCTGCCGCTGCGTTTGGCGCCCCTCACCGGGGTATGGGGCATCTCGTTCCTGTTCGCCATGATGGGCACGGCGCTGGCGCTGGCGGCGATCGGCCGTTCGCGGCTTGAGTTGCTCTGGCTATCGCCGGTGTTGTTCCTGATGTTTCTGCCGCCGCTGCCGGACGCTGTGCGCGGGCGCGAGACGGCGCTGCTGGTGCAGCCGAATCTCTCCGAAAGCGAGGAGTGGACCGCGGAGTCGTTCGAGCGGATGCTCGACGAGCAGCTTACGCAGACTCTGCGCGGCGCGCTGGCCGAGCCGCAAAACCCGCCCTCCATCATCGTATGGCCCGAAGTGCCCGCGCCGCTCTACTACGACCAGGATCCGCACTTCCGCCGCTACGCCAACCAACTGGCCGAAACCACCAGGGCCTATTTTCTGGTGGGCGTGGTGGGCCACACTGCCGACGGCGCGCCGACGAATTCGGCCGAGCTGGTGTCGCCGGACGGAGCCGCGGTGAGCCACTACGACAAGGTCCATCTGGTGCTGTTCGGCGAATACGTGCCGTGGCCGTTCGGCTGGCTGACACGCAAGATTTCGACCGAAGCCGGGGATTTTGCAGCCGGTAGCCGCGTGGTGGTGTCGCCCGTGGGCACGCACAAGATTGGCGCCTTCATCTGTTACGAATCGGTGTTCCCGGAGTTCGTGCGCGAATTCGTGGCGAACGGCGCCGAAGTGCTTTTCAACATTTCCAACGACGGATGGTTCGGGCGCAGCGCCGCCCGCCAGCAGCACCTGGATATCCTGCGCATGCGCGCCGCCGAAAACCGCCGCTGGGTTCTGCGAGCCACCAACGACGGCATCACCGCGACCATCGACTCCGCCGGCCGCCTACGCGGGATGTTGCCCTCTTATACCGAAGCCACGTCGTACAGCGGCTTCCGCTACATTTCGGAAAAGACCTTCTACACCCGCCACGGCGACTGGTTCGCGTGGCTGTGCGCGGCGATCGCGGCGGCGGGGTTGGCTGTGACGCGAGACTGGTACGGCAAAAACAGGGAGTCCGAATGAGCCGGACACGCATCACGATTAGGGACGTAAGCGGCGCAGCAAGGCAATATCATCGAGGACGGTGATAGCCATCGTGCCGCAGAAGGCAGCAACCTCGGCTGTGTAGAAGTCTGTATCGAGCGTGCAGATGAAGTCGGCTTCCCCTGCGACCGCCGTTATTAGAATAGGCGTGTCAGACGCATCCCGGATCGGAAAGTTCCAATTTGGGTTGGCTGGCACTATCTTGCAAGCGTCTTTAAGAAACTGCACGTACTCGTAGACTTGTTCTTCCGACAGGCCGAAGAGCGCCTGTACCCTTGGATATCGCAAAACGCGCGCAAGTTCGATCAGTATGTCTGCGCTCGTGAGAATGACGTGTTTGCGGGCGATAAGGTCGAGGGAGGAGCGTTCGCGCCGGTCCGTGGGATTTCTCGTTTGCCCGGACGAGGATATTGACGTCGAGAAGAACTCTCACCGGATAGATCGGTAATTCGGGCGGGTTGAGCGCAAGGCCTCGTCAATAATCGCATCGGCTTCTTCCGGAGAAGCCGGCTGACGCTGCGCATCGACTTTTGCGAAATACGCCTCCAGGCCGCCGAGGATTTCCAGCCGGCGCTGATCGGAGAGCGCTGGGGGCTGAATGGCGCGAACGCTGATGGCTTCGTCTTCCAGCACGCGCCGTCCCAGCAGACTCTCGATCGCGGCCTTCTGGTCGGGGGAAAGATCTTTGGCGTCACGGATCATGGCATGGATTCCTGATTACAGTATGACGGATTCCACGGCTGGGTTGGCGGAGACGCGGGGTTGATATCCCAAGAACAGGGACTCCAAATGAGCCGCGATACACTTCATGATCCGATCGGCCGGATTTCAGCGGATCGGGCGTCTTTATCCGCACCGCCGGATGACGAGCCGGTCACTCAGGACGATGCGGCGCGGCTGGGATGGTCACTCCCCGACAGACCCGATTCCATAGTGGGGCGCAGGCTATGTCGAAGGGCGGCCACGAGCCCGAATACCAGACAGGTGTCGAGCAGCAGGTTGAAAAGAAACTGATGCTTGACGTTATCCCATGCGTCACCAAATGCGGCGACGGAGAACGCCGTCAAACAGCACGCCGCGAGGCAGGTTGCTAATTCCGTCCAACGCCGGACAACCACCGTTAAACCGCCGTTGAGAAGAAGCACCAGGAATGCGCCAACAACCACCAGAACCAGCGCAGGGAGAAGAAGATGAGCGATTCTCAATAAGCCGCGCTCGTGGAAGCGGCTCCACAAAGCGATCGCGTCGCTCCTGGCTCCAGGAAGCCGGCCGGCGGACCTGTCGAAGTTTCCGCAGAACTCCGGCCGCAGAGAAAGAACGGTTGGAAAGAGCGCGTCGACGTGCCGCCACATCCGCCGGGGACGCTTCAAGTAGAACGTCGTCAACCGGAAGGAGCTGACATCGTTTAGAAGGGCGTTCACGAGAACTCCATCTGCCACACCCGTGCCTGGACTCCAGGCAACCGTTCCGGAGTACTGCGCGTAGCCGGGATTGAGGCCGAGGGCTTTGAGATCGGATTGTGGATCGTCTGACTCCGGCAGAATTCCGAAGAAGATCGCATTGTAGACAGCAGTCACTCGGGTAGCCGGCGGCAGGGAACGATACATGATGACTCCCGCCAGGCAGATAGCCACTACACCGCCCACGGCCGCGCACCAGGTTTTGCGGTCACAAGTGCGCCGCAACATCCCCAGCCCATACGCGGCCAGGGGGACCGAGAGTGCGGCGTTCTGGGACTTTGCGGCAATCCAAAGCACGGCAAAGGCACTCCAGCGCAACACCGGGCCAATGGAGATCTCACGACTCTTGCATAGGTTGATGCTCTCGGCCAGGAAAAACAGGAACCAAAGGCACGAGGCGGGCTCCGTGTACAGCGAATTCCAATAGGCGACGTAGCCCACGTCCGTCAATACCAAAAGGATCAGTGCCCAAACCAGCCGGTACATCGCCAAGTCTCCCGTAACATAAAGCAGCCGGGCCAGGGCAATCAGAAAAAGCACCATGTGAGTGAAGCCGAAAACCGTGATGTCGAACGTGTACGGATTCTCAAAGAGAGTGTTCAGTGCGATGGCAATTCCGGCGGGAATGAACTCAGACGTGGCCAGCTCCCAGCGCGGCTCCCGGTAGCTCGGGTCTTTGACATAGGTTCGAGTAACGTACCAATACTTGTGCTCGGGCCCCTTCGGTACCGGCGCGTATCCCAACGGTCCCAGCAGCCGCACAAAATCGCCCTGGTCGGCAAGGCCAATGATGGGCGGAACAAAGAGCTGCCAAGCCATGAGCGCCCCGGCCAGCGCCAGGGCTAAAGCTAAACACAATTTCCGCCGGAAGGTCAAAGCTGGCCGCGATTGGTGTGCATGGCGCAAGCCGGAGGGCGATTAGCTACACCCGCTGGTCCCCCCGCAATTCCCGCACTTATAGCAGCTTCCGTTGCGGGTCATAATCGACCCGCATTCGGCGCAGAGCGGGGCGTCGGTTACGGTGGAGGCGAAGGGCAACTGCTGCTGCGGGTCGGTCTCGGTGGGGCGCAGCGTGGATGTTTGGCCGACTTCGGTGACGGCGTATTCGGGGCCCAGGAATTTTGCGCCCAGCCAGCGGAAGATGTAATCCATGATGGACTTGGCGTAAGGGATCTGGGGGTTGCCGGTCCAGCCGCTAGGCTCGAAGCGGACGTGGGCGAACTTATCCACCAGGAACTTCAACGGCACGCCGTACTGCAGGTTAAAGCTGACCGCGGTGGCGAAGTTATCCATCAGGCCGGAAATGGTGGAGCCTTCCTTGGCCATGGTGATGAAGATCTCACCGGCGGAGCCGTCGTCGTACATGCCCACGGTGATATAGCCTTCGTGACCGCCGATGGAGAACTTATGGGTAATCGCGCGGCGCTCGTCGGGCAGCTTGCGGCGCACCGGACGGTAGACGATTTTCTCGACGGGAGCCGCGGCCGCGGCGGCTTTCTTTTCGCTCTTGCCGGTATTGAGCGGCTGCACCTTCTTCGAGTTGTCGCGGTAGATGGCCACCGCCTTCAGGCCGAGCTTCCAGCTTTCGGTGTAGGCGGACATGATTTCCTCCACCGTCGACTCCTCGGGCATGTTGATGGTCTTCGAAATGGCGCCGGAAATGAAAGGCTGCACGGCGGCCATCATGCGCACGTGGCCCATGTAGTGGATGGAGCGGGTGCCGTTCTGCGGGCGGAAGCTGCAATCGAAGACGGCCAGGTGTTCGGGCTTGAGATCGGGCGCGCCTTCGATGGTGCCGGCGGCATCGATGTGGCTCACGATCTTTTCCACCTGGGCGGGCGAATAGCCCAGCTTGACCAGCGCGGCGGGCACGGTGTTATTGACGATCTTGATGACGCCGCCGCCGACCAGCTTCTTATATTTCACCAGCGCCAGATCGGGCTCGATGCCGGTGGTGTCGCAATCCATCATGAAGCCGATGGTGCCGGTGGGAGCGATCACGGTCACCTGGGCGTTGCGGTAGCCGAAGCGCCGGCCGGATTCGTAGGCATCGTCCCAGGAGCGGCGCGCGCCTTCATAGAGGGCGGTGGAGACGTTGCGGCGGTCGATGCGGTCCACCGAATCGCGATGCATGCGGACGACTTCGAGGAAGGGCTGCTGGTTGACCCCATAGCCGGCGAAAGTGCCAACCGATTCGGCCACGCGCGAGCTGGTGAGGTAAGCCTGGCCGCACATCACGGCGGTGATGGCGGCGGCGACGTCGCGGCCCTGGCCGCTGTCGTAGGGCACGCCCATGGACATCAGCAGCGCGCCGAGGTTGGCGAAGCCCAGGCCGAGAGGGCGGAAGCCGTGCGAGTTCTCAGCTATTTTTTCGGTCGGGTAGCTGGCGTTATCGACGATGATTTCCTGCGCCAGGATCATGGTATCGACCCCGTGGCGGAAAGCTTCGACGTCGAACTGGCCGTCCGGGCCGACGAATTTCATCAGGTTGAGGGAAGACAGGTTGCAGGCGGAATCGTCGAGGAACATGTACTCGGAACAGGGGTTGGAAGCGTTGATGCGGGCGGTGTTCTTGCACGGGTGCCAGCGGTTGACGGTGGTATCGAACTGCATGCCGGGGTCGCCGCACTGGTGGGTGGCTTCGGCGATGTGGCGCATGAGGTCGCGGGCCTTATAGCGTTTTACGGGCTGGCCGGCGCCGACGGACTTGGTCCACCAGTCGCCGTCGCTCACGACGGCATCCATGAAGTCGTCGGTGGCGCGCACGGAATTGTTGGCGTTCTGGAAGAAGATGGAACCGTAGGCTTCGCCATCGAGGGAGGAATCGTAGCCGGCTTCGATCAGGGCGAAGGCCTTTTTCTCTTCCTTGGCCTTCGACCAGATGAATTTTTCGACGTCCGGGTGATCGGCGTTGAGGATCACCATCTTGGCGGCGCGGCGGGTTTTACCGCCGCTTTTGATCACGCCGGCGAAGGCGTCGAAGCCCTTCATGAAAGACAGCGGCCCGGAGGCGCGGCCGCCGCTCGAAAGCATGGCGTCGTCTTCGCGCAGGGCGGAGAGGTTGGTGCCGGTGCCCGAGCCCCATTTGAAAAGCATGCCTTCGGTCTTGGCGAGGTCGAGGATGGATTCGAGCGAATCCTTGACCGAGACGATGAAGCAGGCCGAGCATTGCGGGCGCACCACGCCCCTTTCGAGCTTGGAGACGTGGCCGGCGGCTTGATCGTAGATCCAGCCGTAGCCGCGGGCTTCCTTCACCCCTACGTTGAACCAGACCGGCGAATTGAAGCAGGCCTTCTGGGTAAGCATGAGGTGGGCCAGTTCGGCGCGAAAGTTTTCACCGTCTTCAGGGGTCTTGAAGTAACCGTCCCGATTTCCCCAGCCGGCGATGTTATCGACCACGCGTTCGACCAGTTGGGCCACGCTGGTTTCACGCTCCGGGCTGCCCAGCTTTCCGTAGAAGTACTTGCTGGCGACGATATTGGTGGCAGTTTGCGACCAATCCGCCGGGACCACCACATCGCGCTGCTCGAAGAGGACCGAGCCTTTATCGTTGCCGATGGAAGCGGTGCGCGTCTCCCAGCGGACATCGTCATAGGGGGTCTTATCGGCTTCGAGCCGGGCGGTGAAATAGCGGGGGAAAGAAACCCCGGTTTGAGACGGTGTTTGCGTGTTCAAAACTGTTTCTATTTTCGCAAATGCAACGGCAGGCTGGCCCATCGAAAATCCTTTCCTCCGGAGAAATACTGCTTTTGGAGAACATTCGTAATATTGCCCCAATATATAGTGCGAGGTCAAGAATTTTATCTATATGCAGTGTGTTGAGGTTACAGCGGAATCGGGTTCCGGCGAAAAATGGGGCCAGGTGTTCCGGGTCGAAACTGTTGAGCCAGCGGTGATCGGTCAGCTTTGGCTGGGCGGCCAATCGCCGATCGCCGATCGCTGAAGGCTTGCCGTGGCCGACTTGGCGGCCAGGCGACCGGCCGGTGACAGCTTGCGCTTTCGGCGGCGCAGGAGCGCGAGAGCGGCCAAGCCTGAGACGCTGCCCAGTGTGAGCAGCGCCGACGGCGGCTCGGAATTGGCGACCACCTCGACTTCGTAGCCGGACGAGTTGGGATCGATGTAGAAAGAGGAACCGGGCAGATAGGACGCCTTGGGGCCGACGGTTTCGGCATAACCAATGTAGTCGATCCCCTCCACGTCTCCGATGGCGGCGGGGTCGGCGAACGCCCAGGCGGCATCGCCGGCGGGGGCGCTGAAAGAGAGCCAATAGCTGCCGGCGGCGAGCGCCGGCACCTCGAAAAGGCTCACCCACCCCTGGTACCAGGCGGGAAGGGTGACGGTAGTTTCGGCGATTTCGCTGGCCGCGGTCACGCCCGGACCGATGCTGGTGGTGAGATATGCGATAGCCTCGCTCGGCGCTCCGGTATGGTTGTCCAGCAGGACCGAAATCGTCAGATCGGTAGTCTCGACGGGGGACGACCAGCCGATCGCCAGGCCGTCGGCGCTAATCCAGCCGAAGGCGTCGCCGGTAATGGAGAAAAGGCTATCCGCGCGGGCCGCAAAACCGGAACCAAGGAACAAGCCAATGACTAAGAACGACCACCCGGCGCGGCGGCGCGAAAGGAAGCGACTCTGCATAATCGAGTAGTGCCGCGACAGCGGGAAAATCGCAAAGAAGTTGGCCGCAAACCGGGACGGGCGGTGCGAGAATCGAATGGCCGTCGAGCCGCAATTTGCATCCGCTCCCGGCGGCGCGCGTACGAGTCAGGTAGCTCTCGGCGATCGGCTAAACCGGTTTAGCCGATGGCTGGCGGCCGATGGCCGAAAGCTGGTTGCCGACTCCACCGCGGAGCGCGGCCTCGAGTCCCTTGACGTCAATGTCGATGAACTGCCGCGAGTAGCGGATCAGGCCGTGGCTGCGCAAGCGGGTCATCTGATAGGTGACGATCTCGCGCGACGTGCCGACGTATTCCGATACGGTGTGATGGGTGAGCCCGGGCATGCGCAAGACGCCGTCCGGGCGCGCCCGGCCGAGGGACGTGCCCAACTGGAGCAAGGCGGCCACCACGCGCTCGGGAGTTTTCAGCATGGCCATGGTTTCAATGCGGTCCGCCAGCTCGCACCCGAGACGCAACACGTATTGGGACAGGGCTACGCCGAAGCGCGGCTCGCGTTCGATCTGCCGCTCGATTTCGGCGCGGGTCCAGTTCATCAAGGTCACGCTGTCGAGCGCCGTTGCCGATTCGTGTTGCGAGGGCGCGCCCAGCAGACAGGCTTCGCCGAACAGGCCCTCGGCGGGTACGATGCGGCTGACGACCTGTTTTCCGCCGGGGGCTATGGTGCCGATCTTGACGCAGCCGGTCACCACCAGGTAAAGCCGTTCCACGGGCATCCCTGGGGGATAAATCACCCCACCTTTAGGCACGGCATCGGCTGGTTTGTGCGCCAAATAGGTCAACGGATCTTCCTGCGGTAGTGGCATTGCGGTCCCTCCGTCCGCTATGAGCGGTTTTCAAGCGGCCTTCCTTTATTCCGATGATACCGGGTTTTGGCTATGCCGGGTTTTCACACGTGATACACTACGATTTCGCTCTTCAGAATGCTGCTTGCCAGAGAATTCGTCGCCTACATCTCGCGACAGCTCGTACAAAAACTGATCCCGGCCACTATTGAGACTCCCAATCCGGCGGCGGTTGTCCAGAAAGTCGAGGCTGTCATCGCCGAGGAATTGGCGGTGGAAGACCGTCTTAACGACGAAGTGCGCGATCTTCTGAGCCAGTATAGCGAGTACATGCGCCGGGAGGGCGTCAGTTATCAGGAAATGTTTCGGCGGATCAAGAACACGCTGATTCAGCAGCGCAAGGTGATTCGCGCTTCGGGCCGGGACACTGGCGACGCCATGAAACTATCGCGCGACAAGGTCACCGATATTTCCCACAAGCTGGTCGAGATGCTGCGCAGGAGCCACGACCTGCGCCTGAGGAACAAGGACTCCAACGCGGTGCGCCTCGAAATCGTACGATCGATCACCGATCTGCTGATGGCCGAGGACAAAGTGGATCGCGCCGCGCGTCTGAAGATTCGCAGCCAGAAACGGGAAATCCCCGAAGGCAGCGAAGAGTGGGACCTGCTCCACCGGCGCTACTACTCCGAAGAACTGAAGAAGCTCGGCATCGATCTGGCCAGGTAACGCGCTGCCGATCGCCAGAGAGGACAGACCCGGAGGCCCGTCCTACTGCAGCGGAAGCGACAAGCTGTTGCTGGCCTGGCCGTTGACGGTGATGGTCAGGAAGGCGCTCGACGCGGGCGGCAAGCCGGCGGGCACCACGAAGGCTACCGAATCGACTCCGACCGAGCCCGCCACCACGGTCGCGCCAGCCGGCGTAATGGTCTGATCGTTCAACTGCACGGCGATCGGATCGGTGAGCTGGATTCCGGTGGGAGCCGGCACGCCGTAGGGGCGCGGTGTGCTGGCGGGGCCGAAGCCGGTGCCATACACGGTGACGGTTTCGCCCGCCACGGCCGCTGAACTGGCAGTCACCTGGGTACCATCGGCGTGGAAAGCCACGGCGTAGGTCTGGCCGTTGACGGACTGGCCAAAGATACCGGGCGCGTCCTGAACGATGGTAATGGGCGCGGTGACGTTGGGCTGGCCGGCGATGCTGACGGTCAGGGTGGCGTTACCCGTGGCGGTGCCGTCGGGCAGCAGGAAATTGATCTGCGTGGGTGAAACGAAGAAGAGCGGCAGCACGCTGTCGCCGAGAGTTGCCGTCAGGCCGCCCAGCGTCTGCACCATCGGAGAAGTGGGACCGGATGCGACGGCCGGCGCGAGATTGAGGCCGAAGACGGAAACCACCGAACCGGGCGCCACGGCTGCCACGGGAGTGACTCCGGCGCCATTGACCACGCCCGAGGGCGATATATAAGGCACCTTCGAGAGTATGGCCTGGACGCTGCGCGGCACGTTCATGGCAAGCTGTCCGCTGGGTACTGCGCCGCCCAGATCTCCCGAGAAGTTGAGAAACCGGTATCCGGGCAGGGCCGCCACGCCGAGGTTGACGGTGGTTCCGGAATCGTAGAACCCGTCGGGCGAGGTGGGCGCCAGCGTCCAGGAAGCTCCGCCGGCGGGCGCCGCACTGGTTGCCAGAAGATTCATGAGGTGATAGTTGGCGGCGATGGTGGTTGGCGCGGCGGTGAGGGTGTAGGTGAGGTCGCCGGTGGCGCCGTTCGACCACGCCAGAAAGTCCTGGCGCGACGCCGCGCTCACAGGAACCGAAGCGGGTGCGCCGACGGTAACCACGCTACCCACGGCCTGCTGAATGCTGCAGGGCAGGCCGCAGGCGGTTCCATTCACCAGCACCGAGGCCGCCGCCGCGCTGGTGACCGTCAACTGTCCAACCGGCGCATAGGTGGCCGTCAAGCGGATGCCGTTGGGCGTGTTGGCGGGCACCACCAGGGTTTGGGAAGCGGCTCCGCCGTTCGACCATCCGCTGAAAGCCCAGATGCGTCCTTGCGAATCGGTCTGCTGCGCCGGGGCCGAAAAGGTATGGGTTTCGCCAACGCCCCAGGTGAAATAGGTGTTGGGCCAGTTGCCGCGCCCGTCGACGGTCAGGCTCAGTCCGGTGGGAGAAGTGAAGAAGGAAACCGCGACACCCTGTACGAAAGTGGCGGTGAGCGTGACCGGCAAAGAGGTTGAGGGTACGGTATAGGCGTGCGTCTGGGTTCCGCCGTCGCTCCAGGAGGAAAAGACCCAGGGGTTGCCGGAATTATCCGTCTGCGGCGAGATCGCGCCCACCGAGTGCATCGTATTCCAGCCCCAGAATTGCTGTGCCGGAGTGAACATGGAATTGTGGTCGGCCAGGATGGCGAGGTTGGCCGGCACGGTGGCGAAATTTACGTTCACGGCGGGGGCAAAGCTGGGATACACCGACATGGGCCGGTTCATGGCGACGGTGATCTGATAGCCCAGCACGGTTTCGCCGGCGCCCACCGAGGACCATCCGGTGAAGACGTAACCGGCATTGGGGAAGGCCTGCACCACCGCCACACTGCCGGAGCCCAAGTAAACCTGCTGCGAAGCGGTGACGGGGGTGCCACCGTTGACGACGACGTATCCGGGACCTCCGGCGCAACTGGCGGCGCCGCCGCAGGAATAAAACGAAATGGTCAGCGCATAAGCCGTAGCAAAGTTCACCGTGTAGCTGGTGATGGAGGGATCGGCGGTAATGATAACGGTGTTGGCCGTATACGTGCCGGCGCTCCAGGAGATGCCCGCGTAGGTCAGTTGCGTGTTCGGCAAGGCGCTCGTCTGGTCCGGACTGGGGACCGATACGATGTGCGCGCTGCCGACGGGCCAGGTGAAGCTGGTCGCCTGGGAATAAGACTGTCCGTCCACGGTGAAAACGGCGCCGGCCGGCACCGGAGTAATCGTCGTCACGGAAGTGGATTGTGCCCAGGCCGCTGCCGCCAGCGCGCCCGCCAGAGCGGCGCGGAGCGACCACCGTACCATCCGAGAGAAGCGGGTTTTCATGACCACCTTTATTCCTTCCGCCGCGCCCAGGGAGCGTCGCGTCTTCCCCGGCGCGCGATAACTGCGTTTACGGCTGCAGTATACGTATAAATCCACGGAAATACACGACTAACTTTGGTAATGGCGGCACTGCTAGCCATTTCGATCATTGATTCTCGCCGGCGGACAATCTGTAATCGGAATGTTCGAAGAGTCTGCTTATGCGCTTCAACAGATTGTCCCTCACGTTATTGCTCGCGGTTTCGATCCCGAGCGTATTGCCTTTGGCCGCCGCCACTCTCGGGACGGTAGTTCCGATCGGTGGAACCGCTTCCGACATCGTGCCGGACGAATCGCGCGGCTACCTATATGTCGCCGATTTCGGGTCCAACACGATCGACTTTCTGTCGCTTTCGGACCTGCAGATCCACACCTCGCTCAATGTGGCGCCTCAACCCGGCTCGCTGGCGATGTCTCCCGACGGGTCGTATCTGGTGGTGACGCACTACAATGCGACCGCGTCCGGAACGACGGCCGGAAACCTCGTCACCATCATTAACCTGGCCGACAACACACAACAGACGCTGGCTACGGGGGAGCCGCCGCTGGGCGTTGCGTTTCTCAACGTGCCCGATCAGCGCTATCCATCCGGCATTGCGGTGGTGGTGACTACGGCCAACATCTGGGAAATGGATCCGGTCAGCGGCCAACTGACGCTGCTGACAAGTCTGGCGAACGTTTCGAACAGCCTGCCGATACCGGCGCCATCTTCCCCCGGACAGATCACCGAAGCCGCCATGGCGTCGAATACGGCGGGCGACGGGCTTTCGATCTGGGGCCTCGGCGGCGCCACCACGGGAAGCAACCAGATCGTCTTCAAGATCGACGGCCACCCATGGCCCAACGCACCGAATGTCTATGCCATTGGCTATGTGTCTTCCCCGCCGCTGCTGCCGCGCGTGAGCGTTTCCGCGGACGGCTCGTACGCCATGGTGGGGTATTCGCTGGTGAATTTGAATGGCATTATCGGGCGTTATCCCAACATCCTGACTTCGAAAAACATCACCGGCCACGCCATCGATTCCACCCGTGGCATCCTTTACGGTCAACTCCCCGATTCGACCCAGCCGACCGGTCCGGTGGCCGCATCTTCCTCGCCCACGGTCCTGCCGGGGCTCCTCATCATGTCGTCGGGTAACATGGCGGTTCAGGACCGCATTATTCTGCCGGAGAACCTGGTTGGGCGCGCGGTGCTGAACGCGGCGGGCACGGCGATGTACGCCATCTCCGAAAGCGGCGTGACCGCGATTCCGGTCGGCGGCCTGAAACAGTACCACCGCTTGAGCTCGTCGGCCGAAGACGTACAGTTGCAAACCAATTTCTGCAACCGCAGTACCGTGACGGGCACTTTTACGCTCAGCGATCCGGGCGGCAACCATACGGACTTCTCCATCTCGTCGCCGGTGAGCGGCGTGAGCGTGTCGCCAGCGGCGGGAACCACGCCGGCCACGATCACCGTCACCGCCGATCCGAGCGCCTTCTCGACCGCCATCGGGACTTCCCCGATAGACCTTACGATCGGTTCGGTGAGCGCGGTCAATGCGGCCAAGACCGTGCGCGTGCTGGTGAGCAATCCGGACGTGAACCAGCGCGGCACGATCGTCGATGTGCCGGGCGTTCTGGGCGACATTGTGGCGGACTCCGCGCGCAACCGTTTCTACATCGCCCGCCAGGATCAGGACGAGGTATTGGTTTTCGACGGCGCCGCCAACAAGCAGATCGCCACGCTCCCGACCGCTACTACGCCAATGTCGCTCGCCATCACCGCCGATTCGCAGTATCTGCTGGTGGGCCATAACGACTCGCAGTTCGTGACCGTTTACGATCTGAATGCGCTGCAGTTGGTGTCCGCCATCGTTTTGCCGGGTGGACATTACGGGCGGTCGCTGGCGGTTTCAAACAACGCCATCCTGGCCTTGGTGCGCGACGAAGGGACCGGGACCGGCGCGGTCGACAGTTTGAATATCGCCACCGAACTGGGGACCGAGCTGAGCAGTCTGGGGGCCTACAAAAACTTGGTTTCGCCGCAATCCGCGCTGGCCGCCGCGCCCAACGGCGCCACGGTCCTTCTGGCCGACCCGGGCGGCACGGTGATGCTCTATTCGGCCGCGGCCAACACGTTCACCGTGGCGCGGCAGGACTTCACTTCGCTTACGGGCGCCATCGCGGCGTCGTCCTACGACCAGTACGTGGTGGGGAACAATGTGTTCAACGCCTCGCTGGTACCGGTCGGCACGCTATCGGAATCGGGCGGGAGTTCTTCGGGGTTCCTGTTCACCGGCCAGGGCGGATATTTCGCCACGGCAGCGTCCAGCACCAGCCCGGGCGTGATCCAGAACTATACGACGAGCCTCGCTGGCGGAGCGAACCCGACCGCCATGGTGGAAGCGCCGTTGCTGCCGACCGCGAGTCCCAGCACCAGCGGCAGCGCCACGACCAGCACCAGTTCCTCTTCGTCGTCGACCTCGTCGACTACCACCACCGCCGCCACCATGACCTTCACCCGAACCGTGGCGGCGATGCCCGCCGACAACACGGTGGTGGCTCTGACCACATCCGGGTTCACGGTGCTGTCTTCGAGTTATGGCGCGAGTGCCGCGACGCCGATCGTTTCGAGCGTGGTGAACGCCGCCAACAACTCGACGGCCCTGGCGCCGGGCGCTCTGATCACCGTCTATGGCACTTCCATGAGCGCGGTCAACGTGGCTACGGCGCAGATTCCGCTGCCGACCGCGCTGGGCCAATCCTGCTTGAGCGTCAACGGGACGCCGGTACCGCTGCTGTTTGTCTCGGGCACGCAGGTGAACGCGCAGTTGCCCTACAACGTAGCGGGCAACTCCTCGGTCAGCATCCACACGCCGGGCGGTATCAGCAACAACTACAACTTCACCGTCGGCGTGGCCGCGCCCAGCGTGTTCATGAGTGGCACGGCGGGGCCGCTGACCGGACTGCCCACCATCGTGCGCGCCAACAATAGCCAACTGGTAACGCCCACCAACCCGGTTTATTACAACGACACGCTGGTGATCTACACCAACGGGCTGGGCATGACCAGTCCGCAGGTGACAGCCGGGTCGGCGGCGCCTTCCAGTCCGCTGGCGAATGCAGTACTGCAGCCCACGGTGACGCTGGGCGGCGCCAATCTGAGTGTCAGTTACGCCGGCCTGGTGCCTGGCGAAGTCGGGGTGTACCAGATCAACGCTACCGTACCGTACGGTGTTCCCCAGGGGCTTGCGGTGCCACTGGTGATCAACCAGGGCGGGGTCAGCTCCAGTGTGAACGTCCGGGTAGTGGGGAATTAAGGCGCACGATCGAAGGAGAAGGAAATGAAGACGTTTGTTTTGCGAGTTCTGGTGCCGGTGGCCTTTTGCGCGGCAGCCTGCGCGCAGCAGTGGGAAGTGGGCGCGGTGGGTGGCGCGGGTTTTCTGAATACCGTGCCGGTCTCGAGCCCAGGCGCCTCGGCAACGGCCGGATTTGCCGCCGGTGCCACTGGCGGCGTTTACTTTGGACAGAGCCTCTACTCCAGCTTGAGCGGGGAGATCCGCTACGACTTCTTCCAGAGCAACCTCAAGCTTTCGGGCGCCGGAACGTCGGCCAGTTTCACCGGCATCGCGCACGCCGTGCACTATGACCTGATCTGGCACACGCGGCGCAAGGATTCTCCGACCCAGTATTACCTGGCGGTGGGCGGTGGCATGAAGCTCTTTCAGGGCCTCGGATCCCCGGAAGCTTACCAGCCGCTCATGCAATTCGGCTACTTTACCAGGACCAACTCGATAAAGGCCATGGGTACGGTTGCCGCCGGGATGACGTACCGGCTGGCGCCGCGCATGTTCCTGAGGGTCGAACTGCGAGACTTCATCTCGCCGTTTCCCACGGCGGTGTTGACGCCGGCTCCGGGCACGAAATACGGCAGCATCCTGAACAACCTGACGCCCATGGCGGGCATCAGCTATGTGTTCTAGAGCGGTCACAGCGGTCAGCTTTCAGCGTTGACCTAGGTCGCGGCCCGGTTCGACGCCGCTCGTCGGCGCGAGCGCGTTCCGAAGCTGATGGCTGCAAGCCGACCGCTGAGAGCTTTATTCCGTTTCGGGGGACCTCTCCCGGAAAAAACTCACCCTGAATGGACTTGCCAATCCACACCTGTATCAAAAGAACTACACTTGGGTGATTGACTTCGCCGAAAACAGTGGCAAGCTATAGCTAGGTGATCCGCAGATGAAGATCGTAGGCGTGGCCGGAGTTATAGCCGTGATCGGCCTGGGGGTGCCGGCAGCGTCGGCGCAGCCGGTGATTTCGGCGAAGTCGGGAGTAGTGGCCTATCAGGAAGGGCAGGTCGCGCTGGACGGGCAACCCCTGGAAGCGTCGATCACGCACTTCGCCGACGTCAAAGAGAACGGCGTTCTGGAGACCGAGGAAGGCCGCGCCGAAATTCTGCTCAATCCGGGTGTGGTGCTGCGGCTGGGCGAAAACAGTTCGCTCAAGATGATCACCAACCGGCTTATCGATACGCGAGTGGAACTGGTGAGGGGCTCGGCGGTGCTGGACGCCATCGAGGTCGGCAAGGACACCAGCGTGACGGTGGTGGTGGCAAACGCCGCGGTCACGCTTCCCAAGGCCGGCATCTACCGCTTCGATACCGAACCGGCGACGGTCAAGGTGTTCAAGGGAAGCGCGGACGTCGAGATGGGTGGCCAGTTTGTGCCGGTGGTGGCCGGCAGAATGTTGTCGCTGGCGGACGCCTCGGCTAAGCCGGAAAAATTCGACACGGAAAATACGGATGCGCTGGACCGCTGGAGCCACCGGCGAAGCGAATATATGGCGATGGCCAACGTGTCGGCGGCGCGCCAGTCGTTATTGTCGGGAAGCGGTTTCTATCCGTCGGGAAGCGGTTTCTATCCGATGGTGGGTGGTATGGGTCCAGGCATGGGATGCATGCCGTCCTGGAGTTTCAACATGTGGTACGGCATGTCGACCTATGTTCCGTGCAGCGGGATGTTCATGGATCCGTACGGGTTCCCTTACTACAGCCCGTTTATGGCGGGTTATGCCGGTTGGATCCCGGGAGCGTACGGCTGGGTGCGGAACGGCGGCGGCGGCGGCGTACCGGGATCGACGCTGGGAGTCGTGAATCACCCTGGCAGACCGATTGGCGCACCCAGCAGAGGTCTGGTGGGAGTGGGTACGACCACCAACGGTGGGACGGCCAGCAGCGGTGGGTTTAGCGGAGCCAGCGGCAGGTCTAGCGGAGCCAGCGCCGGCAGCAGTACTTCCATGGGCCACGCATCAGCCGGGATGGGCGGCGGACATGGCGGCGGTGGCGGCCACAGATAGAGCGGTCGGCGAAGCGGCGGCCGGCACGTCCAAGGCGTCTGCAGCGTAGCGGGTACGGCCCCGACCGCCAAACGGGCTCGTTGCTCCAGTCGACGGCGAGCTTTCGAGCAGCAGGGGTATGCTTGCGCGTCTGAAATGCTGGCGACAGCTGGTGTGCGGGGTCGCGGTAACGGACTGCTAGATTGCCTGGCGCAGAGGACGGTAGCGGCGACTGGCGCGAAGGCCTATCAACTCCGCCACCTTCCCGAGAAGCAGGGGAAGGTTTTCCGCATAGACGGAAAACTGCTGGCGGCTGTCCGAACGGCTGGGGACGCGCCGGGCGGCAGTGATCACGGCAGTGGCCGGACGGTAGTCCTTCACGCGGGCGTAGGCTAAGACGTTGCGCCCGCCATGATGCTCTCCGGGTTTGAGCTCGGCCTCGCTTAGTACCAGATCGTACCTGCTCTCATCCAATTTGGCCAGCGCCTCACCTGGAGTGGCCGCCGCATCCACGGCGTATCCACCCGCCTGCAAAATGGTCTGTAGCGCAAGCCGCGGAGCCAAGTCCCCATGTACCACTAGTACCCGAGCCAATTGAAGGTCTCGCGGGCTCACTTGGCTTGAGCGGGCAACAAATTTTCTCATTTGAAATCTAGCTCTACTGTAACCGAAATCCTGAATTTTGTACCCGTAAAGTTTTGTAAGAAGAATCGGCAAAGGTCCGGTAACTCCTTGCGCGGCAATGTACTGGTACGAATTAATCATTGACTCGCGCACGCAATTCCGGGCCGGCCGCGCAGCGGCTACGGCTTTTGGGAGCCATTGCACGAGATTATGACGGATTGATATTTGCAACTTTCCATCGTGGGTGTATTCTTGGGGGCAGGCTTATGCTGCCCAAATACGTGCTTGCGCTGGCGCTGGGGCCGGTGGCTGGCTTTGCTGCCAGCGGGAGCGTTTTCGCCGGTTATGCCGGCACTTGGCTGGTCAAATTCGCCGGCGGGAACGCAATGATCTATGAGCTGCGGGCGGAGGGATCCGATTTGGGGGGCTCCGTGCTGCAGCCGAAAGACCTGAGCTACGATTCCGACGGTTACTTCACGGGCATCAGCGCGGAGCACGAAGAAGTGCCCGTTACGGATGCGGCGATGGCGAAACATTGCGCGGAGTTCACCTTCGACGGCGACCGGTACCGCATGAAGCTGCTGGACGCCGATCACGCCACGGTGGTTGACATCGCCTTAGAGGGACAAGTGCCGCCGTGGAAGCTGGTGCGCGCCACGGCTCGGGACGAGCTGGTGCTGAGCGGCGCGTGGCCACGACCGGGCGAGCCTGCGCCGGCAACCGCCGAGTTGATCCGGGAGATCGAGGAAATGGCATCCCGGCTCGAAGCCGCGCGGGCGCCGGGCAAGTTTTCGGTGGAAGAAATGGAGGCGATGGACCGGGCGAATCTCGCCGGGTTGGAACAAATCCACCAGCGCTATGGATGGCCGGCGGTTTCGCTGGTGGGGAAGGAGGCGGCGCACCAGTACTTCGTGCTGGTTGAGCAGCAAGACCTGGACCTGCAGCGGGCGGTACTGGGAGACCTGAAGCGAGCCGCGCGGCAGGGCGAGGCTTCCGGGCGCGATTACGTTCACCTGGCCGACCTGGTCAGCGTGCGCGAAGGCAAGCCGCAGCATTGGGGTACGCAGGCACACTGCGAAAACGGCCAGGCCGTGCTGGACCCGGTGGACGACCCGGATGGACTGGCCGGACGCCGCGAGGTGAATTTCCTGGGTCCGGTAGCGCAACAGATCAAAGCGCTGGAGCCGTACTGCAGCACGGCGGCGAGGAAATAAGTTGTCAGTAATCAGTTCACAGTTTTCAGTTAAGACCCTCGCGGCAACTGAACCACCCTCAACTGAAAACTGACGACTGATAACTTTTCTTATAGCCAATTCAGGTCGGCGTATTTTTCGCCTGTCAGGCAGAGGAACAGCGGCTCCAGGGCGTCGAATTCCCTGCCCTCATGGCGGAGCACGCCTTTTTCGGCCAGGGCGGTGATCTCGCCCTGCCAGACGAGTTTGCCTGGGCGGGTAATGATGGCCACTTCGTCGCAAAGGCGCTCGACGGCGTCGAGCACGTGGCTGGTAATGAATACGGTACGGCCCTGGTCGGTGAAGCGGCGCAGCCATTGCTTCATGAGGGCCACGCCGGCCGGGTCGATGCTTTCGAACGGCTCGTCGAGAAACAGCACCTCGGGCGCATGAATGACGGCGGCGGCGAAGGCTACCCGTTTGCGCATGCCGGTGGAGTACTCGGCCAGGGTCTTGCGGGAATCGGTAAGCTCGAGGGCGGCCAGCAGTTCGGTAACGCGTTGCCGGGTCGTGGTTTCGTCCAGTCCGTACATGCGGCCGACGAAGGCCAGAAACTCATGGGCGTATAGGGGCTCGAACAGGCCCAGCGCTTCGGGCATCACGCCCATGCGGCGCTTGAGGGCGGCGCTACCGGAATCGAGCGGCTGGCCGAGGATGGAGATTTCGCCGGCGGTGGGGTCGAGTAAGCCGGTCAGGCAGCCGATGGTGGTGCTCTTGCCGGAGCCGTTCGGTCCCAGGAAACCGAACATGCGGCCGCGGGACACGGCCAGTGACAGGTCATCGACCGCAAGCACGGAACCGTATTGCTTCACCAGGCCGGTAATGTGGATGGCCTCGGTAGACATGTTCCCTTATCCCCTTCCCTCGACCAGAGCCAGCAAGCGTTCGCGGCGGGCGGCCAGGCGATGGCCGGCCTGCTCGAGCGAAAACCGGTAGAACCCCAGAGCCAGGGCGAAGGGCACGATCATGACAAACCAGTTCGTGGGCGCAAACAGCGCCGGGTGCCAGTGGCCGATCGCCTCTGGCAGGAACAGGGAGCCGAGCGCGCTGCCGATCACCAGCAGATTGCCGCCTAGCGACATGTCGTTGCCCATGCTGCTGGAGTAGTTGCCGCGGCGCGGCGCGTAGACGGAAGTCCATAGGGCCGCGCCGTGAAAGAAGAGCAAGCCGCCGACGCCGCTCGCGAGAAGCATGGCCTCGACGCGCGGGTCGAAAGGCCCGGGCGCGAGGACGGCCCAGGCCGCGGCGCCGATCAGAACCAGCGGCGAAGCCAGTAGCAGGGCGGCGTAACTGCCGGTGCGCAGGCAGGCCGCCGGATCGGCGGGCAGCAGGAAGAAGCGGCGAAACCCGCCGCCAACGTAGCCGAACTGGTTGACGGCTATGCGCGAGGTGCCCATGAACGCCATCACGGGAAAGACGCCCAGTCCGGCCAGAACGAATTCCCGGACCGAGCCGCGCCGGGTGAAATTGTAAATCAGGAAAGCGCCCAACGGCAAACTGAGCAGGTACATGGCACGGAAGCGATTGTTGCGCAGGTAGAAGCGCAGCCAGTGCCCTACTAGCGGGGCATTGCGCGCGCCGAACCAGGCGCCCAGGCGCTCGTAGGCGACTCCCCAGCGGAGGGCTCCCGCGGGCCGCGTCTCGAAACGCTCGACGGGCCGTCGCTCCAGGGTCACCAGGAGCAGCAGCAGGAGCGCCACCCACGCCGCCAGGTAAAGAAAGCCCTGAATCTGGGCCCATCCGGTTGCGGTGATGGCCTGGGCGGAGGCGAAGGGAGGCAGCCACTGCACGTCCGCCCAGACGCGATGGAGCAGCGGCCGGTTGTGCCGCAGCAGGGGCGTGAGCGTGCCGGGCAGAAAGCTGAGACTGAGCACCACCACGAGCAACACGGCCGAGCCGGTTTTGTGCGCCACCAGGCGGTCCACCACCAAAGCCACGATGCGGGCTAGCAGATAGCAGGTGAAAAACAGCAGCAGCGCGGCTGCCAGGCCCAGCCAAAAATTGGCAGCGCCCAGCAGGTATAAGCCGGCCACCAGGCCCAACTCCAGCGCCAGCAGCAGGAACCAGAAGGGATCGAGGATGCCGGTGAGATGGCGGGCGGCGCGGCGGTCGAACGCGGTCAGAGGATAGCGGCGCAGTTCGGCATCGCTAAACACGGCGTTGAGGCCGAAGCCCATCACCACGGTGCAGAACAGCGTTTCCACGAACAGGGACGCGAGCACGATGGCGGCTACCAGACCGGCTTTGCCAAAGCGCACGGCTGCCACGCCGGCTCCGAAACCGCCCACGACCAGCAGAATCGCCACTGCGATGAACAGCAGATAGCCGACGAAAAACAGGGCGATTTTCCCGTTGCGCGAACGCGTCCTGGCCCACAGCAGCTTGTAGCGCAGGCGGACGAGTTCTCCCACCAACCGGGTGTTCATTTTCGCGGCCGGATGACCTCCTGGTTGAGGTAGGGACGGAGGGCTTCGGGGATCACCACGCTACCATCTTTTTGCTGGTAATTTTCGACGATCGCCACCCAAGTCCTGCCCACGGCCAGGCCGCTGCCGTTCAGGGTGTGGGCGAATTCGGATTTCTTGCCGCTGCGGCAGCGAATGCCCGCGCGCCGCGCCTGGAAGGCCTCGAAATTCGAACAGGAGGAAATTTCCTTGTAGCCATTCTGGCCGGGCAGCCAGACTTCGATATCGTACGTCTTGGCGGAAGAAAACCCCATATCGCCGGTCGAGAGCACGACGGTGCGAAAGGGCAGCCCGAGGCGGCGCAGAATGTCCTCGGCGTCGGCGGTGAGCTTTTCCAGCTCGTCGTAGCTTTCCTCCGGGCGGGTGAACTTCACCAGCTCGACTTTTTGAAACTGATGAACGCGGATGATGCCGCGCACGTCGCGGCCGTAGGAGCCGGCCTCGCTGCGGAAGCATGGGGTATAGGCGCAGAGCTTCACCGGGAGCGCGTCGGCCTCCAGCGTTTCGCCCGCATAGATATTGGTGACCGGCACTTCGGCGGTGGGAATCAGCCAGAGATCTTGGCCTTCGCACTTGAATAGGTCTTCCTGGAACTTGGGCAACTGGCCGGTGCCGAACAGGCTTTTGGAATTGACCAGGAAGGGCGGCAGCACCTCGGTGTAGCCGTGCTCGCGGGTATGCACGTCGAGCATGAAATTGATGAGCGCGCGTTCCAGTTTGGCGCCCATGTCCCAATAGAGGGCGAAGCGGGCGCCGGTGATCTTGGCGGCGCGCTCCAGGTCCAGGATGCCCAGCTCGGGGCCCAGATCCCAATGCGCCTTGGGAGAGAAATCGAATTCGCGGGGCGGGCCCACGCGGCGCACTTCCACGTTGTCGGAAGCGTCTTTCCCAACCGGGACGGATTGGTGGGGCAGGTTGGGAATGCCCTTCATGAGCTCGCCGAATTCAGCGTCGACGGCCTTGACCACATCGTCGCCCCCGGCAATGCGGGCCTTCAGCTCGCGGACGCGGTCCTGGCGTTCGGTAGTGTCGGCGCCTTCGCGCTTCCGCTTGCCGATTTCGGCGCTCTCGGCATTTACCTGGGCCTTGAGCTGTTCGGCTTCGGAGATGGCGGACCGGCGCCGCTGATCGAGAGCGCGAAATTGATCGAGGTTGGGAACCGATGCCCGGGTTGCCAAACGCGCGGCGACCTCATCGAAATGGCTTCGGAAATAGCTGAGATCGAGCATGTCTTCCTAATGCTAGCGCAAGCCAAACACGAAGCCAGGGGTCAGTTTGCCCCACAGGCGCACTGACCCACCCTGGCATCAGCGATGAACTTTGGTCCGGGCGAGGTTATTCATCGTCTTCCTCGACTGGAACGGGCTCGAGGTCTTCAGCCTCGAAGATCTCGCGGCAGTCGAGGCATTCCACGTAATCGACGCCGTCCCGGCGGGCGATGATTTTGGTCTGGGTATGTTCGCAAGCGGTCTGCATAACCAAAGCTTTGATGAGAAATATTCTAACCGGGTCCACGGCCATGTCAAGTCCCACCCCGGAAGAAAATATCCCGAGGCGGGGCAGGACGGTGCCGGGTCGGATAGGATTGAAGTATCGTCACCGATTGGAAAGAACGCCTACGCGTGGTACTGGTAGAGACGCGGAACCCACTGAATATAGGGGCCGCGGCGCGGGCTATGGCCAATTTCGGTTTCGACCGGCTGCGGGTGGTGAACCCCTACGACGTGGCGTTTCGGGAGGCGCGGTCGGCGGTTGGGGCGGCGCCGCTATTGGCCAGGGCGGAGGAGTTCGGGTGCGTGGCGGATGCGGTGGCGGATGCGAGCCTGGTGATCGGAACGACTTCTGTGGGAAATCGACACCCGCAGCTCGCTGTGCGGCGGTTGGAGTTCGGAGCGCGGCTGATCGGCCGGCGGCTGGCGGCGCGGCCGGTGGCGCTGCTGTTCGGGTCGGAAAAGTTCGGCCTGTCGAACGAAGATATGGCCCACTGCCACTGGCTGATGCGCATCCCGACCGTGGACCGGGACCTTTCGATGAACCTGGGGCAGGCGGTGGCGCTGTGTCTGTACGAGCTGGCGCGCGACCCGGAGGCGGTAACCGGACAGGCGGAGCGTGTCTCGCCGGCGGCTGCGGCCGAAAATGAACAAATCACCCGGCTGCTGGTGGAGGCGCTGTCCGAAAGCGGTTACATCCAACCGCTCACCGCGGCGTCTACCGAGGAGAAAGTGCGGCGGCTGGTGCGCAGGCTTAAAATTTCAAAGAAAGATGCGCCCGTGGTGCTGGGCATGCTGCGGCAGATCTTATGGAAACTGGCCTCCTCGTAGCGCCAGCGTTTCTGCCTGCCAATCACAGGCTAAAGCCTGTGCCACCCGCTATTGGCCACCTGTCAGCTATGGTGACACAGACTTTGGTTTTCGTCTGCCAGCCGATTTCTTTCCAAATCCACGGCGAGTGGTCTTTTCGCTAGGATGAGTATTCGAACATGACAACCGCAATCGAACAACGCGCGCTGGGCTCCACGGGGCTGCAGGTATTTCCCTTAGCGCTGGGATGCATGGGGATGTCGGGCATGTACGGCCCGGCCGATGAGCGGGAAAGCGTGGCGACCATCCACGCGGCGCTGGACATGGGCGTCGGGCTGCTCGATACCGGCGATTTCTACGGCATGGGCCATAACGAAATGCTGGTGGGCCGGGCTATCCAAGGGCGCCGCGACAAGGTGCTGGTGTCGGTGAAATTTGGCGCGTTGCGAGGCCCGGATGGCTCCTGGCTGGGTTACGACGCGCGGCCCGTGGCGGTGAAGAACTTTCTGGCGCACAGCCTGTCGCGGCTGGGCGTGGACTACATCGACATCTATCGACCCGCGCGCCTGGATCCGCAGGTTCCCATCGAAGACACGGTCGGCACCATCGCCGACATGGTGAAGGCCGGATACGTCCGCCACGTCGGGCTGTCGGAGGTGGGAGTGGAGACCATCCGCCGGGCCAACGCGGTGCACCCCATCGCCGACCTGCAGATCGAATACTCGCTGATCAGCCGCGGTCCGGAGACCGCTATTTTCCCAGTGCTCGCGGAACTCGGGATCGGCGTCACGGCTTACGGCGTACTTTCACGCGGCTTGCTGAGCGGCTCAGTTCCAGCGGCGGGAAACGACATTCGCGCCCACTTCCCGCGTTTCACCGGCGAGAATCTGAACCGCAATCGGAAGCTGGTAGACACGCTGGCGGAAATGGCCGCGGAGCGCGGCTTGCGGACGTCGCAACTGGCGATCGCATGGGTGCTGGCCAAAGGCCGGAACATTGTCCCGGTGATCGGGGCGCGAACGCGCGCACAGATCGCCGAAGCCCTGGCCGCCGTTCGGGTGCGACTGTCCGAAGAAGAAGTGGCTCAAATCGAAGCATCGATTCCAGCCTCCGAAGTTGCCGGCACGCGCTATGGAGAGCAGCAGATGCGGATGCTGGATAGCGAACGGGGTTGAAATAGTGGCGAGCAGCATTGGCTCTAAGTGGGACAGACCATCGCTTTTCGTGGTCTGTCGCGCCTCGCTAAAGCGCACCCGCTTGACAGACGACAAAAGGCGATGTCCCACCTTCTCCTCTCGCCACCCATCTGTGCCTTGCTTCAAGATATTCCTATGGCGATCCCGCCCGGGACGGAACGCGCACAGCCCGGACGTGAACTGCCGCAAGACTGGGTACGAGGCATGGGCGAAACCGCGCCCCGTTATGGAGGCGCGGTTGCCGCGTTCCACCTGCGGCGGCTGGCTTCCGCGGCGGCGCGCCACGCAGCCGAATTGCGCGCCAGCACTACCTCGCGGCAGGCGGCGAGCCACTCTCGAGGGGGCGGTTCCCACCGGTCGCTGCGCAGCACGAACACGCAGCCGGCCGGGGGCGCGGTTCCGGCCGGCGCTTCGGCGGCGACAACGGTAGCGGGCGCCGAACCGGAATATTCGCCGGGAAAGCACGCCACCGAGCCATCCGTCAGGGCGAGGAACCGGGCTTCGTCTGTTGTGGTCGCGGAACGGCACCCGGCCAACGCAATCGCGGCGGCCTGCCGCAGCGCCATCCCGGCAGCCTGGCCGCCGACGAGACGCAGCCGGCCGAGGGCTTCGTCCCAGAGCTTGCCGAACAGGCGGCGGCCGGCCACGGCGCGCGCCAGAAACTTCAGGTAATTGATTTCCAGAATAGCGGCCAACTCCTCTTCGCGAAAATAACGCGAGGTGGTGGCGCGATGGCGGTGTTCCACGACTGCCGCGGCCACGTACACGCTGGGCCAGCCGCGCTGCCAGGCGCGATAGCCCAGGTCCAGGTCCTCTACGTAGGCCGGCTCATAGGCTTCGTCAACGCCTCCCAGGGCGTGCAGTTTCGCGGCTTCGTAGAGCGAACAGCCGCCGCTGCCGTAGAGCACCCAGGTCTGGTCCTCGCCGGGGAGGGGCTCGTCGCAGCGCACGGGGAAATCCTCGGGGCGGCTGGCGGCCATCACGGCTTTGCCGGTTTCTTCGCGGCGCACGCCGGCGGGAAAGCGGATCTGCGCGGTGGCGCAAAACAGGCCCGGAGTGTAAGAAAACGCCGCCAGGAGCGCATCGAAGAATCCTGGATCGAGCAACATATCGTTGTTCAGCAGGCAGACATGGGAGAAGCGGGCGCGGGCGACGCCGCGATTGACGGCGCGGGCGAAAGATAAGGGCTGCGGCTCGATCTCCACGGCGACGGTGGGCCATTCGCGTGCCAGCCACTGTGCAGTGCCGTCGCCCGAACCGTTGTCCACTACCAGGATCTCGGCCGAGGTGGGCAGTTGTGCCACGATTCCGGGTAACTGCAACGAAAGCAGCGCACGGCCATCGCGCGAGGGGATGACCACCGAAATGCCGGTGAGGGGCGCCCGTGAAGGCGCCCGTGAAGGTAGAGATCGCCGCGGGCGCAACCGCCCGGCCAGCCGCGCTGCGAAATAGAGAAGCGAGGGGCTCAATTCGGGTCCTGGTGGGGCTTGCGCCTCCCCATCGCAGGCTGAAGCCTGCGCCACCAAAGCTCTCTCTTCAAATCAGCAGGCACCGGTCCGGTACGCCCCCGGTTTGGCGAGCCTCCCACATGGCCAGGGCCTGCAGCGTGAACGCGGTGGAAACCGGGCTGACGTGCGGCGACCAGCGGCCGCCCTGGCGGCCGAAATAATAACCGCCATCGATGCGAGCGTCGGGCGAAACCACGTGAAAACTGCGGAGCAACCCGGCTTCGCGCTCGGCCGCCGCGGCGTCGAGCGGGGCCACTCCGCCAGCGGCGGCATACAGCCGCATGCGCAGCAGTTGAGCGTAAACGTCGGTCCGCTCCAGGTGCCCGGCGGCAGCGGCGGCGGCGACATGGCTCGCCACGCGCTCGATACCGGCGGCGGTAGCGGCGGCGCAGCGCGGGTCGTCGGTCGAGGGCAGCATGCCTTCGAGGAAGTACAGATAGGCGTGCAGGCGGTCCACCACCTTGGCCGGCTCGGAATGCCCGGGCAAAAAGGCGTCGTGAGTGGCCAGCGCGGCTTCGAGCGAGCGGCGGTAAGGCCCCTCAAACTCCGTGCCGCCGGTGGCCTGGTCCAGATCGCGCCACGCCATGGCAGCCTTCAACTGATAACAGCCGGGCGAGCGGGACCAGCGCAGCGGTTCGCGCGCGGCGGCGCTTTTCCCGGGCAGTTTGAGGACCGGATGCCAATCGCCGCCGCGGTCCACGAAATCGCGGGCCATGGCGCGGCCCAGCGTGACGGCGGCCTCCAGAAACTCGGGATCTCCGCCCGCCCGCCAAACCGCCAACCAGCCGCGCACGACGATGCCGCAATCGAAAAAGTATGTGAGCCGGGGCGGATCCACCTCAAACGGCATGGCCTGCCATGCGCCCTGCCAGGCACGGTGGGTCAAAAAGCGGGCGGCGTGAATCGCCCGCGAAAAAAACCGTTCATCTCCCGTGATGCTATGCAAATACACCAAGGCGCTGGCCGTATAGCCAGTGATTTCGGTGGACACCGCCTGGTTGCGGTTGAGGTCGCCATTGTAGTAGCGGGCAACACCGCCAGCGGGGTGTTGGATGCCGGACTGGAGGAACCAGCGTCCCGCGCGTTCGAAGTTCGACAAGGTACGTGCGTATTCTAACACTCAGGATCCCGGCGGCCAAGTCCTGAAACCCAATCTGAAACCCAGTCGCTCACTTCGCCGGTCTGCCGTGATCCAGGCACAAGGCGAGCAAATCGGAGACATTCGCTTCCCCCACGCACATGACCGTGTCGGCGCCGCCCCAATAGATTTTCACTGTTCCATCGGACTCGGCAACGGCTCCACAGGTGAACACGACATTGTGAACATAGCCGGTGACTTCCCAAGGATCTTCCGGCTGCAAAATCCACGAGTCGCTCACGCCGACGATCTTGGCCGGGTTTTCCAGGTCATGAAGAGCGACCCCCAGGCGGTAGACCGATCCGGCCATAGTCTCGAAAACGCCATGATAGATGGAAAGCCATCCCCGCTCCGTTTTGATCGGCGGCGCGCCCGGACCGATCTTCATCTCGTCCCAATGATATGGTACGGGCCGCATAATCAACTGGGATTGGCCCCAAAAACGAAGATCCGGAGAATAGGAAATCCAGATTGACCAGGGGGCAATTTCCGAATGGGGACGGTCGAGGCGGGCATAAAGGCCATCGAATTTCTCGGGAAAAATCACTACGTTCCGATAGTCCGACTCCGTGATAAAGGCAATCCTTTCCAGCTCGCGGAAGTCCCTGGTCTTAGCGAGGGCGATCCGGACTCCGTCTCGCGAGTAAGCGCTGTAAGTGATGAGATAGTCGCCTTCGAGCCTGGTCACTCGCGGATCCTCGACGCCGAACTCTTCACTGGCCGCGAAAGGGCCGTCCCGCGCAGGGCTCAGAAAGGGCTCCGGAGCGGCGGTGAAATGGAATCCGTCGAAGCTACGCGCCAAACCGATGATGGACCGTCCCGTACGCAGATGGGAGCGGAACAACATGATGTACTCATTCCCGTGCTTCACCACCGCCGCGTTGTGAACGGTTTCCACCGGGTAGGGGATCTCGGCCCTGGTGAGGATGGGATTGTGAGCGTAGCGTCTGACAATGTCCGGCTTCATGATCGTCTCTTCGCTTCCAGTGCAAAAATCCTCTCGTAAACCCGTTCGTACCCCGCCACCATCGCTTCGATCGAGAAGCATTGCCGGACACGCTGGCGGCAGGCGTTGCGATCGATTTCGGAAAGGCGGCTCAGGGCCTCGACGGCTTCCTGGACGTTACCGACAAGGAAACCCGTTTGCCCGTCTTCAATCACCTCGCGGCAGGAGCCCAGGTCCATGGCGATCACCGGCACGCCGGCGGCATTGGCTTCCGCCAGGACCAGGCCGAACCGCTCCGGAATGGTGTTGAGGTGGAGCAGGGCGCGGGCACGCGCGAACAACTCGTTCTTGCCGGGAACGTCCACCGGCCCGATGTAGCGGATGGTTCGATCCAACTGGGGCTCGACCTCGTCGCGGAAGTAGGCCCGGTCCTGGATGATGCCCGCGATGAGCAGCGGCAGTCCGCTCAGGCGAGCAACCTCGATCGCCAGATGGACCCCCTTATCCGGGTGAATCCGGCCGAGGAAGATCAGCTCATCGCCGCGCGATTTTTGGAGCGGGTACAACGAGAGGTCGATTCCGTTATAGACCGTCGCCAGGTAATTCAGCCCCGGAGCCCGATCGGAGTTACTGATGGAGACAAAATACCCGTCGCGGTACTTCTGGTAGACGGGCATGATTCGGGGCGACGAGAATCCGTGGATGGTAGTGAGGACCGGGGTTTTCACCAGGCGCGTGTAGCAGAGCGCCATGAAGTCGTAATGGCTGTGGATGAGGTCGAACTCGGCGGCGTGCTCGAACGCTTCGGAGATGTGAAGGTATTCGGCGACTTTGGGATCGATGGCGGGATCCTCTTCATACCCCCGCTCAACCACGGCATGGAGGTGAGCGTGGGTCACGGAATCCCCGGTAGCGAACAGGGTAACATCCCAACCACGGGAGACCAGACCTTCGGCGATGTTGCCGGCGACAGTTTCCCACGCGCCGTATTGGCGGGGAGGTGTTCGCCAGGCTACGGGCGCGAGGACCGCGATTCTCTTAGCTGGCATTTCTGGCACCAGTGGGACCGGCCTCCCGGCCTGTCATGCACAGACCAAAGTCCATGCTCCGCTGGACAGGCCAGGAGGCCTGTCCCACTAAGCTAGCTGTCATGGTCGACCTCAAGGCTCACCGAAGCCTCCATCCGGGATGGCGATCCACCGGAATACCAGCCGGCCACGGGCGACGCCAGGTCGTGGTCGAAGCCGGCGGCCACGGCTACGTGTCCGTTGGACACCGCCAGGCCGCGAGCGGGATCGTATGCCCGCCAGCCGATGCCCGGCAAATAGACTTCGGCCCAGGCATGCATATACGAATCCTGGCGGCCGGCCGCCGCGCATTCATATCCGCTGACGAACCTTGCGGCGATTCCCATCACGCGGCAAACATCGCAGAACAGGACGGCCAGATCGCGGCAAGATCCTTCCTCGAAACTCAACGTTCGGTGCGACGGCCAAGGAGGGCCGTAGGGACGGACCACCTGGCGGCAGGTCTGAAAGATCTGCCGGCTCAACGCCGTCAGAAACCAGAGTGTGTTCCATTGCGCGCTGGCGGCCGTCGATTGCGCAAACTGCTTCACGGAATCGGCGATGTGCAAGTCATTTCGATAAGAAGCCAGGGCCGCGCACAACGGCTTCTGGTACCACAGGGGGAGACGCAACGATTGGCCGGCGAGAACATAATCGAAGGGGTTCTCCCGCAGCATCTCCACGGTGAACCGGCTGATTACGCTCAGCTCGCTGGTGGGCCCATCGAACCACGCGTTCAGGGCGAGCGTACCGTCCTGATCCAAACACTCCGTGGTTCCGGCGGGAGTTGGCGCGATCCGAATGTCGAACGCCAGCAGGCTTTGCGCGCTGTTGGTGCGCGGCCGAAGGCGGAAAATGTGCGGTTCCAGGTACACCGGGAAATCGTAGCGGTACACGGTGGAGTGCGTAACGGAAACTTTCATACGATTGGTGGCCGTGCGCGGGGTTTCCAATCACTCCATGGCGGCCAGCACCTCCGCCAGCGGGACGGTTGCGAAACCGGTGGCGTGATCGGCCATGCCATAGGGAACGATCAACACGCCGTTGTGAACCAGAGCGCCGCAGGTATAGACGACATTGGGCACGTAGCCTTCGCGCTCGCTCTGGTTCGGCTTGAGCAAGGGTTCGCGGAGACGGCCGATCACTTTGCTGGGGTCGTCGCGATCGAGCAAGAACGCGCCGATCGAGTACTTTCGCATCGGGCCGACACCATGGCTGAGCACCAGCCATCCGGCGTCGGTCTCGATCGGAGATCCGCAGTTTCCGAGTTGGACCAGTTCCCAGGGAAACGCGGGTTTGAGGAGCACGCTGCAATCGTTCCAGAAGTGGACGTTGTCGGAGAACATGAGGTAGATGTTCTCGTTGTCCTGGCGGGAGATCATGGCATAGAGGCCGCGGATCTTGCGGGGGAAGATGGCCATGCCTTTGTTTTCGGCGGCCGGGCCATTCAAGGTGATGAATCGAAAGAGGAGGAAGTCGGAGGTCACTACCAGTTCCGGCACCACGATCCTGCCATCGTAGGCGGTGAAGGTCGCGTAATAGACGTGGCTGCCGTCATCGTTGCGGAAGCATACGAAGCGGGCGTCCTCGATGCCGTTGCGTTGCGAAGGCGTGACGGGGAAGAGAATGCGGTCAGAGATCTCCTGTTCCGGCCGAAACTGAACCTCGTAGTTGGACCGGGCCAGCATCCAAATCCCCTGCGAGGCTTCCTGATCTTCCGGCGCCATTCCATCCGGCAGGCGGAACTGTTCGGCTTGGAGAGCGGCGCGAAGCTCTTCCAGCGCGAACGACTCGCCGAGCCTGTTCATGACCCGGCGCGTGAATCCGTCGTGCAAACCCAGTTCGGAGAGTTTCCGCCCGAACAGCGCCTTCTCGTACCGGGGGTTTGGGATCTGGCGCGGTTCGGTGAGGAATCCCGTGGAGGTGAATATCTCGATCCGCTGATCGGGATGGATGACACCGGTGCGAAAAGTGATGGAGGAAACGTGTCCTTCCCCGGTGGCGCGCAAGCTGAGAATAAACCGCAACGCGCCGGGCGGCAGATCCCTCTGGTCGGGATCGGGAACGATGGAGGGGTTAAACAGGGCGGCCGATTCCAGGGAGTATTCGGCCAGGAAATAGGAGCCAATCAAGAGCCGCCGTTGTTCGGACAAGTCCGCATCCGGGGGCACCGTTTCGCGGACCTGTTCAAAACGTTCGAGGAACAGGTCGCGAATGTTCTGATGGCGTGTGGAGAACTCGGCCAGAATTTCTTCGAGGAGGAGACCGACCTCGTCTTCGGCAAGCGACATGACGCGGCCGATGATCCTGCCGACCCGCTCGGAATCGCCCGGACTGAATGGCCGTAGAAGCACGCGCGACTGGTCGGGTTTGATGATCGTCGGCGTGCGCGTGACGTGAATGGAATGAGTGTTCATGGAAAGGTTTAGGCGCCCACTGGGATCGGTTCTTTGAAACTCGTCAGCATGTTTTGCGCCAGGCGCATTTCCGCCAACGAAAGCAGGAAGGCGAGAGTGGACTCCGCTCCCTCGTTGCGATTGACGCGGTCGACATGCAGTCCGTCGCCGCAGGCGCCGCTGTCCGGAGAATAGAGTTCCAGGCCGAGGTCGTTCCAACCGATGAACCAATCGAAAGCGCGTTGTGCCTGTTCGTACCACCAGATGTCCGATGTGGCGCGATAGGCTTCCAGGCAGGCCGAGACCATCGCCTGCGCCTCGATGGGCTGCTGGTCGAAATTGGCGCGCGTGCCGCCGCGATGATAGAAGCCATTGCTGCCAATCGGCCGAAAGTGGCCTTTTTCGGAGATTTGTAACTCGTTCAGCCAGCGTAAGGCATCGAGGCCGCTCTCGAACATGGCCGGCTGTCCGGTGGCGCGTCCGCTCAGAATCAAGGCATGGGCGAGCTTGGGATTGTCATACGATAGCTCTTGCTCGAACCAGCACCAGTCCGGTTTGGCGTTCCGCTGGAGAAGTTCCATGAGCCTGGCTGCCAGCGTTTCGCGCGTCTGGTTCACCAGACTGTCGCCACGCAACCGGTGCAGGTATTCATGGATGCCGATCAGGCCGAATGCCCAAGCCCGGGGAGATGTGAATTCCGTCAAGGCCGGCAATGCCAGCGCGAAAAGTTGTCCCGCCATCATCTGGAAGCTTGGGAACGGCGAGCGTCCCACGCCGACGCCGAGCGCCCAGAGGGCTCGGCCCTGACAATCCTCGGATCCTTGGCCGTCGAGCCAGCGGCGGTCGAAACTCAGATGGTTGTGGAAGCGGTTGGTCTGGCTGTCGAACGCGTGGTGAAGAAAGGCGGCGCACGTGGTCGCCAGGCCTCGCACCCGTTCCGGGCCCTCTCCCAATTCGCCGAGCAGCACCGACAGCACAAATGCGCGCGCATTGTCATCGGTGCAATAGCCCTCGGAAAAATTGGGAACGCTGAAGATGGCGTGCTGGAAGACTCCGGTCGAATCGGTCATCCGCAAGAGATGATTCAACTTCAATGCGGGAAGTTCGCGCGGTCTCCGGTCGAGCGTCTTGGTGACGAGAGATTTGCGGGAAGGCGCAGCCCCCTGAAGGCGTGCCGACTCGAACGAACGCATGTAGAGTTGCGCCACGTTGCTCCAAACCATCTCGCGCCCCATCTTATAGGCGTTCTTGCGCATCGCATGCCGGCGCGTGTCGTCCCGCAGCAAGCCAACCACCTCGTCGGCGACCGCCTGGGCGTCGCCGAATGGGACCAGAACGCCGCGATCTTCCGCCAGTAGTTCGGCGGCGTGCCAGTACGGGGTGGAAACCACCGCTTTGCCTGCGCCAAACGCGTAGGCCAGCGTGCCGGAAGTGCTCTGCGCTTCGTTCAGGTAAGGCGTGATGTAAAGGTCCGCGGCCCCGATAAACTCCTTCAGGCTCTCGATGTCTACAAAATCGTTGTAGAAGATCACGTTCTTTTCGATCTTGTTCTTCTTGGCAAGCATTTCCAGGCTGACGCGGTAAGCTTCGCCGTGCTCGCGCAGTTCGTTCGGGTGCGTGGCGCCCAGGACAATGTAAACGACGTTGGGGAAGTGCTCCAGAATCCGCGGCAGCGCCTTGAGCACATACTCGACGCCCTTGTTGGGGGAAAGCAGGCCGAAGGTGAGCAGCACCACCTTTCCTTCCACGCCAAACTGGTCCTTGAAGTATGTCGGATCGACGAACCCCACATCGGGAATCCCGTGCGCGATCAGATCGATCTTGGCGGACGGCGCCTCGTAGACGTCCTGCAGCATCCGCCGGCCCTGTTCCGTCATCACCACGACGCGCGTCGAAAGGGAGATCAGCTCTTGCATGACGCGCCGTTGGTCCGCTCTCGGCTCGCGCAGAACGGTATGAAGCGTGGTGACAACCGGCATTCTCAATTCGCGCAGGAACGCCAGGATGTGACCGCCGGCGGGTCCGCCGAAAATGCCGAACTCGTGCTGCAAACAGACGATGTCCACGTTGCCGATGTTCAGGAAATCCGCGGCGCGGAAATAGGACGATAGGTCCTGCTCCTCAATTTCGAAGCGAACCACTTCCGGGTAATCGTAGCCGTCCTTGATATCGTTGACGGATACGGAGAAACACTGGCTCTGCGGATGCGCGGCCGCGACCGCGGCCAGCAGATCGGACGTGAACGTGGCAATGCCGCACTTACGCGGTAAGTGGTCGCCGACAAAAGCGATCTTGCGGATTTTAGAATGTTCTTTCATGAGGTTCTTCCATTGCACCACGTGTTCACGATGCCTGGATCCGGCGATACTCGGGCTGCCACATCGCGTCTTGCACCTGCTGCACGATGTCGCCGAATTTCACTTCGGCCAATCCCTCCGCGTCCGCCGTCTCGGCCACGGCCACCGCGACCGTCGCCGACACGCTGCGCAGGTCGTCGATATGGGGAAGCAGCGACGCGCCGGGCTGTCGCACAGCCACCAGGCTGGATACGGCGCTCGCCGCCGCGGCGAACATGCCGTCGCTGATCCGGCTGGCTCGCGAAACGATCGCGCCCAGGCCCAAACCGGGATACAACATGGCATTATTCACCTGCGCGACGACGTATGTCACCCCTTTATAAGTGACTGGAGCGAACGGGCTGCCGGTCGCAATCAGCGCCCGCCCATCCGTCCAGGCAAGCAGATCGGCCGGGTTCGCCTCGGCCCTCGCCGGCGGATTGGACAGCGCGAAAACGATCGGCCTCTCGGTATTCGCCGCCATTTCCTTGACGATCGCTTCGGTGAAACTGCCGGCGGCTGTGGAAGCGCCAATCAGCATGGTCGGCTTTACCCGGTGCACCACCTCGGCCAAACTTATGCCGTTGCCATTCTCGTCGTGTTTCCAACCTTTGGTCTCGGAAGTCGGCCGGGCATACGTCACCTGATAGTCGTGCAGTTGATCGGCCATGTCGGCGGTAAGCAATCCGCGCCGGTCCACGCACCAGAAGCGCCTGGCCGCGTCGTCTTTGGAAAGCCCCTCTCGCACCATGGCCTCGCGAATCTGGTCGGCGATTCCAACACCCGCCGTGCCGGCTCCGAAGATGACCACGCGTTGATTGCGCAATGGCGTCCCGCAGACGCGGACGGCGGAGATCGCCGCCGCCAGCGTGATCGCGCCGGTGCCCTGCATATCGTCGTTGAAGACGCAACATTGGCCGCGGTATTTCTCGAGAATACGGCGTCCGTTGCCTGGCGTGAAGTCTTCCCACTGCAGCAGTGCATTCGGAAACAGCCTGGTCACGGCTTGGACGTAAGCGTCAATGAAGGTGTCGTAACGCTCTCCGCGTATCCGCGGGTGCCGGTTTCCGATGTAGGTGGGGTCGGCCAGCAGGCTTTCCCGGTTGGTTCCGACGTCGAGCATCACCGGAATCACCCGCGTCGGGTCGATTCCACCCGCCGCCGTGTAGATCGCCAGCTTGCCGATCGATACTTCGATACCACCGACGCCCCAGTCGCCGATTCCCAAAATCTGCTCGGCATCGGTCGCGAGGATCAGGTCGATATCGCCGGCGCCGGCGCCGAGGTTGGCAAAGGCACCCTCAATCGCTTCGGCATGGTCGATTGAGAGATACACGCCCCGCGGCCGCCGGCACTCGTGGTGATATTGCTCTATTGCCAACCCCACGGTCAGGTCGTTGACGATGGGAATCATCTCGCGCAGATGCTCGGAAAACAGCCGGTAGAACAGCACCTCGTTGCGGTCGTGCAGGGCCGTCAGGTAGATGTTCTTGCTCAGCGCGTCGGGCAGCCGCTCGTACTGGATGTAGGCGCGCTTGACCTGAGCCCCCAGGGTGCTGATATCCGGCGGGAGCAGACCCGTGAGACCCAGTGTTTTTCGTTCTTCTTCCGTGAATGCCGTCCCCTTGTTCAATACCGGTGAATTGAGCACGTCCAGCCCGCGAGCTTTGGTCTGGCAGTAATTGTTCCCATTCGGCCGGCGTTTCGTCGCGGGCGCCAGTAATGGGATGACTCTCTGTCGCATGCTGCTGCCTCTCTCTTTCATCCGTTCCGTTGCCGAGCCGCGACCGTCAGGGGAGCGGTTTGCCACGGGCGGATCCCGCGGCCTCGATTCAGGCATTCCAGGGTCCGTCAGCGCCGAAATCGCCGTTACGCCATACCTGCCAACATCCGCCGGGTCTCATGGAGTCCTCGCCGTCGGTTCAGGGTCTGACCGCGTAGGGTCATGTGACCAAATATGGTCAATGCCGCCGGGCTGGCGGAGGTGGCAACGAGCCGCGCGAGTTGGTATGATGGCGTCTGGCTGCCGTTCTCGGCTTCCAACTGTTTGCGGGATACTTTCGGCGTGAACCGATTTCGTCTCTCAGGCGGCCTTGGGCTGCCTGGATCGATGGCGGGAAGGGGTAAACGCGATGTGCTCCGCCGGCTCACGCTCCTCAGCCGCCCATTGGCTGATGGAAAATGGGCCAAGAGAACTCGATCTCCTCTTCCGGGCCATCTTCAATCGCCGTTCCGCACCGGTTTTGACCGCCGACAACGACAACCATTCCAGGGCCGATCTTGCGCCGCCAGGGAACGTGTTGCCCGTGCGCCATGAGCACGCCTCCAGCGCCCCCATTCCGTCATCGGTCGAGGACCACGCGCTCTACCTGCTGGATATTGAGGGACGTGTTGCCGCCTGGTATCCGGGAGCGGCGCGCATCTACGGTTATCGGGCCGACGAGGCCATCGGCCAACACGTGTCATTGCTCTATCGCGGGCTCTCTCCCGGCGAAGATACCATCCAGCTCAAGCTGCTTGGGGAGCTCCAGCGGGCCGCGGTCCAAGGGCACACAGCCACGGAAGGCTGGCAGGCTGGAAAGGACGGATCGCGATTCTGGGCTAACGCCATTACCATGGCGCTCAAAGACGATGGCGGGGAATTGCGTGGCTTTGCAGCGGTGGTCCGCGACTTTAGCGACCGTCACGACAGGGACGAGAAGTTGAGGCGCAACCGCGCGCGCATGCGGCCAATCCCGCCGCAATCGGCCATTGCCGGTATCGTTTCCGGTGAGTTCGACCGTATTTCCGAGGCGAACGATGCGTTTCTCGAACTGGTCGGATCGAGCCGCGACGATTTGCTGGCGGACCGGCTCGACTGGCGCGACCTCACCCCGCCGGAATACGCCGGACCCGATGAGCTGGCGCATGAAGAAGGTCTGAGATTTGGAGCTTGCACGCCTTTTGAAAAGGAGTTGATTCGAAAGGACGGGACGCGCGTGCCAGTCCTGGTTGCGACAGCCGTCTTGAAGCTCTCTCCCTTCCGCTGGATCGCGTTTGTGCAGGATCTCCGGCAACGGGACCGGCTCGAGAGTGTCGAGGACGAAGATGTCGAGCTCAAACAAGACTTCGAGGAGATTGTAGGCACCAGCACCGCTCTGCGGCGCGTTCAGCGCCAGGTGGAAGTTGTGGCTCCCACCGACGCCAACGTGTTAATCCTCGGTGAAACCGGTACGGGCAAGGAGTTGGTGGCGCGCGCCATCCACCGCATGAGCCCTCGCAAGAACCTCCCTTTTGTCACCTTGAACTGTGCCGCGATTCCGACCGGGCTCCTCGAAAGCGAGCTGTTCGGCTACGAGCGGGGCGCCTTTACCGGCGCATTATCGCAGAAAATCGGCCGTTTTGAAGTGGCCCACCGCGGCACCCTGTTTCTGGACGAGGTGGGCGATATCCCCTTGGATTTGCAACCGAAACTGCTCCGCGCTCTACAGGAAAAGGCGTTCGAGAGGTTGGGCGGCACCAGGACCATCCCCATCGACGTCCGGCTGGTGGCGGCAACCAACCGGAATCTCACCCAGATGATGGGCGATAAGCTCTTCCGAAGCGATCTCTATTACCGGCTCAAAGTCTTCCCGATCACGACGCCTCCCTTGCGCGATCACCCGGAAGACATACCGATACTCGCCCGGCACTTTACCAAGAAATATGCGGCGAAAATGGACCGGCGGATTGATAACATCCCGTCGGATACGATGCGCGCACTGGTGAGCTGGCATTGGCCGGGGAACGTTCGGGAGCTCGAGAACTTCATGGAAAGGGCGGTCATCCTCTCCCGCGGCCCCAACCTCCGGGCTCCTTTGTCCGAAATACGGCCCGATGCATCCGAATCCGCCGGCAACACCACCCTGGAGCAAGTGGAGAGGGAGCACATCGTCCGCGTGCTCCGGGAGACAGGCGGGGTGATCACCCAGGCTGCTACCCGCCTCGGAATGCCCCGGACCACATTGAACGCCCTCATGCGAAAGCTCGGCATCTCTCGCAAGGACCTCTGACGGTGCCCGTCGCTTGACCACCGGCGGTCACTTGACCATATATCGTTACCGGCCGGTACGTCGCTCCCCTCAAACTGGGTCCGCGACTCGTCAGTGAGCGAATCGGCTCAACACCAAGGAACATTGGCGCGATTCGTGCGACAGCAACAGTGCCATGTTTAGACGCGGAGGCTTAATATGATCGACGTTTGGGTCATCGCATCGGTTGTTATCATCCTTTACCTGTTGTCTTCGATCAAAATCCTCCGGGAGTACGAACGCGGCGTAGTCTTCAGGCTGGGTCGCGTCCTGCCGCAAGCCAAAGGACCGGGCATCGTGCTGGTCTTCGCCCCGATTGATCGCATGGTGCGCATGTCGCTGCGCATCGAGGCGCTGGAAGTGCCCGGCCAGGATGTGGTGACGCGCGACAACGTGACGGTGAAGGTGAACGCGGTGATCTTTTTCCGCGTCGTCGATCCGCGGCTGGCGGTGATTGAAGTATCCAATTACCTTTACGCCACCTCGCAGCTCGCCCAGACCACGTTGCGCAGCGTTCTGGGTGAAGCCGAGCTCGACGAACTGTTGAGCCAGCGGGGCAAACTAAATCTGCGCTTGCAGTCGATCCTGGACCAGCACACGGCATCATGGGGCATGAAGGTCACCTTGGTTGAGGTGAAGCAGGTGGACTTGGCCGAACAGATGATCCGCGCCATCGCCCGGCAGGCCGAAGCCGAACGTGAGCGCCGCGCGAAGGTGATCCACGCCGAGGGTGAATACATCGCGGCGGAGAAACTGGCGATGGCCGCCGCCGTCCTCCAGCAGCAGCCTGCCGCCATCCAGTTGCGTTACCTGCAAACCCTGGTGGAAATCGGCGCCGAGCACAACACCACCATCGTTTTTCCCCTGCCGATCGACCTGATCACTTCCATGACACAGGCGCTGAATGGCTCGAAGGCGATCGGTATGGTAAAAGAGGCGAAGACATGACGACTTCCGTTACATTACAAGTACCTCGGCCAGTATGGGAAACGCCCCAAGCCAAACCCCTCAATGAAGCGGTGTGGCAGGCGTGGGTGGCCAAGGGACGTGCACAAGAGCGGCGGAGCAGCGCCCTACACCTGAAGGCCATGCAGTGGGTATCGATTGCGGCGCTCGTTGCCGCGGCCGTGCTGTGGTCCCATATCGCCTCATACGACGTGGTGGTCCGGTTCCTTGTGGCCGCCGCGTCGATGGTCGTGATGTTCCAGGCCTTTCACACCGGCCGTTACGGCTCCGCGGCCCTGTTCGGAGCGCTTGCGCTGCTTTTCAATCCGCTGGCGCCCGTGTTCGGTTTCTCGGGCAACTGGCAGCGTGCCGTGGTGTTGGCAAGCGCCTTCCCGTTCGTCGCATCCCTCGCCTGGCGCAATAGAGGAACGAAGCACAATGACTAGTAAGGTTCCCGCCACGACGGACACCCTCGCGGCGGGAAACATTTTCATTGAAGAAAGCGCCCGTCTGCCGGACTCTCCGCTTCTTCGGAGAGAGTCTCATTCGAGCGGGTGGGCCGCGGTCCAAAATGCCCGCTCTACCTTCGAGAAGGAAGTTCCGGAAGCGGGCTGGACCTTTTTCTTCATGGCCGGAGAGATCAAGGCTACCGTCTTCGGATTCGATAAACAAAAGACGCGGCGCGCCGCGCTAAAGCGGCTTATCGGGAACGTCAAATCTCAGAGCTGCAATAGTATCGAGATTACCCAGGTCACGGACAGCTCCTTTCTGAAGGTGCCCTATGTAAGCGTCTCCGCTCACCCAAGACACCTTCAGAAGGGCCTGGTTTTCTCCGGGCAGAGGCAGTAGCGAGTTATCGAGCGGTAAGAAACACGGCCACGGATGAACACAGATTAAGAAATCACGAGGATTTATCTGGGTTCATCGGTGGCTGGAATTTGAATCTCTAACGGGAGGCAGGCACCATGAACATTCGACCCTTATACGACCGCATCGTGGTGAAGCGGATCGAGGAACAGGAAACCACGCGCAACGGCATCGTCATTCCGGATTCGGCAAAAGAGAAGCCCCAGCAGGCCGAAGTGATGGCCGTTGGCAAGGGGAAGCGGCTCGACGACGGTAAAATGGTCGCGCTCGACGTCAAAGTCGGCGATCGTATTCTTTTCGGAAAGTATTCCGGCAACGAGATCAAACTGGAGGGCACCGAGTACATCGTCATGCGCGAGGAAGATGTCCTTGGGGTTCTGGATCTGGTCCCCAGGGCGCTCTCGAAAGCCAGCTAATTCAAACCCGAATCACGAGGAAAACAAGCATGCCAAAGCAAATTACTTACAGCGACGATTCCCGCCAGGCGATTCTGCGCGGTGTCAACCAGCTTGCCGACGCGGTGAAGATGACTCTCGGTCCCCGCGGACGCAACGTCGTTCTCGAAAAGAAGTTCGGTGGACCGACCATCACCAAGGACGGCGTTACCGTAGCCAAGGAAATCGACTTGCCGGATCCGCTCGAGAACATGGGCGCCCGGATGGTGCGCGAAGTGGCGTCGAAAACCTCCGATGTCGCCGGCGATGGCACCACCACCGCCACGATTCTAGCCCAGGCAATTTTCCGCGAAGGCGTGAAAGCGGTGACGGCGGGCGCGAACCCGATGGCCATCAAGCGCGGCATCGACAAGGCGGTCGCGGTAGCCGTTGAAGAACTCCAGAAGCTCTCCAAGCCCGTTTCCGGCGAGATGATCGCCCAGGTCGGCGCCATTTCCGCCAACAGCGATTCCACCATTGGCAATATCATTGCCGAGGCCATGAAGAAGGTCGGCAAAGACGGCGTGATTACGGTCGAGGAATCCAAGACCATGACTACCGAGCTGGAGACGGTCGACGGAATGCAATTCGATCGCGGCTACCTCTCGCCATATTTCGTGACCGACGCCGAGCGCATGGAGTGTGTCTTCGAGAATCCCTACATTCTCATACACGATAAGAAGATTAGCAATATGAAGGACGTGCTGCCCATCCTCGAGCTGATTGCGCGCGCTGGCAGCCCGCTGCTGGTGATCGCCGAAGATATGGAAGGCGAGGCACTGGCAACGCTGGTCGTGAATAAGCTGCGCGGCACGCTGAATGCTTGCGCCGTAAAGTCTCCGGGCTTCGGCGACCGCCGTAAAGCCATGCTGGAGGATATCTCGATCTTGACTGGCGGCAAGGCGATCATGGAAGAGACTGGCATCAAGCTGGATGGCGTCAAGCTGGAGGATCTGGGGCGCGCCAAGCGCGTCACCGTCAACAAAGATACGACCACCATCATCGACGGCGGCGGTACGACGAAGAACATCGAGGGCCGGATCAGGCAGCTCCGCGCCCAGGCCGAGGACACTACCTCGGACTACGACCGCGAGAAACTGCAGGAGCGCCTGGCGAAGCTGGCGGGCGGCGTGGCGATCGTCAAAGTCGGTGCCGCCACCGAAACCGAGATGAAAGAGAAAAAGGCCCGCGTCGAAGACGCCCTGCATGCCACTCGCGCAGCCGTCGAGGAAGGCATCGTGCCGGGCGGTGGTGTCGCGCTGCTGCGGGCGTCGGTCGCGCTGCAGAAGCTGAAGCTCGAAGGCGACGAGCAGTTCGGCGTGACGATCGTGCGCCGTGCGTGCGAGGAGCCGGTGCGGCAGATCGTGCGGAACTGCGGGATCGAGGGCGCCGTCGTGGTCGAGAAGATCAAGACCAACGACGATCCGAACTTCGGTTTCAACGCCTCCACCGAGCGGTACGAAGACCTGGTGAAAGCCGGCGTCATCGATCCCACCAAAGTGACCCGCACGGCGTTGCAGAATGCCGCTTCCATCGCCTCTCTCATGCTCACCACCGAGGCCACCATCTGCGAGGCTTCCGAGGAAGCGGAGAAGTAGACGCTTCGATCGCGGCGCGGCAAGGGACAAGCATGAACAAAAGATTATTGAAACGGCACAAGCGCCAGGTTTCCCGCGCCAAAGAACGGGTCAAGCTGTCGGAGCCCGATGTGAGAACACCGGAACAATTGAGGGCAGCGCGTGAGGCAAGCCGCGCTGCCCCCAGCCTCCGCCGCGACCCCCACGCACTTTACTCCAGTCCGCCCGTCCGAAACAGCGCCGGCCCAGCCGCGGACAGCACCGCGAAAGCCGAAGGTTTAGAGCCGTGATCCACACCACGGTAGGGCTGTTCTCCACCCGCTGTCCGTATTGCAGATCGATCGAGTTTCGAAGCGTAGGCGTTCGAAACGCCATCGAAAGAGCTCTCCATTGGCTCTTTCAGCCCTACCGGTGCTCTCTTTGCGGCCACCACTTTTTCCTGCTCCGATGGCAAGCTCTCTGCGGTCGGTGACCGGCAAAGAGCGCCCCCGGTGCGGCTGCCCGCCGACGGCTGCCCGCTTCAACCTGGTTACTTGGAATGGGACCCTAAACGCCCATTCTCCGTCTCGGCCCCGACGAACCCCCAAGTGATCCACACGCGCCCTTTCAGAATGCGGCGGAAGTACTCCTGGGCTTTGGCGGTGTCGCCCCCGGCGAGGTGCCAGTTGCCGATGCCGTATGCCACCGTATCGAACGGCAGTTCGGCTTCCTGGTCCGTGTTACCCGCCGGCGGCTCGGGGGGCAGCGCCTCGGATTCGCTCATTTTGCCTTGAAAGAAGCGCACCAGATTTAGATAGAACTTCGTGTGCGGCTCCTGGTTAGTCATTTCCGCCGGGATCGCGTCCGCGGCTTTCAACGCCTCGTCCTTGCGCCCGGCACGGAACAGGGCCGCACAAAGCCAGTTGGTGGAGTTGATTCGCTCATCCGTATTGGGTGCCGTTTCCACCGCGTGGCGAAAGGCGTCGGCGGCTGGACTGAACTCGCCCAGGAAAAAGTGAGCCAGCCCCAGGTGATAGTACGCCGCCATAATCTTGGGATTGAGAGCCACGGCGCGGCTCAGATCGGTGCGCGCTCGCGCAAACTCTCGCAAGGGGAGTTCGCGATGGCCGCGCTCGGTGTACAGATCGGCGCTCTGGGGCGAAATCGCCAGAGCGCGAGTCACGGTTTCGACCGCTTCTCTGTCTTGCCAGACGGAAACCTGCGCCTGCGCCAGTTTGAGCAGCAAGTCGGGGTTCTTAGGGTCGGCCGCGAGGTTCGCCTGCGCCGCCGCGACAACACCCTTCTCGTCGGCCAAAGAATAGAACTTCGTCCCGGCTTTAGAGGTGATTTCGAGTTTCGTCTGAGCGGGTGCCGCAGCAGCCAGCGCAAACACCGCCAGGAAATACGGAGAACGCGCGTTGATCATAGCTGCGAAGATTATAGCCGACTCGACCGCCGTTTCCGAAATCGTCGCACACCATACCGGTGGTCCCGGCGTCCCGCCCGGGGAGCTGAAAAGCTGACTGCTCCCTTCAGAACTTCAGGTGCAGCGCCAGTTGGATGATCCGCGGGTCGGCGGTGGTGGAAATCTGGCCGAAGCTCTGATCGCTGATGTTCGTGTCAGGATTGCCAAATTCCACGTTGTTAAATATGTTGAACGCGTCGGCGCGCAATTCCAGTTCCGTCGCCTCGCGCAGTCGGAAGATTCTCGAAAGCGAAAGGTTGGCGTTGAACGCTCCGGGCCCGCGCAGCGAGTTGCGGCCGAAAGTGCCATAAGTGAACTGGCCCAGCAGCGTGGCCGGGTCTACCGTGCTCGCTTCCTGATTCAGCGCCACGGCGCGCGCATTGGAAAAGCTGTTGGGGTTGAACCAGTAGTTACCGCTCTGTGCTCCCGCGCTATTGGAATTGACCGTCCGGTAGGGTCCGGCGTTGAGGTACTGGACGGGCGCCACCAGATCGGCGCGAACCACTTGAATGTCGCCGGCACCGGATGGACCGGGATCGGACATGGAAGGCTCGGTGCCCTGGCTGAACGCCAGCACATCCAGCGGGAATCCCGACCGGTAGGTAACGATGGGATACAACGTCCAGCCCCTGGTCAGCCAGCCGGCATGGGTGGTCAGCTTCTGGAAGGGCAAGTCCCAGCCACCCGATAACGACAGGAACTGCCGGATATCCGGATCGCCGGAGGCGTAGAACTGGTTGTGGTGATCGTAAGGCACGAAGTTGTTGCGCTGCCGGTACCCCGACTCGTTATCGAGTTGGTGCGACCACGTGTATGCCAGGGTGAAAAACGTATTGCCAATCCGGGAGTTCGAAAGACGCTTGGTGAGGTTGGTCTGCAACCCGTTGTAATTGGCAATGCCAAGGTTCTGGAACTGGTTCATGAAATTGTAATCGCCGGCGAACGCGGGGTTCAGATCGAGGACGCGCGTGCTCGATCCGGGCGTGAAGGGATCGATGTCGGTCAACCCGGTAAGCCCGTGCGCCACATAGCCGATATATCCCGCCTCCAGCGTAAGATTGTTGGCAAACTGCTGCTGGACGGAAACGTTGTACTGGTAAATGCGCGGCGTCTTCAGATTCGGATCGACGAAGAAAGGATTGCCGCCGCCAATGGGCAGGAATCCGGCATCGGCGAAGTTCACGTTATGGTTGACCGGCTTCGACGGGAACGGGTTCGGCTGCCCGGCGGCGCCGAACGGATCGCTCATGATGCCGGGGTCGGAAGTGAATGTGCCACTGTCTGGCGGGCTGAAGGTGAGAAACGCGGACCCGAAGAACGGGCTCTGGCCGTTGAACTGTAGATTGTCCTCGGCCTTCAGAATATCGTAGAACATCCCGAATCCGCCGCGAACGCTGGTCTTGGCGTTGCCGAAGACGTCCCAGGCAAAACCCACTCGCGGGGCGAAATTCGTCCGATCCGGCCAGTTCGCGCCGCGCGGAGCGTCTTTGTCGCCGGGGAAGAGCAGCCCCAATGGAGCGCCCGGAAATACCGTCGACTGCTGGCCGGGAACGAAAGTGAACGACCGCTTTTGGGTGTCGTACTTGGGCTGATTGTATTCGTACCGCAACCCATAGTTGAGGGTGAACCGGCGGCTCACTTTCCAGGCGTCCTGCGCGTATCCGGCGAAGGAATGGGAGCGGATGTTGGTAGGCGCGTTGGGATACTCCTGAAAGTCATCGGGCAGGCCCATCAGGAAATCGGCTAAGTCGTTGCCGGAACCAATGCTGGTGCCGGAGCCGTAAAAATCGAACTCACCGTTGAGGTAATAGCCATAAATCATGGCGTCGCGGTAGGACGAAAACAGGAAGCCCGCTTTCAACGAGTGACTGCCTCGCGTCCAGGACAGATCGTTGGTGAAGGTGAGGGTGTCATCCACGATGTCCGCCGGGCCAAACGGGTTATAACCCGCGAACATGTCGCTGCCGACCAGGTTAATAATGGTGGGTCCATCGACTAAGTCGGGTGTAATTCCAATTCCCAGTTTGGACGGGCCGGGCAGCGCCGCGGAGCCGATGGGATAGTTTTGCGCCTTATTGTTGCGCTGCGCCGTGAAGCGGGCCACGTTGATGATAGCGGGCGAGAAGCTGTGAATGTAAGCGACGTTGCCGAAATATGCCGCCACATCGTCGGAAATCGGGAATCCGCTTACCGTGGTGGCGCCCGAGGTCCCCGAGAACGGAACGACTTGCGGGCTATCCTGCGCGGCAAAGGTGCCGCTGAGAGTATCGTGCATGCCGATGGTGTAGTCTATCTTGCCGATGTATTCGGAGTGGTTGGTGGTAGCCGTGGCCTCGGGAAACACATAACCCTGTGGCGAGGTAGGGATCAACCCGTTCTTGAAGTAATTCAGAGACACCTGGCTGATGCGGCTGGGATCGAGAATGGCCTGCGAAGCGAGATTGGGGTCGGGCTGAAACCACGGATTGGCCTGCAGGAAACTGGAAACCAACGGGTCCGGACCGTTGTTCACCGCCTGCGAGAAATTGCCCTGCGCTTCGAGCGGCGTGAAGGTGGTGATTTTACCGGCTTGCGAGTATTCATTCTGCCGCTGGCCTTCATAGGCGAAGAAGAAGAACAGCTTGTTGCGGCCGTCGATGACGTGCGGTATCCAGATCGGCCCGCCCACGGTCCCGCCGTATTGGTTGCGCTTCAGGATCTGCCGCGCCACACCCTGCTCGTTATTGAAGAAGGTATTGGCATCGAGGTCCTCGTTGCGCAGGTAGTCGAACGCGGTGCCGTGGACCGAGTTGGTGCCGCTCTTGATCACCATGCTGACTACGCCGCCGCCGTTGCGGCCGTACTCCGCCGCGTAGTTGCTCTGCAGCACGCGGAATTCGCCCACCGCGTCGGGATTCGGGTTGATGACGATGCCGTTGTCGATCAGGTGGTTGTTCAAGCCGCCATCGAGCAGGTAGGTCACCGAATCCGAGCGCCCGCCGCCGATGCTATAGGCGCCCGCCTG